>ERZ1031347.216-NODE-216-length-28073-cov-8.510029_pt1 | contig 28073 bp, 26 predicted proteins | sample MGYA00517106_ERZ1031347 | MGnify/ENA primary metagenome ERZ1031347 (study PRJEB33719, sample SAMN04261392) | wastewater metagenome | biome: periurban shantytown; feature: human; material: feces | host: Homo sapiens | place: Peru: Lima | collected 2012-07-19 ...
TCTCGGGGCGAAGCCCTGAGTTTGCTTTTCTTTTGCAGGCGTTTTCTTTTTCAAACAAAAAGAAAATGCCGAAACGCTGTAAAAGATAAAATATTTAGTTAAGGTAGGTAGCGAAGGCAGAGGGTAAAAATTTTATAGTCTAACATCGTGCCGCTGGCGCGTCAAAGGGTCGTCGAGTCGCCGACCCCTACAAAAGGACATCTAAAAATAAAAAAACAAGGGAAAATCGGCAAGTCCGGACAACAATCCGAAATCTTCGCTTCGCCGTGCCGTATACACAAAAATCCTACCCGAGGGACTTTCCTCGGGTAGGATCGCTGTTTTATTATGCTTATAAGCCTGCGGGCGTTATATTAAAGGTGGGTCGAAGCCTCGGTGACCTCCTGCATGGTGACTTCTTCTTTTCCGAACTGACCCCGATACTTATCCTGATAGTAGTTCTCGGCTTTGCAGTCGAAGGTGCCGTCGGGGGAAAGGGTTATTATCGTGCAGCCGCGCTGTGAGCCGCGTTTGTTGATTCCCGAGTAGGCGAGGTAGTCGACGCTGTAGCTGTAGGTCATTCGAATGCCCTTGTAGTAAATGGAGAAGTTGTTGTCATGGTCGTGACCGTAGAAGATGCCATCTGTTGAGCCGAGCTCCTGCATGGTCTTGAACAGATTGTCCTGGCGCTGACCGCAGTAGATTATCTTCTTGCCCTCACCGGCCTTGCCGTAGACATACTTGACATCCTCGGTATCCTTAAAGCCGTTAGCCATGTATTCGTACCACGCGGTGCGCTGCTCCGGGAGCGGAATGTGGAAGAAGGCTATGGACTTGACGTCCGAATCCTCGGGCATACCCAGCTCCTTGAGACGCGCGTTGTTCTGCTTGTTCATGAGATTTACGTTGTCTCTGTACCACTCTATCTGATTGTCGTGGATGTTGTCGTACTTCCACATTATTCCGAAGTAGTCGCCGTCGGTGTAGGAGTGGCTGTCGAATATGTAAATCGACTGAGTGAGCAGTCCCTTGGAGTTCTTGACGTTTATTATCTGGTTGCCGTAGCCGTCAACGTCGTCGGGTCCCTTCTGGAACAGGCAGTATTTGAATTCCGGGCTGCCGTAAAAGTCGGCGACCTTCTCGCGGGAGTAGTAGCTGTAGATCTCGGAATCGTGGTTGCCGAAGGCGACCGTCCAATATACGCCGAGTCTCTCCATGAGCGCGGCGAACTCCTTGGCGGACAAGAGATTATTGAATGTGCCTGCCTTGAAGAAAACAGGGAACGCCATGTCGCCCGTAACAACTACGAGGTCGGGCTTCTCCGCCTGGATCATCGTGGCTACCGCGTTGAGCGCCTGCGCGTCCTGCTTGAGAGAGAGCCAGCCGCCGCCGATATGTATGTCGGTCAGCTGCATGACCTTGAGGTCTCTGTCGGTGGTGAAGGTCCAGTAGCCGTTTTCGTCCTTTTCGGGCACGAGCTGATTCTCGATTACCGCGGGGTCATAGCTCTTTGCGCGCTTGATAAGCGCCTTGTTGCCGATAACCGTTATCATAACGACGGTCAGCACGAACAGCGCGAAAACGCCGAATATCGAGCCTACGACGATGCGGGCTGTTTTTTTCTTCCCGGGGTCTTTTTGCTTCTTTTCTTTCATTTTTTTCTCCTTTCATGACTCCTCAGATCTTTAATATGTGCAGGGTCACGCCTTTTTCTTTGCAGGCAGTGACGAGCGTTTGCGTTATTTTGTCCTCGTCCGAGTTTTCGGGGAATACGGGCTTTACAAATGCCTCGGTCTCCGTCCCCGTGCGGCGGTAGGTGATATATTCGACCTCAACGCCGAGCGACGAAAATATTTTCTCTGTCTCCTCGCGCTTTTCGCTCCCGACAAAGTCGAGCATGACGGCGCCGGATTTCTTGGCGAGCTTCAGCGCGGAGATAATGAGCGCTATGCTTATAACTATGCCGAACACCGCGTCTACAGCGAACTCGGCATACTGCGACACGGTGAGGCTCATTACGGTGGCGAGGGTAATGAAGAAGTCGAGGATGCTGTCCGCCGCCATGACTTTTATTATCGGCGAGCCCGTGACGCGGTAAACGCCGCGGTAGGCGAAGAACATAATGAGCTTCACGGCTACTGTTATCATCAGCAGCACGAGATAGTGCGTGAGATATGATATAGGTGTGGGATAGAACAGTCTCTCGAGCGAATTATATGCGAAATAAAGGCCGGTAAGAAGTATTATCACCGACATCACGAACGAGAAAAACTGCTCGGACTTTTTGATTATCGCGCGCGCAGCCTCGCTCGTCGAGCTCAGCAGGGCGGCAAAGCAAATAAACGCCGCGAGTCCCGACAGGCTGTCGAACATATTGTTCACGGCGTCCGAATATATGCTGATGCTGTTTGCGCTCAGACCGACATAGAGCTTAACGGAAAACAGAGCGACATTCAGAGCGAATGCCGCCGCGCAGGTTATAACTGTTATTTTATCGTTTCTTTTCATGGTTCACCGAACAGGGAAAGCCGAGCCTTTTTTGTCCCGGGAAAAGGGCAGGGCTTCTCAAGCTTTCGCGGAATTAAACAACTCTTTTCAGAGTTCTATTGTAAAATCTGTGTAAAATATACTGCTCCATCATTCTACACGAATGTGCGTCAAGAGTCAACAGAAAAATATCGTTTGGTAAAAATTTCGAGTCTTTTTGCGATAAGCTCGGCCGCGATGTCCTCAAAAAAGAAGATTCCCGTTTAAAGCCCCCCTTTAGACTTATTTTTACCGCTTCGGGCGATTATATACATTGAATATACGGGCAACGTGTGGTATAATTTCATCTGCCTGAGAAAAGGAGGCCATTTTTTATGCAGCGAATAACCAGCTTTTCCGTCGACCACGACTATATAGTTCCGGGGATGTACGTCTCGCGTATCGACGGCGACATAACGACATACGATCTTCGCACCCGCAAGCCGAACTGCGGCGACTATATGGACAATGTCACCATGCATTCTATGGAGCATATGCTCGCAACGTTCCTGCGCAATTCGGACGCGGCGGAGGATGTTATATATTTCGGGCCGATGGGCTGCCGCACGGGCTTCTATCTGCTCATGCGCACGCAGAACCATGAGCGCGCGCTCGAAAAAGTCAAAGAGGCGCTGAGAAAGACTATTGACGCGCCGGAGATGTTCGGCGCATCGCGCAAGGAGTGCGGCAACTATAAAGAGCTCAGCATCGAGGCGGCGCACAAAGAGGCGGCACGTTATCTCAAAGAGCTCGAGAGCCGCGAGCAGGATTTCAAATATCCCACGGAGTAAAAAGGAGACAGCCATGACCGGAATAATCGGAGCGATGAAAATCGAGATAGAGGCGCTCAACGCGCAGATGGAGAACAGGCAGACAAGGACAGTCAGCGGCATCGAGTTCACGAGCGGCACGCTCTGCGGGCGCGAAGTGGTGACTGCCGTTTGCGGAATAGGCAAAGTATTTGCGGCGATGTGCGCCCAGACTATGATCCTGCTCTATTCCCCCGACAGGATAATAAACACAGGCGTCGCCGGAAGCCTGAGCACGAAGCTCAATATCGGCGATATCGCGGTCAGCGACTTCGTTGTCGAGCACGATATGGACACAAGCCCGCTCGGCGATCCTGTGGGCATGATATCGGGCATAAATATAGTCGATATCCCCGCCGACGGAGAGCTAGCCGAAAAAATCTGCGCCGCGGCGAGGAAAGTAGGCAATATCATCTGCGTCAAGGGCAAGATAGCCTCGGGCGACTGCTTTGTCAACACCGCGGAAAAGAAGGAATATATTTCGGAGACCTTCGGCGCCTTGGCCTGCGAAATGGAGGGCGCTGCGATAGGCCAGGTCTGCTATGTGAACAGAGTTCCGTTCTGCGTTATCCGCGCCATATCCGACGCGGCGGACGGATCATCTTTTATGGATTATTCAAATTTTATCGCCCTTGCCGCAAAGAATTCGGCTGCGGTTCTAACGGAGTTGCTCAGAAGCGGGAATTGACAGACTTTTTTGACTTTTTTTGATTTTACTCTTGACTCAACGCCCGATTTGTGATATATTAGTCGAGCGTTGAGACGCTGGTGTAGCTCAGCTGGTAGAGCAGCTGATTTGTAATCAGCAGGTCGGGGGTTCGAATCCGTCCACCAGCTCCAGTTTTTTCCAATCTCAACGAAGTGAATACGGAAGAGTTCCCGAGTGGCCAAAGGGGGCAGACTGTAAATCTGTTGTCGTCGACTTCGGTGGTTCGAATCCACCCTCTTCCACCATGAAAAAGCAATTGCTCTTAGCAATTGCTTTTTCAGTTATATTCGCCTTACGGCGAGTGATATTGCTACGCAGTGATATTCGGCTTTCTGTCGAGTGATATTTGCTTCGCAAGTGTGAGGGCGAATATAATATCACTGTGAGCTTTAGCGAACAATATCACTTTTGCCGCGGCTAAAAACATCACGCCGAGCACGGCTCGGCATATCACTGTCCCTTTACAAATAGGAAATATTATGATATATTTCATTTAGGTGATGAATAATGTCAGATAGCATTTTGCGCTGTAAATCAAAGGACTTTGCAAAGAAAATTGTATTTCTTTGCCGTGATACTAAAACCAAAACGAAAGAATCGGTATTAACGAATCAGCTTTTGCGCTCCGGAACGAGCATCGGGGCAAATGTTTATGAGGCCCAGTACGCCCAAGGTAAAAAGGATTTTATCTCAAAGCTGGAAATAGCACAAAAGGAATGCTTTGAAACAGAATATTGGCTTGATCTTCTTTTTGAAACCGGTTATATCGAGGAATCAATATACAAACCTTTGCAAAACCAATGCGGTGCAATCAGAAGAATGTTAATTTCCTCGCTTAATACTGCAAAGGAAGGCTGCAGATGAATAAATAGCGTTTTCGGGTTAAAGTAACCGATAGTTATGCAAAAGATTGCAGACTCAGTCTCGAAAAAGGTGGCGTTATCAGATGAATTTCTATGAAATTACCGATAAAGACAAAGAACTTATAAAAGTTGCTCTTAACACCTTGCAAAATAATTTTGATGATGGAATTTACCACCACACTGTAGGCGCGGCACTCAGTTGTCCAAACGGCAAAATTTACAGCGGCGTAAACTGTGACGGTATACACGGTTCTTGTGCAGAATACATTACAATAGGTATGAGGTATGGCAATTTCGGCAGGCGAAAGAAATTTCGACACAATTGTTGCGGTTCACGATAAAGCACCGAATTGCTTGGTAGCGCCTTGTGGCAACTGCCGTCAAATGCTTATAGAATACTGTCCCGATATTAAGGTCATATTAAACGATGAAAGCAATAAAGTGATAAAGGTTCATATCAAAGATTTACTCCCCTTCGCATGGAAATCGGTTCAAGTTTGAGCGATATCTTTTTCTGGCTCGTTACTGTCAAACGGGAGGAGCAGCTTCGCCGTGAAATTTTGCTCCGCAAACGAGAAAAACGCCTACGGCATGTAAAGGAGCGAACTTCATTTGACAACATTTAAACTAAAAAGAGCGCCCCGTTTTAGAGGGTGTTTGCAAGATATAAAACCGACCTGTGGCTCATAGGTCGGTTTTTTATATTATTGCACGGTGCATAAAAGTGAGCCCTTTATCGGCTTGATAAAGTGGGATTTGCGGGGGAGCTGCAATTACGGCTCACCGCAGTGAAGCCGAGACTGAGAGGTTACTGTACGGATTCGCCTTTTTGCATAGACTGTTTTGTTTTTCAATGCTTTTGCAGGGCGCGGCGACTTGACGCACCGCTGTCGCCGCAGGCGGTACAGAGGTTAAGCCTCAGGCAGAGAGCGTATTACACGACCCGGACGAAATGAATAGCTTTTCGCAGTTCCGTTATAGCGGCAAGCTCAGCGAATCTTTTATCGGCTGCGGAGAGTCGGCGGGCGGGGAAAAGAAACGACTGCGCCCCGCAAACACATCACAATGCAAATTGTGAATAAAAATAATAAAAGTTTATATTTTCTGGGACGAAACAACCCGTCGGAAATGGCTGAAAAAACAGAAAAAGAAAAGGACAAAATTGCGAAAATTTAAAATATTTTGAATTTTTGTGCCGAAAAACCGTGTTCATACCGCGTAAAAGGCGTTTCATACCAAGTCTATTGACAAAGGAATTTTTTCTGTTATTATGCAGCTATATACAAATAGTAGAAGATTGTTTGATTTTTTTATAAAACTTGAAGCACAAAAGCGAAAAAAAGCCGGGGGACTGTAAAGATGGAAGAGAATTATGTGTGGATAATCATATCCGCTGTGACAGCTGTAATTGCGGTTTTTATTCTTCTCGTCACGCTGCGAGCAAGGAAGAAAAAAACGGAAGATTACTTCAAGGAGAATCTGCGCAAGGTTATCCGTGACGAGGCTATCGCACGGGCGCTGAACAATTACAGCGGCAGCGAAACGGGCAATCACTGGTTGGTGCGCATAAACGAGGTGAGTCCCATTGATTCGCGCGAGCATTTCTTCACCCTTGACGCTCCTCTGACTATCGGGCGCGAGTTCAGCCTCAATCGGCTGTGCGTCTACGACGCCAAGGCGGACAAGCGGCAGGTGCGCGTTGAGGTGAAGAGGAACACCCCGGTAATTATCGGCGCGGGGCAAAGCGGCGAAACCGTATTTTTTTATAAGAAGAAGCACGGGCGCGACATTGTGCGTAGGGTGAATCTGGTTCACGGCATGGAGATAAATTTGTTTACGGGGGACAGGATATTCTTCGGCGATACGGAGATGACCTTCACACTTTATAACGAGGGAAAAGGCATCTGTTGATGCGGCTGATTGAGGGGAAAACAAATGAGCGTAATACTTTCCGCATACACGAAAAATGCATTCAAAGAGTATGTACTTCCGAATATTGACAACACGAACTACAAGATAGTTTTTGAGAGCCGTATATTCGGGACATCTGAGGACACAGAGGTTAATTTCGATATAATCGAACAAAATTGGCGTATTCTCCCCGGGGACGGGTATACGCTTGACGGCGCATCGGATTTCGGAGTCGCCCTGACGGACGGCACGGAGCTGAACATATGCTGCTTAGACGGGACAAACATACATATTTCCGTCGCCTATACCGAGGAAAATTATATCTACACCCGAAAGTTTGCCATCCCCTCGGGTGTAACTCAAATAACGATAGGTTCCGCAGAGGATAACGATATCGTCTGTACGGGATCTAAATTTCTTTCAAGACACCATGCGAGACTGTTTCTTCTGCCCGACGGCTGGTACGTTGAAAACATGAGCAAAAACGGTGTCTTTATCGATTCTGTCAGGGTCAATTACAAGGAGAGTCTCAGCTACGGCGCGTTTATCAATATTATAGGAATAAAGATAGTGTTCCTCGGCGACACGCTCGCCGTAAACGGCTACGGGGAAATCTCGGTCTCCGGCAAGCTTATCCCGATAAATACGGACTCAAGCAATGTTCCGACCGTCAAAAAGGAAAAAGTCCGTTCGTTTTTCAACCGCGCGCCGAGAATCTTCGATGATCTTATAACCGAGAAGATAGAGATAGAGGCGCCGCCCTCTCCGATAAGAGAAAACAGGAGGCCGCTGTTTATGACCATCGGCCCCGCCTTCACCATGGCTATCCCGATGGTTTTAAGCTGTGTTCTCATGGTCTATGCCTCAAAAAAGGCGGGCGGAACTTCCGGCGGCTTTATGCTGACGGGCGTCATAACCGCCGTGGCCTCGGCGGTGCTCGGCGTGTTTTGGGCGCTGATGAACATACGCTATGAAAGAAAGAAGAATGTCGAGAGCGAAAGTCAGAGATTTGAATCGTACAGCGACTATCTTATGACTATGGCGGAAAAAGTAAAATCCGCATACGAGCATAACACCGACGCGCTGCTTTCGAGATATCCGAGCTCGGCGGAATGCGCCGAAAAAGCGCCGGAGAGCTCGAAGCTCTGGAACCGCAACATTTCTCACACCGACTTTCTCTCGCATCGAGTAGGCCTCGGCGAGCTTCCGTTCCAGGCGGAAATATGTATCCCCAAGGAGAAGTTCTGCCTGATAAAGGATTCGCTTGCCAAGAAGCCGCAGCTTATACATGACACATATTGCAATCTGAAAAACGTTCCGATATGCGTTGACCTTATGGAGAATCATATAATTGGTATTGTCGGCGGAAGGGACAAGCTCGGCGCATATGAGGTTGTAAGAAATCTGTCCGTTCAGATAGCGGCATCCAACTGCTATACAGACGTAAAGCTCTGCTATGTGTTCTCCGAAAACAGCTTTAACAAGCAGATGTCGTTTGCCAAGTGGCTGCCGCACTGCTGGTCGGAGAATAAAAAGACCCGTTTTTGCGCCTGCAGCAAGGACGAGGCGAGCGACGTGTTCTTCGAGCTCACAAAAGTGTTCAGAATGCGCGAGGACTCGCTCCGGAGCGGGTCTTCAAAGGACAACTCGCCGCTTCCGCACTATGTGCTTTTCCTCGAGGACCTCTCGGTGCTTGAGGGCGAGCCTATCTCAAAATATATCTTTGACAACTCTGACGATATCGGCATAACCGCCGTGCTGCTCACGGACAGCTACGAAAATCTCCCGAACAGCTGCGAATGCGTAATTTATAACGACGGCGAGCTCACCGGCGTATACACGCCCCAAACGCTTTCCGGTCTCGGCAACAATCTTTTGCACGACGGAGTTTCGCCGGCGCAGGCGGAGGCCTTTGCCCGCAAGCTCTCCGACATACAGGTTGCGGAAATATCGGCCGGCGGAGATATCCCGAACAGCCTCTCCTTCCTTGATATGTACCATGTCGAGTCTGTAAAGGATATTCCGATAATCGAAAACTGGAAGAAAAACAGGACTTATGAGAATATGCGCGCGCTTATCGGACAGAAGGCGGGCGGAATCGGCTGCTATCTCGACGTTCACGAAAAGTACCACGGCCCGCACGGTTTGGTCGCCGGAACGACCGGCTCCGGAAAGAGCGAAACGCTGCAGACCTATATTCTCTCTCTCGCCGTCAGCTACAGCCCGGACGACATCGGCTTCCTTATAATCGACTTTAAGGGCGGCGGAATGGCAAACCTGTTCAGCAATCTCCCTCATATGCTCGGACAGATATCCAACCTCTCCGGCAACCAGATTCGCCGTGCCATGATCTCGATAAAGAGCGAAAACCTCCGCCGCCAGCGGGTTTTCGGCGAATACGGAGTGAACAATATAAACGCCTACACGAGACTCCTCAAGAACAACGAGGCGTCCGTGCCCATGCCGCATCTGTTTATAATAATCGACGAGTTTGCGGAGCTCAAGCGCGAGGAGCCGGAGTTCATGAGCGAGCTCATAAGCGTTGCGCAGGTTGGCCGAAGCCTCGGAGTGCACCTCATTCTTGCAACTCAGAAGCCGGGCGGAACGGTTGACGACAATATACGAAGCAACTCTAAGTTCAAGCTCTGTCTGCGCGTGCAGGACAGACAGGACAGCACCGAAATGCTCGGCAAGCCCGACGCGGCATATCTTTCGCAGGCCGGAAAGTGCTATCTCCAGGTCGGAAACGACGAGATCTTCGAGCTGTTTCAGTCGGGCTGGAGCGGCGCTGCTTATAACGAGGATATGATAGGCGTCCAAGCCTCTCCCGCGATACTTGTTTCCATGACGGGAAAGACCGCCATTGTCGGAAACAAGGCGCTCGCAAGGCGCAAGGACGAGGCGCGCCGCGAGTGGCTCGGCGCGTTTGCAAGCTGCGTCTCTGCGGCGGAGCAGGACACCGGTCTGTCCGTTGAGGATGCAGTCAACAACTATGATTGCATGAAGACCCTCGAAAAATGCATATATGATATGCTCTCGCAGATGGGCATAGATTATCCCGCGAGCCAGCACAACACGAGAGCGCTCGAAAACTTTATCGCCCTCTCGGCGGAGCTCGGCACGGACAGAATAGAGTCTATCGCCTCAAAGGCGGAATACACAAAGACCGCGCTGCCCGAAATGAAAGAAAAGACCCAGCTTGACGCGCTGGTCGATTATATGCACGCCCTGGCCGAGAGGTTCGGCTATAAGCGCAACCTGCGCCTTTGGATGCCGCCTCTGCCGGAGAGGTTCGTCATCTCCGAGCTCCCGGAGTTCAGCCAGCACGCCTATTGCGAGGGCAGGTGGCCGGAGCACGACTCATGGTCGCTGTCCGCGCCCGTCGGTCTGTGCGACGACCCGGTGAATCAGACGCAGATTCCGCTCTATGTCGATTTTGCAAAGGACGGACATCTTGCGGTATGCGGAAACGCAACCAGCGGAAAGAGCACCTTCCTTCAGACGCTCATCTGGTCGCTTATAAATATGTATACGCCGGCGCAGCTGAATGTTTATGCCATAGACTACAGCAATCATATGCTCCAGGCCTTTGAAGAGGACAAGCATATCGGTGGAATAATGTATGAAAACGACACCGAGAAAACGGAGAAGTTTTTCTATATGATCTCCGACATTCTCAAAAACAGAAAAAAGACTGTCCGAGGCGGAAGCTTCGGTCAGTATATCCGCGCCCACGGCTATGTCATGCCGGCGATAGTCGCGGTTATAGACAACTACTCGTCCTTCAGGGAAAAGACGGATAACAAATACGAGAGCATAATCTGGGAGCTCTCCCGCGACGGCGCGGCGTTCGGTATATTCCTTGTTATTTCCTCGGGCGGCTTCGGCTCGAGCGAGATACAGAATAAGATAGCGGACAATATACGCAACGTAATAACCCTCGATATGGGCGACAAGCTCAGATATATCGACCTGCTCAGAACATCGCACATAGATATTCTTCCGGAGCAAAACCGTAAGGGCAGAGGTCTTGTGACCGCCGACGGAACGATATTGGAGTTTCAGACTGCGGTATGCATGGAGGCGGACGACGATTACGAGCGCAGCGAGAAGATAAAGAGCGCGTGCGAGGATATGAATCTGCATTTTGACGGCGCAGGGGCAGCGCACGTGCCGGAGATACCCGAGAAGCCCACCTGGTTCTCGCTCAGCGAAAACCCGCAGTTCAACGAGGCGCTCGAAACGGGCGACCTGCTTCCGTTTGCCTATGAGCAGAAAACCGCTTCCCTTTACAGCATAGATTTGTCCGACACGTTCTGCTATGCGATAAGCGGAAAAAGCCGCAGCGGACGCACGGAAACGCTGAAGGTCATTGCGGCGGCCGCTGCGCAGGGGAACGGAGACCTGTGCATAATAGACTCCCCCGACGGTCAGCTCAAGCACTTCGCGGCAAAGCTCGACTGCGCATATGTTTCCTCAAGGGAGGAGCTGTTTGATTTTGCAAAGGAGCTCGCGGAGATATTTAAGACCCGCAACAGAAAAAAGCGCGAACTGCTTGAAAGCGGCGCGGAGGACGCCGAAATATATCGGAAGATGTGTTCCGAGCGGCGCAAGTGGATTTTCGTCTCCGACTTTGCAAGCTTCCTCGAAACCGTTTACAAGAGCGGCGAGAAGATAGGCTCAATGGCTCCGTTCTTTGAAAACATCCTCGAAAAGGGTCGTCTGCACAATATTTATTTTGTCTTTGATATCAACACGGACGAGACGGTAAGTATGCTCAGCAGAAAGCTCTACGGAACAGTCAGCGGATACAGAACGGGAGTGCATCTCGGCGGTGCTCTTTCTAATCAGAAGATTTTTGACTGCTCGTCGATACCGTATGTTGAGCAGACAAAGGTATATAAGCCCGGAGTAGGTATGGCATTTGACGCGGACGGAGCGACGAAGATAGTTCTGCCGTCCTCAAAAGGAGTTTAAGTATGAATCGGGCAGTGAATTTCAGCCGCAGCAAGGCGGAGCTGAGCCTCCTTGAAAACGAGCTGCGCCACTGTGTCGCACAGAACAGCGACGAGAACTGGGACATACGCTCATACCTGGTTCTCGAGAAATTTGTCGAAAACATCCTCTCAAAAAACTCTTTTGAGATAAGCTGCCTCGATATCACGCAGAGCGGCGCGATTGCGGCCGCGGAGCAGTTGAGAAGAGAATACCCGAAGGCCATGCTCATGCTGATAGCGGATGCGAGCATTGCGCCGACGGAGTATCTCCGTCCGGGAATAGTGGCAAATTCGCTTTTGCTGAAGCCTCTGAGTGCCAAGAGCGTTTTCAAAGCCTTTTCGGAGCTGTTCAGCTCCCTTGAGAGGCAAAACGACTCCGACTCGGGCGACGGCGGGGAAAGCTTCTGCATAGAGATACGCGGGGAAAAGCAGTTCATTTCCTACGGAGACATATATTATTTTGAAGCCCGCGAGAAAAAGATTTTCGTCAACACGAAGAACAGCGAGATAGGCTTCTATGCGACTCTTGATACTCTCGCGGACAGCCTGCCGGAGCAGTTTGTTCGATGCCACAGGGGCTTTATAGTGAACAGGAAAAAGATTAAAACGATCTCCTACTCTCAAAAGCTGATTTTTCTCAACAACGATATGCTGGTTCCGCTCTCCCGCGGATATAAGAACAGCCTTGACTCCGCTCTGAAGGGGGGCGCTCAAAGATTAACGGAAACTATTATATAAGCTGCGGCGGCTTGGAGATGCTTGTGCTTATATATAAGCGCAGCGGCAGCAAGCTCCTTTTTCCCGCCGTTTACAGCGAAAAAGAGATGGATGAAAAAATGCTCGTGGCCAAGACCGATGAGCTTACGGGAGCGGGTATATTAAAAGCGCACGGCGACCGCTTCCTGCTCACCGAGCCCTATATATCATTTATAGACGGAATAACGCAGGCGGAGCTGTTTGCGAGTGCGAGCGTTCCCTCGGGCGAAACGCCGCCGCTTTTCGCCTATTTTTGCGAGGAGAAGGTCATCTGCATTGAGGCGGTGCAGACCCGTCCGGGTCAGTTCAGGATATGCGAAAAAGACCGTGACGGGTGGGTCGAGCTTGTGTCCGCGAGGTTCGGAATAGAAAACGAAGCCCCGGCAGACGCCGACAGCTTCATTTTCGGCGGCGAAAAAATCTTTTCCGGCGAATACACGTCCGGCAGGATAGAGGTTTCGGACGCCTTGAACGGCGACCGCCTTATGACGGCGGAGATCGCCGATGTCTTTCCCTATCCGGCAATGAGGTGCGAGTCGGACGGCGAAGAGAGCATGAAATACTTTAACGGAGCGGAGCTGCTTGCGGCGATAGCAGGCTGTCGGAAAGGCGGGATTAGCTGTGATATTGGTTGATATATCGACGCCGATGTTCGAGAAAACATATGATTTCTATTTGGAAGAGAATATAAGCACGGCTCAGATTATAGACGAGGTCATCGGAATAATTGCGGAAAAAGAGGGATATACCTTTTCGCGCAACGACGATATGGCTAACTTAAACCTCTTTGACGAAGACAGGAGACTCCTTTTGAACTCCGAGGAAAGCCTCAGCGCAAACGGGATAAAGAACGGCAGCAGACTGATTTTGGTGTAATTTTGTCCGTTTATCCGCTTAAAAATGCATTTCGTCGCATTTCGGTTTTTTTAATCGGGGGTTATGTTATGATTCAGTCAGCGAAGGGGGGAAGACAATGGTCGTAAATACCTCAAGACTTGAAGAAGGAGCTTCTGCCATTCACGCACAGAGCCTGAGAATAGCGCAGATAGGCGAGGAGCTTGAAAAAATCTCCGGCGAGCTTGATACCGGCGGAGGGATGGACGCAATAAGGCTCAGGCTTCGGCGAACCTCGGAGAGGCTGGAAACGGATGCCCGAAAGGCAAACGTCCTTTCCGACCTGCTCGTCCGGGTTTCGGACAGATATGCTTGCACCGAGCGGAACATAGCGAATGCCGAAACGGAGATCTTTCCTGCGGCAAGCGCAAGAGAACAGCTTACGCAAGCGATAAGGAGCCTTCTGGAGGATAAGCAGACGCCCGAGCTCGAAAAAAACATAAAAAACAACCGGCAGCTTTTTGAAGCGGTCAAAAAATGGATAGAGACAGCCGGAATACAGCCGACGGTAATCGAAGAAAATTTCCCGATGTGGTTTAAGGAAACGATAAAACAGAGATTCGGCAAGGCAGACAATGGAGATGATGTGAAATGAAAATAAAAGTTAACAGCGCCACCCTTGCCTCGGAGGCAAGCGCGATATCGGATCTCGTTAAGGATGCGGAGAAAAAGCTCCAAACGATGTACACTCTGGTGCGCGAGCTCGACAGCAAGTGGGAGGGTCCGGCAAACGAGGGCTTTGTAAATTCGTTCGGCATGGACTATGAGGAGTTTAAAGCAATCTGCAAGACGGTAGCCTCGCTTGCGTCGAACATGAAGAAAGCGGCGCGCGAATATGAGCGCTGCGAAAACGAAATCACAGACGGCATAAAGCGTCTGAACATCTGAAACGGAGGAGAGCAGCTATGGCAAACAATTCAATAGGAGCCTACACCCTGCGCGTCACCCCGGAAGAGGTTCAGGCCTGCGCGGCAGAGCTCTACGGCAAGGTCAATGCGGTGCGCGGAATATTTGAAGAGATAGACTCAAGAATATCGGCCACCGCGAACTACTGGGAAAGCGACGCCGCAGACAAATATCGCGCGGAATATAAGGGCAGCGAGAAGAAAGTGACCGCGATGCTCTCCGCCATGTCCGAGCACGCAAAGGCTCTGGATCTTATCGGCGCCGAATACACGAAGACCGAAAAAATAAATGTCAGCGAAGTGGCGGAAACTTTGCTCGGCAACGTGATCGAGTGAGGTGAGGCGTATGGCAACTTACAGCGAAATAAGAATCAACTACAACAACGCAAGGGCAAAAGCATCAAAGATAGAGGAGCTTGCCGCGCAGCTTCGCGCGATAGCCAAGCAGGACCTCGAAGGCTCGTTGAATATGCTTTCAAACGAGTGGACGGGCGACAGTGCGACGGCCTTTCGCAGCAAGGGAGAAGCGCTCAGCAAGGAGCTGCTTGAAACGGCAAAGCTCATGGAGAACACCGCAAGGGCGATAAGAAAGACCGCAAAGAACATATACGACGCCGAGCGGGCGGCAATCGATATTATCGAGGCGCGCAAGCAGCTCGGAGGAGGCTTCGGCGGAGGCAGCGGCGGAGGCTCCTGGTAACGCGAAGGCCGGAATAAGCTTTACAAAATGCCGAGAGGCATAAAATAAAATTAAAAAAACGGAGGAAATTATCATGGCAGAAATTCTTACAACATCAGCGCAGCTCAGAAGCAAGGCGGAGGAGCTCTCAAACATCAACGCAAAGTTCAAGCAGCAGGTCGATCAGCTCGAGAGCACCGAGACGGCGCTTGTCTCGATGTGGGAGGGCGATTCCAAGGAGGCGTTCCACGGCGCATTCAACAACGACAAGGTGCAGATGCACAACTTCTACAACGCGATTGCGCAGTATGTTTCGGCGCTCAACCAGATAGCGACGAACTATGACAACGCCGAAAAGGCAAACGTCGAGGTCGGCACAACCAGAACCTACAAGGGCTGATTACAAAGTTCAAAAACACTAAAATCAATATAATTTTCAGGAGGACAATATAATGGAAGGCATTCTTAAAGTAACACCGGAGAAACTCATTTCAACTTCACAGGAATTTTCGAGCAACGGAGACACGATCTCTTCTCTGACTCAGCAGATGATCGATATCGTAACGAGCCTTTCGAGCTTCTGGCAGGGCGATGCATCCTCGGCTTATTCCGCAAAGTTCAACCAGCTCAACGACGATATCCAGATGCTTGTAAAGATGGTCAAGGAGCATTCGACGGATCTTCAGACAATGGCGAGCAAGTTCACCTCAACCGAGAATCAGAATATTGATATCATTCAGAATCTCAGCGGAGATGTTATCGTCTGAGGAAATAAAACTAAAGTCAAAGTCTTGCAGAGCTTTTGCAGGGCTTTGATGTGTTTAAACAGAGATAAGAAAGTTTCGGGATTTTTTAATATGGTTGAATACAGCACGGTATCAAACACGGGAAACAGAGAGATAAACGAAGACTGCGTGAGAACGGCTGAAAAAGACGGCCGCTTCTGCTTCGTCGTATGCGACGGACTCGGCGGCCACGGGCGGGGAGAGGAGGCCTCTCAGGTCGTTGCGGATCACCTTATGGAATGCTTCGACAAGTTCGGAGGTGAGCCGGATTTTCTTGAGAGAGCTCTCTTCAGCGCTCAGCAGACGCTTCTCTGCGAGCAGGAGGCGCGCAGGGCGGTGTTCGAGATGAAGACGACGGCGGTTATCCTTACGGTGTCCGAAAACTCGGCACGCTGGGGCTATGTGGGCGACTCGAGACTCTATATGTTCGGCGGCGGCAGACTCAAAACGCGAACCCTCGACCATAGCGTTCCGCAGATGCTTGCGCTGGCGGGAGACATCAGGGAAAAGGAGATACGTTTTCACGCAGACCGAAACAAGCTCCTGCGCGTTATGGGAATAAAATGGGCGGACGATCAGTTTGTGATCTCGGATGTTCAGCCGCTGAAGAAGAAACAGGCCTTTCTTCTGTGCACGGACGGATTTTGGGAGCTGATTGACGAAAAAGCGATGACCAGGGCGCTGCGGCACAGTAAAACCGCGGATGAGTGGCTCAACAGCATGACGGAGCAGGTAGAGGCCGCGGGCGCCGACCGCGACATGGACAATTTTTCGGCAATAGCGGTTTTTGCATGAAGGAATACGGAATGGTCAACGAAATGATTTTTGATTTTGCGGTAAGAAGTATTATAGGCACGCGAGAGGAACAGCAGGACTGTGTGGGAGTGACGGAGCTTTCCGACGGACTCCTCGGCATAGTCTGCGACGGAATGGGCGGAATGACAAAGGGCGCGCTTGCAAGCCAAACGGCGGTGCGCTGTCTTGCGGAGCTTTTTCCGATGAGACCGGACGGCGTCAGCGTTCCGGATTGGTTCCTTCATTGTGTTGATGTTATGGACGAAAGCGTATGCAAAATAAAGGATGAACACAATGACGGAGTGAATCCGGGAACAACGGTCGTTGCGGTGTATTTAAGCGGGGGAGAGCTCTATTGGCTCTCGGTCGGCGATTCGAGACTCTATATAATCCGGGGAGATGAAATCGTCGCCGCAACAAGGGATCACAATTTTTCGCTTTATGTCGAGGAGCGGCAAAACCTCGGAACGGCCACCTCGGAGGAGATAGCCTCCATGGAAAAGCACGGCGAAGCGCTTATGAGCTATATCGGAATCGGCGGGATAGAGATGATGGATCTAAACCGGAATCCCTTTGCTCTTTGCGCGGGCGATAAGCTTTTGCTGACCAGTGACGGACTGTTCAGACTGCTCGACGACAGCGAAATATACGGCATAATCGAAAGAGAAGAAACGGTGCAGGAAGCGGCCGATGCGCTGATAGCGCAGGCAGAAACAAAAGCGGAGATAAGCGGAAGCGACAATGTCTCTTTTATATTAGTGAAAACGGAGGAAAAAAATGAAACCGGTAAGATGCAGTAAATGTAAGTTTTTCTATGACGAAGACAAGTATTCATCCTGCCCGCACTGTTCGGACGGCGCGGAGGCGGAGCACGCAGCTCCGGCGGCCCCCGCGGCTCCGGCTCCGGCGGAGCACAGGGAAAAGTCGGGATTTTCCTTTAAGCCCAGAAAAAAGGAGAAGCCCGCCCATAATAACGCGGCCCCAGAGGCTCCGCGTGCCGAGGCGGCACCGAGCCCGGAGCGCGATATCTTCTCAAACACAGGTGCGGCGGAAAGAGCGCACGCGGCCCCCGCGGCTCCGGCTCCGGCGGCGCCCGCAGCCCCCGCCCCGGCAAAGAGCCCGCTTAAAAGCGCTATTCAGAGCGCCGACTCAATGCCGAAAACGGTTGCGTATTACAATCTGCCGAGCGACAGCGAGCCGGTTGTCGGCTGGCTTGTCTGCATAAAGGGCGATTATCTCGGCGAGAGCTTCAATCTGAAATCCGGACGCAACAACATAGGCCGCGCCGGGAACATGGATATTGTGCTCGCCAAGGACGGCCGTGTTTCGCGCGACCGCCACGCGGCGGTGGTATACGAGCCCAACAAGCGTGAATTCCTTGTCCAGTCGGGCGAGAGCAGCGGGCTCACCTATTTAAACGGCGAGCTGCTCATGGGCTTTAAGCCCTTTGTGCAGGACGATAAGCTTACGGTCGGCGGCTGCGAGTTCCTGTTCAAGCCTCTTTGCGGTGCGGATTTCAGCTGGGATCAGTACATAAAATAACCGAGGAGAAGAACAGTTATGGAAAAGCTTTGCAACGGTTGTTTTAAAAAGTACGATGATAAGTTCGACCTCTGCCCCTACTGCGGCTATTATCCGGGCGCGCCGGCGAAGGAGGCCTACCATCTCGCGCCGGGCACCGTCATAGGCGACAGATACCGCCTCGGAAACGTTATCGGCTTCGGCGGCTTCGGTATAACCTATAAGGCGTGGGATACTCAGCTCGACACGTTAGTCGCAATAAAGGAATACTATCCTGTCGGCGCGGTCAACAGAACCCCCGATTCGAGCAAGCTTATTTTCCTCTCCGACAGAGGCAGGCGCGAGTTTGAAATGGGTCTCGAACGGTTTATCGACGAGGCGCGGAACATGGCGCAGTTTAATTCGCATCCGAACATCGTCAACGTCTACGGGTACATAGAGGAGAACAACACCGCCTATATCGTCATGGAATATCTTGACGGCAGCACTCTCGGCGATTATATGAGAGAAAACGGCGAGAAGCTTGCGGTTGACAAAAGCGTAAAAATAGTTCTCGGCATTATCAACGCCCTCAAAGAGGCGCATAAGCACAATATAATCCACCGCGATATAAGCCCCGATAATATTTTTCTGTGCAACAACGGAGATATAAAGCTTATTGACTTCGGCGCGGCGAGATTTACCGCCGACAACACCGAGAATCTGACCATCATTCTCAAGCCCGGTTTCTCTCCGGCAGAGCAGTACGATAAGACCGGCAAGCAGGGTCCGTGGACGGATATATATGCGCTCGGCGCGACCATGTACTATATGATAACCGGCACTCAACCCGACGAGTCCACAAACAGAAAGATAAAAGATATTGTAAAAGATCCGATAGAGATAGATCCTTCTATCCCGCAAAACATCTCAAACGCCGTTATGCGCGCCATGGCGGTCGATCAGCACCTGCGTTTCCCGAATGTGAGCGAGTTTGAAAAAGCTCTCGTCGGCGAAATAAAGGTTGTGACCCCCGGAGTCTACAAAAAGCGCAAGAAGAGAAGGCGCCGGATAGGTATATCCGTGGCGGCGGTGATAATTGCGCTGATAACGGCGGGATTTTCGTACGATCTTCATGTCAGAAAAAGCTCCGTCCAACTCGAGCCGGCGGAAATAACCGTGTGGTATATCAAGGGCGGGGATAAGGCGAAGGTCTATGAGGAGCTCAAGAGGCAGTTCTGCGAAGAAAACGAGGGTGTAACGGTTAATCTTGTCGGAATGGACGAGAACGAATACCGCTCGAAACTGCCCAAGGCGCTCGAGGACGGAACCGCGCCGAACCTGTTCATAAGCTCGGGAATTGACGAAGGGCTGCTGAACGGACGGGTCTGCGAATTGGATTCGATTCTCCGAGAGGGCAGCAAGCTCTCGGTGGTAACAAAGTATTTTGTAAAGAGCATTGAAAACGACTGCCTTTTCCTGAAGGATTACAGCGACTACTTCCCCCAAAAGACCCGTATGCCTGTCAGCTTCAATGTTCCCATACTTCTGACAAACGATAACGAGACGCAGGTCGAGTCCGTCAACAGCATAGAAGATCTTCGTTCGATAGGCGGAGAGAAAAAAGTAGTAGTCAACTCCGACATAAAGGATCGCTTTATAGAAATGTTCGGCGAGGAGGGGCTTCAATACGTGGAGTTCGCCGACAAAGACCGACTCATCAGCGTCCTTTCGCCGGAGAAGTCGGGCGGCAGCTGCTACTATTTGACCGACACCTCGGAGTATGCGACTATTCAACAGGCCGCAAGCGCTGCCAACGATTTGGTGACAGGCATCGCTGTGGCGCCGGGAAGGATTCCCGTCTCTGTTGCGCTCGAGTGGAGCGTAAGTGATTCCGGCAGCGAGGCGGAGAACGCGGCGGCAAAAATGCTGCTTAAGCTGATGCTTGCAAACAAGGGACAGAGTATACTCTTCAACAACAGCAAAGAGGTCGGTCTGCCGATAGACAAAAACGCGCTGAAGACTTTGACCGGCGAGGATGCGCACGATATGCCGTATATCTATGAAAACAGGAGCGAGTACTATCTGTACAGCTAAAGCGGTTTATCCGATTATTCTGACCGTATGTCGGATTATGAGATTTTGCGAGATTAAAGCTGTAGTATAAAAGAAAGTTTTTTAGGTGGTGTTATTTATGAGCAACGATAAGACGGTTGCGATGTTCCCGGGGGAAGACGGGCACAGACGCAGCACGGAGAATTCTGACAAGCGCCGCTGTATGGGGTGCATGGAGCTCTACGACAAGAAATGGGAGCTCTGCCCGCACTGCGGATATCCGGCGAACGCAACGGCGGACAGCCCTCTCCATATGTCCCCGGGCTCGGTCCTCAACGGACGTTACGAGGTAGGCAGGGTGCTGGGAAACGGCGGCTTCGGAGTTACATATATTGCGTGGGATCCCATTTTGCGCATAAAGGTGGCGATAAAGGAGTATCTCCCGAGTGAATTCTCCACCCGTGCCGAGGGACAGACTCGCGTAACGGTTTTCACGGGCGAAAAAGAGCGTCAGTTCAACGACGGAATGTCGAAGTTTATCGACGAGGCGAAGCGCCTTGCGAAATTCCAGAACGAGAGCGGGGTCGTCAAGATTTTTGACAGCTTCAAGGCGAACGGAACCGCATATATAGTCATGGAATATCTCGACGGCGAAACGCTTGCCGACAGACTCAAGAGAGAAAAGACCATACCGGCTGACGAGGCGATTCAGATAATGATGCCCGTCATAGAGTCTCTCAACCATGTACATGAGGCGGGAATACTTCACCGTGATATCAGTCCGGACAATATATTCCTGACAAAGGACGGAAAGACCAAGCTTATCGACTTCGGCGCGGCGCGCTTCGCAACAACGACCCACAGCCGCAGCCTTACCGTCATAATCAAGCCCGGCTACTCGGCGGAGGAGCAGTACCGCAGCCGCGGCGACCAGGGACCGCACACGGATGTCTATTCCGTCGGCGCGGTACTCTACAAGATGATAACCGGAGTCACCCCGCCCGATGCGCTTGAGCGCAGGGCGAGCTACGAGAAGAAGCACAAGGACATTCTTCAGCCGATAACGAAGTTCACGCAGGATATCACGCCTAACCAGGAGGCGGCTATCTACAACGCCATGAATGTCCGCATAGAGGACAGAACGGAAAACATGGTCACTCTCGCGGGCGAGCTGCTCTCGGAGGAGCCGGTCAAGCGCCGCAAGGGAACGATAAAGAAGATAGATATGCTGACCTGGCCGATATGGGCGAAGATAGGCGTGCCGACGGCGCTTGCGGCGATAGTCACGCTCTGCGTGCTGCTTGCGGTAGGCGTGATAGGCCCCAAGTCCGGACTTCTCGGCAACTACAATCTGCCCGACGGTCAGACGCGAGTTCCCAATATTCTCGGCATGACGCGCGAGAAAGCGGATAAGAAGCTCGAAAAGGCCGACCTCGGCAACGAGAATAACCGTACCGTTATCGGCGGAAAGATAGAGAGCGAAAAGTTCAAGAACAACACGATTCTTTCGCAGAACCCCGGAGCGGCTGACACGGTTTTAAAGGGAACAATAATCGAAATCGTTATCAGCGCGGGCAACGGCGAGGAATATGTGGTAGATGTTCTCAACTATTCCCAAGAGCTCGCAAAGAACGAGCTTGAAAATCTCGGCTTCAAGGTCGAGATAAAAGAGAAGTACGACGACCTTGTCGCCCCCGGCGCCGTTATCGGACAGGATCCCGCCGCCGGAACTCAGCTCGAAAAGGGCTCAACGGTTGTTCTGACGGTCAGCAAGGGCAAAAAGGGAATAGACCAAAACAAGACGGTCACCGTCCCGAGCCTTACCGGCAAGATTTTCAACGCCGCGCAGAAGGAGGCTTCGGAACAGGATCTCTACGTAAAGATAGTCGATACCGTTTTCAGCAGCAAATATACAAAGGATCAGATAATCTCGCAGGATCCGCAGTCCGGCAGCCAAGTCAAGGCGGGCACGACGGTCAACGTTGTAGTCAGCCTCGGCATAGAGAGCGTCTACGTTCCCGATGTTCAGTACCGAAACGAGCAGGACGCCAGGAATATGCTCGGCGACAAGAACCTCAACGTGACAGTCCTCAATGAGGAGAGCCGCGACGTGTCGCCCGGCTGTGTTATCAGACAGGAGCCCGCAGCGGGAACATCAGTACCCGCCGGAACGACTGTTACGGTATATGTGAGCAGCGGCTACACTACTTCCGTTCCCAATGTCATGGGAATGGAGGAGAGCGAGGCGCGCGAGGCGGTAACCTCGGCGGATCTTGTGCCGAACGTCTGCTACGAGTCAAGCTCCACTGTCAACAGCGGATATGTTATCAGACAGACTCCCGCCGCAGGCACCTCCTGCAGCCAGAATGACACGGTGACAATTGTTGTCAGCAAGGGCGAAGAGTATGTTGAGCCCGAGGCTCCGACGCTTACGGGAATAAGGGTGGCGTCAAAGCCGAACAAGACGACCTACTATATCGGCGACAGCTTCGACAGCAGCGGACTCAGGGTTGAGGCGCAGTACAGCGACGGCACGACAAAGGATGTCACAAGCTCCTGCGACATAGACACGGACAGCTTTGATTCGAGATATGCGGGCAGCTGCTCGGTAAGGATCTCTTATTCCGACGGAAGAAGCTGCACAACGAGTCTTGCTCTGACGATAAAGGCACCCTCGATATCGCTCAACAAGGGCAGCATCACCGTTTCCGACAAGGGCTCCGAGAGAATAACCGCGACGACTATGCCCTCGGGACAGAGCGTATTCTGGTCGTCGGATGACGAGAGCACGGCAACCGTCTCGAACGGTACGGTCTACGGCGTCAGCGCGGGAACGACAACGATAAGAGCCGAGTTCGAGTACAACGGGAAAACATATCAGAAGACCTGCACCGTATCCGTCACCCGCACGGAGCTTCCGAAATACACTGTTTCGGTAAAATGCGGCAGCGGAGTCAGCTCGGTTTCGGGCGGCGGCTCATATACCGCCGGAACGCAAGTTCAGGTAACGGCAAAGGCGAGGGACTACTACACCTTCTCCAATTGGAATTCCGATAACTACGAGGTGTCCGACAGCGGCAGCGCGAGCTACACCTTTACCATGCCCGAAAGCAATGTCACCCTGACTGCGTATGCAACGGAGAATGAGCTTTCCGATTGGGTCGAAGAGAGCAACGTTCCCGCCGGAGCGCAGAAAGTCGAATATGCTTATTCATATACTGAGACCAAGGAGTCCAAGAGTGCCAACGAAACCGGGAACGGCTGGCGTATAGTCGACACAAGACTTGGAGACTACGGACCTTGGAGTGAGTGGTCTGAGAAAAAAGCTCCAAACAAGGAAGGACGGCAATTTGACACGCCTAAAAAAGTAGTCGACACCCCGGAAAAAACTGTATATTGGTATAAGCGATACAGATATAAAAACACAAGTAACGGTAAGTATTATGTGACGTATGGAAGCACTTGGGCAACCAACATGGGGTTCAAAGGAGAATGGGAGTATAAATCTACGACAGAAGAACTTCCGTTTTATAAAAATTATAATGAAAATGGAAAAACTTACCCGGGATATGGAAATGAGAATGACCATTGGTGGAAAGCAGATGTTAATCCTAACCAGGGAACGAAACATACTACATTCAAAGAGACTATCCCCGAAAAATCACATATGATATACCGCTATCATGACAAAGAAACGATATATCTGTATGAGAGAACAGTAGAAAAGTCCCCAACCTATCCGAGCGGAAGCGGAATCTCGAATGTTAAGACATATGTGAGATACCGCAAAAAGTAATTGTTCCCCCGGGCGCACGGCGCAATTCACGCGCCGTGCCGCCCGATGAGTGCACTTCATTCCCACAAAGCGGCATTTCGTCAGTCGAGCCGATTTTCTCCCGGCCGCTGATGTATTATAAGGAAGAAGAAAACAAGAAGGAGAATTCAAATGGCGGATTTAGTCGTAAAAACAAGCTTGCTCAACGACAGAGGAAGCGACTTTGAAAAAATATCAAAAAAAATATCAGCTATCGCCAACGAGACCGACAAGACGATAAAGAGTCTCAACTTCAGCGGACGGCTCACTGTCGCTTTCGACAGGAGCGGCCGAAACTTTAAGGCAACTATCAACACCTCCGCGAGCAACGCCAAGAAGCTCTCCGGGGCGCTGAAGAACGCGGCGAGGCTCTATGCGCAGACGGACAAGAATGTCGGCGACAAAAAATTCGGAGCGGCAAAGAAGAAAAAATCGGGAGCCCTCTCGCTTGATTTCGGAATCCTCGAAAAGGTCGGTATTATCGGCGGAGGTTACGGGGCGGTAAAAAAACTCTCAGACGGCGTGAAAAAAATGCAGGCCGGTAAATGGGCGCTCGGCGTTAAGGACGTCATATCATCGGGAAAAACTCTGTTCAGTGCATTTAAAGCCGCCAGAAAAGCGGACAAGGGAATGGAGCTGTATAAACGGTTCAAAATGCCTGCGAGCAAAAACGCCACCCTTTGGTGGAAAAACGCTTTGGGTCTCAGGGATTATTTTGCCGTCAATGGTCTCGGTGCGGTCTCGAAAGCAAGCAAATTTACAACGCGATGGGCAGAAAATGCGAAGAAGGTCGCCGGGAAAGAGCTCAAAGCAAGCTCGTTGGCGGTAGGAGCACTTGTTTCCGGTATCTGCAACGGACTTTCCAACTATGATAAATATAAGAGCGGAAAGATTTCCGCAAACAAGGCGGTCAAAAAGACCATTGTGCAGACAACGCTTGATGTAGCGCTTGATAAGGGGTTGACGATTGCGGTCACCGCGGGACTGGCGGCTGTATGCGGCGGAGCACCCGTTCTTGCCGTTGCCGCGTGCACCTTCGCTATAAAGAAGGGTCTTGATGCCGCAACCACGTCTCTGTCTAAGGGCAAGTATGACGGCCTGACAGATTTTGCGTCCGATAAGATAGTGGACGGCTTCGACGCCGTTACAGACTTCTTCGTTAAGACGGAAAAGAAGAAATACAAGATGATGACTGACGTGCTTGTCAACTGCGGAAAAGAAGTTAAAAAAGGCGCCTCTGTAATCTGGGGCAAAAAAGCTGCATAAACAGGAGGAATAACAAATGAATGTCAAGGATTTACTGCCGATCGGAAGTGTCGTTGTTCTCAACGGCGGAGAAAAGAAGCTTATGATCTTCGGAATCAAACAGCTTGACGAAGAAAATGACGGCGTTGAATATGACTATGCCGGCGTGCCCTATCCCGAGGGAAACATCGGCACGGACGTGCAGTATGTATTCAATCACGACGATATAGCCGAGATCTATTTCAGAGGCTATGAGGACGAGGATCATGAGGAATTCATCAAGCTTCTCAGCGAGTTCTACGAGAGAGTGGAAAACGGCGAAGAACTGTCCGAGATAAGCGGCGATATGCTTTGAGGATAACAAAATGAAAACGCTTACAATAGGCAAGCTTGCGGCGATAATACTTTCCGTTGTGTTTTCTGTTACGGCGGTGGCGATAGCGGTTCCGGCAATCGTGGTTTCCGTGCGCGAATCCGCGAACACGCAGCCCTCGGAGGAAAACAGCGAAGCCCTGACCGACGGCGGCGAAGCTGCGGACGAGCCGTCAACGGCGGCTCCGGTCGAAACAACAAAGAAGTCGGAAACAAAAAAGCCCGCAAGCACATCTTCAGAATTCCTGACTGCGACCGATGCGGACTTTAAAGCGCTTGAAGCGCTGCTGAACAGCAACGATACCTTTATTTCGAATCACGACTGCACAAGCGCGGATGCAAGCAGGGAGGTTCTTTATAAAATCGCATGGGTGTTCGGAGTGTATAATAAATATTTTCCCGACGAAGCATCAAGTGCGAATCCGTACGATGATAATTATGTTCCGGATCCTTTAAACAAATATTCGCAGTCTGGATATGAGTCATTTCCGGCGGCAAAAGTGGATTACATCGCAAAGAATGTTTTCAACACGACGATAGCGCACGGAGATTACGGGTCGATCTATTATTATGACGGGCGCGTTTATGCGGAGTTTACTGCTACGGGCAAGGTCTACAGCGAGGAAGCGAAAATAAATTCAAAAACCCGCCTGAGCGACGGAAAATACAAGGTCAGTTTGACAATAACTACCACTGACTTTGGCGACGAAACCGGAAAAGACAGACCCTGCGAGATGATCGTTGCCCTGAAAAATGTGAACGGCAAGCGCCTGTGGTCGTTCTACAATGTGAAATACGATCCGATATCATAGCTTTTTAAAGGAGCGAAAAAAATGAACGAGAATATTTCTTCTCTGTATGAACAGCTCGGCCGCGTGGTCTTTGACAGCCTGCGCGAGCGGGACGAATCCGTTCCGGCGGAACAGTTCTTCGACGAACTGATGTTTTCTGCGATGAGTCTGTGCGTTGCAATAACCGACTGCATAAAAGAGGAAGAGGAAAACGCACAGCCCGCCGTCGCGGAGATTCCGGTGACGCGCATGATGGCGTTCACGGATGACGAGGACGAGGACGAGAATGAGCCCTTGGCGCCGATACTCTTCTGCACAAACTGCGGCGCAAGGCTTGATGACGACTCGGTATTCTGCACAAAGTGCGGTCACAAGGTCGAATTTTAAAACGGGGGGACATACGGATGCTTTGCAAACAATGCGGCAGACCGGTAAAGGACGGCATACGCTTCTGCCCCTATTGCGGCTGCTTCCTCGCAGGCTCGGAGCCTCTTCCGAAATGTGCGCCTCCTAAGCCCGTGCAAAAAGCAGCGCCCGCACAGGCGGCAACAGCGGAGCCCGCCGCTAAAACGCCGCGGTCAACCACCAAGAGAAGCGACGGCAAACTTTTCGACGCGTTCTCGATTATAGGCATGGTTTTGATGAGCGTTGTCGTATTTTTCGGGAGATATCTGTTTATTTTTCAGACTGCAATGATCGACATAAGCGGCGAAACGATGTCCTACTGCAGTTTCGGCATATGGGGATATGTTTTTTCCGCGGGTTTCATCGCCGCGGTCGTTCTGGCTGCGTTTGGGGCGCGGGCTCTGCTGTCAAAAAGCGTGCTCATGCTCGGCGCGTCGATTTTAGCTCCGCAGGCGATTACATTTATAAGCGAAAGTATAATTTTGCTTATCAGAGCCCCGGGGAGGATTATCGGTTCTCCGACGGTTGCCTTGTCGTGCGTCGCTATGTTCTTGTGCGCCGCTGCGCTGACGGTTTGCGCGATTCTCAACAAGAGGCGGTGCAGCTGCAAGCTTGACCCGCGCGGTCTGACGGAATATTACCTGTTCCTGTTCGTGCCGCTGTTAGGTGCGCTGTGGACGGTGCTGTCCTACGTTGTATATATACCGCAAGCGTCAGGCGCAATCACCTTTGCGGATCCCGTGCGATTCTATGACACGACGAAATTGATCGTTGCGATTTTGTCGGCGGCGGTTATGGTCGGCGTGGTTGTCATGCTTTTCCGCAGCAGCTTCGGCAAGGAGGGCTATATTTGCGGCGTCACGGTTGCGGCATATTCACTCGCTCGGATGATCATCTGTGTTATCTACCTGCTCATGGATCTCACCCGCATTATTGTTGACGGTTGGATGATGATAGACACACTTTGGATAATCTATATCGTGACTTTTGCCACGTCATTCTCTCTGACCCTTTCCGTTGCGATAGCGTCGGGAGAAGAGCTGAAAAAGAACAGGCAATAATTTTCGGTGATTTTCGCAGTGCGTTCGGGAAAATTTAAACGTGTTGGCACACGACAGAACGCACGGCTTAGGTCATAAAAGTAAAAGCTCCCGTTACCCGAGAGCTTTTATGCCGTTTATGCCATAAAAATCAACAACCCCAAAATACTCATCGGAGAGGCGCACTTCGTAAGGAAGTGCGCCTCAGTTATATTCGCCTGACGGCGAGTTATATTGTCCTTC
>ERZ1031347.236-NODE-236-length-27442-cov-28.924198_pt1 | contig 27442 bp, 32 predicted proteins | sample MGYA00517106_ERZ1031347 | MGnify/ENA primary metagenome ERZ1031347 (study PRJEB33719, sample SAMN04261392) | wastewater metagenome | biome: periurban shantytown; feature: human; material: feces | host: Homo sapiens | place: Peru: Lima | collected 2012-07-19 ...
TGCCGAAGACGATTTCCGTGAACACGCTGCAGATGTATTCATAGGCGCCGCCGATAAAGGTCCCGAAGGCGAAGACGAATCCGTCCGAACGGTCACGGTAATTGTACATGATGTACGTTGCCATGGCGATGGCGAGCCCTTGCCAATGAACGGCAGCAGCACCAGAATAATAATCATGACAGTAATGTACTTCATAGGTGTCACCTCTCCCCTTGTCACATTCGCATTCACGACAAATGCAGAGCAATCGGCACCGATGAGGATCGCAGCCTTCTGCGCACGCTGATGAAAACACCTGTCATATTTACCGAAAAGAAGTCCATTATAAAATGAATAATATGAAAAAATACAACGGAATCCACGCAAAAATGCACAAAAAAACGGACAGTCAAAAGACTGTCCGAATGGGCTTCTATTACGCAGCTAACCCGCGAGCCTCACAACCCTCTAGGCATACTTTCATTATAGCATAATTTCAGATATTGTAAAGTGTTTTCGGTGAATTCACTTTCGTCTTGTCATTTTTCCGCTTCTTCCAACACAAGAGCACTTCACCAGGTATGAGAGAATCTCACTAATTGGATGATGAATCAGACCTGCCATCACTTCATCAATCATTCATTAACTACTTCAATTTCTTTTTTCAAATATCTGAATTTCTTTCCTTTTGCAAAAGGAGTGAATAAAGCCTTTCCCTCTTATTCACTCCCGCATATACATAATTTGTTTAGGAAATTACTGCATTCTGTCTCCTGTATGTATCATTATCTTTCTGGCTTAACTGCCCCTCAATCTGAACCAGCTTTTTCTCCAATACCTTAACCTTTTCTTTGTCTCCCGCAGCAGCCTTTATCTGCTGTTCAAGCTGTTTCTTTTCCTCTTTGAGCTTCTCAATCTCTCTGTCAACATTATCTGTATTTGTCGTACATTTCTCTGCCTTTTTCGCTGGCTCCTCCTTTTGTTGAACATCTTTCGCCTTTGCCGCTCTCTTAGGATCATCATACATCACTTTTGGATTACCGTTTTCATCATGCCCTAAACGATACAGACCACTGGGCTTGATGCCGGATTTTTCACTGCTGATATACTCGTCCTTTGGAATTGGAACCCCTTCACTTTTATCTTCCGCCCTCTGCTTTTGTGAAGTTCTTTTTACTTTATACTGCTCTGCCTGTGCCCTTTCTAAATACTCATTTTTGTAATCCTTATAATTACCGCTTATTTCCATTGACATAAATCGTCCTCCTTTACTTTGTTACAATTAAATATACTTACAATTTTCTATTCGTTATTCATATAGCTGTTTTTAACAAACTTGTTGTGAAATGCTTTCTGATTGTTGCGGAATGATTAAAAGAACACTTAAAGTAAATTTTTCTCCATCTGTTCTTACTTCCATAGCCCCATGATATTTTTCTGCAACTGCTTTTATGTTGGCAAATCCGGTTCCGCTGCGAAGGCTCCCTCTACCACTGTAACTATTACTTATTTCAATCAATAGAAAATCACCCTGCACTTTTCCCGTTACATGAATATATTTTTGTTCGTCATGGTTCATTCGATTGCAGGATGAAATAGCATTATCTAATGCATTAGAAAAAATAATACAGAAGTCAATATCAGCAATCCCACATGGATATGAAGCAATAAATGAACATTGCACCACTATCTGATTGTTTTTAGCTATTCCCAATTTATTTCCAATCAGAATATCAAGTACGGGATTATTAATGCTTACCGGAAATGACATATCCGATGTTAAATTTTCCATATCACTCATATACTTCAATGCGGCATCTATATTCCCATTCTGTACCAATTCTTTGACAATGGATATATGATTTTTCACATCATGCCGAAATGATTTTGTTTTCTCATAACGTATTTTTGCTTCCTCCACATACTGATTCAAAGAATGTTTTTCCAATTCTAACAGTGATAACTCTCTGCTTAATTTGAAACTTTCCATCAATTTTTTGTAAGAAAACATGATACAAAACAGACTGGCTATCCCTAATATCTGTATAAACAGTATTGGAAATGGACTTATGCTAGGTAAACTGCCATCTGCTTCTATCGTAATGGTATCTCCATAAATATTTAAACTAATATATTCACTCGCTAAAAAAATCAATAAAATCGGTATTAAAATCATAAGAGCATATTTTGTCCTAACTGTTTCATCATATAAAAAATATTTATTTATAACCTGATAACACAAAACAGATGTAACAAGAGCTAATAATGCTACTTATTATCATAAAGAAAAAGCCAACTGCTTTAGAGCTCTCCAAAAATAAAAATGGAGATAAAATACACGATACCGAATTAAAAATTCCATAGCATAAGTGCATTATTTCAATCATTACAACCGCATATAAACCGACAAATATATTATATGTTTTACATAATAAAAAATCCACCTGCCATCAACAGCAGAACATATACCAATAACTCCATAATACTGCCATCCGTAAGTTTTCGTCTCCTTAACTCGGAGATAGATAACTATACTCTTCAATCGTGGCAACCTTTTGACGCTTCGCGAAAGAATCAAAGCTAAGTTTTTCGAATTCAATAATGACTTTAGCCCCTTTTACTATTCCGGATTCTGACGGCGGAAATTCGCAAAGTATTTCAATAATAATTTTCCAGCTCAACCAAATGACAGGCCGATTTCTTCATTCGCTTCAATCCCTCCTAAAATTTATTCACTGTGCCGACAATTGTACCTTTTATACACTCACATTCATTGATGAGGTGGTAGATATTAAACTTGACTATTTTATATTCCACAACCGTACCCGTCGTTGGGAGCCCCTTTCTCGGTTCAATAACAACTTCTGTTCCAATAATTTTCCCGGCATTAAACGGGTTGAACTCGTGAAGTGTTGTATATTCATCTCCAGCTAACAAGACACGTGCTAGCCCCACATATTCTTCATTCATTTTTCATCCTTCTCATACCATTGAGGTAAGTAGCAACCTGGCCTCGTCGAGATAAATGCTAACTGCTCCTGCTCGGTTTCACTTTGGAACCATGATATTACGTTGTACATGTTTATTGGGCCAAACAAATCTACTGTGCCAATGATTTTGCCGCAAACTTCAATACGTCTATAGCCAAAATAAATTCCTCTGTTGACCGCCTCTCTCTTGAACGTAAGACCGTTGATTGTCCCAACAAAATATTTATCGTCTATCTTGACGACCACTATAGTTTCCTTTAGCGTTTTAGGCTTTATATAGGTAATTATCCGACACATCCAAAAACACCATAACAACGGCATTTTCATCCTGTCCAGGCCGCCCGGAACCCGGGCGAGACGTACCTAAACGGAATAGCACCGCCCAACTTGACGGCAGTACATTGTATCCACTTACATTTTATCCGGTTTTTTCTGAATATGCAACCTAGTCCCGAATTTTCAGTCAGTTCGCCACTTGCATGTTGCCTTGACAATAATCAAAAGAGTCTGGAAAAAATTCCTTCTTCACTCCTGAATTAAATGAAATGCCAAACAAAGGCGTCGTAATTCGACTGATTTTGTCCGGCATTCTTTCGATTTCAAGACATGAAAGCCCGCTTTTCTTTCTATAAAATAAAGAACTGCGAATCTCCTGCCGCCAACGCTGGATTACGGGCAAATTGCCGGTTTCTTAAGATTTGATCGTAAATTCCAGTCTTCGACGAAGAATTATCCCGGATACACAAAGTACCGGATGAATTTTGCAGTTAATTGCAAATCATCCGGGACTTTTGTTCGAGGCAGAGTTTTCTCCCGGCCTCACTTGATTCTCATTCCATTGTCTATTCCATCAGTCCAAACATCAGTATGCCGGCTGCGACTGCAACGTTGAGCGATTCTGCATGTCCTTTGATCGGAATATAAAGGTTAAGGGAAGTTTCTTTCAACAGTTTCTCACTCATTCCGTTGCCTTCGTTTCCCATGACAAGCGCAAAGTCGCTGTGACGTCCGACTTGATCATAGGAACGGGCCTGATCGTTCAGCTCGCTGCCAAAGACCGGCAGTTTGCGCTGCTTGAATTCTTTAGCCCATTCGATCAGGTTTCCGGAACAAAGCTTCAAATGAAACTGGCTGCCCTGCATGGCCCGAACGACTTTCGGCTGAAACATGTCGGCACACCCTTCCCCAAAGACTACGCCGGAAAAGCCGCAGGCATCGGCAGTCCTGACCATCGTTCCGATGTTTCCGGGGTCTTGCACTCCGTCCAGAAACAGCCACGCGCCGGTTGCTTTTTTAGGTTTCTCCTCTGCATTTTCAGGAAGATTCACAACGGCAAAGATACCTTGCGGACTCGGCGTTTCGCTCAGATGCTTTGCCACGTTGTCGGAAATTTCGATAACCTCAACGTTGTCTGGAACTTCAAGCTCGTTTCTGTGCTTAAAATCTTGCGTCACCAGGATTTCCGAAATCGGCTGATCAAAAAGAATCGCTTCTTTGACCAGATGCCATCCGTCAAGCATATACTTTCCCTGCTTGATTCGCGCCTTTTTTTGCGAAAGTTTTTTCCAGTCCTTGACGCGCTGATTGGATGATGATGTGATAATATCCATGCTAATTCCTCTTTTCCAGAATTTTTCTTGTCCGTTCCTTGTCATGATTCAGCTGTTCGATCAAATCCTTTGCGCCGCTGAACTTCTTCATCCCGCGCAAAAGCTCGATCCACTCGACAAAAACGTTTTTTCCGTAAACCATGTCCGAAAAATCGAGCAGGTTGATTTCGATCGTTTTTTCAAAGTGATTGCCAAACGTTTCGTTGCGACCAATTGATGCCATCCCCATGTAGCGTTTTTCTTCGCCTTCAAATCTGACGAAAACCGCATACACGCCTTCGGAAGGTATCATGACCGGCTCTTTTGTTTCAAGATTCAGCGTCGGAAAACCCAGCTTTCGCCCACGCTCAAAGCCGTGCACTACCTGACCGCTTGTTTCGTACGAATAGCCCAAAAGATCTGCTGCCATTTTGACGTTTCCTTTCCGGAGCGCTTTTCTGATTCTTGTCGAACTGATTTTTTCTCCGTCATCAAGCATATGCGAAACCTTGACCACCTCAAAGCGTCCATTGGCATAGCCTTCCAGATGCGACATGTCGCCGCCGTTTGCATACGGCATTTTTCCGTACGTATAGTCGCTTCCGGCAACCGCGCAGACTGCGTGGAGCGAAACGATGTATTTTTCGACAAAATCCTGCTGGCTGAGCGTATAGAACTTCTCATCAAACGAAACGACGTAACAAAGGTCGACTCCGAAGCGTTCGAAAAGTTCAAGCTTTTTTCGTTCGCTCGACAGATACGCAAAATCCTTGTTTGCCTCGTTATTGAACACGATTCCCGGATAACGATCAAGCGTCATGATCGCAAGTTTTGCCCCAAGCTTTTCCGCGCGCATCTTTCCTTCACGGATTACTGCCTGATGTCCGCGATGAACGCCGTCAAAAAAGCCCAGGCAAAGAACGATCGGTCCGTCCGGAATCAAATTATTGTCATACGGTTCTTGCAATTTAACAACCTGCATCATGCACCTCTATGTCAGATCAATCATCTGTTCTGCCTGATAGCGTCTCTTTTCTTCATTATATCGATAGACGCAGCGACACTTGTTTTGATACGTCAAAGCGACCTGAAGACCATCCGTTGCGCTTAAGTCACTGAAATTTTCAGGCAACAGAAAGCCGCCGTTTTTGACGATTTTCCACTGCGCACTCGTCAGTTCTCTTTTAGGCATTTTCAAAGCATGGTCGACCGGGCGCAAGGCCTCTTCCAGCTTGCCGTTTTGCTTGAGTTCTTCAAGCTGTGCCAGCGTATAGGCTTCGTCAAGCTTGAAACTGCCGCTTTCAAGTCGCGTCAGATCGCTCATGACGGCCGGAACGCCAAGTTTTTTGCCGAGATCCGTGGCAAGCGTTCTGACATAGGTTCCTTTTCCGCAGGCGACTTTGAAACGCAATTTCTGCACGCCGTTTTCTTTGTCAAATGCAGAGCTTCCGATCAATTCAAAACTTTCAACGTGAATCTTTCTCTTGGGACGTTCGACTTCTTCGCCTTTTCTGGCATAATCGTACAAACGTCTGCCGTTGACCTTGACGGCAGAATACATCGGAGGAATCTGAATGATGTCTCCGCAAAGCTGCTGCATCTTTTCTTTGATCAATTCATCTGAAAAAGGCTTCGTCAAAAAATACTCTTCAACGATTTTCCCGTCAAGATCTTCCGTTTCCGTTGAAAATCCAAGCGTGACCTCACCGGTATAAACTTTGCCTGATTCCATCAGATAGCTGACGACTTTTGTCGCATGTCCGATGCAGATCGGCAGCACGCCGTCAACGTTTGGATCGAGCGTCCCGCTGTGTCCGACTTTTCTGGTCCGAAACAGGCGTCTGCATTTAAACACGGCATCATTGCTGGTCATGCCGCGATCCTTGTTCAGGGGTAAAATTCCATCCATAAGTGTTCACCTCTCAAAAACAGGGATGGGAAAAATTCCCATCCCCGCAATTTTCATCTTAACAATCCTGCTGATGAAGCTTGTTCAAAAGTTCGTCGATATGATCCCCGTAACGCACGGATTCATCACGAACGAATTTGAGTTCAGGCGTGACATAGATGCTCAAGCGCTGCCCAAGTTCTCGTCTGATCAACCCTGTTGCCTTATCGAGACCTTTTTGGGTCTTTTCGGCATCAGAAGCAAGATTTGAAAGCGTGCTGTAATAAATTGTCGCATTCTGCAGATCGCCCGTAACTTCGACGCCGGTAATCGTCACGCCTTCAACGCGCGGATCGCGGACGCGTTTCATCAAAATGTCGTTGACTTCGCGCTGAATCTCTTGTGACAAACGTCCGACACGGTAATGTTGTACCATATATAGCAATTCCTCCCGTTAGTCTTGCGGAACTTCTTCCATAATGAAGGCTTCGAGCTGATCGCCTTCTTTGATGTCATTGTACTTTTCAACCATCAAGCCGCATTCGAATCCGGATTTGACCTGCTTGACGTCATCTTTGAAACGCTTGAGAGATGCAAGCTTTCCTTCATAGATCACGATTCCGTCACGAATAATTCGAACGCCGGAATCTCTTTGAATGTAGCCGTCCGTGACATAGCCGCCACCGATCGTGCCAAGTTTTGAAACTTTGTAGGTCTGACGGATTTCAACGTAGCCGGTGACTTTTTCTTCAAAGACGGGTTCAAGCATCCCTTTCATGGCAGTCGTAACTTCATCGATTGCCTTGTAGATGACGTTGTGCAAACGAATGTCGACCTTGTCTTGATCTGCCTGCACCTTGGCTTGAGGCGTAGGACGGACATTGAATCCGATGATGATCGCATTGGAAGCTTCGGCCAAGGTCACGTCTGATTCGTTGATGGCGCCAACGGCCTGGTGGATGATGTTGACGCGAACGCCTTCCACGTCAATCTTCTTGAAGCTTTGTGCAATTGCTTCAACGGAACCTTGAACGTCGGCTTTGATGATCACGTCAACTTCTTTCATATCGCCTTCTTTAAGCGTATCGAACAAGTTGTCGAGCGTAACGTGCGTCGTTTGGCTGCGTTCCTTCATCAGAGCGCGCTTGGCACGTTCTTCACCTGCTGCACGCGCCGTCTTTTCGTCATCAAACGTCACGAAACGATCACCTGACTGCGGCACTTCGTTCAAACCGGTAATTTCGACTGGCGTTGCCGGGGTAGCCTTCTTGATGGCATGACCTCTGGCGTCAGTCATCGTCCGAACGCGACCAAAAGTATTTCCGACAACGATCGGATCACCGACGTGAAGGGTTCCCTGCTGAACCAAAAGCGTTGCAACGGATCCCTTGCCCTTGTCAAGGCGAGCTTCGATAACGGACCCTGCACCGTGCTGCTTAGGATTTGCCTTAAGTTCAAGCATTTCTGACTCAAGTAAAATCATGTCGAGCAATTCGTCAAGATTTTTGCCGAATTTAGCAGAAATATCGACAAAGATCGTATCGCCGCCCCAATCTTCAGGAATCAATCCGTATTCGGTCAATTGCTCCATCACGTGATTAGGGTTTGCACCAGGCTTGTCAATCTTGTTTACGGCCACGATGATCGGAACCCCGGCAGCCTTCGAGTGGTTGATGGCTTCAATCGTTTGCGGCATGACGCCATCGTCTGCGGCAACGACCAGGACAGTGATGTCGGTGATGTCGGCACCACGAGCACGCATGCTCGTGAAGGCGGCATGTCCCGGCGTATCAAGGAACGTAATGATCTTGTCATTGTGTCTTACCTGATAAGCACCGATATGCTGCGTAATTCCGCCTGCTTCACCGGCAGTGACGTTCGTATGACGCAATTTGTCAAGAAGCGTCGTTTTGCCGTGATCAACGTGTCCCATAATCGTTACAACCGGTGGACGCGGTGCGGAGTGTTTCGTATTGTTTGCTTCTTCTTCAAAGAACTTGTCGATGTCGGCTACGTCAACTTCAACTTTTTCTTCAGCCTTGATGCCATAATCGGCTGCAAGAATTTCAATCGTATCTTTGTCAAGCGATTGGTTTTGGTTGACCATCACGCCCATCATAAAGAGCTTCTTGATGATTTCTGCCGGTTCGCGGTGAATCTTCTTTGCGATATCGGCAACGTTCATGCCGACCGTATAAACCAAAGTTTCCGGCAACGGCTTGTTCTTGCGTTGCGGAACGGCGTTCTTCTTATTATTGTCGCGTTGATTGCGATTATTGCGCTTGTTGTTTTTGCGATTGTTCTTCTTGTTGAACTTGCCCTTTTTGTTGTCGTTTCCGCCGAAACGATCGTTGCTTTGTCCTTCTCTTTGGTTGCTCCTGCGATTGTTGTTGTTTTTATTTTTATCCATGTGGTTACCAGAATGCCTTTCGTTGGTTCTATTCACTGACTTTTGATCACGGTTGGTCTTTCCCTGATCAGGGCGAACAGCCTGCTTTTTTTCGGTTGATCGCTTGTCAGAAGGCTTCTTTCCGACCTTTTCACTTTCCCTTTTATGCTCTTTGGCCGGTTTTTCAGCCTTAAAGGCAGCCGCCTTTTTCTCAACAGGGGCTTTCTTTGGAGCAAAAGCAGCCCTTACCTGCCGCTCTTCGTTTTCTCCAATCGTCGACATGTGATTGCCAACTTCAATTCCCTTCTTTTTGGCTGCCGCAATGACTTCCTTGCTGGAAACATTGAGTTCTTTTGCTAATTCATAAATTCTTTTTTTACTCATCGACATCGCTCCATTCTCGTAAAATCAGGCCTGTCAAGACTCTTGATTCGAGAAATACACGAATCAAAGAGACAGCAGTTGCTTGAATTTCTTAGCAAAGCCTGCATCCGTCACTGCAATTATCGAGCGTTTCGATCCTATTGCCGCACTGAGTTCATCCCTTGTGAATTCGAGCGAGTACGTGACGTTGTAACTATTGCATTTATCAGTAATTTTCTTTTTCGTACTCTGTCCTGCATCATTTGCGCAAAAAACAAGGTACGCCTTTCCAAGTCGAACTTGGTCAATAACAAGGTCGATGCCCGTCGTCAGTTTTTTTGCCCGACGAGCAAGGCCCAATGATTGCAGAACTTTTTGTCTATTTTCCATTTCCGAACAATTCCGCGCGGGCTGCTTGGTGATCAACGTAAGCAACCAGCTCATCGTAAAAGGCATCGTCGATTTTGAGCCCGAATGCCTTGTCGAAGGTGCGGTCCTTTTTTGCTTTCTCGGCTGTTTTGACGTCTAAATGAATATATGCTCCGCGTCCGGCCTTCTTTCCGGTCGGATCGATTGAAACTTCATTTTCTTTATTCTTGACAACACGAACGAGTTCTTTTTTTGGCTTCATTTCTCCGGTAACGATGTCTTTTCGCATCGGTATTTTACGCTGTGCCATTTAAAAAACCTCCTTTATTCGTTATCTGCCTCAATGTCTTCAATGCTGATGGCATCTTCCGTTTCAACATCTTCTGTTTCAGGCAATTCAAAATTTTCCTCAGGTTCTTCTTCAGACTGACGATCAAGTTCTTCCATGTTTGATTCGGACTTGATGTCAATCTTGTAGCCCGTCAAATGAGCTGCAAGGCGGGCATTTTGGCCACGCTTGCCGATTGCAAGCGATAATTGCGTGTCAGGGACGACGACCGTGCATGCATGATCGTCTTCTCTGTCGAAGCGAACTTCAAGAATTTCGGCCGGTTTCAAGGCAGCCTTGATATATTCGGACGGATCTTCGCTCCATTCGACGATGTCCATCTTCTCTCCGTTTAATTCTTCAACGATTGCCTTGACGCGTTCTCCGCGTGGGCCAACGCAGGTTCCGATCGGATCGATTCCTTCTTGATCGGAGCAAACGGCAATTTTGGCACGATCGCCTGCTTCACGCGCAATCGACTTGATTTCAACGGTTCCGTCAAAAATTTCCGGAACTTCATTTTCAAACATGCGCTTCAACAAATCAGGATGAGAACGACTTACGTAAACTTGAGGTCCTCGGTTGCGACGCTTCTTCTTGCCTTCTTCTTCATTTTGTTCGGCATTTTGATTTTCGTTTGGATCAACAACCTTATACACGTAAACTTTGATGCGATCATGTGAATTGTAAACTTCACCAGGCACCTGATCGCGCTTCGAAAGAACGGCTTCAACGTTGCCGAGGTTGACATAAACGTAACGGCTGTCGCGACGTTCAACTTCACCGGTCATGATTTCATTTTCATAACGGCTGTATTGATTATAAATCATTTGACGCTCTTCTTCACGCACGCGCTGCATGATGACCTGCTTAGCAGTTTGAGCCGCAATTCGGCCAAAATCACGCGGAGTAACTTCAAAATCAATCGTGTCGCCGATTTCATAGGCTCTGTTGATTTCAAGAGCATCAGACAGGCTGACTTCGAGGCATGAATCCAAAACTTCGTTGACGACTTCCTTAACGGCAAAAACCTTGATGTCGCCACGTCTTGCATCAAACGTCACTTTGACGTTTTGTGCCTGACCGTAGTTTTTCTTGTAGGCGGAAACAAGTGCCTGTTCCAAAGCATCGATGATGACTTCTTTTTTGATGCCCTTTTCAGTTTCAAGTGCATCCAATGCATTAAGCAATTCCTTACTCATTTTTTTCTGTGCTCCTTATTATTAAAATTTGATTGCCAAACGCGCCTGTGCAATCTGCTTGCGCGGAATCACAATCGTCTTTTGACGAGTCTTGTCCATGTATTCCAGCGTCAGTTCATCCGGCTTCAAGTCAACCATTGTGCCTTCATAAACCTTATTGCCCTCCAACGGCTGATACAGCGAAACATGAATATAAGAATTCAACGCGCGCTCATAATCGCGTTCTTTTTTCAAAGGACGCTCAGCACCAGGTGAGGAAACTTCCAAAAAGTATGCCTGAGGAATCGGATCCGGGTCGCAGTCGTCAAGCTTTTCGCCGAGCAAATCGCTGACAAGCGCACACTCCTCAATATTGATTCCACCGGGCTTATCGATATAAATCCGCAAATACCAGCTTTTGCCTTCTTTCACGAATTCCGCATCAACTAATTCAAAGTGACGTTCATCCAATATAGGAGTGACTAATTCCGTCACTGTTTCAACAACGCTGCTCAAAATTTTCCTCCTCGCATCTTTTCTTCCAATAGAACCCGTTCCAATAAAAAGAGCGAGCATCTCTGCTCACTCCCTAACGAGTATCAAAAACAATGTTATTGTAGCATACTGGGACGACATTTTCAAGTTTCGTATGAAAATGCATGTAAATGCAGTGCATTTAGCCAAGCATGTCGAAAAGCGACAGCTGATTTTCATCCGACAATCCGTCCAAAACATGGTTTTCCGTCATGAAGGCTTAGTGTAAATTAACAAAGCTTAATAAATCAGCATTTGCTTGATTTATCGCAGTTTCTAAAGAATCTTCATTCCATTTAAGTGATACTTATATCCGCTTAAATGGAATTTTTTTGCCCATTTATTGCCCATTCTTTTTTTATTATCTGCCCATTTTACAAAATTCTCGCATTTCAGATAATCGCCTTGCCCATTTCAAAAATGATCATTTAAAATATTTTTGCATAAAAAATATCCCCCGTTCGGCACGGGGGATTACGAAGCTATTGTATGTTATTTTTCATCTATATTATACCGCATAAATTGTCAGTATACCAAACGCTGACCGACATAAATCCTGTTAGGGTTGATGATACTATTTTTACGCGCCAGATAACCGACCGATACACCCAGTCTGCATGCGATGACGCTCAGTGTGTCACCACGTCTGACAGTGTAGGTACGCGTGGCAGCGGCAGTTTGTCCGCTGATGGTCAGCTTGTCGCCCGGATGGATAACAGTGTAGATAGTCTTGCCGTTGCGTGCCGCCAGCGTATACATAGACATACCGTGACGGGTAGCGATCGACCACCAGCTGTCACCGCTTCGCACCGTGTAGATGCCCGTGGCGGTTTGCTTGGCTTGCGCTGATGTCTGCAGTACCTCGACATCGTTGCGACTGATCCAACTCATGATGCCGGCCAGCAGCACTCGGTTCCCCGATACCTGCTGTACGCGATAGGCCTTGCCGTGCACCCACGACGGGATGCACTGACCACTTGCCCACTTGCGGGCCGAGAAGTTGACCTTTACTGTGTAGCCAGGCTTGATGTCGGCCTTAGGTGTGTTATCCGCCTTGATGCCCTGCTTAACCGCTGTCGGCTTGGTTACAGGCTTTGCAGCATCCCCTTTACGGTAGCCGTTTTGAGTTATACCCAGCAAGTCAACATTCCCATCTAAGCCGCCCGCTTTATACATGCTAGTGAATTGCCACTGGGCTACCCCGTCCATGGTTGGGAAGTAGCGATAGTCGGGAACCGTGGTGACACTGTAGTCCTTGTAGGCGGCAATCCACAACGAGCTAGGGAACTCAGCTAAAATCCGCTTGTAGTCAACGTGTAACAACGTATATGGCTTGTACGAATAATAAATCGGAGTATACCCGGATTGCTTGATACGTCGCATACCATATAGGATTGCGTCAGTATTGGCCGACACGCTTGCCGAAGCCCCATCTTCATAGTCCAACGCTACGATTGACCGCTTAGGTGTTTGCACCCGTGGCAGAAAGTAATCCATGCACTGCTTAGCCGCTTGCTTGTCACCACCCACTTGATACCAGATATACGTATGCATCCTTAGCCCTTGAGCAATCCCAGTAGCGACCTGTGCCTGGTAGGTGGCCTGCGTGTAGATACCGCTGGTGTTGATGCCGCCAATTTGCGAAATTGCGAACTCGTCACTGGCTTGACCTTTAACAGCCGTATAGCCCTGATACCGCGATAAATCCGTCCCCTGTGCCCTGCTCGCATAGACGTTTTGACTGCATAAAAAAAGCCCTGCGCAAGCAAGGCCAGCAATTATGATTTTAATCTTATTTTTCATGCGTTGCACCGTCCTTTGGAACCGATACAACGCCAAGAATCGTTAGAATAGTCAGGACTGTATTGATACAGTCCTGTGCTGATGCAATTTTTCCCGTCAAATCCAGTCCCATAATCTGAGCCAGTTGCTGTACTAACAACAAAATCGCAGAAACGAGCGCAACCAACACCGTCTTGTTAAGCGTACCATCTGCGTTGTACAATGCCTTTCTGATTTTATCTCCCATGATTAGTATCCTCCTTAAGATTCTTAATTTCCAAATCGTGCTCCTGCAGCTGCAGTTCATGATGTCTGAGATCCTCATTGATTTTTTCGATTTCCGATTCCTGCCTGTGGAAATTCCCATTCAATCTCTTCAGATTAACATTAAGCTCATCGAGTGACGACCTAAGCGGGGCCAGAACATTGGCAATCCCACTCTTGAACAGTTTGGACCCAAGTGTGATTAACCCGCCGATGAGCGTCACCAAGCTGAGAATCTCTCCCCAACTCAGCCCCCATAACCCATGAATCAAACTATCACCTCAATCTTATTATCCTACCCACCCTCCACGTACATATTAGTTAAGCCGTTACCGTATCTTCCGGGAACATCTTGGCATAGTCAGACTTGGCAAAAAGACCGACCTTCACAAAAAGCTGCACATTTTCTTTAGTGAAAAGGCCCATTTTATAAAATTCACTTACGATATCATAACTATACATTCTTCGTTTCCTCCTTCGAATCTGCATTCTGAACCATCAGCGTCGCAACCGTCTTCTGCAGCATGGCAACCTGGTTTGTCAAGTTGGCCATGGCGAGCATCTGCTGAGCCTGTGCCTGCTGATCAGCGGTAGGCGTCACAGCTACTGTATCAGCCGGATGAGCCGCATCATACTCCTCTTTAGTAGCTCCAGACCACGTCTTTGTATCTGCGTGCCACGTGACAGGCTCGTACAGACCCACACCGTTTGAATCAACAGGTGCTACAGTAGTTGCGTTCTGTGGCACTGTACCGCCATCATCGATGAGGTCGGTATGAGTATAGATGTTTTTTTCATCAAAATAGTAAATTAACATGCGCTGTAACCTCCTTAGTTATGGATTAAATACGCCATCTCAATAGCCGTTCCGGTACCAGCTGCAATCGCTTGGCGAGGATAGGTGCATAATGCCGTTAAATTTTCACTTAGCGAAATGTCTTGTGTTGGATCAACTCGGTAACGAGTTGATAATCCTGTGGCTTTTGTGTATCCGTTTAGAATCGACGATGGAATTGCTACCGCTTCTACAAGTTTCCACGCATCCAATTTAGGATATTTAAGCCAGCTTGTATAAAAAACAAGCAGTGAAAAGTTAACAAAGTCCGCCCGTTCAATATAGGTCTTATCAGATAGAGAAAATCCATTTTTAGCCGTTACAGCATTATTCCATCTGGTAATTTTAAGCGCACTAGGTTGTACCAACGATGGCACGTTAAGCAGCGCATCCCATCTGGTGCGCGGGAAAAACTGCGTGTTAGATCCATCTGATAATTGTGCGATATATGTCATAGTTTACACATCCTTTATCTTAGTAATTTTGACTATTTGCAGAGTGTCCAACTTGGTTTTGTCGGTGTACGACATCAGACCGTTGGTTTTCTGCGTAGCGTTTGCCGTTGTCGTTGCGTTTTGTCCGGCTGGTCCTTGAGGGCCGCGCGGGCCGGTCGGACCTGTTGCTCCGGTTGCACCGGTTGCTCCCGTAGCACCTTTTGGGCCTTGAATTCCCTGTGGTCCCTGTGAACCTGTTGCCCCAGTAGCTCCTTTAGGTCCTTGAATGCCCTGTGGCCCCTGTACCCCTCGACTAGGTTTATTAGTATCGACACCGTTGATGAACCAATTTCCGTTTGATCCGATTGTCGGTGTCGGACCGGCCGGACCGGTTGCTCCAGTCGGCCCCTGTGATCCGGTTGCGCCTCTCGGACCCTGCACGCCCTGTACGCCCTGAGGACCTTGTGAACCGCGGCTTGGGCTCTTGGTGTCAGTGCCGTTGATGAACCAGTTGCCGTTGCTTCCGATTGTAGGGGTAGGCCCAGCCGGACCCTGTATACCCTGTGGCCCCCTCGGACCAGTAGCTCCTGTAGCTCCCGTATCGCCTTTAACACCTTGAGGACCTTGTGCACCGGTATCTCCTTTAGGCCCTTTGATGTTGCCGATTAACGTCTTTGTCATTTACTCACCTCATTCATTTGTAACATAGTACAGATTACCATCCGAATCGAGCGAGAATTCAGGAGCATCACTTCCGCTTGAAACTGCCCACAAATCCCCGTTGGCATCAACGGTCAGCGTAAAGAACCCGTTTGCCGGCACAGTGACACCGGAATCTCCTCGTTCCCCCTTGGGACCTTGGAGTCCTTGTATACCTTGAGGCCCACGTACACCGGCAGTCCCTGTTGCTCCTGTGTCGCCCTTAACGCCTTGTGGACCTTGTGCACCAGTATCCCCCTTATCTCCTTTAGGACCAGTAGCACCTTCGAGCCCCTGCACGCCCTGAATGCCCTGCGGTCCGGTGGCTCCTGGCAATCCCTGAGGGCCTTGTGCGCCGGTACCACCAGTCAGACCAATCGGCCCTGTTGCGCCAGTAGCGCCTTTATCACCTTTATCGCCTTTGATACCTTGAGGGCCTGTCGCACCGGTCAAGCCACGAGGGCCTGTTGCTCCAACTTCGCCTCTGTCTCCTTTATCGCCCTTATCACCTTTCAAAGAACGAATCCAATCAGTTGCCGTGCCCTTAAACCCCTGGATAACAGCGATGTCATATGCGCTTAACCCGTTAGTTCCGTCTTTTCCGTCCTTGCCGTTGACCGCTCCTGGTATCACGTATTTTTTTAAATATTCGTGCAAATCCAGTACGGCATCAGCGTGTGTTTGCGGGAAGAACTGTTGCTCATCGCCATTTTCCTCAAGTTCCATCATTTTCTTGATTTTAGCCACGATTTACACATCCTTTACCTTGTCAATTTTTAGCCGTGTAGATGACGTCACCGTCAAATCACCATCTGACCCGTCCCCACCCGTTATCTGCACAAGCGGGGACAGGCGCAGATTCTCACTGTCCTTTGCGATGTCTTTGACGCACAAGATATGCAGTTGCGGATCTACCTGTCCTGATTGGTAAAACGTATTGAGATTGAGCTGCATTGCGTCAAGACGCATCTTAAGCGTCTGATACACGGCACCGGCAACGTCGATTCGCGCATTTATGACTTCAGCATTGTCAGTCTTGGCGTTCAGGACATTCTCAAACTCCTGTGAAAGCTTGTTGGCCAAATTGCGCAACGCTTGCTCCTCATTATTTGCATGATTCTTATAATCCTGTACAGTCTGCCGGTCATCATACACGTCAGCAGACGTCTGTTCTGCAAGCCTGGCCAACGATTCTCTCACGTCAACACCATACATTTTCTGGCGCAACCACTTGGCCAACGTTTTATTTGCCTCAGACACCTTGGATTGGTCAACAGGACTATCAGTCGGCATGATATGCGTCGGATCCCTGTAATCTACTGTCATTAAATCACTCCCTAGACAAAAATCTGATTGTAACTGTAGCTGCAGTCCAGACTCGCTCCATTGTATTTGTCAGTGTACTGCCATGCGTCAGCTATTGCCGGCTTGGACGATGCACCCCAGCTGGCGACCCACTTGTATTTGGCATGACTGTCGAATCTACTGCTGAACCATGAAGCACTGGAATAGTCGCAGGTATTGACATACCCTGCATCACTAAGGACCTTGTTAAATGCATCCACCTCCGCAGTCAGCGTTGCCTTGTCCTTGGCAAGAGAACTGTCCTCAACGTCGCACGATACAACAGCAGTTGTCGGTATACCTTTGGCCTTGAGCTTGCCTAAGAACCATCGTGCTTCCGCCTGCGCGTCGGCAACAGACACTGCCAGCAGATAGTGGTACGCTCCCACGAACTTCATACCGGCGGCTATGCCACGGCTCTTCTGTTCGTCAAACAATGGATTGAGATACGCATTGCCCGCTTCCGAGCCTTCCGTCAGCTTGATCATCAAGCCCTTAACTCCGCTCTGGTGCAAGATGTCATACCATGACTGAGCCTGACTGCCATTGTTCGATGACAAATCAATAAATTTGCTACCAGACGTCCAAGCCGGGGTATTGCCACCGCTGTTTTCAAGCTGTTTAACTCGTTCAGACAGTTTGGCATAATCGCTTGACAGCTTGCTGTAATTGTCGGACAATTGTTGATTCTGCTTGGACAAATCAGCAATTTCCTTGTTGCTCTTTGATTGACGCATTATCAATCTGTTGATCAGCGCCTTCTGTGCGTCGGTTTCTGACCGTTTCTGCGATCGATACGTATCCAAATCAATCGGATTATCGCTCAGCGTTAACGTTGAGTTTGCCACGTCCAACAAATCAAGCGACATGGCCACGATGCGTTCCGCCGCATACAGACCCTCCAGCTGATTGACAATGCGGACATAGGTCCCGCATTCAATCATCCCGATAGTTTCTTCCAGGAAAGACAAATCGATATAACCGGCTTGAAGCTGATATTTAATCGCCTTTTGAGCATTAAGAAAAGCCCTGCCTTTTGCAAGCAGAGCCTGTGGTGTCGTGACGTCTTCCCATGTTTCGGTCTTGACGTGTATGCCAAACTGATTTATCAGCGCTTCATCGCGCAGATAGTCGCTGCCGCTGTTGACGCTTGCGATTGTCAAATGCGGACTGGATACATCGGTGCTGCCATCACTGTTCTGACGTTCCTGAGTTGCGCCAAGTGGCTTGAGCACCGTTACGATTTCTGTCGGATCAACGTTCCGTGAGCTCGAGACCATGTTGTGCGAAAGCTCGATTCTCTGCGGGCATTCCGACGATATCTCAGGTTCATAGTCCAGGAACAGTTTCCCGCCTTCATTTCGGATTCTCATCTCACCGCCCAGCCGGCTGACAAGCTTGTCTTGTATGTTATCATACGTATCTTTGGTATCATCAGCATATCGATACACGTTATCCGTTGAATTTGTCACCGTGACCGTCCCGAGCGTTATCTGCTTGTAGGACTCGACCTGCTTATTGTGCTCGGTTATGAGAGACTGCAGAAAGTCCTTTGGCGTCGTGTTATGGAACTCCCTCCACGGTTGTACGCTGTCGTGCAGGAACCCTTCCAAGCCCTCACACGTAGCTTGCTTTTCAACCGTACCCGAACTATCCATGCTATCCGTATACGTTAAAACTCGCCCTTCGAAAAGAGTCGCATTCTTGTCCGGACGAGTTATTTTTACAAAACACTTGTAAGGATCGATTTCAGTATACAAAGCATGTGTCGGGTCAATCGTGAAGGTGAACGTGTCATAAGATGAAGTGCTTTTAGACAAAACAGCCGAAACGAGCCGATAATGCGGGAAGATATCCGAGTTAAGCACCTTCTCCGCCCCGTTCCAACCTTCACGAATCGTAATTCTAAACCCTTTTGTCATGGCACTTCCTCCGTCCATTTAAACTTAACCTTACCAGTGCCTTCGATGTTAACGACATTTTCGCCGGGCATCAGCTCCAGGTAAGGATTGATATTATCCCCAGCTTTAAGCGCGAAGACGTGGTCATTGACTGACGCAGACATGGCCGTGGAGCAGGTCACAGTCAACCGAACCCGGTTATGACCTGTATTTATCAACAGAATGCTCTCATGACCGTTAACCGTTACTTCCAAATTAGAGGCTGCATCAAGATTAAAGTAGAACGTGTCCCAGACGTCATCGTAGCAGCGCTTCAGGCGATATGCGTAGCACTGAAAAACAATCGTAACTTTGCAAAAGTCCCATTCTTCTTCGATTGTCGGTGCCGTTTGCACTTCTGCGAGAAACGCATAACCCGGCATCGCATCGTCCTTGAGCAGAATCTTGCCGGTAGGTTTCATCAGCCAGTTCATCAGCTCGGTTAGCTTTAGATTTAAGGTAGACAAATCAGAACGTCCATAAGGTAGTTTGCATGGAAAAGTTACCGTCCTCTCATCATACGTATTGAGTCCATAGAGATTGCTTAGGTCAATGTAGCCTGTTCGATATGGTAGCTGCAACTGTGATTTTCGCTTGGCAGGTAAAGTAACTGATTTAGTATCCAATACACGCAACTCAAACTCGCTTGAATGCCGACCATTAAATTCAAATCCGTATGGCCTAGATTCTTGAGTCAATCGACATCCCCCTTTCCATCATCGTATTCCTTCTGTTACGTTCAACGGCGCCATATCGTTCATAGCTTTTTGAAAAGCTTGAACCATCAATGAAAACTTTTTTCTGCATAATATCATCAAGTTTTGAACCTATGCTCTTAAGTTGAGATGTATAGTCAATGTTATCATTATCCGTCAACGTTAATGCCTGTGATTGTTGCCCTGTTACTGAGGGTACCGCTATACCATAACCATTAACAGAACTGAATCTAGTCTGATCAACCATTTTAGCCAACCTCGCAGATGGGCTGTTAGGAGCGACAGAAGCTCGTTGGGCTATCGCATTCAGGAGTAGATTATCTGCATTGTCGCGCCTCGAATTGATCACAAACTCGTCTCCATCTTCTGCGATCCAAGCTAATTGCTTGTTATAGACATGACCACCGTTAGCGTAACCATGACCGTGTCCGATGACAGCAAGCATATCTGATCCATAACGAGCTTTAGCATAGTGGATCGCTGCTAACATGTTATCGTAACCGTTAAAAATATTGCCATGACCAGGAAACTTATAAGCATTGAAAGTTGCTGAAATAGTTTGTAATAACCCTTTAGCCAAGTCACCAGTCAACGTATTAATATCGACATATCCACCTTGTACCGCTTTAGGGTTCCCCCCGGATTCACTTTGAATTTGACGCAACCAAGCCTGTACGTAAGCAGCTGATGTTGGTAAACCGTTAGCGGCTAACGCCTTTTTAACATAAGGTTCCCAACGTTGGGTGCCTTCTCCCGGCGGATTAGAGCCACCAGACTCATCAAACTTCTTTTTGAATCCTTCGAGTGTCTTTCTGAACCAGTCAACAGCTTGTTTAGGTACATATTCGCCAGCACCTTCACCGATGTCATGCCAGACAGCTTCGGCGTTATTCTTGCTCTTTTTGAAAAGCCTCATCAAGATACTTAACGGATCTTTTAGAGCATCTTCTAGTTGATCTATCTTATCAGCTAACCAATCACCGATATCACCTGTAACGTCGCCGACAAAGTTTGCCGCTTTGTCTAACCAATCACCGAATCCGTTTTTATATTGCGGTAGTCCTAGCAACATAGCTGTTTGTTTAGCTGGCATGACTGCGTCGCCGGCTTCAAGATGAGTAAGAACGTTGCGTTCTTGCGGTAATTCAACCAAACCATTACGCCTGAAAATAGCTTCTCGATATGTTGGACTTTCCTCATCATTGACTAATGCTAGTGTTGATTTTGAAATACGTCCGCCATTTTTCAAACGTGGAATAAGGTCAATGGTCTGTTTTTTACCACCGAAGGAATGAACAACTCTATTAATACCTTTGATACCACCATTAACAAAGTCAATAATGCCATTAAACCCAGCTTTAGCAGCGTCTTTCATGCCGTCCCAAATCCCACTAAAGAATTTTGCAACCCCGTTCCAAATTCCTCTCCAAGCACTATCAATACTCTTAGCAACTCCGATAATAATATCTTTTAAACCGTTGATTGCTCCCGATCCAGTAGACTTGATACCATTCCAAATATCGCTAAATAGGTTTTTAATGCCTTTCCAAACACCGGACCAGTTGCCTTTGATTGCATTAGTTACAATCTTGATAACGTCTGCTATCACATCTAAGGCGTTTTTTACGATTGACTTCATTATCTCCCAAACTCCATGCAAGACGCCCTTGATCAAATTCCACGCGCCTTTCCAAAGGCCACTGATGATACTCATCGTTCCAGAGATAACGCCTTTGATAACTCCCATTCCTAATTTAACGATCGGTTCCATGATTTTCCAAATCGCTTGAACGACCGTTTTGATTGTATTCCAAGCTCTATTCCAAGCCTTTTGAATGATAGCCATTTCTAGCTCAATCACCGCACGAATAACTTTCATTCCGGACTTAACAATCGGTTCAATCTCTTTCCAGACTTTCTTAACGATCTTTGTAACTTTGCTGAATAGATCCGAAATGTGTTTCCAAGCATCTTTAGCAAATGACACAACCACTTTAGCAATTTTGTTTACTCCATCATGGAATGTTTTAGAATGCTTGTACGCTTGATAAAAGGCCACTCCGACCGCAACTATAGCGGTAGCGATCAACACATACGGATTAACGGCCATCACTAAATTAAAAGCTTTTTGAACACCGGAAGCGATTTTTGTCACATTGGATAATGTCTTTATTGCCGAACTAACGCCCGCCACTGCTTTTTGAGCTGTTTTGAAAGTGATCAGAGCTGTAACAATAGTACCGATTGCGACCCCTACAGCTCTTAAAGCTTTTTCGTGTTTAGTCACTGATGAGGTACTTTTGCCTAGCTTGCCCATGCCGGGAACCAGTTTGTTAACTTTTTCCATTACCCAGTCAAAAGCTTTTATGCTACCAGATATGGCATCTTTCACTGTATCAAAAGCTGCTTTACCGACAACACCAACTATTTTAAATACATTAGAGAACACCGCGCCAACGTTATCGATAACTTTCTTATTTTTCTCGATCGTCTTTGTGACCTTCCCAAATGCCTCCTGAACTGCGCCACTAAAACCGTTAATAGGCCCGGTGATACGATCCTTACCAAAAGCGTCTATGACATTCTTCATGCCGTCAGTGACTGCCGCTTTTAAGTTACCAATCGCACCTTGAAAAGTCTTAGTTGACTCAGCAGCCTTTTTAGCTCCGTCTGTCTGTCCAAGCTTCATCAAAGCGTCGCTAAACTCCTCCGCCGTGATTTGGCCGTTAGCCATAGCATCACGGAAATTGCCAGTGTATGCGCCGGCGTCTTTCATTGCTTTTTGTAGCACACCGGAAGCACCCGGAATAGCGTCAGCAAGTTGATTCCAGTTTTCAGTAGTCAGTTTGCCAGCACCAGCAGTTTGAGTAAGCATCATTGCAACCGATTTGAATGTTTCAGCATTACCACCAGCTTGGGCGTTCAAATTCCCGGCGGCTTCTGTTAGCCCCATGTAGTTCTTAACACCGTTAGCGGCTAACTGAGCGGTCGTATTAGAAATGTCGTCAAGGTCATAGACCGTCTTGTTAGCATAGTCCATGACTTGATCAGAGGCCTTTTTGATCTCAGCTTCACCAAAGCCACCAAGTTTCATTGTTGATCTAAATTTGTCCATCGCATCTGAAGCATTCGCCCCTTCAACGGCAACATTTTTTAGACCATCAACAAGAATAGACACACCGCTTAGCGCAGCACCACCAAGAAATGATCCAGCTACAATAGTTTTTAAGCGCGTAAAGCCATTTTTAGTATTTTCGGATTCTTTCTTAATAGTCCTTAACTTATCGCTTGCGTTGTCGTTTAATTGAACTTCAGTCAAGACCTTTTTAGGTAGCTTGTTTAGCAACGTTTCATAATCGATCACTTCGCCCTTTTGCGCTTGAGCCAAGATCTCCGTTCGAGTTTTTTTAGGGACCCGTTTCAAAAGGTTCGTAAAATCGTCTATGCCTGCCTTTTTAGCGTCAGCATCTAACTTTACCTTTTGATCTTTAGGAATCTTACGAAGGCTAGTGATGATCTTTTGTGTACCTTTCTGCGCTTCGCTATCATCAACTTTAGGTGTGATCGTGGCTGTTGGCTTTTTGAGTTCTGCATCAACATCTTTTTTGACATTTTTTGCCTCGCTTACAACTTTATCAGCTGACTTTTTGAATTCGTCATCCATCTTGTCGCCAGTATTTTCACCGATTGCTGACAAAATTTTATTGATCTGATCTCTATCTGATTCTAATTGTTGCATTTTGACATCAAAATCAATAACAACACTTGCATCTGCTGCCATTCACTAGCCCCCTTTCTTTACTTGACCTTGCATAGCTTTGAACATTGCAGATAACGCTGATGTCTGTGCTACGTGCTCTTGCTTGACTTCTTCTTTTTGCGGCTCGTCTAGCGCATAGTAACTTTTAGCTTCTGTCAATTGCTGACGCATCTTACTATCATCAACTTCGCTTAGATCACGCTGTCTAATGGAAATGATACGTTGCATGTACGAATTTTCACTTAATCCATCAAATAAAGCTTTGAACTCTCGCCAATGCATTTTCCCACGTTGTTTGAGTAGGTTGATTTTATACTCACGCATGAAACTAGCAAAAATAGCTTCTGCGTCTTGAACGTAATCAAAATACTTAATTGGCGCTAGTCCAAACGGGTTACTATTTGGCATATTATTGCCATAAGGATCTGCCGTTATTTCTTCATTCACAGCTTTAAATATTAGCTCATAAAACTCTGGATCGTTAGGTAGATCTTGCTCATCCAAAAAGAGAGTGATAGCATACTCCACCTTTTCCTCTTTTGACAGATCGTCATCTGACGAAAGCTGTAGATATTGAAGAACTGTATCGAAAGCTAAGTCTAGGTGGTAGCTCTTACCATTGAAGATCACTTCATTTAACGGATCTTGCGTTAAACTTAGCATGCCACATCACCTCTAGTGGTTTTTCTTATATTTAGCTCGACGCTCAGCTCGGTTTTTAGCTTTAGTTTCACACACAGCATCATTTGCAGCTTTATTCAATAAGGCAACTAAAGCGATCAAAGCTTGAGTAGACTCGTTGTAGTGCTTGTACAAACGTTCACCCTCGCCTTCACCTAACAACTGATCTAAGGCGTCAATGACGACTACTTTGCCCTTATCGAAAGCTGTCATCAACTGTTCTTTTTGTTCAGCGTATTCTTTCTTGGCAAATTGCTCTAATTTAGCATCGCCATCAAAGTCTTTTGTTGCTTCTGCCACCTTGAGTTGCATATCGGCAACAAGCTTGGCAAATTTATCGTTAAAGATAAGCTCGTATTCTTTACCACCGATTTGGACTGTCTTTTTGTTATCGACTGTTAATTGTTGATCTAAATTAAGTACTGACATAATTAAATTCCCCTTTCTTTTTTCGTCTCACATTTCTCGTCTCTGTTTCTATGTTTTTTAGCCTTGGTTCTTTGGTGTAACTGTCGCTGTGTATGTGCCATCTTCTGCGGGTTGATCGCTCATTGTCAGCTTGCCATCAATTGCAACCGGTGCACCGTTGAACACGATCGTCACTTGGAACGTTTGGTTAGCATTAGCATTACCCCCCGTTGTAACAATGTTTGACAATGTGACCTCTGCCAAGATAGCTTCACCATTATCAATCCAAAGTGCACGAGTATGCAGAGCATTACCGATCGCAAATTGTTTAGTTGCAACATAATCTTGCGCAGCATCACCAATGTGACGTTTACCAGTAACCGCTAATTGATAACGTTTAGAAGTAATTTCAGTAGACCCAAAACCGTTACCTGCATAGTCAGCATCGGATTGCGACGTTTCATTGGCACTTGGAGTGATCTGCGTAATGTCTAACGCTAACCACGCCCATTTGCCGGTAGTGACATCATTTAGATCTGTTGAATCTGTCGTATCAAGATATAATTTATTAACAACGTTGAGCGCTGCCCCCTTAGTTGTTAATTCTGTACCCACAATGGGCTTTGTATTTTTTGCCATCTATATGGCCTCCTATCGTTTTGTGTATACAAAAACGGCGATGTCTAACTCATACATCACCGTCCCTGCTGTATCTTCTAGTAATTCACTCGGCGCACTAGAAACTTCTAAATTATTAAATCTGAAGCTACCATTTCCACTTAATAGCTCATCCAAGCCATTCAAATAGTTACTGATAGCAAAGAGTTTCTCCTTAGCTTCTCGTGCGCTTTTAGTTTTGATCGTAATCGCATAATTGTACTGCCAAAGCTGATTGCCTGAATAGTCAGCCTCAACAACATGCGATCCTTGTACAGGCACTAAGCCAATATCGCTATCAGGTGATAAGTATGCCACCTTAAGTTTTAGGCCAGTCCCTTTTATAATTGACTTTGCTAATGATTCTTGAAGATCAAGATCCATTCCATTGAGCCCCCTTTACAAAGGCCTCTTTGACTAAGACCATGTCATGCTTATTGCCTTTCAAACGTAGATCCCAACGTCTTGAAGTCCCCGGAGTCGTGTAATTATGTACACGATGCCCCGGAGCACGACCAACAAAACCGTAGAACTGGGCTCTGGCGTACACAGCATTGTAGTTTATGCTAGTCCCGTCACTGTTTACAAATGACATGCTCCGCAAATTTGTTGAAGCATCGGTATGAAGCATAGGTACGTATTTTTCCATAGCTTGGTGTGCATCATTAGCCGCCGCTTTACGACCACGAACTAAGCTGGAATGACTGAACTTTCTATCTAAGCCGTCACTACTAACATTGACTTTAACGCTCACTTAATTCACCCCTAAACAACTTGTAGTTTGTATTGATAAAGCTCGTCACTGAATGGATCTCTTGACTCGCTGATGTTTGTCAACGTGTATTCAATACCGTTGTACTCGACCTTTGAGCCAAGATGATCCTTTGTCAGTTCAATAAATGGTGTCGTGATCCCAGAATATAGCATAACAGTTGCATTTGATACGATCTGACGATTGTTGTTGGATCCTTCGTAGACAGTACGAGCGTGGACCACACAATTATCTAACTTAATCTCGTCAAAATCAGTAGACTCACCGTAAATATCGTCAGGATCTTCAACTTTAAGCTTAAGGATAATGTTTTGATTGCACATATTTTTTGGTGGCTTTAACATATGTCCACACCCCCAAAAAGCAAGCCTGTTTGAAGAAGGTAATCTAAAGCAATATTATAGATCCCGCCAGTGCTACTATCTTTGAATGTTCCGTCAGTTGTAACAGTAGTTCCATCAATAGACACACTCTTAACAGCTTTTTGTGCCATTTCATACTCTGTCGAAGCACCGACGTCATTTGTGTAATCAATCTGTGCAACTAAAGCCATTTTAAACATCTTTACCCGCCACTCATCTTGATCAGTACTGATGTCATTTCTAACATAAAACATCTGTGTCGCAGTGTTCAAAAGTTGAACTGCATCATGCTCCAACTTGGTGTATATAACTTCATCAGTCAGCCTACCACCAAGCTCTTGATATTCTGAAAAGCTTAGCATTCAGCTCACGACCTTTCCTAATGTCCTGTACCAGGAACTGCAGCTCCTAGGCCAGCAGTTGTAACTTCTGCGCCTGGAACTAATGCAGGATCTAACTCAGCTTTGTATGCAACAACGCCGATAGTACGTGGATCAATGCCATCAACAACTTCCCAGGTGCTAGACTTGCCAAACTCTTCCATCGTCGGGAATGTGCTCTTAGTTGGTGCAAATGATGGTTTAACTGACGTGCCAGCAACGTGAATCGTTCCTACACGTTTTTGAACAATCGTATCTGTCCCACCATTTTCGATCGGATCATACTTAGTTTCAGTACTTGCCAAAACGCTAGAATAACGAACTGCTCCTGGAGCAAAGATATAAGACGTTGTTGTTGGCTTTTGCTTGTTAGTCAGATCAACTGGGATATCGTCATCAAGTACGATCCGCAAACCATTATATGCTTCAAAAGGCATAGCGCCATTTTGAGGTTGAATAGTTTCGATAAGCCCTTGCAGCTTCATCATTGAGTAGGTAGCAGAGTTAACGGCAATTGCTCCAAATGAAGTATCTTGAAGATCGCCCATCAAACCAATGGCTGCAATAAAACCTTTGGCACTGAAAGCTGCGTCTGTTGGCGTCTTAGAAGTTGCATCATAGAATTTGCTGTTTTTAACCTTCGTTACGCCCATAACACCATCCAAAACCGCTAATAGCATTTTCTCATCAGCGCGAGTCCAGAAGCTTGCAAAACGATTACCGATAGTTGTTTGGATAGGGGCCCCGGAGATCATTTGAGATAATGAAGTGTAACCAAAGGCTTTACTTTGATAAAAT
>ERZ1031347.246-NODE-246-length-26841-cov-5.685955_pt1 | contig 26841 bp, 20 predicted proteins | sample MGYA00517106_ERZ1031347 | MGnify/ENA primary metagenome ERZ1031347 (study PRJEB33719, sample SAMN04261392) | wastewater metagenome | biome: periurban shantytown; feature: human; material: feces | host: Homo sapiens | place: Peru: Lima | collected 2012-07-19 ...
ATACAAGGATACAAGAATACGGGAATCCGTGGAGCCGAAAATACTAAAATCCAGAGAAATAAGCTAAAATTATGCATTTGGCTAAAAACGCCGCCAGCTATCATGAATGAATAAAAATATAAAAAAATTGTAGACATTTTAACGGATATGCAGTACAATCATACATGGCGGAGTTGGTACTGTACGCTCTGCCCAAAATGATTGCAGAGGTTTGTATTGATGAACAGAATCGAAATCAACCGGAAATGGTGCAAGGGCTGCGGCATATGCGCGGCGTTCTGCCCCAAGAAGGTGCTTGGCCTTGACGAAGAAACGGAGAAGGCCACGGTGGTTAATCAGGATGAATGCATAGCCTGCTATATGTGTGAGCTGCGCTGCCCTGATTTGGCGATCAAAGTGATTAAGGAGGGCGACAAATGAGCAAGGCAATTCTGCTGCAGGGCAATGAAGCCTGCGTTATGGGCGCAATAAAGGCGGGCATGCGTCTTTTTGCGGGTTACCCCATAACCCCTTCCTCGGAAATAGCTGAGCAGTCCAGCATACTGCTCCCCAAAGTAGGCGGCAAGTTCCTCCAGATGGAGGACGAGATCGCATCCATAGCGGCCGTTTGCGGCGCAAGCCTGGCCGGCAAAAAGGCAATGACTGCCACCAGCGGCCCGGGCTTCTCCCTTAAGCAGGAGCTTATAGGCTACGCTGCCATGGCGGAGTTACCCATAGTTGTTGCCATGATAATGCGCGCAGGTCCCTCCACCGGCCTTCCCACCTCCCCTGCACAGGGCGACGTGATGCAGGCCCGCTGGGGTACGCACGGCGACCATCCCATGATAACCCTTTGCCCCAGCTCCGTCAAGGAAATGTACGAGCTGACCATAAAGGCATTCAACTTTGCGGAAATGTACCGCACACCCGTGCTGCTGATGACGGACGAAGTCATTGCGCACATGCGTGAAGGCGTTGCGCTGGAAGACGATTACGAAGTTGTTGACCGCGTGCATCCCGCCGAAGCGCCCAGCAAGGACTATCTGCCCTACAAGGTTGAAGAAGGCAGCATGGTTCCCCCGATGGCAGCCTACGGCGAAGGCTATCACTTCCACGTGACCGGCCTTTCCCATGGCGAGACCGGCTTCCCCACCAACACCCCCGCTGTGCATGAAAAGCTGATGGCGCGCATAAACGGCAAGGTGAAGGAGAACGATCCCAACTTCGCCATAAACGAAAAGTACATGACCGACGATGCAGAGCATATATTCGTGGCGTACGGTTCCGTGGCCAGGACTTCCATGAACATAGTCAAGCGGCTGCGCAGCGAAGGCATCAAGGCGGGCCTTTTCACCGTGAAGATGCTTTGGCCGTTCCCCAAGACGGAATATCAGTCCCTGCTTAACGAGAACGTGAAGAACATAATCGTTCCCGAAATGAACCTTGGCCAGTATGTGGGCGAGGTTGAACGCTACACCGAAGGCAAGGCCAAGGTTAGCCTGATAGCTAAGGCTTCCGGCGAGCTGTTCAAGACCGAAGAACTTTACAACGACGTAATGGCGGTGATTTCAAAATGACGAACGTACAAGATTACCTCAGAGAGTCCCATATGCCCCATATCTGGTGCCCCGGCTGCGGCAACGGCATCGTGATGGGAAACATAATCCGCGCCATAGATGAGCTGGGCCTTGACCGCGACAAGACCGTTATAGTCTCTGGTATAGGCTGCTCCTCCCGCGCACCCGGATACATGGATTTCGATACCCTACACACTGCGCACGGCCGCGCGCTTCCGTTTGCTACCGGCATAAAGATGGCTAACCCCGATCTTCATGTTATAGTAATCTCCGGCGACGGCGACGCCACAGCAATAGGCGGCAACCACTTTATCCATGCCTGCCGCAGGAATGTTGACATAACGCTTGTGGTTGTCAACAACTGCATCTACGGCATGACCAGCGGCCAGTTCTCGCCCATGACTCCTACCGGTAAGTTCGCCACCACCGCCGTTTACGGCAATATCGACCGCCCGTTCGATTTGGTGAATCTGGCCGGCGGCGCAGGCGCGACCTATGTTGCCCGCGGCAGCGTGTATCATGCGATGCAGACAAAGAATTATATAAAGCATGCAATAGAGCATAAGGGCTTCTCCGTTGTTGAGTGCCTGTCCACCTGCCCCACCTATTACGGCCGCAGGAACAAGATCGGCGATGCTGTATCCATGATGGAAAGGCTGCGCGACGACTGCACCATGCTTAAGCCCGGCGTAACGGAATACGACAAGCCGTTCGTCATAGGCGAATTTGTTAACAAGGAAGCCAAGGAATATACCGAGGCTTATGATGAAGTAATTATGAAGGCCGGAGGAAAGAAATAATGGGTAAGCGTATTGAATTCCGTTTCAGCGGTTCCGGCGGACAGGGCATAATCTCTGCCGGTATAATATTGGCCGCGGCCGCCGTGCACGACGGCAAGTATGCCATACAGAGCCAGAGCTACGGCCCCGAAGCCCGCGGCGGCTCCTCCAAAGCAGAAGTGGTAATAAGCGAGGAGCCTATCGATTATCCCAAGGCGACCACACCGGATTACCTGCTGTGCCTCACGGACGACGCATTCAAGACCTATGGCCTTGCGGCGGACGATAAAACGGTCATATTCGTGGATTCTTCCATGCATACCGACGGCAGCGGCAAGAACGTTATAAAGGTTCCCATTCTGCATGCCGCGCATGAGATAAATCCCCAGGGCGCAAACGTTATAGCCGTATCCTTCCTGGTTGGCTATACCGGCCTTGTAAGGCGCGAGAGCGCGCTTGAATCGCTCAAGGAGCAGTTCCCTCGCTTCATAGAAAAGAACATGAAGTGCGCGGAAGCCGGCTTCAGGTTTGCAGACGAGCTGCTTAACAAGTAAAATTACCATATCCCACCTGTTGAAAAATCGACAGGTGGGATATGTATACCCAAACGAAGAAAAATAGTGTAGAATTATAGCATAGATATATTCTGCTTTAACGCATAGAAAGGACGGTACAGTATGGAACCACTCAGGATCGACCATGTAGGTATAGCGGTAAACAGCCTTGACGAAATGAGGCCGTTTTATGAGGCGCTCGGCCTTAAGAGCACCGGCATAGAGGAAGTTAAGGAGCAGCAGGTGCGCGTGGAGTTCTATCCCTGCGGAGACAGCGAGCTGGAGCTGCTTGAAAGCACCACCGAGGACGGCCCCATAGCTAAGTTCATAGAAAAGAAGGGCACCGGCATACAGCATATTGCTATCCGCGTTCCCGATATAAAGGCTGCCATAGCCGAAATGCAGGAAAAGGGCTTCCGCATGATAGACAACGCCCCCCGTTACGGAGCGGGCGGAGCAAGCATAGCCTTCATGCACCCCAAGGCGTCCGCGGGCGTGCTGCTGGAGCTTACCGAAAGAAAATAAAAAATTACAGGTACAACATAAATTAAGGAGAAAAACAGATGGGAAACAAGATAGATCTGCTTTACGAGAAGAAGGACAGGATCGCTGCCGGCGGCGGGGAAAAGCGCATAGCCAAGCAGCATGATTCCGGCAAGCTGACCGCCCGCGAAAGGCTGAACTACCTGCTGGATCAGGGCAGCTTTGTTGAGCTTGACGCATTCGTTGAAAGCCGCTACGACGCCAAGGCCCCCGGCGACGGCGTGGTTACCGGTTACGGCATGATAGACGGCAGGCTCGTGTATGTTTTCGCACAGGATTTCACCGTTGTGGGCGGTTCGCTGGGCGAAATGCATGCAAAAAAGATATGCAAGGTGCTTGACCTTGCGCTGAAGATGGGCGCGCCCGTAATAGGCCTTAACGACAGCGGCGGAGCAAGAATACCCGAAGCCGTTGACGCGCTTTCCGGTTACGGCAACATATTCTTCCGCAACACCATTGCATCCGGCGTGGTGCCGCAGATTTCGGCCATAATGGGCCCCTGCGCGGGCGGCGCGGTGTATTCCCCCGCACTTACGGACTTCATATTCATGTCCGATAAGACCTCTTACATGTTCATAACCGGCCCGCAGGTGATAAAGACCGTTACCCGCGAGGAAGTTACCAGCGAAGCCCTTGGCGGTGCAATGGTGCATAACCAGAAGTCCGGCGTGGCGCACTTTGTATATCCCGACGAATATCAGACGCTTGAGGGCATAAGGCGCCTTGTAAGCTTCCTGCCTTCTTCCAACCGCGAGAGCGCCCCTGTAAGGTACTCAGGAGACGATGTGAACAGGGTATGCGAAAACCTGAACGAGATAATGCCCGAAAGCAGCAACAAGGCTTACGAAATGAAGACCGTTATAAAGAGCGTTGTTGACGACGGCGACTTCTTCGAGGTGCAGCCCTACTATGCGAAAAATATGATAACCGGCTTTGGCCGCGTTGGCGGGAAGAGCGTTGGCATACTGGCCAACGAACCCACTGTTATGGCCGGCAGTCTGGATATAAATGCTTCCGATAAGGCCGCAAGGTTCATCTCCTTCTGCGACAGCTTCAATATACCGCTCATCACCTTTGTTGACGTTCCCGGCTTCCTGCCCGGCGTGAACCAGGAATACGGCGGAATAATCCGCCACGGCGCGAAGATGCTCTATGCCTATTCCGAGGCTACCTGCCCCAAGATAACCGTTGTTACCCGCAAGGCCTACGGCGGAGCATATCTTGCAATGTGCTCCAAGGACCTTGGCGCGGACATGGTGTTTGCATGGCCCACGGCGGAAATAGCCGTTATGGGTCCGGACGGCGCGGCCAATATAGTTTACCGCAAGGAAATAGAGGCCAGCGAGAACCCGCAGGAGACCCGCAAGCAGATGATAGAGGAATACCGCAAGAACTTTGCCAATCCTTATCAGGCTGCCTCCCGCGGCTTTGTGGACGACGTTATAGAGCCCGCGCTTACCCGCGTGCATATAGCCAGCGCCCTTGCCATGCTTGAAAGCAAAAAGGAAACCCGTCCTGAAAAGAAGCACGGCAATTTCCCCGTTTAAGCCAAGGAGGATATTTACACAATGGCAAACGAAGAAAACCAGTTCACCAGGCCGTCTCTTGACGAATTCCCCGTGCCTACCTATGACGAATGGAAGGCCGCGGCGATAGAATCGCTCAAGGGTGCGGATTTTGATAAAAAGCTGCTCACCAAAACATATGAGGGTATAACCCTTAAGCCCATATATACCGATGCGGACTATTCCGCCAACCCCGAACGCCCCGGCGAGGGCGACTATCTGCGCGGCACCGACCCCGCGGGCTATATGGATCACCCATGGGCGATAGCACAGGAAGTGAACGCCGTTGATCCGGCGCAGGCCAATAAGCAGATACTGCATGAGCTTGACCGCGGCGCTACCGCCGTTAACGTTAAGCTGTGCGGCGGCGTAAAGGTAGAAAACGAAGCGGACATGGCAAAGCTGTTTGAAGGCGTTGTGCTGCCCGCGGCCGGCCTGCACGTAACCGCAGGCGGCTCCGCCATAAGCAAGCTGAAGCTTGCCAAGGCCGCCGTTAAGGACTTTGATAAGGCGGAAGGCTGCTTCGGCGCGGACCCCATCGGCATGATAGCGCTGCGCGGCGGCATAGGCAAAACGCTTGAAAAGGCGTATGACGACATGGCGGAATCCGTAAAGTTTGCCAAGGAGAGTGCACCCAAGCTGCGCACCGTTATAGCGGACGGCAACGTATACGCCAACGGCGGCGCAACGGCCGTGCAGGAAGCGTCTTATGTTATAGCCACCGCCAGCGATTATATCGCCGCCATGATGGAGCGCGGCATAAGCGCGGACGATGCTGCTAAGAGCATTCGCCTTTCCGTGTCCCTCGGTTCCAACTTCTTCATGGAAATAGCCAAGCTTAGGGCGATGCGCGTTGTGTACGCGCGCATGGCGCGCGCATACGGCGCGGGTGACGAGGCCGCCAAGGCGGACGTTTACGCCCGCACTTCCGCGTTCACCAAAACGGTGTTTGATCCCTATGTAAATATTCTGCGCACCACCACGGAAGCTTTCTCCGGCGTTGTGGGCGGCATAAACGCCATGAGCGTTTCCACGCTTGATGAAGCCATCGGCGAAAGCGATGAAACCAGCAAGAGGATAGCGCGCAACCTGCAGCTTATGCTGCGCGAGGAATTTGACCTGCTGCATCCTGTGGATCCCGCAGGCGGAAGCTGGTATGTTGAAACCCTTACAGGCGAACTGATAAAGGCGATATCCGATAAATTTAAGGATATAGAAGCTAACGGCGGCATGTATGCCATGCTTGAAAAGGGCGAAATACAGGCCGAAGTTAAAAAGGTGCTCAACGAGCGCTTTAAGAAGCTGGCTACCCGTGCGGACAGGGCCGTGGGCACCAATATGTATGCCAACATGACCGAAAAGCCGCTTGAAAGGGCTGCAAAGCCCGCGGGACAGCCCTGCTGCAGCGGCAGCATGGCCATGCACATTGAACCCATCGAACAGCACCGCTGGACGGAGCAGTTTGAAGCGCTGCGCAAGGCTACCGACGATGCGGCGGAAAAGACCGGCAAGCGCCTGAGCGCGTTCCTTGTGAACATGGGGCCGATCCCCCAGCATAAGGCCAGGGCGGATTTCTCGCGCGGGTTCCTTGAGGTGGGCGGCATAAACGTTATTGGCAACGATGGCTTTGAATGCCCCAACTGCGCCGTTAAGGCGGCGGTGGAAAGCGGCGCGGACGTGGCCGTTATCTGCTCCACCGATGATACTTATCCGGAGCTTGTTCCCGCCATTGCAAAGGGCATAAAGGAAAAGGCGCCGAATATGCTGGTCATGCTTGCGGGTGCACCTGCGGCAGAGTTCAAGCCCAGCTATGACGAGGCGGGCGTGGATGAATACATTCACGTTAAAGCAAACTGCCTTGAGATACTTAAAAAGATACAGTCCGAGAGGGGGATAGGCTGATATGAGCACAAGACCCGATTTTTCGAAAGTAGATTTTACCGCTCCCTGCATTGAAAAGGAAACAAAGGAGCAGTGGGCCGCGCGCGTTAAGGCCGAAACCGGTATGAGCGTTGAAGAACTGGTCACCCATACCATGGAGCAGATAGACGTTCAGCCCAACTATACCCGTGCGGACATTAAGGACGCCGTGCACACCGGTTACACCGCCGGTCTGCCACCTTTCCTCCGCGGGCCGTACCCCACAATGTACGTCACCCGCCCGTGGACCGTTCGCCAGTATGCCGGTTTCTCCACCGCGGAAGAATCCAATGCATTTTATAGGCGCAACCTTGCCGCCGGTCAGAAGGGCCTTTCAATAGCGTTTGACCTTGCTACCCACCGCGGCTACGATTCCGATCATCCCAGAGTGGTTGGCGACGTTGGTAAGGCCGGCGTTGCCGTTGACTCCATACTGGATATGGAAATACTGTTCAAGGGTATACCGCTTGACCAGATGTCCGTTTCCATGACCATGAACGGCGCGGTGCTGCCCATAATGGCGTTCTACATTCTGGCTGCCGAAGAGCAGGGCGTTGATAAGTCCAAGCTGGCCGGCACTATACAGAACGACATACTCAAGGAGTTCATGGTGAGGAATACCTATATCTATCCTCCCAAGACCTCCATGCGCATAATTGGCGATATTTTCGCTTACACTGCGAAGTATATGCCCAAGTTCAACTCCATCTCCATCTCCGGCTACCATATTCAGGAAGCCGGTGCAACCGCGGATATAGAACTGGGCTACACCCTTGCGGACGGCCTTGAATACATCCGCACCGGTATTGCCGCCGGGCTGAATATAGACGCGTTCGCGCCCCGCCTGTCCTTCTTCTGGGGCATGGGTAAGAATTACTTTATGGAGGTTGCCAAAATGCGCGCGGGCCGCGTGCTGTGGGCCAAGATAATAAAGGAATTCGGGCCGAAGCTTGATAAGTCCATGGCGCTGAGGACGCATTGCCAGACCTCCGGCTGGAGCCTTACCGCGCAGGATCCGTTCAACAACGTTGGCCGTACCTGCATGGAAGCCATGGCTGCCGCGCTTGGCCATACACAGAGCCTGCACACCAACGCCCTTGACGAAGCCATTGCCCTGCCCACGGACTTCTCCGCGCGCATAGCAAGAAATACCCAGCTTTATATTCAGGACGAGACCCGCGTTTGCAAGGTGGTCGATCCTTGGGGCGGTTCATACTATGTTGAAGCCCTGACCGACGAGCTGATAAAGCGCGCATGGGGCCATATACAGGAAGTTGAAAAGCTGGGCGGCATGGCAAAGGCAATAGAAACCGGCCTGCCCAAGATGAGAATAGAAGAAGCCGCCGCGCGCCGCCAGGCTCGCATAGACTCCGGCCGCGAAAACATAGTCGGTCTGAACTATATGCAGCTTGAGCATGAGGATGCGATAGACATTCTTGAAGTTGACAACACCGCCGTGCGCGAGGCGCAGATAGCAAGGCTGAATAAGCTGCGCGCCAATCGCGACAATGAAAAGGTTCAGCAGTGCCTTGACGCGATCACCAAGTCCGTTGAAACGGGAGAAGGCAACCTGCTTGAGCTGGCCGTTGAGGCCGCCCGTGCGCGCGCAAGCCTGGGAGAGATATCTATGGCAGTAGAAAAGGTCTGCGGCCGCCATAAGGCCGTTATACGCTCCATTTCCGGCGTATATTCCAAGGAATCTTCCGATACCGCCGCGATAGAGCGCGTAAGGAAGATGACCGATGAATTCGAAAAGCGCGAAGGCCGCCGTCCTCGCATAATGGTCGCCAAGATGGGCCAGGATGGTCACGACCGCGGCGCCAAGGTAGTCGCTACCGCTTATGCGGACATGGGCTTTGACGTGGACGTAGGTCCCCTGTTCCAGACCCCTGCCGAGACCGCGCGCGACGCCGTGGATAACGACGTGCATATCGTTGGCATGAGTTCCCTTGCCGCCGGACACAAGACGCTGCTGCCGCAGCTGATGGAAGAGCTGAAGAAGCTTGGCCGCGAGGACATAATGGTAATAGCGGGCGGCGTTATCCCGCCGCAGGATTATGATTTCTTGTATAAGGCCGGCGCGGCTTGCATATTCGGGCCCGGTACCCGCATACCCGAGGCCGCGGAAGAAATGCTCAATAAGCTTAACGAGCGCCTTGGCTACACCAAATAAAAATGGCAGAGAACAAGGAAAACTATAAACCCGAATGGACTCCGGACGGTGCGGGGAGCGAATTCGCTTCCAGCGTTATGCCGGGGATAGAAGGCAGCGGAGTGCAGGAAACTGCGCCCCGCCCCTTTTCGCGTAAACAGATGAGCGTGGAGGAGTATGTTCATGGCGTGCTCAGCGGCAACCGCCGCATTCTGGCTCAGGCCATAACCATTGTGGAAAGCAATTCCGAAAAGCATTTCGCATTGGGACAGGAAATAATCCGTCGCATTCTGCCCTATACCGGTAACAGCGTACGCGTTGGCATAACGGGCGTGCCCGGTGCCGGTAAAAGCACGTTTATAGAGTGCTTCGGCAATATGCTTTGCGATAAGGGGAGGAAGGTTGCCGTGCTTGCCGTGGACCCGACAAGCAGCATCTCACGCGGCAGCATACTGGGCGACAAAACGCGCATGGAACGCCTTTCAAGAAGGAACGAAGCGTTCATACGTCCGTCTCCTTCCGGCGGAACATTGGGCGGGGTAACGCGCAAAAGCCGCGAAACCATGCTCCTTTGCGAAGCGGCCGGATTCGATACCATTCTTGTTGAAACCGTGGGCGTGGGCCAGAACGAAACCTCAGTGCGCGCAATGGTGGACTTTTTCCTTGTTATAACCATTGCCGGCGCGGGGGACGACCTTCAGGGCATAAAGAAAGGCGTTATAGAAACGGCGGATGCTATTTTGGTCAATAAGGCCGACGGGGACAATAAAACCCGCGCGCAGGCCGCCAGGGCCGAATATGAGCAGGTACTCAGATATCTGCGCCCTGCGACCGAAGGCTGGACCACGGGAGCATACACATGCTCCGCCATAACGGGCGAAGGCGTTGAGGGCATATGGAACGTTATACTCGGCTTTATCAAGCAGACGCGCCGCACAGGCGTGCTTGAATCCCGCCGCGGATCGCAGACCATGGAATGGGTAAAGAGCATGACGGATGATTATATCCGCACAATGATCTATTCCAACCCGCGCGTGCAGAAATGCATGGACGAGCTGAGCGTGCATGTTATGAGCGGGGATATGCCGCCAACGCTTGCCGCCAAGGAATTGATAGACACCATCGAAGCAGCGCTCAAAGCCTGAAACGCATAATTAAACATAAAAAGAGACAGTCCTGCGGCTGTCTCTTTTCTGTATGAAGATTTAATTTTACATATCAAGCGCTTCGAATTTCTTCGCGGATATGCGATACACTACATATGATGTAAGCCCGTATATCACCGCGCCTATAGCGAGTACGATGAATTTTACACCCATGTTTTCGGGATCGGGCGTATCGAGCACATCGCGGAAGAACGGAACGGCAAACGTACAGGCTTCCGCAATGCCAATGTACACAAACGTTACTATGCTTGCGCGGGCGAATACACGGCCGACCTTATCAGGCCGCGAAAAATAGCCGGTGAAGAAAACATAATTAAAGACGGCGAGCATTATGAAGCTTAGCCCGAAAAAAGCAACGTTCGGATCCATTCCGGCTTCATTTGCGCCAAGGCCCAGCGCGCGGCGGACGAACATGAAGCCAACCGCCAATACGCACTGCGCAAGCTGCAATATAACGGCGAACACAATGCGCGCGCACACGGCGTCCCGCTTCCTTATGGGCAGGGAGAGGGAATATGCAAAGTCGTGATTTTCGCGTCCGCTGAGGCAGATGAAGAATATGCCCAGCGTGTTATAGAAAAACAGCACATACATTGGATAATTCGGAATAAGCATCATTGAACTCAGCAGCAGAAAAAGCACCGCCGCCGGATGCAGGGCAAGCTTAAATTCCTTATACAACAGCTTTGACAGCATGGCTTTCACTCCTTTTCAAGATGTATCATGGCCGTTTCAAGATCGGCCGGGGTAAGGCGCACAAATGCGGGCAGCTTGGCTGCGTCCCGCTTGTTCACTATGGCGGTGTAGCCGTGCTTGGCGGGCTTGGCGCCTATGAGCAGCGCGCTTATATAGGCGGGGATGGCATCGGCGTCTATTTCTGCGGCCATATACTGCCCAAGGAACTGCTCAAGCGGCATACTCGCGGCAATCTCCCCGCGGCGTATATATGTTATTGAATCCGCGCAGCGGTCAAGGTCGCTTGTTATATGCGTGGAGAAAAGTATGCTTACGCCTTCGCGCTGAAGCGAGAGAAAAACATCCAGCAGATCGTCACGCGATACGGGATCGAGCCCGCTTGTGGGTTCATCCAGTATAAGCAGCTTCGCCCTGTGGCTCAGTGCAAGCGTGAGCGCATATTTCACCTTCATGCCGGCGGAAAGCTGATCCGGAGTTTTGCTTTCGTCCAGCTCAAACTGCGCCATATAGCGGCGGTACGCCTGCTCGTCCCATTCATCGTAAAAGCGGCGCGTAACGTTGGTTATAGTCTTGATTTTCTTTTTTACATAGTAATCCACGCCGCCGGAAACGAAGCCTATTTGTTTTTTTATCTCCAGCTCGTTCTTTTCAAGTTCCATGCCGAAAAAGCGTATCTCTCCGCGGCTTGGATGCACCAAATTGAGTATTGATTTGAGCGTGGTGGTTTTTCCTGCGCCGTTGCGGCCGATAAAGCCCATTATAGTGCCCTGCTCAACCGAAAAGGAAATATCCCTCAGGCTGAAGGACGGGTACTCCTTGCATAATCCTTTTACGCTAAGCGCCTCCATTCATGCAGCCTCCTTATTAAGTAACGCAGTTTGCGCAACAAGTGTTGCTTACATTATACACATATTGACAGCGCCTTGTCAAGAACGTGCGATTTGACATGGATTTTACATAACATTTCTTTTTGATTTTACATGGATTGAGTATCCTATAACCATAAAGAAAATGATTTGAAGGAACCGAAAGGAGATAAGAATTATGAAGAAGATTATGATGATCGTACTTGCCGCGATAACTGCGGCGGCTATGTTTGCGGGCTGCGCATCCGATAACGGCAGCGCGGGCGGCAGCGTTTCAACGGATGGCTCAACGTCCATGGAAAAGGTGATAGGCGCGCTTGGCGAATCGTTCATGGCGAACAACCAGGGCACAACGTTCACTTACAATCCAACCGGCTCAGGCTCCGGCATAAAGGCCGTGCTTGAAGGCCGCTGCGATATCGGCCTTTCCAGCAGAAGCCTGAAGGACGACGAGAAGGCCGAAGGGCTGAAGGAGACCGTGCTTGCATATGACGGCATTGCCATAATAGTAAACCCGGAAAACCCTGTAAACAATCTTGACCTTGAAACCATTGCCAAGCTTTACATCGGCGAAATCACCAACTGGAAGGACGTTGGCGGTAATGATGCCGAAGTGGTGCTCATCGGTCGCGAAGGCGGCAGCGGCACAAGGGACGGCTTTGAATCCATCACCGGCACCGCCGACAAGTGCCGGTATCGCCAGGAGCTTACTTCCACCGGCGACGTTATAACCACCGTATCCCAGAACCCCAACGCCATCGGCTACGCTTCCCTTGCCTCTCTGAAGGACAGCGTTAAGGCCCTGACCGTTGGCGGAGTGGCTCCCACCGAGGACACCGTTAAGGACGGCAGCTACGTTGTACAGCGCCCGTTCGTGCTGGTAACTAAGGACGGTGCGGCGCTCAGCGAAACCGCGCAGAAGTTCTTCGACTACGCCACCAGCGCCGATGCGGCGGACATAATCGCCAAGGCCGGTGCGGTTGCCGCGAACTGAGCGTGAACAATACAAACCTTAGTGATCGGGCGGCCGAAAGGCTGCCCGACAGCCACGTTAATAAGAAAGGAGCAGGCATGAAGCAGAATAAGAAGCATACAGCAAAGCCGATAGAAACCATTGTGCACGGAATATTCCTTGTGGCGGGACTTATAACCGTGGGCTGCGTGCTGCTGATAACGGTTTATCTTATAATATCCGGCCTGCCCGCAATAAGAGAAATAGGCCTTATACCGTTCCTGTTCGGCAAGGTGTGGGCGTCCACGGCAAAGACCACCGAGCCTTCCTTCGGCATACTGCCGTTTATACTGACCAGCGTATACGGCACATGCGGCGCAATAGTGCTGGGCGTGCCGGTAGGCTTTATGGCAAGCGTGTATATTGCAAAGCTTGCGCCGAAGAAGCTGAAGGCTGTTATGCAGTCGGCAGTCAGCCTGCTTGCGGGCATACCAAGCGTTGTATACGGCCTTGTGGGCATGCTGGTGCTTGTGCCGGGGATAAGGAAGCTGTTTAACGTGCCGGACGGCGCAAGCCTGCTGGCGGCGATAATAGTGCTGGCAATAATGATACTGCCTTCAATAATAAAGGTGTCTGTAACGGCGCTTGAGGCCGTGCCGAAGGAATACGAGGATGCATCGCTTGCCCTTGGCGCAACCGAGGTGGAAACATATTTCAAGGTATCCGTCCCCGCGGCGCGCAGCGGCATTGCTGCGGCGGTTGGCCGCGCGATAGGCGAGGCGATGGCGGTTATGATGGTTTCGGGCAACGCGGCGAACATGCCTGGGCTTTTTGAAAGCGTAAGGTTCCTTACCACGGCCGTTGCAAGCGAAATGTCCTATTCCGGCGGACTTCAGCGGCAGGCGCTGTTCTCCATAGCGTTGGTGCTGTTCGTGTTCATAATGCTTATAAACGCGGCGCTCAATTTCTTCCTGAAACGGGACAAGGAGGCGTAAATATATGAATAAAAAGCTTTCGTTTGGCCGCAGGGCATATATATACGGCATGAAGGCGCTGATGTATGCGTCCACAGCCGCGATAGGCGCGCTGGTACTGTTTTTGATAGGGTATGTGCTTTACCGGGGCATACCGAACATAACATGGAAGTTTTTGACCACGGCGCCAAGCATACTGAACGACACGATAGGCATTTGGCCCGATATACTGAACAGCATTTACGTTGTGATAGCAACCATAATAATCGTGCTTCCGCTTGGCGTATGCGCGGCAGTATATCTTAGCGAATATGCATCGAACAAAAAGCTTGTACGCGTTATAGAATACGCTGCGGAAACGCTTTCCGGCATACCGAGCATTATATACGGCCTTGTGGGCATGCTGTTCTTCTGCGAATTTTTGAAGATGCAAACCTCGCTTATGGCGGGCGCGCTCACGCTTGTTATAATGAACCTGCCTACGGTAATGCGCACAACGCAGGAAAGCCTAAAAACCGTGCCGCAGAGCTACCGTGAAGGCGCGTTCGGCCTTGGCGCGGGCAAATGGAGGGTTATACGCACTGTGGTGCTGCCGGGCTGCGTAGACGGCGTTATAACCGGCTGCATACTGTCTGTCGGCCGAATACTCGGCGAATCGGCGGCGCTGCTTTTCACGGCCGGCATAGCGCACGTTGTGAACGGCTTTTTCATGGGGCTTAAAAGCTCCGGCGCGACGCTTACCGTTGCGCTGTATATATACGCAAAGGAACGCGGCGAATTCGGCGTTGCGTTTGCGATAGCGGCAATACTTATGCTGCTGACGCTTATAATAAATCTGAGCGCGGAAGCGGTTGCAAGAAGCTTTAAGAACAAAAGGCGGATATAGATACTAAGCGCATGGAAGGGAGAGAGAATATGGAAGCCAATGAAAAGAGCATTTTGAGCGTGAAAGAGCTTTGCCTGTGGTATGGCAACCATCAGGCGCTGAAAAATATAAACATAGATATACCTAAAAACAGCATAACGGCGCTGATAGGCCCGTCCGGCTGCGGCAAGTCCACGTTCCTTAAAACGCTTGACCGCATGAACGATCTGATACCGGACGTTAAGATAACGGGAAGCGTTGAATACAAGGGGGAGGACATATTCGCGCCGGGCGTGGACGTGAGCGAGCTGAGGCGGCAGATAGGCATGGTGTTCCAAAAACCTAATCCGTTCCCCATGAGCATATATGATAACATTGCCTACGGCCCGCGCACCCACGGCATAAGGAACAGGGCCAAGCTGGACGACATTGTTGAAAAGTCCCTGCGCGGCGCGGCAATATGGGACGAGGTAAAGGACAGGCTGAGGAAGAATGCGCTTGGTCTTTCAGGCGGGCAGCAGCAGCGCCTTTGCATAGCGCGTGCGCTGGCGGTGGAGCCGGACGTGCTGCTGATGGACGAGCCCACGAGCGCGCTGGACCCCATATCAACATCAAAAATAGAAGAACTGGCCATGCAGCTGAAGGAGCAATACACCATAGTCATTGTTACACACAATATGCAGCAGGCCGTAAGAATATCGGACAACACGGCGTTTTTCCTGCTGGGCGAGCTTGTTGAATACGGCAAGACGGAGGAGATGTTCTCCCAGCCCACGGATAAGCGCACAGAGGATTACATTACAGGGAGGTTCGGATAATGAGAAGCCGGTTTGACAATCAGCTTGCGGAGCTGAACAGGGAACTGATAGAGATGGGCGCAATGTGCGAAGAATCCATAAGCATGGCGCTGAAGGCGCTTATGGAAGGCGACAAGGCGCTTGCGAAAAAGGTTGCCGGGCTTGACGTGGCGATAGACCAAAAGGAGCGCAGCATAGAATCCATGTGTCTGAAGCTTTTGCTCCAGCAGCAGCCCGTTGCGCGCGATTTAAGGCAGATATCCGCCGCGCTTAAGATGATAACCGATATGGAGCGCATAGGCGACCAGGCTGAGGATATCGCGGAGATAATAACCTATCTCAGCGACAGGAGCGCCGCCAATGAGCAGCTTATGCGCGAAATGGCGAACGCGGCAATAAAAATGGTCACGGATAGTGTGGACGCATATGTAAAACATGATACAATAATGGCGGAGAAGGTCATTGCCGCGGACGATGTTGTTGACGCATATTTCGACAGGGTGAAGCATCAGCTCATCGAAAGAATAGCGGCCGACCCGACGGACGGCGAATATGCGCTGGATTTATTGATGATAGCCAAGTATTTTGAGCGCATTGCCGACCACGCGGTTAACATTGCCGAATGGGTCATATTCTCCGTAACGGGAGTGCATAAGGAGGACTAAACAGCATGATATGGTGCGTGGAGGACGACGCAAGCATTCGGGACATAGAGGTGTACGCGCTCAGCTCCGCGGGCTTTGCGGCAAGGGGCTTTGAGGACGGCAGCAGCTTTTATGCCGCGATAACGGGCGAAAAGGATAAGCCGCAGCTTATAGTGCTGGACGTTATGCTGCCGGGCATTGACGGAATAGAGCTGCTCAGGCGCATCCGCGCGAACGCCGCGCTGAAACAGATACCCATAGTCATGGCCACGGCCAAGGGCAGCGAATATGACAAGATACAAGGGCTTGACCTTGGCGCGGATTATTATCTGACCAAGCCCTTCGGCGTGATGGAGCTTATATCCTGCGTTAAGGCCGTGCTCAGGCGGTGCGGCGCGGCAAAGGAAGCGGACACGCTTTGCGCCTGCGGCATAAGCATGAACACACTTGAGCATACCGTGAGCGCAGACGGGGAGCGAATAACGCTGACATACAAGGAATATGAGCTGCTGAAGCTGTTCCTTTCCCATATGGGCACGGCGTTCACAAGGGAGCAGCTTATGGAACGGGTTTGGGGAACGGACTACATGGGCGAAACGCGCACCATAGATATGCATATACGCACGCTGCGCCAAAAGCTTGGCAAATGCGGCGAAAGCATCAAAACCGTAAGAAACGTTGGCTACCGGATGGAGGAAGGGCAATGACGAAAAGAATATTCAGGGCTATAATGCTTGTTGCGGGCATAATACTGCTTGCAAGCCTGCTGATAATAATGGACTGCTTATACGAATACTTTGCAAGCCTGCAGGAAAGCGAGCTGAAGGATCAGCTGAGCCTTGCGGCGGCGGGCGTTGAGCAGGGCGGGGAGGAATACCTTGCCCGCGTGAAGAGCGAAAGATACAGGCTGACATGGATAGCGCCCGACGGCACGGTGAAATACGACAGCGGAAGCGACAAAAGCACGCTGGACAACCACGCCGCGCGCGAGGAGGTGCGGCAGGCGCTTGAAGCCGGAGAAGGGCAAAGCACGCGCTATTCGGCAACGCTTATGCAAAAGACGATGTACTACGCAAAGCGGCTTGACGACGGCAGCGTAATAAGAATATCCGTAAGCCGGGCTACCATTGCAACGCTGGCACTGGGCATGCTGAGGCCTGTGGTGATAATAGTGCTGGCGGCGCTGGTATTGGCGATAGTTATGGCGAACAGGCTGGCGCAGAGAATAGTTGCGCCGCTGAACGCGCTGGACCTTGACCATCCGCTGGACAACGACGCATACGAGGAGATAGCCCCGCTGCTGAGCCGCATAAACCGGCAGCATACGCAGATAGACGCGCAGATGCGCGCGCTGGACAAGAAGAAGGACGAGTTCAATGCCATAACCCGCAGCATGAACGAAGGACTTGTGCTGCTGGATGAAAAGGGGAGCATAATAAGCATAAATCCCGCGGCAAGGCAGCTATTCAACGCGGAAGAAAACTGCGCGGGCCACGATTTTATTACGGTGGACAGGAACCCCAAACTGAGCGAGGCCATACGCGCCGCATACGACGGCGGCCACGGCGAGACGAGCATCGACCGCGGCGGCAAGGTATATCAGCTTGACGTGAGCCGCATAGAATCCGACGGAAAAACGGCAGGCGCGGTGATACTCGGCTTTGACATAACCGAAAAGCAGAATGCGGACGCAATGCGCCGCGAGTTCACGGCAAACGTTTCGCACGAGCTGAAAACGCCGCTACAGGGCATTATAGGCAGCGCGGAGCTGATAGAAAACGGCATGGTGAAGGCGGAGGACATGCCCCGCTTTGTGGGCCACATTCGGCAGGAGGCGCAGCGGCTGGTTACGCTGATAGGCGACATAATAAGGCTGAGCCAGCTTGACGAAGGCTGCGATATGCCTACGGAGCGCGTTGACCTGAAGGCGGTTGCGGCGGAGGCAGCAAGCGACCTGCGCACGGAGGCGGAGGAAAGGCACATAGGCGTTGAGGTGCGGGGTGAAAGCGTCTGCATAACCGGCGTAAGGCGGCTATTATATGAAATTATTTACAACCTGTGCGACAATGCCGTTAAGTACAACCGCGCGGGCGGCAGCGTAAGCATAACCGTGAGCGAAAAGGACGGCCTTGCCACCGTTACCGTTGCGGATACGGGCATCGGCATACCCGAAGAGCATCAGACCCGCGTGTTTGAACGGTTTTACCGCGTGGATAAGTCCCACTCCAAGGAGAGCGGCGGCACGGGGCTTGGCCTATCCATAGTCAAGCACGCGGTAATGTATCACCACGGCAGCATAAGGCTTGAATCCGTCCCGAACGTGGGCACGACAGTAACCGTTTCGCTGCCCGCGTAAAGCGGGTTTTTATATGCAAAGAGTCTCCCGTGCGCGGGCGACTCTTTTTTAACAAAAAATTCACCGTTTTTCGTTTCCTCTCTTGCTTTTTTTCTCGTTAAGGGATACAATATATTCCGTGTAATACTAAAATTATGCGGTACGGACCGACATTTTTTAGGAGGAAGGAAACATATGAGAAATCAAGTGTTCAAGAAGCTGTTTTCCGTGCTGCTTGCGCTGATAATGGTGGCAGGTCTGCTGCCCGCGTCAGTGCTGGCGGAGGGGGAAGGCAATGCGGATTCTACGCCCGCGCCTACGGAAGCAGTGCAACCGACGGAATCGGCTGAACCCACCACGCCGACCGAGACGGAGACTCCCGAAGTCACCGAAGTTCCCGAGCCTACGCCCGAGAACCCCGCGGCCACGGTAGAGCCCACTGCCGAGCCTACGGATGAGGGGATTATGCCGGCGAACGTGATGCCCGTGCAGGCGAGTGTTGAACTTCAATATCGTATAGTACATCTGGACTGCGGCAGAAAGTATTTCAGCAAAGACTGGATTATCGCGCTGATGTATGAAGCGAAGGCAGCCGGATATAATCAGGTTCAGCTTGCGTTCGGAAATAAAGGTCTGCGCTTCCTGCTTGATGATATGTCTGTGAATACTTATGAAAAACAGGCAGTTACAGATGCAATTAAGGAAGGCAACAAGGCATATTACAATGCGGGCGAAAAGAACGAGTTGACCGAAGCCGAAATGGACGAGATTTTCGTGGCTGCTGATAAAATCGGCATTGAAATCGTTCCTCTTTTCAATACGCCTTTCCATATGGAAGCCGTTATTACGGCAATGGGCAAGCTTAACATTACAAATGCATATTACGGCAGCAATAAAGCTTGCTTGAACCTTAGCAACAATTATGCTACTGCATTTGTAAAGGCGCTTATGCAGAAGTATATTACCTATTTCCAAGGTAAAGGGTGCAAATACTTTAACTTCGGCGCAGACGAATACACGGGCGGCTGGAATTCTACTTTCTACAACTATGCCAACGAAATAGTCAGCATGATTTCCGCTGCGGGAATGAACGCACGCATTTTTAACGACAGCTTCCGTAGTGATAGCAATAATGGTTATGTGAACAATGCGCAGGTTTGCTACTGGTCGTCAAATTCGGGATACGCGAGCACGGCGACTGTATATAACTATGCGAAAGAGATAATTAACACTAATCAAGATTTTTATTATGTAGTGAATAAGGATACTCAGCAGAGCACATGGAGCCCTAATAGTTATTATGCTTTTTCAGGCTCTTTTGATGAAACTACATGGGTCAATTATGCGAAAAATTTCAGCAACACTACATATAAGAACTTTGCAGGTTACAACAACGGTGCAGAGAGCATAACCCCTGTTGGCTCCATGTTCTGCATATGGTGCGATAATCCGTCACATAAGGACGAGACTCAAATTGCAAAAGAGATTCGCATGATACTGCGCGTTATTGGCGCGCGCATGCAGAATAGCGACATCTATTCCGCTTCTGATGTGCTTGTAGAGGGCGGGTTTAAGGCTGATGGAACAATAAATGTTCCCACCAACAACAAAACCGTAGGCAATGGTAGCGGCAATACTACCGCCGATAACGACACCGTTCGCGTAACCGGCCCCAACCTTGCGGCGCTGACTGCGACCGAGTATACGGAAGAAATAGCCGGTATTAAGGCTGTTGACGGCAGAATAAAGGCCTATAATGTGACCCCTTCGACCGCAGACAATAATAAGTATACCGGCGAAGCCGAGGTTCGCATAAAGATAACCGCAGAATGGGACAAGACTAAGGTTAAAGCGTTCATCGTTGAGGATGGTACTGCTAAGGATATCGCAGACGGTAAGGTCGATGGTGAATGGTATGTGTTTACCGCGCCGCACTTCTCCGTAATGGGCATATATGAGCAGGATGTGACGTATGTGGAAGATACCGTTACGGTTGTTGTTGGTAGTTCCGAGACGGTTACGATAGAGGGATATGATTATTCCGAGCAAGTTGGCGAAATAGATACTAGTATAGCAACTGTTAAAGTGACTTACGAAGGAGTTACAGTATCGGAATTTACGCCTGCAACGAGTATTAGCAATAATGCGAAATATATTGTTAAATATGGCGATAAGTATATCGATGAAAACGGAAAACTCACGGATAACATAAGTGAGGCTGCTGAATGGACATATGAACGATATAATAATACATATGGTAAGCTGAAAAACAGCAAAGATCAATATTTAACATATCAAAGCAATGGTTCGTTTACGACGGTTCAGGGTTATAATAATAATTCGTGGCTTTATGTAAACGGTACTACTGTGAATATGCACGATGGTAGTGGTTATAATATAGCTTTATCACTTGGTACAAAGACAGAAGGTAGTAGTCAACCGTCTACCATCATCACCTTCACCGGCGTAAAAGAAGGCACGACCAGCGTCGTGATAGGCGGAACGAGGTATACGGTTAAGGTTGTGGATGCGACGCTGGCGCAGCAGGTGCTGCCCATCAACCTGTGGATAACCAACACGGGCGTTGTGCCGGACGGATGGGGAACCTCCTACGGCAATGTAACTCGTGAAGGGTTTACCTATGGTCTGGATACAGAGCATACGAATAATGGATGGGAGACTTTCCGCGCGATATATGAATTGAAGGCCACGGAAGGCAGCATACATAGCGAGCAAGGTGTCAAATTAAGTGAGCTTATACCAAATAAAGGTAAAGCATATGGGTATCGTGGCAGCAACACGCCTGAAGAATACAATGTAGATATATGGAAATGCAGCTATAATGCTTCTGCCGAACGCCAAAGCACCGATGGCTGGACGAATAGCTCAAATAAGGGAACGGAATTTGAGTATATTCGCTATTGGGATAATAAATGGGAGTATTGTTCTGCTAAAACCGGAGAGTGGACTGAAGTAGGTGAAGTTGGCGCAGGTAAAGACGATTCCGGTAAAAATCAGGTATGCGTATGGTATCGCCAGGTGACCACGGTTACAAGCGAGGTTACTACGGAAATAGTTGACTGGGGCCCGATACAATATAGTAAGGATCAATGTCTGCTTGATTTCGCGGTAAAATACGACGGTACTGCGAATAGAATACCGAATAGTTTCCCCGTAACGGGTAAGACAATTGGGTTCGACATTGCGCCTATCGACAATGTAACTTACTACGGTACTGATAACGGGGCTATTTATCGTACTGTTTATGGTATTGCCGGTGTAGAAACCGCGGAATATGAGGTTTACATGATAACCCTCACTCCGAGCGCGAATGAACCTTCATCGTCAATCAGCGATTATAATAAATATGAATATAAAGGCACGGAAAAAATAGCGTGGGCCAAGACTGAGGCCGATGCCAACAGCACCGAGCTTAACAAAATGCCCAATGTGGAATACGGTGGCGAGCCGTTCCTTGAGTCCGTTAAGATATATCAGAAGCAAGGCTTGCTGGTAACGTATTATCTGCGCGCCAAGCAAACCCCTGATAGCTTGACGGTGCATTACGCAATACAAGGCAGCGAAACGGCGTTCTATGAATACAACATAGCCGTTAACCAAGGCACAACCTTTAATTCCGGTATAGATCTTGATCACAGTCAGGATCCTTATGTTGGCGGGCCGCTGCTTAACGGAACGGTGATAAACAGCAACGGCGAAACTATAACTGTATCTTCGAACCTTGCCACGCTGCAGGGTCTTGAACCGCAGTATCGCTATTCCAAGTACAAAATTGTTGACTTTAGAAAAGATGATAAGAATGTATGGATATACTATACGTTCACACGCGAGCACACGTATGTTATCGATTTCGGCCTGCCGCTGAAGATTAAGTTTAGCGACTTTGGCGTAACGAATGATGCAGACATAAAAACAGTGTCTCTTTGGGAAAAAGAGATAGTACACGAAAACAAAGGACTGTATGGCACGGCCAAGGTTATTACGGGAAGCACGGAGGGTAAGTACGTCCTGTACACACTGGATAAGCCGCTTGACCAGAACATAACCATACCGCTGTATGTAAAGTTTAATCAAAGAGGTGATAACGACAAACCGCAGTTGTTCACCGCTAACATCATCCCCGCCACGAACGTCTACTACGAGGACAGCTTTGCGAAGTTTACCAACGGCAGCTATAACGGCGGCGCGATAGCATGGGAAGATGCTGGCACTAAGCCGCAGGAGACCCCCAACCAAGCCCTCGAAGCGCTTGGCAATAAGACGAACGTCTACGGCTACGACCCTGCGTATCAGAATAGCACCATGTTCTCCATGGGCAGCGCGCGCAAGGTGACCGTGACCAGCGACATGGCCAAGGATGGCGTAGTCTGGCCGACGGCGCAGTTTACCTTCAAAGGCACCGGGTTTGATATCATCAGCTTGACGGATAATACGTCGGGTGCGATATATGTAAGTGTATATCCGGGCGATAAAGCAGAAGGCACGCCAAAGAAGTATGTTGTCAACAACTATTACGGATATGATTATTTTGATGGTAAATGGGTTGTTAAAACGGATGTGGGAAACAACGCCCTTTATCAAATACCTGTAATCAAGATAAAAGACCTGGACTATGGCACATACACTGTTGTCATAAAGGTTGCATACTCTGCTTTCCAAGATGTAGCAGATAAGAAGCAATACAGCTTCTGGCTCGATGCTGTGCGCGTATATGATCCGATGGGTGCGAATAATAGCGATACGTATGCGCCTGATGGAGAAGCAAAACCTGTGTTTGTGGAAGTTCGTGATATGTTACTTAGTGCAAGCAGTGTAGCTGAAAACAATACGAACAACGGTGTGGTATTTATAGACGGCAATGGCAGCGCGGCGATTGCGACAGACTATAAGAACTTCGGTCCTAACCATGAAGTATATCTTGCAAACAATCAGGCGATAGCATTTACGATAGCTGATGCTACCAAATATGCTGATATACAGATAGGTATAAAGAGTACTGGGAATAGCGCTGTAAAGTACAAGATAAACAATGGTACAGAAGCTACTATTGGAACCGCTACTGACATGTATTACAGTATAAAGGATTATGCAAGTAATGGCGGTGTTGTAACCATAACTAACATTGGTGAAACGGTACTGTCTATAACCAATATCAAATGCACCATGGGAACAAGCAGTGCAAAAACTGACACGGTTGACCTTGTGATGAGTGCTGAGGATGTTGCCGTAGCTATCAGCATGGTGAATAGTGCTATTACACCTGTTGAGCCCGAACCCGAGCCGGAGCCTGAAAAGACCTTTGAGCCGGACAGGTTCGAGGCAAGCTGGAGCAGGAACGTTATGCAGGGCAGGAAGGCTACGCTTACCGTTAAGACCTCCGAGGACGTGGAAGCCATTACCGTGGACGGCCAGACCATAAGGAGCTACCGCACTCGTACCGAGCGCATGGGCTTCGGCCGCCGCGCGAAGCGCATAACGTACAGGGAGTTCACTTACAGCATGGTGGCTCAGGAATCCGCGGACTTCAGCGTGACCGCCATCAATGCGGAAGGCACCGAGAGCGAAGCCATAACCGCGCGGCTTACCGTTAAGACCCGTCCCAACAGCTTGCGCGATATGTGGGATTGGTTCAAGGGTTGGTTTTAAGGAAAGGGGTGAAAAACATGAAAAAACAATATGTTAAGCCCGAATTGTACTTCGAGAACTTTGAGCTGAGCACCAGTATAGCAACATGTACGGCTGTAACAAAATTGCTGTCAAAAGAAACATCTTGCGCTTACTTTGATGGAGTTGAGGTTATATTCCTAGCAGGTAATACGAACTGTAAGACAACTGATGATGGTAAGGGGAAGTATTGTTACGATATTCCCAACAGCGAAAACGCTGTATTTGGTTCCTAACTAACCGACACGAGTACAAGTGCCCTGCCCGCATAGGGCGGGGCGCTTTTTGACGGAAAGGAGTATGCCATGAAAAAAACTGCAATTATACTGCTTGCGCTTGCGCTGGCGGCGCTTATGCTTGCGGGCTGCACGGGCGGAGGGGACGACCTGAGCGACGCGGTGGAGATTCCGCCCGAAACCACGCCCGCGGCAGACGGCAGCGGCGGCGATATGCAAAACGATAACGCTGCGCAAAACGGCGGCAGCAGCGGCAATACCGCCGAATACGGGCTGGAAATAAAGGGCATAAGCAAATACGCGGGGCTGTTTGTTGAGGACGGCACGGACGAAACCGTGTCCGACGTATGCGCCATAACGGTGCGCAACAATGCGGAAAAAACGGTGCAGTATGCGCATTTGACCGTTACCATAGGCGAAACGGCATATGAGTTTGACGTAACCACCCTGCCGCCCGATGCGGAGGTTCAGCTCCTTGAGCTCAGCCGCCAGCCCATGCCCGAAAGCACGGATGGCTACACGGCCTTGGTAACCATGTATGCCGCGTTCGATGCCGAGCCGGGCATGAATGCTGACGCGCTGGAGATAACCACGCAGGATACGGCAATCACCGTAAAGAACATTTCCGATAAGGACATGGGGCAGGTTTATGTATACTATAAGGTGGCGTATGGCGAGCTGTACCTTGGCGGCATAACTTACCGCGTGAGCGTGAACGGCCTTGCCGCAGGGCAAAGCACAACCTGCTACGCCGGACACTACTCAACCGAATACAGCAAGCTGATGTTCGCCACGTATGAACACTGAACGCTTTACCTTCGGCGGGGTAACGCTTGAAGTGCGCGGGCAGGACACATGGACGGTATCCAAGGCCAGCGCCCGCTTCCATGCGGAGGACGGCGCGGAAACGAACCATGTAATATCCGTTGAATTCTGCGAAACAGCACCGTCAGCGCCTCAAAACGCGGCAAAAAGCGGCCCGGTGAGCCGCTGGCGCGAAGGGGAGGCGCTGTATACGCTCAGGGTATACGGTGCGGCGCAGTTTTCGTATGCCGTGCGCACGCAGGGGCAAACGCGCCTTGTGTTCGGCGAAGGCTATCGCAGCACCATGTATTCACAGGCAATACTTGAATCCGCCGATATGTTCGATATTCTGGCGGGCTATGGCCAACTTGTGCTGCATTCGTCCTATGTGCTGCCGCCAAACGGTAAAGCCGTGCTTTTCAGCGGCCCCAGCGGCATAGGCAAAAGCACGCAGGCCGCGCTGTGGCAGCAGTATGCCGGTGCGGATGTTATAAACGGGGACAGGACGCTCATCCGCACGGGCGATATTACCGCGCACGGCGTGTTCTATTCCGGCACGTCGGGCATATGCAAAAACGCCTCCGCGCCGCTCAGGGCTATAGTGCTGCTTGAACAATCGGGCGAAAATACGCTGCGCCGCGCCGGGGCAAAGGAGGCCTTTGCCGCTGTGCTGAGCCAATGCTCATATTATCAATGGGATGCGGAGTCGGCAATACATATGACGGATTTGGTAGCTGGGCTGGTGCAGCGTGCGGATGTATATCGGCTTAGCTGCCGCGCTGACGAAGGGGCGGTGCGGCTGCTGCAAAACGAATTGTTTGGGGGATAAAATGGAAAATAACAGCGCAGAACCGCGCCTATCATCATATCTTCATGCAAAGGCCTGCCGGGCGGGAACGCCGCTTGCGGGCAATTTTGAGCTTACGCCGCGGTGTAATTTCAACTGCAAAATGTGCTATGTTCACCTGAGCGAGGCAGAGCAGAAAAGGCGCGGTGCGGAGCTGAGCGCGGACGAATGGCTGAGCATTGCGGAAACGGCGCGCTCACAGGGCATGCTGTTCCTGCTGCTTACGGGCGGAGAGCCGCTGATAAGGCCGGATTTTAGATATATTCTGAGCGAGCTGAAAAAGATGGGCCTGATGGTGAGCATAAACAGCAACGCTTCGCTTATAGATAAGGACATGCTGGACTTTTTCCGCCATGAGCCGCCGTTCAGGTTCAACATAACCCTATACGGCGCAAGCGGGGACGCATACGAGCGGCTTTGCGGCAGCAATGCGTTCGATAGGGTGCTTGCTAACATACGCGCGTTGAAGGATATAGGCATCGGCGTGAAGCTGAACGTATCGCTTACGCAGTACAATGCGGCGGACATGCAGCGCATTTATGAAATTGCCGAATCGCTCGGCACGCCGATGCAGCTTGCAACATATATGTTCCCGCCCATACGGCGCGACACAGCCATGGTTGGCGAGAACGATCGCTTCAGCGCGGAGGATGCCGCCATGTACAGCGTTATGTGGGACAGAATGCGCTTTAGCGAAGAGCAGTTCCGTGCGCGGGCGGAGGCCATGCGCCGCGGCATAAGCGTGAGCGAAAATACGGACTGCGAAGGCACCCCGGGCGAAGGCATAATGTGCCGCGCGGGCAGGAGCGCATTCTGGATAAACTGGCAGGGCGTAATGACCCCATGCGGCATGATGACCGAACCCGTGGCAAACGTGAAGGAGCTTGGGTTCATAAAGAAACGGA
>ERZ1031347.248-NODE-248-length-26800-cov-21.109329_pt1 | contig 26800 bp, 27 predicted proteins | sample MGYA00517106_ERZ1031347 | MGnify/ENA primary metagenome ERZ1031347 (study PRJEB33719, sample SAMN04261392) | wastewater metagenome | biome: periurban shantytown; feature: human; material: feces | host: Homo sapiens | place: Peru: Lima | collected 2012-07-19 ...
AGCAGATGGCGTGCAAAGTCGCCAGACGCTCTTTGTGCGGTATTGCCTAAGGAAACACTATTTCCACACTTCTCCCGCGTTTTCCACAGCACTTTCAACAACTTGTGGAAAACAAAAACCGTGGTTTTTTGCGTATCCTTTCGAATTTATGACAAACATTGCACAATTTACGGGGATCCGGCACCAACACCCTGTGCAAAACTCGCCGGATCGTAACCGGTTTGTAACTGGTTTTCCCCTGTGTTGTGGAAAACTGTGTTGAAAAGTTGGGGAAATACCGGTGAAAGATCCTGTCGATTTTGTAAAATTCGCGGAATTTTGCAGATTTTACAGCCGTGGAAATGTGGAAAGAGAATATTTCGCGGAATGTGGGAAATCCTAATTCTGCGAGGCATTGAAGCACATTCCTGCAAAATGGAATGCATTTCTTCTTCGCGACTTTCAAAAACGAGGTGAGATCCATGAAAAACTATCGATTTCTGGCACTGCCTATGGCAATGCTCCTGATCGGCAGTGCATTCACCGGCTGCGGCAGTAAAAATGACAGCTCCGCCGGTGATTCCACAAGCACTTCTGCCACAGATACCAGCCGCGAAGACGGCGGCGTGATGAGCGATGTAGAGGACGGCGTGCGGGATATTGTCACCGATGCAGGCGATGCGGTACGTGATGCCGGCGATGCAGCGGGCGACGCCGTCAAGGATGCAGGGGACGCTGCCGGCGATCTGATGAACGACGACGATTCCAAGACAGATTCCACGGACGACAGCAGCCGCTAACCCAGAGCGTGTGCACATGCTCCGGACAAAACAAGAGCCTCATTTCTGCAAAAGCTGCGGAAATGAGGCTCTTTTCATGCATTTTCAGGGCAATACCGCACAAAGATTGTGCGACAGATGCGTCGTCAAATTTTTCGTCAGATGAAACAAAAAGCGGAGTGAATACTTGATGTATTCACGAGCATTTTTGTGAAATATGACGGAAAATTTGCAAGCAGATGGCGTACAAAGTCGCCAGACGCTCTTTGTGCGGTATTGCCTCAGAGAATACTCTGCAATTACTGCTGTTCAAAGCGACGCTTCAGCTTTTCAAAGAAACTCTGCCGCTTCGCCTGATTTTTTTCTTCCAGACTGTCGTCGAACTTTTGCAGCAGTTCCTTCTGCTGGCGTGTCAGCTTTCTCGGCACTTCTACCACTACGGTGACATACTGGTCACCATAGGATTCTCTGCCCAGATACTTGACACCCTCGCCGCGTAGACGGAACTTGGTGCCGCTCTGTGTGCCCTCCGGAATGTCATATTCCACCTTGCCCTTAATGGTAGGCACGGTCACCTTATCGCCCAGCACTGCCTGTGCGTAGGTGATCGGGATCTCACAGTAGATGTCCACGCCTCTGCGGGTAAACAGATCGTGCGGACGTACATTTACGGAAACATTCAGGTCGCCGCTGGGACCGCCGTTCAGTCCGGCATCACCCTGTCCGCCGACACGCAGCACCTGACCGTTATCGATACCAGCCGGAATCTTCAGTTCAATATCGCTGGTAGTCCGGCAGCGTCCGCTGCCGCGGCACTTGCTGCACGGATTGGTGACGATCTTGCCCTTACCGCCGCAGCGGGAGCAAACTCTTGTGGAAGATACTGTGCCGAACGGTGTCCGCTGGTTGACCTGCACGGAACCACGGCCGTGGCACTCGGTACAAGTGCTGGTCGTGGTATTGGCATCTGCACCAGTACCGTTACACTGGTCGCACTTCACCATGTGAGTGATCCGCATCTTCTTCTTGACACCCTTGCAAGCTTCCATGAAGTCGATCGTCACGTTGCTGTTTACATCGCCGCCACGCCGCGGTGCATTGGCACTGGACGCAGTGCTTCTGGAACCGCCGCCGAAGCCGCCGAAGAAACTTTCGAAAATGTCGCTGACATCACTGAAACCGCCAAATCCACCGAAGCCGCTGGCTCCTGCACCGGCTCCGCCGCCGTAATTCGGGTCTACGCCGGCATGACCGAACTGGTCGTACCGTGCACGTTTCTGGGAGTCAGACAGCACTTCGTACGCTTCGTTGACTTCCTTGAATTTTTCTGCTGCTTCTTTATCGTCCGGATGCAGGTCAGGGTGATATTTCCGTGCCATGGTCTTGAACGCTTTTTTGATCTCGTCCTCGGAAGCACCCTTTTGCAGCCCCAGCACCTCGTAATAATCCCGTTTTTCTGCCATGTCTGCTGGCTCCTTTCCCTTGAACAGACCCGATCGGAATCCGGCTGTTCCTCTATGGCAATACCGCACAAAGATTGTGCGACAGATGCGTCGTCAAATTTTTCGTCAGACGCTCTTTGTGCGGTATTGCCCTATTATGTTACGCTGTGTCCGCTTGCGGCGGCACACCGTGCGGGGAGTCCCCATATACGACGATGTCGGGACAAGCCGAAACCTGCCCCGTCACCGCCGTTCTATTCACAGCGGTACGTCATATTTCATGCCGCTGCGTTTCATTTTTAAACTTCCTTGAAGTCTGCGTCAACAACGCCGTCATCACCGGAACCGCCGTTCGGGTTGCCGCCCATATTCGGGTCAGCACTGTTAAAGCCTGCGGAACCGCCCATGTTCGGATCAGCACCCGGCTGACCGCCGTTCTGCTTGTATACCTTGGAGGACAGTGCGTAGAATGCCTGCTGCAGGTCGTCGGACTTTGCCTTGATCGCTGCGGCATCATTTCCGCCCAGTGCACTTCTCAGGTCTGCGATCTTGCTCTCGATTGCGGACTTTTCGTCTGCCGGAACCTTGTCGCCGAATTCCTTCAGAGCGTTCTCGCACTGGAAGCACAGGCTCTCTGCGTTGTTCTTGGTATCTACTTCTTCACGACGCTTCTTGTCGTCTTCTGCATACTGCTCTGCTTCCTTGACAGCCTTGTCGATGTCCTCCTTGGACATGTTGGTGGAAGCAGTGATCTTGATGTCCTGTTCCTTGCCGGTGCCCAGATCCTTTGCAGTCACGTGTACGATACCGTTCTGGTCGATGTCGAATGTTACTTCGATCTGCGGTACCCCTCTCGGAGCCGGTGCGATGCCGTCCAGACGGAAGGTGCCCAGCTGCTTGTTGTCCTTTGCGAACTCACGTTCACCCTGCAGGACAACAATATCTACTGCGGACTGGTTGTCTGCCGCAGTGGAGAAGATCTGGCTCTTCTTGGTCGGAATGGTGGTGTTTCTCTCAATGATCTTGGTGCAGACACCGCCCATGGTTTCCAGACCCAAAGACAACGGTGTAACGTCCAGCAGCAGCAGACCGTCCTTGACATCGCCGCCGAGGACACCGCCCTGATATGCAGCACCCAGAGCAACGCATTCGTCCGGATTGATGCCCTTGAACGGTTCCTTGCCCAGCTTCTGGCGAACAGCTTCCTGCACTGCCGGAATTCTGGAAGAACCGCCGACCATCAGGATCTTGTTCAGGTCAGACGGGGACAGACCGCTGTCAGACAGAGCCTGCTGTACCGGTCCCATGGTAGCGTCTACCAAGTCCTTGGTCAGTTCGTTGAACTTTGCAACTGTCAGGTTCATATCCAGGTGCTTTGCACCGGTTGCATCAGCGGTGATGAACGGAATGTTGATGTTGGTGGTGGTGGTGGAGGACAGCTCGATCTTTGCCTTTTCTGCGGCATCTTTCAGACGCTGTACTGCCATCTTATCGTTGGAGAGGTCAATGCCCTCAGTTTTCTTGAATTCTTCTACCATCCAGTTGATGATTCTCTGGTCGAAGTCGTCGCCGCCCAGACGGTTATTACCTGCGGTAGCCAGAACCTGCTGTACGCCGTCGCCCATTTCGATAATGGAAACATCGAATGTACCGCCGCCGAGGTCGTATACCATAACTCTCTGGTCGTCTTCCTTATCGATACCATAAGAAAGTGCAGCAGCAGTCGGCTCGTTGATGATACGCTTTACAGTCAGACCTGCGATCTGTCCGGCGTCCTTGGTTGCCTGACGCTGAGAGTCGGTGAAGTATGCCGGAACAGTGATAACTGCTTCGGTTACCGGCTGACCCAGATATGCTTCTGCATCGGTCTTCAGCTTCTGGAGGATCATTGCGGAAATTTCCTGCGGGGTGTACTTCTTGCCGTCAATGTCAACCTTGTAGTCAGAACCCATGTGACGCTTGATGGAGGAAATGGTACGCTCCGGATTTGCAATTGCCTGACGCTTTGCGGTCTGACCTACCAGACGCTCACCATTCTTGGAGAAGCCGACAACAGACGGCGTAGTTCTCGCACCTTCTGCGTTGGGGATTACGACTGCATTACCGCCTTCCATAACGGCAACGCAGGAGTTTGTTGTACCCAAGTCAATACCAATAATCTTTCCCATAGTAAATTCTTCCTTTCTGTATCTCCGTTTCCCCTGCGGAAAAACGGGCAGATTTTCTCATTGAATAAATATATTTAAACTACCCTTGCGGATAGAAGTTTGCTTTACAGCCAGAACTCACTGCGGAGTGCGGTGAGTTCGTCTGCCGAAGCCGGCGTCTGATCTGCATGCTCCAGTGTGACAATATAATTGGCACCCATGTCACCGGTGATGCCATACAGGGCATATTCGCCGCTGTCGTTCCACCGGCACAGGCAGCAGCCTGCATCGACCAGTGTCGCTGTGACATCTGTCAGATCTGCCATGGAATCCACAATTTCCTGTGCATTCTGAAACAGCGGCTCCATGCTGATCAGGAGGTTTACAGTTTCCTGCGTTTCGGCGTTGTACAGCTGGTACTGATAACCGTCCGCTTTCAGCTGAATCGCTTTCCACGTCCACGCTGCCAACACGCTTTCCGGCGGCGTGTACAGTGTCTTTTCCGGATGCTGCTCTGCCATTGCCGCAGCAAACGCGGCGTAATCGTCAAAACTCTGCCCAACTGCCTCCGTGGCTTCTATCGCTTCGGTTGCTGCTTCCGTTACCGGCTCCGCAATGGTTTCCAGTGCCGGTGCAGTACCGGTGCCGGCAGGCTGTTCCAGTTCCTTGGAATCACACCCTGTCAGCCACGCCACTGTCAGCAGCATCGCCGCCGTCATGAGGGACGCTGTGTGTTTCTTCACGCTGCTGCCTCCTGCCTACACAGAAACGGCAACCATTGCCGGACGGATCAGCCGATCCCCCAGCAGGTATCCTTTCTGGAACACCTCGCAGACCTTGTCGCTCTCGTAGTCGCTGTCGTCCACCTGCTTGATCGCATTGTGAAGGTTCGGGTCAAAGGTTTCACCCAGTGCGGCAACTTCTGTCACGCCCAGCTTTTCGAATGCTTTCTGGATCTGTGTGAATGTCAGTTCCACGCCCTTTTTATAGTTCTCATCGGCACAAGGTGCTTCCAGAGCCCGTTCGAACGTATCCATGACATTCAGCAGTTCCTTTACACAGTCCACCTTGGCATCACCGTAGATCTTCTTTTTCTCCTCGGTGGTGCGGTTGCGGTAGTTCTGATACTCTGCCATCAGCCGCAGGTGCTGGTCTTTTTGTTCCGCCAGTTCTGCTTCTTTCTGTGCCAGTGCATCTTTCAGGTCTTTTTTCTTCTTCTTTTTGTCGTCCTTGCCGTCCGCAGCCTTGGTTTCCCCGGCTTTGGCTTCCGGTGCAGCAGCTTCTTCCGGTGCGTTCTCTGTCTTTGCATCTTCCGGCTGCTGTGCTTCGGTTTCCGGCTTCTTGGTTTCCTTTTCGTCTGCCATTGCTAACACGTCCTTTCTATTGTTCCGGCTTGGGATCCTTTGGCGGCTCCGTCTGCCCGATACATTCCAGTTCCGGCGGCGGCGTATCGTCGTCGTCCGAAATCAGGTGTGAGATTTTTTCGGTAAAATATTCTATATAAGGTATCACTTTGGCGTAATTCAGCCGCATCGGTCCGATGACACCCAGCGAACCGGCGGTGTGATCGCCTTTCTGATACTTGGAAACGATCATACTGGAGTTGCCGATGACGAAATCATTGCCTTCCTCACCGAACATGACCTTGATGCCCTGAAACGAATCGTCCAGCAGTCCGGACAATTCCTGTTTGTGCATCATGAACTTGGCGACTTCCGCCTTGTCCAGATCGTCACAGGAGAACAGGTTCTGCTCACCGGTCATATACAACTCATTCTGCTGCAAATCCTTGGACATTTCGCAAATGCCCTGCACCAGCGGACTTAACGTCATCATGTAAGTGCCCATGGCGGTGATCATCTGTTCCAGCTTTTCTTCCGACAAGTCGGAAACTGAAACGCCCTCCAGATTTTCCTCCATGAAGTGCTTGAAAAAGTCCATGTGTTCATGGGTGAGGTCAAACTGTAACCGGCAGGCACGATTCTTGATCTTGCCGTCCGATGTGATCAGCAGCACCACATACATGCGTTTCCCTGTAGGGATCACGTCCACTTTCGAGATCACCGAATATTTCGGTGCGAAGTTGGAAACCACGGTGGCACACTTGGTGATCTGGGAAAGTGCCGTGGTGGCACTTTGCAGGATCAGGTCTTCTGTCAGCTGGCTTTCATCGCCCAGCATCTCGTCCAGCCGGTCCCGTTCCTCTTGGGGGAGCGTTCCCTCGGCACTGATCTCCTCGATGTACATGCGGTACCCATTAAAGGTAGGCACACGCCCCGCAGAGGTGTGCGGCTGTTCCAGATACCCCAGTTCTTCCAATACCGCCATGTCGTTCCGGACAGTTGCCGCAGACACATGAATGTCCGGTAACTGCGAGATCGTTTTCGACCCCACGGGCTCACCGGTCCGAATATACAGATCGACTACCGCCGATAGAATTCTTCGTTTTCGTGCATCCACAATAACCATCCTTTCTGGCAGATTCACTTTTAAAGTGTTAGCACTCATTCTCTCTGAGTGCTAATATAAATTTACCATGATTCCGGACGATTGTCAAGGGCTTTTTCAACTTTTGTAGGAATGCACAAAATTATATTTATAAAAATGTGCATTTTGTGCAAATTTGAAACCTGTTTGCAAAGTTTGTGCGATTTGTCACCTGATTTCTCTTTCGAATAGGTTGACAAATAAGGCTAGCTGTGCTATAATGGGAACGTTGCAGCGTTAGCACACGCTTTGCGGCGGGGAATTTCCCGCAAGCCGACGCTCTCCAATCCAATCCAGAAAGGACTTTTTCCTATGAAACAGCAAACACAGACCGCAGCTGCCGAATCCGGCATGACTGCCAAGAAGACCCAGCACCAGAAGATCGTGGCAATGGTGCAGATTGCCCTGTTCGCGGCGATCATTGCCGTATGCTCATGGATCCAGATCCCCATGACCGTGCCGTTCACCATGCAGACCTTTGCCGTGTTCTGTGCCCTCGCCACACTGGGCGGCAAGGGCGGCACCATTTCCATTCTGATCTATATTGTACTGGGAGCCGTGGGCGTTCCGGTATTCGCCGGCTTTACCGGCGGCATCGGCATTCTGTTCGGCACCACCGGCGGCTACATTATCGGTTTCCTGTTCACCGGTCTGCTCTACTGGCTGATCACCCACTTTTTCGGGGAGAAGCTGCCGGTAATGATTCTGGCATTGGTGCTGGGGCTGGCGGTGTGCTACGCCTTTGGTACTGCGTGGTTCATGATCGTATACGCCAAGAATTCCGGTTCTGTGGGACTGCTGACTGCACTGGGCTGGTGCGTATTCCCGTTCATTCTGCCGGACTGCGTAAAAATGGCTCTGGCAATCCTGATTGGAAAGCGGCTCCCGAAGCGGCTGATCCAGCGTGTATAAACTACGGCCACACCACGGCTTGTGCTCGGCGTTTTTCTGCGGGCACGGCTACAGCGAAGCGTTTACCGCAAACATGACGGAAATGCTGCGGCTGTTCCGGCAGGACGACCCATATATCACCCTGACCGGCGGCACGGACTGCATCTGTGCCAGCTGTCCCCACAGCCTGTCCCATGTGTGCGATGCGGCGGAAAAGGTACAACGCTATGACAGTGCCGTTCTCATGTTCTGCGGTCTTTCTGTGGGCAGTGTCCTGCGGTGGAGCGAATTTACCGACAGGGTAAGCCGGCACATTCTGGAACCGGGACTGCTACAGGACATCTGCGGCGATTGCCAGTGGTATTCTATTTGCGGAAGCACTAAATAATATAGGAAACACGTGCGTATATTCAACGATATACGCACGTGTTTTATTTATTTTGTGCGAAAACACGTATTTTGTATTTTTATATTGACTTTTTATATTCCGAGCAGGGACGCACCATCTTCCTGGAGATCGGTACAACAACACACTATAACAATATGCAGGAACGGCTGGACGAGCTGAGCCAGTACAGCACCATAGAACATGAAACTATTGTACAGAATGAATCCTGGCTGATCGACTACTATCCCGACAACGAAGACCGCACCCTATACGGCATTATGCCCGACAGCGGTGCAGATTATGCACTGATGATCTGGCGGGATGACGGCGAAAAGGACACTCAGAACGACCTGATGACTGTCAGGGAGGCACTGGGGATTTAGAGAATCCTTCCCGATTATTTTCATTCTCACAAAACACTTGACATTTCCGCAGTTTTCCGGTACAATATAAAAGATACCAATGCTGTATACAGCAAGCAAATTCAAACAAGGGAGAATACGAAAATGTTGACCAACGATCAGAAAAGCATGGATAAAATCGTAAACCTCTGCAAGTCCCGCGGCTTTGTATACCCGGGCTCTGAGATCTACGGCGGTCTGGCAAACTCCTGGGACTACGGCCCTCTGGGTGTGGAACTGAAAAACAACATCAAGCGTGCATGGTGGCAGAAGTTTGTACAGGAGTCCCCGTACAACGTCGGTCTGGACGCTTCGATCATTATGAATCCGGAAACATGGGTGGCTTCCGGTCATCTGGGCGGTTTCTCTGACCCGCTGATGGACTGCAAGTCCTGCAAGACCAGACACCGTGCGGACAACCTGATTGAAGATTTCGACGGCACCAACCCTGCCGGCTGGACCAATCAGCAGATGATGGACTATATCCGCGAAAAGCAGATCCCCTGCCCGAACTGCGGCAAGACGGACTTCACCGACATTCGGCAGTTCAACCTGATGTTCAAGACCTATCAGGGTGTAACCGAGAATTCCAAGTCCGAACTGTACCTGCGTCCGGAAACTGCACAGGGCATCTTTGTAAACTTTGCCAATATCCAGCGTACCACCCGCAAAAAGCTGCCGTTCGGCGTGGCTCAGATCGGTAAGTCTTTCCGAAACGAGATCACTCCGGGCAACTTCATCTTCCGCGTCCGCGAATTCGAGCAGATGGAACTGGAGTTCTTCTGCAAGCCGGACACCGATCTGGAATGGTTCCAGTACTGGAGAAGCTACTGCAAGAACTTCCTACTGACACTGGGTCTGAAGGAAGAAAACCTGCGGCTGCGTGACCACGATCCGGAGGAACTGTGCTTCTACTCCAAGGCGACCACCGACTTTGAATACAAGTTCAGCTTCGGCTGGGGCGAACTGTGGGGCGTTGCAGACAGAACCAACTACGACCTGACACAGCATCAGGAACACAGCGGCAAGTCGCTGGAATACATGGATCAGGAAGAAAATACCAAGTATATTCCTTACGTTATCGAGCCTTCTCTGGGCGTAGAGCGTCTGTTCCTGTCCATTGTGACAGAAGCTTATGACGAAGAAGTGGTAGATGCAGAAAAGAACGACACCCGTGTGGTAATGCACCTGCATCCGGCACTGGCACCGTACAAGGCTGCGGTTCTGCCGCTGTCCAAGAAGCTGGGTGACAAGGCTCGGGAAGTATACGCCGTTCTGGCAAAGCACTTCTCTGTAGACTACGACGAAACCGGCTCTATCGGTAAGCGTTACCGCCGTCAGGACGAGATCGGTACTCCGTTCTGCATCACGGTAGACTTCGACACCATAGAAAAGGACAACTGCGTCACCGTCCGCGACCGCGACACCATGGAACAGGTTCGCATGCCGATCGATGAACTGGTAAGCTATTTGCAGGACAAGGTAACTCAGTAAGCTTCAGGAAATACACAGCAAATTTTCAAAGGGCACTCTCTGCGACAGAGGGTGCCCTTTTTCGGTCAATTTACACAGAACAGGCAGCACAGTTTTGTACGGCTGCACAAAGCTTAATCTGAATTTCGTCATTTTATTGACTTTTTCTTTTTGTTCTGATAAAATAAATATATATTTCATGACGAAGTTCCGCTTAATGTGCGAACGGAAAGGGTGTGTGCACATGTATCAAAAATCCAAGTGGACGGCACTGCTGCTCTGTATTTTTTTTGGTGGTCTGGGGCTGCACCGGTTCTACACAGGAAAAGTGAGAACCGGCATTCTCTGGCTGCTTACCGGCGGCTGTTTTGGCATCGGCTATGTGGTGGATCTTATCATGATTTCGACAGACAAATTCACAGACAAAGCCGGCACTGCATTAAGGAAACATGAATAAAGCACGCTTATCCATGGAAATCAATTTCCGTGCCGCTTATCAACTCCCCCTTGACATTCCCCGAAAAATCTGGTATGATACAGAAAAACAAGAAAGGTTTTGAGATTATGGCACAATACGTCACCATTACCAGCGACAAGCGAAAAACGCCGGCTCTGCTGCTGTGTATTCTGGGATTTTTCGGGATCGCAGGACTGCACCGGTTCTATGTGGGAAAAATCGGCACAGGGCTGCTCTGGCTGTGCACCGGCGGCTTTTTTCTGATCGGAACACTGGTAGACCTGTTTCACATTCTGCTGGGCAAATTCCGCGACAATACCGGCGTGCCTCTGCGGCAATGAGCCGCCGCACCGCCTGCCTATGGAGCATCGGGCTGTTCCTTGGAGCAGTGCTGCTGGTCTGCCTGCACCGCCCGCTGCTGCACGTTCTGGAGGCTCTGCCGCTGCCGGACTGCACATTCTACCGAACCACCGGCTGGCTTTGTCCCGCCTGCGGAAATACCCGTGCGGTACTGGCTCTATGTAAAGGGCAGGTGCTCCGTTCGCTTGGCTGCAACCCCATGATCGGCACGCTCTGTGCTGCCCTGCTCTGCCGCTATGCGGAACTGGTCTGCACCGCCATAAGCAAACCACGGCAGATTCTTCCGCGGCGGACGGCCGCACTGGTAATTGTGCTTGCGATAGTGCTGGGGTATGACATCGTGCGAAACTTTTTTCCGGCAATCACACTATGCAAATAAAAACACCGCTTCCCAGACTGAGAAGCGGTGTTTTTTCATGCAGAAGCCCTGCATTTAAATTTCATGATTGTGTCGCTTGGAGATCTTCAGACGGTTCATTGCACGGTTCAGGGCAGCCTGACTGTGATAGTACTGCATAATGCTCTGCTTATGCAGCAGCCGTTCTTTCGCACGCTCGGCAGCCTCTGCGGCACGCTTGGCATCGATTTCTTCCGGCAGTTCGATGGCATCACCCAGCACCAGCACATAGTCCCGACGCACTTCGGCAAAGCCCTCGCTGATCGCCGCATAGTGCCATTCGCCGTCCACCAGATATTTCAGTTCTCCGGGGCTGACAATGGTGACCATGGACTCATGTCCCGGCAAAATGCCCATCAGACCGTCCACTGTCGGAAACACCAGCTGCTCTGCCGCACCTACATAGAACGGGCGGTCAGATGCCAGAATCTCCAGCTGAAATGTGTTTGCCATAGTACATCCCTCACGATTCCTTCTTCATGCTCTCGGCTTTCGCGATTGCCTCGTCGATAGTGCCCACGTTGAAAAACGCATTTTCCGGCAGTTCGTCCATAGCACCCTCTACGATCATCTTAAAGCCGCGAATGGTTTCCCGCAGCGGTACGTACTTGCCCGGCAGGCCGGTAAAGACTTCTGCCACGTTGAACGGCTGTGAGAGGAACTTCTGGATCTTACGGGCACGATATACTGCCAGCTTGTCATCCTCGTCCAGTTCTTCCATACCCAGAATTGCGATAATGTCCTGCAATTCCTTGTACCGCTGCAACAGTTCCTGCACCTTTCTGGCTACCTGATAGTGTTCTTCGCCCACTACGTCCGGTTCCAGAATACGGGAGGTGGATTCCAGCGGATCTACTGCCGGATAAATACCCTGTTCCACGATCTTACGGGACAATACAGTCGTCGCATCCAGATGTGCGAATGTAGTCGCCGGAGCCGGGTCAGTCAGGTCATCTGCCGGCACGTAAACTGCCTGTACAGAGGTGATAGAACCGTTCTTGGTAGAAGTGATACGCTCCTGTAGTTCGCCGACTTCGTTTGCCAGTGTCGGCTGATAGCCTACGGCAGACGGCATACGTCCCAGCAGGGCGGAAACTTCAGAACCTGCCTGTACATAACGGAAAATGTTATCGATAAACAGCAGCACGTCCTGATGCTTTTCATCACGGAAGTATTCTGCCATGGTCAGACCAGTCTGTGCCACACGCATACGGGACCCCGGCGGTTCATTCATCTGTCCGAATACCAGAGCCGTCTTTTCGATAACGCCGGAATCTTTCATTTCGTTCCACAGGTCATTACCCTCACGGGAACGTTCGCCGACACCGGTGAAAATAGAATAGCCGCCGTGTTCGGTCGCAACGTTGTGAATCAGTTCCTGAATCAGGACAGTCTTACCAACGCCGGCACCGCCGAACAGACCGACCTTACCGCCCTTTGCATACGGAGCCAGCAGGTCAATGACTTTGATACCTGTTTCCAGAATCTCGACTACCGGACTCTGATCGCGGAACGACGGAGCCGGACGGTGGATCGGCCACTTTTCTTCGGTCTTGACTTCACCGGCATCATCGATCGCTTCGCCCAGCACGTTGAACATTCTGCCCAGTGTGGCGGTACCGACCGGCACCTTGATGCAGGAACCGGTGGCGATGACTTCCATATCCTTTGCGAAGCCCTCCGTAGAGGACAGGCTGATGCAGCGGACGATGCCGTTGCCCATATGCTGTGCCACTTCCATGACACAGGTCTTTCCGCCGTTATCGACGGTCAATGCATCCTTGATCATCGGAAGCTTTCCCGGGAATGCCACATCAATGACAGGCCCTAAAACCTGCACGATTTTCCCTTTTTCCATATCATCATTCCTTTCCAGACGGCGGCGGCACAGCGGGCATCAGATGACACCCGCCGACTCCGCCGCTGCCGAGCCTTCCAATTCTTAGGGCAATACCGCACAAAGATTGTGCAACAGATGCGTCGTCAAATTTTTTGTGAAATATGACGAGAAATTTGCAAGCAGATGGCGTGCAAAGTCGCCAGACGCTCTTTGTGCGGTATTGCCTTAGACAGCACTGCTTGGTGTCGTGCTGTTCTTAGAACCTGTCTTCACAATTCGGCGGAATTTGCACCGCTGACGATCTCTGTGATCTCCTGCGTGATTGCCGCCTGTCTTGCACGGTTATATTGCAGCGACAGATCCTGTAACATATCCTTCGCACTGGTGGTTGCAGAGTCCATGGCAGACATTCTCGCTTGCTGTTCACTACAGAACGAATCGACCATGGCACCATAGATCATGCCCTTCATAAAGTTCGGAGTCAGATGCTCCATAACGATATTCGGGCTGGGGGAGAACACTGCCTCATGATGCTTGGTGATCTCGCCCTTACTCTGTACAAAGTGCTCTGCATCCAGCGGAAGCAGCTGCAAAATTTTCGGTTCAAAGGCAATGGACGAAACCATATCGGTATAGATAATATACACATCGTCCAGCTTTCCCTCGTCAAACGCTTTCAGCATTTGCTCCGCAATGCGGCGGGAACGATAGAGCGTAGGGTTCTGGGTGGTATAGATAAACTCTGTATCCACGTCCAGTTCTCCGGCACGGGCACGCCGCTGGAAGTACATTCTTCCCACCTGTCCCATGACGTACAGGTGACTTTGCTTGTGTGCCGCCATTTTCTGCTCTGTCAGCTTGATGATATTGTGGTTATAGGAGCCGCACATGCCTTTGTCCGCAGTGATGACAATATAGCCCACCTTCCGGTCTTCGGGCTTGATCTCCTCCCGTTGATCGAAATACCGCATATCGATGTCCTCCGGTGCACGGGAAAGGATACTCCGCATAGCATACAGCAGCTTATTGAAATAGGGCTGTGTTGCCGCCAGATCCTTTTTCGCCTTTTTCAGCTTGGAGGAGGAGATCAGATACATGGCATTGGTGATTTTCATAATGTCGTTGATGCTCTTGATCCGGTCACGGATCTCACGCATGTTGCCCATTTTAGTTCACCTGCTTCTTATAGGTACGCACCAGTTCCAGCAGCTTTTCTCTGGATTCGTCGGAAAGCTTGCCGGTTTCTTTCATTTCGGTAACGATCGCCGCACCGTTTGCCTCCACATAGTTCATCAGTCCCTCGCGGAACGAACGCAGATCGCTCAATGCCACATCGTCCAGCAGACCGTTGGAGGCTGCGGACAGGATCACGACCTCTTTCCACATTGCCAGAGGGTGATACAGCGGCTGCTTGAGCAGTTCCATCAGCACATGACCGTGATCCAGCATTGCCTGCGTAGCAGGATCCAGATCGGAACTGAACTGTGTAAAGACTTCCATTTCGCGGAACTGTGCCAGATCCACACGCATCTGACCGGAGGCTTTCTTCATCGCCTTGGTCTGTGCGGCACCGCCGACACGAGATACAGACAGACCGACGTTGACTGCCGGACGCATACCGGCGTTGAACAGTTCACTCTCGAGGAAGATCTGTCCGTCTGTAATGGAGATGACGTTGGTCGGGATATAGGCAGAGATGTCGCCTGCCTGTGTTTCGATGATCGGCAGTGCGGTGATCGAACCGCCGCCGTGTGCATCGTCCAGACGGCAGGAACGTTCCAGCAGACGGGAGTGCAGATAGAATACGTCACCCGGATAAGCTTCACGCCCAGGCGGACGGTGGAGCAGCAGGGACATTGCACGGTATGCCACCGCGTGCTTGGAAAGGTCATCGTATACAATGAGCACGTCCTTGCCCTGACTCATGAAATACTCTGCGATCGCCGTGCCGGCATAGGGTGCGATATACTGTACCGGAGCCGGTTCGCTGGCAGATGCAGACATGACAATGGTATACTCCATTGCCCCGTTCTTTTTCAGGGTAGAAACGATCTTTGCGACTGTCGAGGACTTCTGTCCGATTGCGACATAAATACAAATGACATTCTGTCCTTTTTGGTTAATGATCGTATCCACAGCAATCGATGTCTTACCGGTCTGACGGTCGCCGATAATCAATTCACGCTGACCGCGTCCGATGGGGAACATCGAGTCAATGGAAAGGATACCGGTCTGTAACGGTACATTGACCGATTTCCGGTATGCCACGCCGGGTGCTTCGTGTTCGATCGGGAAATAATCCTCTGCTGTCAGGGGATCGCCGCCGTCGATCGGGTTTCCCAGTGCACCGACAACTCTGCCGATCATTTTCTGCGTTACGCCGATACCGGCACGCTTTCCGGTACGGACAACAGAAGTACCCTCTGTAATGCCATAGTCACTGCCCAACAGAACGACACCGATGGTCTTGGTTTCCAAGTTCTGTACGATGCCTCGTACACCGGTTTCAAATTCTACCAGTTCGCCGTACATGGCATGCTGCATGCCGAATACCGTTGCGATACCGTCGCCCACACGAACGACTGTACCGGTTTCCTGCACGCCGGACTTCCGGTCGAAGTCCTCTATCTCGCTTTTTAAAACGGATATAATCTCACTTGCATTCATGGTACTCATGTCTTACCCTCACCTCCGTATCAGGCTCTTTCGCATATTGCGGACGGCAGAACGCACGCTGCGGTCATACTCGTCATCGCCGATATGCAGGATAAAGCCTCCCAGCAGTTCCGGATTCTGGTGCAGTTCCAACTGTACCTCCGGTTCGCCGGTTTTTGCACAGATCATTTTTTTCATCGCTGTCAGCTGTGCGTCTGTCAGCGGCGTTACATATTCCAGCACGGCATGAGCACAATGTCTTTGCCGGCGTTCCAATGCTTGATATTCTGAAAAAATCTCCAGTATGCTGTCGATCTGACCGTTTTGGCAGACAACCTTCAGAAAGGTCCGCAGGGATTCCGGAAAGATCCGGTCGATCACTGCAAACTTTTCCGCCTCCGAAATCGTCGGGTTGCTTAGGGAATCCGTCAACAGGGGGCAGTTCTGAAAGGTTTGCTGTGCATCTGCCACGGCATCTGACGCATTTGGCAGCGTCAGCAGCACGGTTGCATAAGATGTCACTGCACCATTCATTCTCCTGCTCCTTCCTCAGACAAGAACGCGTTCACCAGCTCGCGGTTGGTCTGGTCGTCCACTTTCTGCTCCATCAGCTTGGAAGCAGCAGCCAGTGCCAGATCGGCGATCTCGCCCTGTACGCCGTCCAGTGTCTGCCGGCGTTCCCGTTCGATTTCCTTCTGTGCTTCTTTGAGGAGCGTGTCTGCCTGCTGTTGAGCCTTGGCAGTGATCTCGCTGCCCTGTGCGTGTGCATTCTGCTCTGCGGTCGCAATGATCTGTTTTGCTTCCTGCTTGGCACCGCTCAGGGTTTCCTCATATGCATTCTTCAGCTTTTCCGCATCAGCGGCATGCTGCTTGGCTTCGTCCATATCCGCCTGCACCATCTGTGCCCGCTTTTCCAGCATGGCATTTACTCTGCCGAAAAGGAATTTTTTCAGAAAGAAAAACAGCACGAGGATATTGATGACGGAAAACAAAATGGTCCAAAAATCAAAATCTAACATATCCACTCTCACAGCTTTTTCCAAGAAAAGCCGTGCTCCTTTCTCTCAGATTCAGAAGGTGGTCCTTTTACTTCATAATGACCATCAGCAGTGCAACAACGAAACCATAAATAGCGGTTGCTTCTGCCAGTGCACAGCCCAGCAGCAGTGCCTTGTTGATCGCTCCGGCAGCCTCCGGCTGTCTGGCAATGGCTTCTGTTGCCTTGGATGTTGCGATACCGATACCCAGACCGGCACCAATACCAGTCAATACTGCAATACCTGCTCCTATCATTTTCAATTCCTACCTTTCTGCCCGCGTTGTTTTGCGGGGGCGTGTTTTTTACTTCATGATAACCATCAGCAGTGCAACAACGAAACCATAGATGGCGGTTGCTTCTGCCAGTGCACAGCCCAGCAGCAGTGCCTTGTTGATTGCTCCGGCAGCCTCCGGCTGTCTGGCAATGGCTTCTGTTGCCTTGGACGTTGCGATACCGATGCCAAGTCCTGCACCGATACCTGTCAATACTGCGATACCTGCTCCTACCATAGGGAACGCTCCTTTCTGTAGCTGCCGAGTGGGATTGCAGCAAGCTATGCCTGCTGTAACTTCGGCACACTCTCCTCCTCGACTTCCATGCCTTCTGCCATGAACAGCGATGTCAGGAATACAAAGACATACGCCTGAATCAGTCCGTCGAACACATCGAAGTACATGCTGAACACCATCGGGATAATCAGACCACAGACATGTTCAATCAGCTTCATGACAACGAAAGCACCCAGTACGTTACCGAACAGTCGCATACACAGCGACAGCGGACGAATGGCGATCTCCATCACATTCAGCGGTGTCAGCAGAGCCATCGGCTTTGTGAAGGACTTCAAAAAGCCCTTGATGCCGCCCTGAGCCCGAAATGTTGACGCTTCAATGAGGATAATGCTCATCAGTGCCAGTGCCACGGTGACGTTGATGTCCTTTGTGGGAGGCTTCATGCCGAACCCGAACATGCCGATCATATTGGCGATTCCCAGATAGATCAGCACGGTACTCAGATAGGGCACATAGCGTCTGCCGGCTTTGCCCATGTTGCCCTCAAAGAAGTTTGTGAGCCATGTGACCGCCATTTCCAGAAACGCCTGCCGCTTTCCCGGTACGATCTTGAGATTCCGTGTCAGTATCAGTACCAGCACCATAATGATCGCCATAAGGAACCATGTCATGACGACCGATTCACTGATGTGGATCGGTCCCACCAGCGGTACGTCAAACGGACTCTCCCAGAGGATCCGGGTTTGCAGCTGTTCCTGCAGTTCTTCACCCATTGTATCCACCACCTTTTCTGCATCGTTTTTCCGGAGAGAGAAACAGTGGTTTTCCGCGGAATTCCGCAGGATCCCCTGCTTTTTCCAATTCTCCTGAAAAGCGAAAATCAACAGCGTGTTTATTGCTGTTTCCTTTATTATAGGACGATTTTCGAAAAAAGTCAATCGACTTTCATGACGATTTCTACTAGTTTCTTTTCTTGTTTTGTTGCACATTTCACAAAGGAACAACACTTTCCGGAATAATGATAAGTATCTGCCGGATTTGGGGGCTGTTTTTTAAGTAAAATCCCGCTTTTTTGTTAGATATTGCGTTGGTTTTCCTCTTCTCCGGCATTTTTCACAAATTTCACATTGTGAAAAATGCCATTCTTGAACATACTCATGTAAAACGCCCGTGCAGACTGTATTTTCACAAAAGAAAAAGCACTGTGCCCGCAGTATGCAGGACACAGTGCTCTTTTTATGATGAGAAAATCATCGGATAAACTTTTAACAGCCTTTCACCGATCAGATTTCTGCCTGATACGGCAGGGTGTTGATCTGCTGGATCACGAACATGAACAGTACCAGACCGTCAGCGGAATCGATCTCGCCGTTGCCGTTGACATCGCCGTTCAGACGCTGGGACTGGTTTGCTTCAACTGCACCAGCTGCCATCTTGTTCAGCAGAACAGCATCTGTGATGTCGATTCTGCCGTCCATGTTCACATCACCGAACAGCGTTTTCGGCATCGGGCCCTCATACTGGGTGGTAGTGGTCGTGGTTGTGGTGGTAGTAGTGGTGGTTGTCGTTGTAGTAGTGGTAGTTGTTGTGGTGGTAGTAGTTTCTTCGGTGGTGGTTGTCGTTGTAGTGGTTTCTGTGGTAGTCAGCATCGTCATGATTGTAGTCGTGGTTTCTGCTGTGGTGGTAGTCGGTTCCGGAGTGGTTGTGGTTGCTTCGGTAGTGGTGGTTGCTTCTGTTGTAGTTGTGGTTTCTTCGGTGGTGGTAGTTGTTGTTTCCGCAGTCGTTGTTGTAGTCGGCTCCGGTGTTGTGGTAGTGGTTGTAGTGGTAGTCGGTTCAGTAGTTGCTTCAGTGGTGGTTGTTTCGATCGCTGTGGTAGTGGTTGTGGTGGTAGTCGGTTCAGTAGTTGCTTCGGTAGTTGTGGTGGTTGTAGTGGTAGTAATTTTTTCAGTTGTGGTGGTAGTCTGTTCTGTGGTAGTCACTGCCGGACCTTCGTGACCAGTGCCGGAAATGGTGAATACTACGCGAATATCCTTTGCAATGGTGGTATCGCTTGCAAGATCCTTGATCTTGGTGGACCAGTCATCGTGGAGGTACAGACGGGTAACGCCCGGACCCTCACCTTCATAATAATGGGTGTTGATTGCCTTTTCACTAACGGTGTAATCTTCGATCTTTACGCCGTCAACCCAGACTTCGTCCAGAGAAACCTTCAGATTCTTGAAGGTATCGGTGGTGAAGTTTTCGGTTTCGCCGTCCGGTGTGATCAAAACTGCCAGGAACTGAACCGTATCGGTACCGCCGCCGGTAACATCCCAGTCTACGCTGTATGTGCCGTCGCCGGTGATCGGCGTCACTGCGGCACCTTCATCGTCGCCCTCTGCCCAGTTGTTTGCTGCACCGATCATACCAATGAAGTATGCCTTACCGATCGGATCGCCCTGCGGCTGTGCAGTTGTGGTAGCTTCTGTAGTAGTGGTCTTCGGTGCTTCGGTAGTAGTCTGTGTTGTTGCTGTTGTCTGATCCGGATCGCCGTCTACATAGAAGAAGTTGTCAAAGATCAGAGTGACATCAACATAAGACCATTCTACCTTGCCGCCCTTCGGGTCGGTCCAGTCATACCAGTGACCGATCTTCAGGTAGTCCATATCCAGCGGACCTTCGAATTCGTTTCCGTCCTCGTCAGTTGCCTTGGTGGTTGCCGGAATGTCTACTGTCGTTACACTTTCACCGACTGTGAATGAGTACGGCTGGCATGCCCAGTGCGAAGAACCGTCATTGCTGTCTATAATGTTGTACTGTACTGCACCGCCGGTACCATAAGAAGCCTTGTTGCCCTTAATTGTATAGTTGATGACAACAGAAGTCAAGTTTACGCCGTAATCCTTGTAGGGCTTCAGGTCGATCAGCAGATCGCTGCCGTCTGCAACGTCGCTTGCCTGGAATGTCAGACGGTCGGTCTTCTGCTTGCCGGGGTCTACATTTCCGCCGGAAGCAATGTTGGAGAAGATGTTCTTCAGGTCTTCGTCAAACCATTTCATATTCTTACGGCTGAACAGGCAGATCGTACCGGAGTCAGAGTCGTCCCATGCAACGGGGCAGATACCGTCCATGCTGTATGCTGTAGAAGCAATTGCCTGATAGAATGCCTTGATGGATTCTTCGTCCTTGTTATACGGTGTGGTATTTACGCCGTACTTGTCGGCATTGCATGCACCGTATTCACCGATCACAACGCCATAGCCATTGTCAGTGAACTTGGTCTTGAGGTCGTTGAAATCCTTTTCCACCTTGCTCAGGTCTGCGGCAGTGCCCCATGTTTCCCGATGTCCCCAGGTGGAAGTGGTGTCTGCAACGCAGAACGTCGGCGGTTCATAATAGTGCACAGAAACCGCCAGCATATTGGAGTCGTCCTTCGGCATGGAGAAGCTGCTGGACAGTGCCTTTGCGGTGTTGTTGCTGTCTGCGGTGCAGATCAGCAGACGGTCTTTGTTGTTGCCGCCGGTTGCACGGACGGTGTCTACAAACGCCTGATTATAGGTCATGGCATCGCTGGTGGAGAAGCTGACTTCGTTCATACCCTCGAATACCAGATGTTCATCATAGCCTTCAAAGTAGGTCGCGATCTGCTTCCACAGCTTTTCAAATGTTGCGATCTTGGAGGTATCCTTTTCCCAGTCCTCATCGTGGTGAGTGTTGATGATCGCATACATACCGTTATCTACGCAGTAGTCTACGACTTCCTTGACTCTTGCCAGATACTGATCTGCAACTGTACCATCAAACGAATCCATCTTTGCAGTGCCGGAAGCACCGGTCATATCCCACCAGGTGACAGGGATCCGGACGGTGTTGAAGCCAGCCTTCTTGACTTCCTTGATCATGTTTTCGGTCGCAGCCACGTTGCCCCAGGCAGTTTCAATATCTGCCGGAGAGGGGTTGCTGGTCCATGTGTTGGTCGAATCCAGAGCGTTGCCCAGATTCCAGCCCAGACCCATGTCCTCCACCATCTGTACCGCGGTCTTGTCTGCCGCAGATGCAACAGAGGTTCCCACAGACAGTGCAGTGGTCATGGACAGCCCGATTGCCGCAGCCGTCATGGTGCTGAGCAGTTTCTTCATAAACTTCATGTGATCGAACTCCTTATCTTTTTTGTGTAACCTGCACAGAACAGTCCTCTGCCGTCTGAAGCAGTGCTCACCTTATCCACTTTATTCTACCACCTTTTGTGCAAGCTGTCAAGAGATTTTCCACGTTCACCCCCTCTCTTTTCCAAGAAACCGGCAAGATGCACAAATCTCATTTTAGGGAATTGTATAGAATGTTGATACAAAAGCACCCCGAAAACCGGTGCATTTGGCTTTCGGGGTGCTTATCAGATTGATTTTTATGCTGTTGTGGCACAAATCGTGCAAAGCCGTCAGGCGGCTTGATGCAGTGCTGCCATTAGTCGTGTGCGTTGCCCAGGAATGCCGCACCGATAATGCCGGCATCATTGCCCAGCTTCGCGATCACGATCTCGGTATTCTTTGCAGAGTTGCGGGTGTAGACTTCCTTCTTGACGATCTCCTTCATGGGAACCAGCAGCGGATCGCCCTCGTTGCACACGCCGCCGCCAATGCACAGAATGTCCGGCTGGAAAATGTTAATGGTATTGGTGATACCAGCTGCCAGATACTTGATGTAATCGTCAACCACCTGCTTTGCGGTAGCATCGCCGGCACGCATATAGTTGAACGCAGTCCGTGCGGAAATACGTTCCTCGTCCTTCATGGCACTTTCCGGATTGGCTGCCAGTGCCTCCTTGGTCATGCGAACCAGACCGGTTGCAGAGGAGTATACCTCGAAGCAGCCCTTTCTGCCGCAGGTGCACTGCGGGCCGTCTACGGAAATGACAGTGTGACCCACTTCTGCACCGCCGAAGTTGGAGCCACTATAGATCTTGCCGTCAATGACGATGCCGGCACCTACGCCGGTACCCAGTGTGATGCAGACTGCATTCTTGGCACCCTTTGCAGCACCGGCAACATATTCGCCGTATGCAGCAGCGTTGGCATCGTTTTCAATAAAGGTGGGCTTGCCCAGTGCAGTTTCCAGATACTTCACCATGGGGGTGTTGTTGAAGCCCAGATTGTTGGAATATTCGATCACGCCGGTGGCACTGTTGGCAACGCCCGGTGTGCCTACGCCGATCCACTCGATGTCTGCCATAGTCAGACCAGCCTTTTCCGCAGCTTCCTGCGAAACCTTTGCCATATCCGCAGCGATTTCTTCTTCCGGACGGGGCAGGTTGGTCTTGACGCTTGCCTTTGCCAGAATCTCATAGCTTTCGTTGACTACGCCGGCAACAATATTTGTGCCGCCCAGATCAATACCAATGTAATACTTCATATATGTTTCCTCCTCAATATGCAAATCCATCATGTGGAATTGTCAACTCAATTTTTCGTCCACGCGGGTAACCACATACTGTACGCCCTCGCCGGTCACGGTATAGGCTCCCAGTCCGGCAGGCAGCAGCACACTGCTGCCCTTTTTCACCGGATAGCTGCCGGATTCTGTTTGCAGAGTGGCTTCTCCCGACAGGAACAGCAGGTGGTGGAACGATTCTGTCCCTACGGTAAATGCAACCGTGCCGTGCACAGTCACCACGTCCGAAGCGAAATACTTGCACGCTTCCAGCTTCCGCACCGTGCCGCCGGCAACCGCCTCCGCAGGATACTGCACCGTAGGAGCAATGGGACGGAGATTGGTCACGTCCAGAGCCTTTGCAATGTGCAGCGGACGCAGCTTGCCGTCTGCTCCCCGTCTGCCGTAGTCGTAGACACGGTAGGTGGTGTTGGAGTTCTGCTGGATCTCCGCCAGCAGGATCCCCGCACCAATGGCGTGCAGCGTACCGGAGGGGATAAAGTACAGTTCTCCCGGCTTGACCTCCACCCGATTGAGAATTTCTGTCAAGGTCTGGTCGTGGATCCGCTGTTCGAATTCCGCCTTGGTCACTTCCTGTTTCAGTCCGTAGTACAGGGCAGCGTGGGGAGCCGCATCTACGATGTACCACATTTCCGTCTTGCCGGCTTCTCCCTCCACCCGCATGGCGTAGTCGTCATCGGGGTGCACCTGAATGGACAGGTCCTGTTTGGCATCGATCAGCTTGATCAGCACCGGCACAGTGGTGCAGTCCGCACAGTTGGTGCCGAGGAATGCGGTGCCGTTCTTGTCCAGATATTCCCGCAGGTTCAGCCCTGCATCACTGCCGGAAGTGAGTATGCTGCTGCCGTCCTTGTGGCAGGCGAGTTCCCAGCTTTCAGCGATCTTGTCAGCATCGCTTTCCTTGCCGAATTCCTCCCGCAGGCGATTGCCGCCCCAGAGGTAGTCCTTACAGATTCCCTGCAAAAAAATTGGTTCTGTCATAATAGTTCCTTTCTAAAATGCCTGTAAGCCGAACTGCTGCCGGAATTCGTCCATGCTTCCGGCGTAGACGTTCAGGTCAATGTGAGTCTGATAGCCGTCATAGCCCTCCAGTTCGCCGGAATCGGTATACTGCCAGAATGTCCAGTCGAAATAGGGCTTATAATAGTAGTTGCTGATCCAGATCGGATAGTCCTCTGCAAACGATTTCACATATGCCCGATAGGTGTTGGGGGCGGCGTAGAGAATGGGCTTTACCCCGTAATGGGCTTCCAGCAGGTCCAGCATTTCCTGTAAGTTCTGCCTTGCGGTGCCGGTGTCCGGCATGCTGCCGCCCAGCGACTCGTACAATTCCACATCGATCACCGGCGGCAGGGTGTTTTCCGTCACCGGCACTGTGCGGATAAAGTTTTCCGCCTGCTCCTTTCCCGTGTCCTCAAACCGGAAAAAGTGATATGCTCCCACGTAGATCTTCGCCGCCTGTGCTGTCTGCCAGTTCTGTGCAAACTGGCTGTCGTTGTGGTCAACGCCCTCGGTCGCCTTGATAAAGCAGAAGTCCACGTCCTGCGATGCCAGCACGTCCCAGTCGATATTGCCCTGATAGTAGGACAGATCAACTCCACGCACCGGATAATCCTGTTTGCCGGGAACATCTGCCGCCTGCCTGCCGGTGCTGGTCAGATAGATGTGCAGCAGCCTTGTGCCGCCGATGCCGGCAAACACCAGCCCCGCCAGCAACAGCAAGGTCATGAGCCAGCGAAAAATGTATTTTCCATAATGTCTTTTTTTCACGAAGCAATATCACCCATTACGATTCCCCGTCCGTCTGTACAGAAGTACACTCTGCCGTAGACATTGCTGTCACCGGTGATGTACTTGGGGTTCAGGTTTCCGAACTTATGCTGCTCGTCGTTGATTCTGATCCAGCTTTTGCCCTTGTCCTCCGAGCGATAGATGCCGTAGCCGTTTTCGCCGTCGTCGCCCTCGGCATAGATCACCGGATAGCTGTCTTCCTCTTTGCCCTTGCCGAAGCCGATGCTGTCCACGGTGGGCAGGGTCTTTACAGTCTGGAAGCTTTCGCCGCCGTCCTCCGTGTACATGATCATGGTGCTGCTGGAGATCCAGACGTTGCCCTCCTGCCCGAACACCGTCACCGGTTCAGCAGAATCTGCCACCATCTGTCCCGTGGATTCGAAAGTCACGCCGCCGTCCTTGGACACGTAGAACAGCCCGTCACAGGTAGCGTAGAACACCTTCGGGTTCACCCGATCGGCGGCAATTTTGGCGTTAAAGCCCAGTCCTTCCACATAGTACCACGTCTTTCCGAGGTCAGTGGTCACATAGGGCTTTCCGGAAATGCTGTTGGGCACCCAGATCGTGGAGCTGCCGTCCGCGGACATCGCCACCTGTCCGCCAATGGCGGGGTCAGGCTTGTGCTTTACGGTTTCCCATGTGGCACCGCCGTCCTGCGTGAAATTGATCGTGGTGGTCTTTTCCTCGCTGAGGTATACCGCCGTGTTGGGGTTCTGGAATGCCACATCTAAATCTGTGGGCTTGCCGTTTTTCATGAAGTGGGCATCATCGGGGCACTGTGTCACGTCCTTGTGGGCAAAGCCGGTCAGATCGCCCATAATGGAATACAGCTGGGGCGAATCGTCCTTGCTGGGCGGTGCCAGCATTTTGAACACTGCCGTTTCTTCCAGCCCGTAGGCATCAAAGGCAATGGTCACCGGCTCTGTGCCGATCTTCGTCATGTTCTGGGTGGAATAGATCGTTGCACCGGTGCCGTACATCACTTCGTCAGAATTGAACGGGTTGATGTTGACATCTGCCACCCACCAGCCGGTTTTCGCCTGATTTTCACCTCTGCCCCAGTCCAGCCATTCCGCCTGTGCAGTGTCCATCTGGTAGTGGTTTTCCTTGGTGTTCAGGTTGAACAGTCCGCTCCAGCTGTCACCGCCGTCGGTGGTGTAGTACAGATTGTCGCCGTTGTCCGACCACCAGCCCAGCGTGGAAACCACCACCGTATCCGGATTCCGGGCATCTACGGAAATGCCGCCGAAGCCGCCCTGTCTGCCGTCGTTCAGATCAGGCGTAATATCCGTGAAGCTGTCCGACTGGGTATCGTACACATAGACTGCCCCAGCCGTGGGGGACAGATTCGGACCGCAATTGTCAGAGTACGCCAGATACAGCTTTCCGCTGCCGGAGAATGCAGCATGCAGCGGGTACATGCCTGCCGCATTGGCAGCCAGTGCCGTCCAGCTGTCGCCGCCGTCTGTGCTTTTATAAATGCAGGTGCCGTCTGTCATCGCCACGCCGACGTACATGTCGCCGGAAGTCGGATCAAAAGTCACCCACAGAATGCCGATGCTGTTGCTCTCCTGTTTATAGTTGCCCTTTTCCGGAAAAGAGGTGACCTCTTCCCAGTTCTTGCCGTAGTCGGTGGTTTTCCACAGACCGCTGTCACGGCTGCCGAACCAGACTTCCTTGTTGTTATTGGGATTGACGCACATGCGTTCGCCGCAGCCCCGTCCGGACTGGTTGCCGCCGCAGCTAAACGGAGCATCAAAGCGTGTCCACGTTTCGCCGTAATCGTCCGAGGCAAACAGTGCCGCATCATCGCTCATATACGTGCCGCCGGCAAAATAAACGCGGTTCGGCTCCACCGGATCGGTCGCCATACTCTCGATCCCGATATAGCCCCATTCGTCCGCCCCCAGAAAGTCCGTCAGCGGTTCCCAGTCAGTATCCTTTTTCCGGCGGTACAGTCCGCCGATGTCTGTGCGGGCATAGACCAGCCCTTCTTCCTTGGGGTTATACTCCATGCCGGTGACATATCCGCCGCCGCCAATGGCAACATTGCTCCATGTGTAGTCTGCCTTGGCAGTTTTGGAGCCGTCCGCGGCACAGCCGGTGCCGATGCCGCAGAGGATAACTCCGCTCAGCAAAACGGCTGTGAACCGTCCTTGTTTGTTCATGTATGTGTCCTCCGTATTCCGTGCAGGGGATACTGCAAAAATTTCCTACTTCTTATGATACCCGAAAACGGCAGATTAGTCAATAGGACGAGGAAAATTTTCACGCAAATCCATTTTCATGATAGCCTCCCCTGAAAGGGGTGACTCCCCACGGGGTGGGGAGATGC
>ERZ1031347.256-NODE-256-length-26216-cov-13.240090_pt1 | contig 26216 bp, 5 predicted proteins | sample MGYA00517106_ERZ1031347 | MGnify/ENA primary metagenome ERZ1031347 (study PRJEB33719, sample SAMN04261392) | wastewater metagenome | biome: periurban shantytown; feature: human; material: feces | host: Homo sapiens | place: Peru: Lima | collected 2012-07-19 ...
CGGGCTCTTCTGGTCTAAAGGCCGGATTCAGGCCGTCGACACCCGCGTCACCAATATATAGGCATCGATGATATAGGCATCAATGCTCGACAATAAAATTAGCGTCACAAAGAGCTAAATTGCATATTATTCTAAAGGTATGCTTAATTAAGTACCTTTAATTGCAGGTATAACCGTTCATCGATTTGTTGCCCAAATTATTAAATGCATATTTGTAGTAAATATAAATAGTATTATGAATATCAGTAGAATGTAGGCATATCGGCATGCTGCCCAGCTGCTCCGAATTGGGCATCTGAGCTTACGGTTTATTCTGCCGCCTCAAAAGATGTTTGCGTTAACACCTCGCTGACCATGGATAACGGCGCTCAAATCCCCAAAACCGTTCGCCGCTCATTGCTCGAGAAGCGGATTGTTTTTAAGTTACAAGTAAAGCGTATTTTTAGTATCAGTCCACTCTGTGTCGAGGCTGCGCAGGGTGCGCTTACGCAACGCGTGGACGAGCAAGCCGCAATAGACAACGGTCGTCTTTGCGGAGCTTTAGAAAGGGGCGCTGCTGCCATGGTAAGTAACGGTCGTGTAGTTAGGTGGGCACGGGGGGCGGTGTGCGCGGCGGCATTTGCTGCGGCTGCGTTCACCCTTCCCGTAGCCCAGGCGTGGGCAGCGGGCGATGTTTCGCCCGAGCTGCGCTCGCAGACGCAGACTCAGATGAGTTCTGCGCCCGAGATCGCTTATGTGAGCAACGTGAGCGATCCGTCTCAACGTACGGTTTCGTTTAACGACAACTGGAAATTCAACCTGGGCGACGCCAGCGGCGCTCAGGCCGGCTCTTTCGACGACTCGTCATGGCAGTACGTCACGCTTCCGCATGACTACAGCATCGATCAGGACTATGCGTCCAACCTCGAGGCCGAGAGCGCCTATAAGCCGGGCGGTATCGGCTGGTATCGCAAGAGCTTCTTTGTCGATAGTGCTCTTGCGGGCAAGCAGATTCGCATCGATTTCGATGGCATCTACATGGATGCCACCGTTTGGGTCAACGGCACCGAGCTGGGCAACCATCCGTATGGTTACACGCCCTTCTCGTTCGACCTCACCCCGTACCTCAAGACGGGCGAGGAGAATACCATCGCCGTCAAGGTCAACCATCAGGTTCCTTCCAGCCGTTGGTACTCTGGCTCGGGCATCGGCCGCAATGTCGATCTCGTGGTGACCGACAAGGTTTCTGTGACCAGGGACGGCGTCCACGTGAGCGCTCCTCAGCTCCAGAGCGAGAACGGTGGCAACGTGACCACCAAGCTCTCGTCCACCATTGTTAATAATGGTGACAAGGACGCCAACGTGACGCTCGTGCAGACCATCTTCCCTAAGGGTGGCAAGGTCGAGCAGGCCATCGGCACCGTGACCACCGACGCTCAGGCTGTCGCTGCAGGCGAGTCCAAGACCATCGAGTCTCAGATCAGTGCTGCCAACCCGAGCCTTTGGTCCACCGAGTCCCCCAACCTCTACACGGTTCGCACCGAGGTCAAGGTTGATGACAAGGTCGTCGACACGTATGACACGGTGTTCGGTTACCGCTGGTTTAACTACGATGTCACCAACGGCTTCTCCCTTAACGGCGAGAATATCAAGCTCAAGGGCGTCTGCATGCACCACGATCAGGGTGCCCTGGGTTCCGTCGATAGCCGTGCGGCTGTCGAGCGCCAGGTGCGTATCCTGAAGGAGATGGGCTGCAACTCCATCCGTACGTCTCACAACACGCCGTCTCGCGTGCTCGTTGAGGTGTGCGAGGAGCAGGGTATCCTGCTCGACGAGGAGATCTTCGACGGCTGGACCGATGCGAAGAACGGCAACAGCTTTGACTACGCTCGTTTCTTCAATAAGAAGGTCGGCGACTCCAAGATCATCGGCGCCAAGTCCGATCAGGTCTGGGCCGAGTTTGATCTTAAGGCCACCATCGCCCGCGATTACAACTCTCCCTCGGTCATTATGTGGTCCGTGGGTAACGAGATGATCACCGGCGGCACCAAGCCGTTTGACGAGACTGCTCAGCTCAACCTTATCAAGTGGACCAAGGAGGCCGATCCCTCTCGTCCCGTGACGCTTGGTGACAACCAGCTCAAGAGTGGCTCGTGGAATTATCATCCCGGCAACCTTGCTAACGCTGGCGGTCTGATCGGTATCAATTACGCCGGCGGCAACATGTACGATCAGCTGCACGCCAACAACCCGTCTTGGAAGTTCTACGGTTCTGAGACCGTCTCGTCCGTTAACAGCCGTGGCGTTTATAACACGCTCGGCAGCATGGCCGATGCGGGCGGACACCAGCTTACCTCCTATGACACGTCTTACGTGAGCTGGGGTCACACGGCCTCCCAGGCATGGTATGACACCATCACTCGCGACTTTGTTGCCGGTGAGTATGTCTGGACCGGCTTCGACTACCTGGGCGAGCCCACTCCGTGGAACGGCGTTACTGCCGGTGTCCAGGGTGGCGACTGGAGCATCGCGCCGAAGAACTCCTACTTCGGCATCATCGATACCGCCGGTCTGCCAAAGGATACGTACTATCTGTATCAGAGCCAGTGGAACGACAGCCTGCACACGCTGCATATCCTTCCTGCATGGAAAAACGATATGGTCAAGAAGGATGGCAGCGGCAAGGTCAAGGTCGTTGTCTACACCGACGCCGCCGGCGTTGAGCTCTTCTTTACGCCTAAGGGTTCCACGACTCCGCAGTCGCTGGGCAAGAAGACGTTTACCAAGAAGACCACCGCTGCTGGCTACACCTATCAGATTTATGAGGGTGAGGGCAAGAGCGGTAAGACGGCCGAGAACCTCTGGCTCAGCTGGAATGTTCCGTATGCCGATGGCACCATTACTGCCAAGGCCTATGACGAGAGCGGTAACGTTGTCTCGACCGAGAACTGGGATGGCCGTCAGAGCGTGACGACCACCGGTGCTGCCGCCAAGCTCGACGCTTCGGTCGATCGTGCCAATCTTTCTGGCAAGGGCGACCTGGCTTATGTCACCGTGAGCATCAAGGACCAGAACGGCAACATCGTTCCCGACGCCAAGAACAACGTGAAGTTTAAGGTCAGTGGCGCAGGCGAGCTCGCCGGTATCGACAACGGTAGCTCCCCCGACCATCAGTCCTACCGCGACAACAACCGCAACGCCTGGGCCGGTCAGCTGGTGGGCATTGTGCGCTCCAACGGCAAGGGTGGCGACATCACCGTTACCGTGACTGCTGACGGTCTCGCTTCCAAGACGGTGACGATCTCCTCTACGGGTTCCAGCGATCCTGCTGCTCCCAAGTCGATTTCGAGCCTGCTCTACTCCCGTTTCTACTATGTAAAGACGGGCAGCGAGCTTTCCCTGCCCAAGCAGGTTGACGTTAACTACTCTGACGGCACGTCCGAGAAGAAGAACGTTGCCTGGGACAACATCAACAAGGACGCTCTCTCCAAGCCTGGCACCTTCCAGGTTTCCGGCGAGGTCGAGGGTGCCAAGGTCTCTTGCACCGTAACCGTGCTTGATGAGGTCGCGGCGCTTCTGAACTATTCGACCACCACTCCGGTTGGTACCGTCGCATCGCTTCCCGATGCGCGTCCTGCCGCTATGGCCGACGGCACCGTCCTTAATGCGAGCTTCCCCGTTACGTGGGAGACTCCGGCAAAGGATGCTTACAACAAGGCCGGCGTCGTAACCGTTAAGGGCACCGCCAATGTCTTTGGTAAGGATCTGGCTGTTACCGCTACGATTCGCGTTCAGAACGAGAAAGTGACCATCGGTGACAACGTCGCTAACTGCGGTGCTCTCATGAGCGTCACGCAGAGCGTGCCCGAGAACAAACAGTCCGACTCCCTGTCTGCTATCAACGATGGCGTGACCGCCTTCACCCCTGGTGCAGGCGATGGCAGCGCAAATACCACGTGCTGGTCCAACTATGCTTATGCACAGGAGGGCAACACCAAGTCGAGCGTGACCTTCAACTACAACACCCAGCAGCGTCTGGGCCGCGCCGTGGTGTACTTCGTTGAGGATTCTTGGTCTGCGAGCTATCCCGATGCCGGCACCACCAAGGTCGAGGTGTCCGAGGACGGTAACACTTGGCGCGAGGTCACTACGACCGAGACCATCGGCTCGGCCAGCAATCGCGTTAAGCCCTACACGTATGAGTTCGAGCCCACGCTTGCTACGTTCGTGAGGTTCACCTTCACCAACAAGAACGTGACGCTCCCCAACGCCAAGCCCTGCACCTGCATCACCGAGATCCAGCTGCTCGAGGCCAAGGGTAGCTTCGACACCAATACCGATGCTGCGCTCGATAGCCTGACGGTCAACGGCAAGAAGCTGAGCGCCAGCAATCTCGAGAAGGGCAGCTATTCCACTGCCGCCCTCTTTGCGACGGTTGAGGCCGTTCCGGCCAAGAACACCGCCGTTACCGTGCTGCCGGCTCACGACAACAAGATCAACATCATCCTTGAGTCCGAAGACCACGCTACGCGCAAGACCTTTGTCATCAACCTGGCTGCTGACAGCAGCTCGAGCGTGCTGCCCGACGATAACGATGAGCGCGACGTTCCCAATGAGGACATCAAGAACAAGGCTGCTGGCAGCGAGTTGAACCCCGCTTCTGGCAACGAGGGTCCCGTCGAGTTTGCGTTCGACAAGAACAACGCCACGTATTTCCATACCAATTGGAGGAACGGCTTTAAGCCCAGCGCCGATCAGCTGTGGGTCTCCATGGAGCTCAAGGAGGCCACGAGCGTCGAGGCGCTGCGCTACCTGCCGCGTAACTCCGGTGGCGACGGCGGCTACAACGGCATCGTTACCGATTACGAGATTCAGTATCGCGAGAACGAGTCTGACGAGTGGAAGACCATTTCCACTGGTCACTGGAAGGGCTACAAGGACGAGGGCTTTGAGATGGGCTGGCGTGTTGCTCAGTTCGATCACCCCGTCACGGCTAAGTACTTCCGCTTTAAGGCCAACGGCACCCAGGCTGCCAGCGGCGACAATGAGCACATGAGTGCCGCCGAGATCCGCCTGCGCAAGACGAGCCCGGCTACCGAGATCAAGGCCGAGCAGGTTGCTGCTGCTGATGCCCTTGAGGTCGCGAACATCAACGATGAGGACGACATCAAGGCTCAGATCGCCAAGACGGTCGAGGTTACGGTCGACGGCGAGAAGCTCACCTATGGCCTGGACTACAAGCTTGGCTTTGAGATGGGCGACGTGAGCGAGAACGGCCGTCAGGTCACCGTTACCGTGACCGGCATCGAGGACTACGCGGGTTCTGTCGATAAGGTCGTAAACGTTACCGAGGCCAAGCCGACGCTCGAGGGCATTGCGGTGAACGCCGATGCCGCCAAGCGCGCTTACACCGAGGGTGACAAGCTCGACCCGACCGGCCTGGTTCTGACGCTGTCCTACAGCAATGGCACCACGGACCAGGTTGAGTACAGCGAGTCGACCAAGAACGACTTTACGTTCAATCCGAGTCTGGACACGGAGCTGACGGAGAATGGCAACCTTAAGGTGACCGTTACCTATGGTGGCAAGTCCAACAGCTACGTCGTTACCGTAAGCAAGAAGGCTCCGACCGATCCGGACAAGCCCAAGCCGGACAAGCCCAACCCCGATCAGCCTAAGCCGGAGCAGCCCGGTGGCGGTAACCAGGGTGGCAACGGCAACCAGGGCAACACCGGTAATACCGGAAACAAGCCCGATGCATCTACCAAGCCCAGCGCCTCCGGCAAGCCCGGCAAGGGTAACGGAGTCATGCCCGGCACGGGCGACTCCACGCTGATCGCAGTTGCGATTGCTGGCTTTGCCGGTGTGGCGGCTATCGCTTGGGGCATCGTTGCCCGCAAGCGCCGTCAGAACTAGCACGCCCTGATAGACGCGCCCCTTATAAGGAGGGGCGCGTCATCGTGCGTCAGGGTACTTCATCTATTTTGTAAGACATAAAGACAGGAAGGGAACGTGAGTATGACGGTACATAAGACCAAACTGCTTTGGCGTGTAACCGCCACGATTGCCTGCGTGTTTGCAATCGTGTTGGCGTCTTCGCTGCTCTATGCTCGCCCTGCTGTGGCGGCTGAGGCAAATCTTGCCCTCAATAAAACCGCTGTAGCAGATAGCGAGGAAGCTAATTCGGTTCGTGCGGCCCTGGCCGTCGACGGCAACGACTCCACGCGTTGGGGCAGTGCCGAGGATAACGCCGGCGGCGCCCATTGGATTTATGTCGACCTCGGGTCTTCCAAGACCGTAAAGAGGGCGACGATCAAGTGGGAGTCCTATAAGGCAACTGGCTATAAACTTCAGTATGCGACGGGCAATACTGCCCCCGCCGCCAATAGCGCCGACTGGAAAGACGTCCACACGTCTACCAATCGCCCGGCATCGCTTGCCGACGCCATTACGTTTAACGCCCCCGTGACGGGACGCTTCTTCCGCCTGTACATCACGGGCTTCACGAGCCATGACCCCAATGGTGCTGCTGTTGACTGGCCCACCATCGCGGTCAATGAGTTCGAGCTCTACGGCGATGAGACCGCTGCTCCCTCTACCCAGGATCCGCAGCAGAATGTTGCGCGTGGCATGAATGCCACCGCCGACAGCACCGAGGCGGACAAGTTTAGCGCCGCCAAGACCGTTGATGGCGATACGTCTTCTTCGAGCTCCCGCTGGGCGAGTGCGGTTGATGCTACTGCCTCCCAGGACGGCGGTCCTCACTGGATCTATGTCGATCTGGGCCAGCAGCGCGACGTCAAGTGCGTTCGTGTGTTCTGGGAGCTGCGCAAGGCCAAGGGCTACAAGATTCAGATTGCCAATGGCGCGACCGCTCCGGCTGTCGATAGCTCTGACTGGCAGACCGTTTACACCAACGACGGTCATCCTGCAAGCAAGACCGACCTGATTACCCTTGACCAGGTGCATCAGGCCCGCTTTGTCCGTCTGTATATCGATCACAACACCTATGCCGACCCCGATGGCGGTGTCGCATGGGGCAATGTCTCGATCTTTGAGCTCGAGGTCTATGGCGGCACGCCCAAGATGGACATGAACGGCCTGGCCGATGCCATCAAGATCGAGGCTCCCAAGCAGGGCGATACGCAGCTCAAGGTCACCCTGCCGACCTCCGACGAGTACGACGTCACCTATAACGGTACCGACTATGAGCAGGTCATTGGCGCTCAGGCCGAGGATGGAACCATCCCCATCTATCAGCCGATCGTCGATACGCAGGTCAAAGCCTCCTTTAAGGTGACCAAGAAGAGCGACAAGAACACCTATACGTTTAAGGAAATCCCCGTTACCGTTCCCGGTAAGTTCCAGGTCGAGGCGGGCGACAACGTCGCTCCCGAGGTTCTGCCGCAGCTTCGTGAATGGAAGGGGCGCTCTGGTTCCTTTGCTCCTACTGCGCAGACGCGCGTTGTTTACGACAACGATGAGCTCAAGACGGTCGCCGACGAGCTGGCCGCCGATTACAAGGACCTGTTTGGCTCCGAGCTTGCCGTCGTAAAGGGCAGCGCCGCCAATGCAGGCGATATCTTCCTGTCCAAGACCACCGACAAGTCCCTTGGTCTTCAGGACGAGGGCTATCTCATGGAGATTGGTGACTCCGTGAGCGTTAAGGCCGAGACCAAGACCGGTGCCTACTGGTCTACCCGTACCATCCTGCAGGCCCTTAAGACCGGTAACGGTTCTATCCCGCAGGGTGTCACCCGCGATTACCCGCTGTATAAGGTGCGCGGCCTGATTCTCGATGTGGGTCGTAAGACCTTCTCGCTCGACTGGCTCAAGCAGATGAGCAAGCAGCTCTCCTGGTTCAAGCTCAACGACTTCCAGGTCCACCTTTCCGACAACTACATTTGGGTCGAGGAGTATTCTGACGACACCGTTAACACCGCTTACAACGGATTCCGTCTGGAGTCCGATATCAAGAAGGGCGGCAACAACGGTAAGAACAAGGCTGATCTGACGAGCACCGACGTGTGGTACTCCAAGGACGATTTCCGCGAGTTCATCAAGCACTCGCGTGATCTCGGTGTCAACATCGTTCCCGAGTTCGACATGCCGGCACATTCCCTGGCACTCACCAACGTGCGTCCCGACCTGCGTACGCCTAAGTCCATGACTCATCGCGGCAACGACCACCTTAACCTGGCCGGAAAGTACGATGAGTCCCTGGCCTTTGCGCTTTCCATCTGGGATGAGTACCTTACCGGTTCCAATCCCGTCTTCGACAACCAGACCATGGTTGACATTGGTGCTGACGAGTACGAGGCCGACGGCAACGCGTATCGCAACTTCGTCAACGACCTCTTTAAGCACATGGAGGATTCGGGCCGCACCGCTCGCGTGTGGGGCAGCCTCAGCTGGATCAAGGGCTCCGTTGACGTTCAGGGTAAGGGCGCTGCCGGTCAGCACCGCCAGATGAACCTCTGGAGCAAGGACTGGGCCAAGATGGACGAGATGTACAAGCTCGGCTTTGACCTGATTAACTGCATCGACAGCAGGTACTACATCGTTCCCAACGCCGGTTATTACTTCGATTACCTCAACGACAACACCATCTATAACTCTGCGATCAATAACTACAACAACGTTACGATTCCTGCTGGCGACGAGCAGATGATCGGTGGCGCCTTTGCCGTCTGGAACGACATGTGCGGCAAGAAGGAAAATGGCATCTCTGAGTACGATGTCTACGACCGCATCACCAACTCCGCCGGCCTGTATGCTGCTGCCACCTGGGGCAAGGGCGCTGCCGACGTTTCTGGTGCCAAGGCTACGGCTAAGAAGCTCGGCGACTCCCCCAACACCAACTTTGGTTACAAGACCACGGCCAACGCCGAGGGTACCGTCATGCAGCTTGGCATGGACGATGCCAAGGACGCTTCGGGCAACGGCAACAATCTCAACCTGAAGTCTGCCAAGAACGCCGAGGTCGTAGACGTCGACTTTAAGAAGGCGCTCGAGCTCAAGGGCGGCAAGAGCTATGTCGCGCTGGATTCCGATCTTGAGACCGCTGGTCTTGGTAGCGATCTGCGCGTGAAGGTCAAGCGTACCGACGCCGTGAGCGACAAGGACCAGATCCTGTTCGAGAGCCCCTATGGCTCCATCAAGGCCGTTCAGGCAAAGACCGGCAAGGTCGGTATTACCCGTGAGAACCGTGACTACTCGTTTAACTACACGCTGCCCATGAACGAGTGGGTCGAGCTTGAGTTTAAGAACGAGGACATGGGCAAGGTGTCGCTCTATGTGAACGGCGAGCTCAAGGAGACCATCGGTCAGGATGGCAACAATAAGCTCAAGGCCACCTGCATGTTCCCGGTCCAGCGCATCGGCAGCAAGACGAATGCCTTCACGGGTTACGTCGATGATGTTCGCCTGACGCGCAGCGCTGCGTTTGCGACCACTATGGCGCTCGACAACGCCGAGCTCAAGGCACGCTCCGTGCTGGCTGCCGGCGCCGATGATGCCGAGCTCGAGACGCTCGTTGAGCAGGCTCGCGACCTTATCAACCAGGTCAACCCCGATGCCGCCGAGATCGCCAATCTCACGCAGCAGATCAACGACCGCGTTGCCAACGTTAAGTACAAGCCCGCCGATTACAGCAAGCTCGACGCTCTGCTCGCTGCTATTCCTTCGGACCTGTCTGTCTATACCGATGAGTCCGTCGCCGCGCTCACGTCTGCACGTGACAGCATTCAGCGCGACCTGCCCATCAGCATGCAGGATACGGTTGATGCCTACACGAAGACGCTCACCGAGGCAATTGAGGGTCTCGAGCTTAAGTCTGCGGACAACAACTTTGCTCAGGGCGTGACCGCTACAGCCTGCTCCGAGGAGAAGACCGGCGAGACCGCTCCCAACGGTCCTGCTGCGGCTGCCGTCGACGGTGACGAGTCCACCTTCTGGCACAGCCAATGGAGCGCCCCCGCCGACAATGCCATGCCTCACTGGTTCAACGTTAAGCTTGCTGCTCCCGCCAAGGTGAGCGGTATGGTGTACGTGCCGCGTACTGGCAGCTCCAATGGCCGCTTGACCAAGTACCATGTCGAGGTAAGCACCGACGGTGGTAGCAACTATACGCAGGTTGCCGAGGGTACGCTCGAGTCCAGTGCGGGCGCCAAGAACATCGCCTTCGACAAGCCTGTTGCCGGTGCAACTGACGTCAAGCTCTACTTTGACGAGACCGACGGCGACTCTGCCGCAAATAGGAACAAGTTTGCAACCGCTGGCGAGATTCGCGTCCGTTGCATTGACGAGACGGTTGACCTCGATGGTCTTGCCGCTCTGATCGAGCAGGCCGAGGGCCTCGACAAGGATTCGTACACTACGGAGACTTGGAAGAAGCTCCAGGCCGCCCTTAAGGATGCCAAGGATGCCGCTGCAGACGAGAACCCCTCGTTTGAGGCCGTGAACGGCGCTAAGGGCAAGCTCCGCTCCGCGATGCTGGGCCTGCGTCCCGGCACCCCGGATCCCGAGCCCAAGCCCGATCCGGAGCCCGAGCCCAAGCCTGAGCCCAAGCCCGATCCGGAGCCCGAGCCCAAACCGGAGCCCAAGCCTGAGCCCAAGCCGGAGAATCCGGACAAGCCTGGTACCGGCAACACCGGCACTGGTGCGAACGGCTCCAACAAGGCCGATTCGACCACGGGCAACAAGGGCGATAAGAAGCCTGGCACCCTGGTTAAGACCGGTGATGATCAGGCCATGATCATCGTGGCCGCGGGTGTCGTGGGTCTGCTTGCTGTCGGCGCCGGTGTCGTGCTGTATGTCAAGAACCGTCGTCAATAGCACGAAGTCGGATGAAGACCTACCTCAAGAAAGGGTTTAAGAGATGAAGAAACGGATGATAGCCAAGCTGCTCGCTGTCATAGCGGTTATGCTTGCCTGCTTGGGCGGCCTGGCTCCGTTTTCGGCCTATGCCGATGATGCGGCGGCCGAATATAAGCTGTACCCCACGCCGCACAGCATGGTGTACGACAACGGTGCGCAGACGCTGCGCAACAAGGCAAGCGTGCTTACAGAGCCCGGCATTGATGCCGATACCATCAGCCGCCTTGATGAAGCTTTGGCACTGAAGGGCATCAAAGCAAAGAGCGTTGACGCTATTCCTTTCAAGAGCACCGTGACGACGGTTCTTGTGGGCGTCAAGGGCTCCGGCGGCGCGGTTGACACCTATGTTGACCAGCTGGTGCAAGATGGCAAGCTGTCCTATACGGACGGCCTGTTCGACCACAACGATTCCTATGTCTTGGCTTCGCTTCCGTCTGACGGCAACGAGCCCGACCGCGTTATCGTTTTGGGCAAGACCACCGATGCCGCCTACTATGGCCTGACCACGCTTTATCAGATTCTGCAGCAGACTTCCGATGCCAAGCTGCGTGCCTTTACCGTGTCCGACTATGCTGACGTGGTGACGCGCGGCTTTATCGAGGGCTACTATGGCAATCCTTGGAGCACCGAGGATCGCGTGAACCTGATGCAGTGGGGTGGCTACTACAAGCTCAACGCATATGTCTACGCCCCCAAGGATGATCCCAAGCACAATGCCAAGTGGCGTGAGCTCTACACCGAGGAAGAGCTGACCGAAAAAATCGAACCGCTTGCAGAGGCCGGCAACGCCTCCAAGTGCCGCTTTGTGTTCGCGCTTCATCCGTTTATGCACAACCCCATTACGAACTCTAACTACGACGAGTCCGTGGCTGTTCTCAAGGAAAAATTCACCCAGGTCATGGATCATGGCGTTCGCCAGATCTCCATCCTTGCCGACGATGCCGGCAACCAGGGCAGTGCTCTGTATACCAGGCTCTGCAAGGATATGACCGACTGGCTGCACGAGAAGCAGGCAGAGCAGAACGCCGATGGTACGCTCAAGTATCCTGGTCTCAAAGACACGCTTATCTTCTGCCCTGTGAACTATATGGGCTGGGGCGAGTCTTGGTATGCCAACCTCCCCAAGAGCGTCCAGGTCATCAACACCGGTGGCCGCGTGTGGGGCAAGGTCGACAATAACTTCACGTCGTCCTTCACCAACAATTCTGGCGTTGCTCCCTTTATGTGGATCAACTGGCCGTGCACCGACAACAGCAAGGACACCCTGTCCATGGGTGGCTATGAGAACGCCTTGGGCACCGATGTCCAGCCCGGCAAGGTTCAGGGCGTCGTGCTCAACCCCATGCAGCAGTCCGAACCTTCCAAGGCCGCTATCTTCATGAACGCCGATTTCTCTTGGAATCTGTGGAAGAGCCAGGAGCACGCCGATCAGGCTTGGGAGGATTCGTTCTCCTACGTCGACCACAATTCTCCCATCGCCACGAAGGGCTCCAACGCGCTGCGCGAGCTGAGCCGCCACATGAAGCGCTATACCGGCGGTGGCGTGGTCTTCGAGAGCCGTGAGTCCGCCAATATCAAGACCGAGCTCCAGGCTTTCCAGGGCAAGGTTACCTCTGGTACCGCAACCGCCGAGGATTGCGACCAGATGATTGAGCTTTTCCGTGGTCTGCAGAAGTCCGCCAAGACCTATCGTTCCAATGCCGGCAACAAGGCCATGCTCGACCAGATCGTGTATTGGATCGATGCTTGGGATGACGTGACGCGTGCTGCCATTGCCGAGCTTCAGGCACTCAAGGCCGACCTCTCGGGCGACAGCTCTCAGATGCTTTCTAAGTATTCCGAGGGTTCCGAGGCGCTCGCTGCCTCTCACAAGCATGGCTTCCACTATGTGGACCATACCGAGTATGCATCGGTGGGCAAGGCCTACATCATGCCGATGCTTAATGCCCTCAACAACTACCTGGGTCAGCGCGCTACGCTTGCTGCCGATCCCAATGCCGATACCACGCAGTTTGTGACCAGCCGTACCGACACTCCCGAGGGCAAGGTCGAGAACGTCTTTGACGGTAAGGCCAGCACGGGCGTTATCTACAAAACCCCCAACAAGCTCACGGCGGGTACGTACTTTGGAATGATCAAGAACAAGCCGTTCGATCTGACCAACGTGACCTTTATTCAGGGCAATGGCGCTGACTATATGCAGCATGCCAAGCTCCAGACCTATGATGGCAAGAACTGGAATGACGTTGAGGGCCAGGGCGATCTGACTGGCACGACCGTCACCGTTACCGGTCTGGACGTCAAGAACGTCTATGGCGTTCGCCTCATCGCCACGCAGGATAACAGCCGCGATGCTTGGCCGACCATCTACGAGATCCAGGTCAACAAAGAAGAGCAGACTCCCGAGGGTCAGCCCGTCGCAGGCGCGGTGACCATCGATGGCCAGGTTTTGGCCGCACAGTCGCTCTCCAACATCAACGACGGCAACGTCTCGACCTATGCGCACCTTCAGTACAAGAAGGCCAATGCCGGCGACCCCGAGTACGATATCCGCGATACCACGCAACCTAACGCCACGGTGACCCTTACGTTTGCCAAGACGTCCGTGGTCGATACCTTCACGTTTGTTCAGGCTGCGCGCAACGGTAACGAGCCCACCTCTGGCGATGGCATCAATGCCGGCGTGCTCGAGTATCAGAACGAGGCCGGTACGTGGATCAAGGCCGGCGATATCGACGGCAGTGCCACGCAGACCATCACGCTGCCGAGCGCTGTGAAGGCCAGGGCAATCCGCGTCAAGAACACCGCTGCCACCAAGTCTTGGTGGAAGGTCTTTGAGCTTTCCGCCACCAAGGGTGCTTCCACCGAGCCCGAGCCGACCGCTACGGTTACGAGCACGGGCCTGGATGTGTACCAGTCCTACGCGCTTTCCCGCGTGGTCGACGGTGACGAGGGTTCGTACGCTTGGGTTAGCCACACGGGCGGCGGCAATATCAAGAGCGGCGATACCATCACCGTCACCTACTCCGCTCCCAAGACCGTGGGCCACGTGCGCTATGTCCAGGGCAGCGACAAGCTTTCGGCTGGTGCGCTCGAGTACACCGTCGATGGCAGCAATTGGGTCAAGTGCGGTGACATCAACTCCGATCTTGAGCAGGAGTTCGACTTCGAGAACGTCCAGATTCGCGGTATTCGCGTGCGCTCGACTGCAGACACGCAGTTCTGGTGGAAAGTCTGCGAGATCGCTACCTCTAAGGGCAAGGAGGCCAGCACGGGCACCATCCGCTCCGATATCTCTGGCGTGAGCCTCAAGGCCACGGGCGAGGATGGTAACGTCAGGCTCTCCGATGGCACCGTTTCTTTTGGTTCCAATAACTATCTGGCAGTTGATCTGGGCGCCGTGCGCAACGACGTCACCATCAACACCGACGGCATGACGCTTCCCGCAGGTGCCAAGGTTGTGTACTCCCAGAACGCACTCGAGTGGATCGATTACGCGGGCGCCAAGAAGCCCGTCAAGGCTCGTTTTGTTGGCATTCAGGCATCCGCCGCATGCGACGTGACGTTCACCAATTTCTCTGCGAGCTACAAGACGGTCAAGGCTCCCTCTTATGTAAAGGGCGACCTGGGCAACTTTGACGCTTCGAAGATCTTCGACGGCGACCTTTCCACCACCTTCAAGAACACCCAGGGTGCCACCGAGGGCAGCACGATCGTGTTCGATCTTGGCCAGGAGCGCAAGATCAACTCCATCGCGTACTACGTGCCCGAGACGACCTATGATTTCATCCGCAAGGGTGTTATCGAGGTTGCCGACAGCCCGGATGCTGCTGATGATCAGTGGACCGAGGTTCTCAAGATCAACAGCGATACCGCTACAATCGAGAACACGTTTAACAGCGATACCGCTAAGAACGCAGCTTGGCTCACGCACGACACCAAGAATCCGGGCAACATGTGCACGGCCAACCCCAAGACCGATGTCACCGCTACCAACGAGAACGATCCCAACGGTACCGAGAAGCTCAATGTGACCGGTCGTTACATGCGCATTCGCTTTACCGCGACCTACACACAGCGCTGGATCGAGATCGGTGAGATCCGTATCAACGGCGGCGAGTATGTAAGCACCTATGGCGATGCCGACTTCGATTCCTCGAGCACCGAGGTCGAGGGCAAGACGCCGGCTAACCTTGCCGATGGCGATACCAAGACCGCCTGGCGTCCGCAGGACAACAACGGCACCCTGGTGTATCACGTCTCCGAGCCCATTGCCGAGGGTGGCAAGGTGTTCTCGGGCGTGCGCATCGTTTCTGCCGGTACGCCCTCCAACGCAAAGGTGACTGCTACGGTTTATACCGATGCCGCCTATAGCAAGACGGAGGACATCGACCTGGGCACGTTGAGCCAGCCCGTAAGCGAGTTCTGCTTTGGCACGCTCACCCGCGCTGCCGGTTCGACCTTCTCTGCCGTTAAGGACATCAAGGTCACGTGGGACGGCACGGTCCCCGAGATCGCCGAGTTCTTCCTGATCGACGATGCCAACCCCGCCGATACCACGGCGCTGCAGGCTGCTGTCGATGAACTTGACGGTAAGGACGTGAGCGGTTGGACCAAGTCGACCGCCGACGCCTTCAATAAGGCTCTCGCCACCGCAAAGGAGACGCTCGCCAACACCAAGGCTACGCAGACGACGGTCGATTCCGTGACCGCTGCTCTGAGGTCTGCCAACGCCGCCGGCGTCGAGAAGTATGCAGGCGAGGCTCTTCCCGAGAAGATTTCTAACGACGATGGCCAGTACACCGTTGCGAGCTACCAGGCATATGCAGATGTCTATGCCGAGGCCGAGCAGGCGTTCGCCAACCCCGATGAGCTCGCTAAGTCCGAGGGCGAGGCTTTGCTTGCCGCGCTCAAGGCAAAGAAGGACGCGCTAGTCTTTGACCAGAGCGCTCAGCAGCGTGCCGAGGTCGCTCTTGCCGACGCCAAGCTGGTGTACGGCGAGGCCGACGCCGCCGCCGACAAGTACACGACCGACAGCGCTACTGCCTATCGCGATGCCATGAGCGCGCTTGAGGGCCTGATCGCCGATACCAAGGCGACCCCGAAGCAGCTCAAGGCAGCACAGGCTGCGCTCGAGGACGCCGAGAGCAAGCTGGTCGATGCCAGCGAGCTTATCGCCGCCCGTGCCGAGTTTAAGAAGACCAACGGCAAGCTGTATACCGATGAGTCTTATAACGCCTACAAGGCGGCTTTCGACGACTCTGCCGCTGCCCTTAAGAACGGTACTGCCGAGCAGGTTGCTGCTGCGACCGCGAAGCTCAACGACGCCAAGGCCGGTCTTGCCCTGCGTGAGGCCGTCGACCTGAACAAGGTCATTGCCGAGGCCGAGAAGCTCAACGAGGCTGACTACACCGAGGCGAGCTGGGCGCCGTTTGCTGCCGCCATCGAGGCCGCCAAGGCTCCGCACGACTCCGCCAACGACGCTGACCTGGCCCAGGCAATCAACGATGCCAAGGCCGCTCTGGTCAACGTCAAGGCGCTCAAGGCCGATATCGCTTCTGCCAAGAACGCTCGCGCCGAGGACTACACCGAGGATTCGATGGCTCAGCTCAACGCTGCTGTCGCCGATGCCGAGGAAGTTCTCAAGAACGGTTCCGTCGACGATGTTGCCGCCGCGCGCGCCAAGATCGCCGATGCTCTGAAGGCACTGGTCAACGTGAGCGCCCTTAAGGACGCTATCGTCAAGGCCGAGAACATGGATACCTCCAACGGCACCGATGAGCAGAAGGCCCAGCTTGCCGATGCCATCGCCGCCGCTAAGGGGCTGCTTGAGCGCGGCTCTGCCGATGAGGTCTCCGCCGCATTCGAGTCTTTGAATGCCGCAATGGTCAACTTTGGCGGCTCGGGCACCGATAGGCCCGGGCAGCCCGAGAAGCCCGGAACGACTGGTGGCAGCCAGCAGGGTGGTTCCGACCACAACAAGAAGCCCGGTAAGCCTTCGAAGGGTTCGGGCCTGCCGGGTACTGGCGATGCATCGATTCTTGCAGCCGCACTTGCCGGTGGCTCCGGTGTCACCGCGCTGGCGGCGGCCCGCGTGATCGACCGCAAGCGCCGTCGCTAATCGTCTGTATAGTCGCAAGGCAAAAAGGCGTCCCTCCGGGGGCGCCTTTTTTAGTGCGAATCGAACACTTCTCATAGCGCATCAAAAAAATGGGGTGCACAACCGTATTCATTATTTCTGCATGAGATCGTCTAAATATGCATATCGCGAAAGAGACCAGAATGGATGGTAAATGGCTTTTGCGGTATTACGAATCAGATACCAATCTACAACAAAACCCAAGGTAGATACCCTTGTTTTTACCGTTTATATCCCAAAATAGACCGCTCGTCAGAGTAATCGACCGCGCGATATCAGCGGCAGCAAGGTTTCCCATAGAATGCAATATGGATTTACCTGCCGCATACCCTTACTCGGGGGAAGGAGAAAAAGGTATGGCAAATAGCAGGAGGCCGTCTCCGATGCATCGCGCGCGTCGTGCATTTAAGCGCACACTCGTGTTTGCTTTGGCGATTGCACTGATTGCGCCGAATCCTGGAATTGCTTGGGCGGTTGCTGGCAGCGGCGCCAGCGCTCACAAAGCAACGGATGAGGCGACGAGCGCGCTAAAGCTGTGGTATCGAGAGTCGGCTAGCGCACACGGCGGCAACGCCAATGACATCTGGCAAAAACGTACGCTGCCCATCGGTAACGGCGACATGGGCGCCAACCTGTACGGCGAGGTTGCTACCGAGCACCTTACCTTTAACGAGAAGACCCTCTGGACGGGTGGTCCGAGCTCTTCTCGCCCTAACTATCAGGGTGGCAACCTTGTCAACAAGGGCAATAACGGCCAGACGCTCAAGGACATCCAAAAGCTCTTTGCCGAGGGCAAGAGCAGCCAGGCTGCCAATCTGTGCAATCAACTCACGGGAGCAAAGGATGGTTACGGTTCGTATCAGCCTTGGGGCGACATTTACCTCAAGGTCAACGGTCTCTCTGATTCTGGCGTGACTGAGTACGAGCGTTCTCTCGATATCGAGAACGGTATCGCGGGCGTCTCCTTTAAGCAGGGCAACACCGCTTACACGCGCGAGTTCCTGGCAAGCAACCCGGACAATGTGGTTGCCGGTCAGCTTGTTTCGAAGGGCGATCCGATGAACGTCGAGATCACGTTCCCTTCCAGGCAGGGTGGCGAGACCGTTGCTTCGGGTAACCAGCTCACGCTCGCGGGCGCTGTCTCCGACAACCAGCTCAAGTACGATTCCGTCCTGAAGGTTAACGCCGAGGGCGGCAACGTTACGACTTCTGGTGATAAGCTCGTCGTTTCGGGCGCAAGCAAGATTTCGTTCTTCCTTGCTGCCGCTACCGATTACAAGGACGACTATCCGGCGTATCGCACGGGTGAGTCTTCCGAGCAGCTGCACGCACGCGTACAGGCTGTGGCGGATGCCGCTGCCAACAAGGGCTACGACGCCGTTCGCGCCGACCATGTGGCCGACGTGAGTGCTCTTATGGGCCGCGTCAGCCTCAAACTGGGTGACGAGGCCGCTTCCGACAAGCCGACCGATAAGCTGCTCGAGGCCTACAACAACGGCACCGCCTCCGAGGCAGAGCGCCGTCTGCTCGAGACCATGCTTTATCAGTACGGCCGTTACCTGACGATTGCGTCTTCGCGTGAAAACTCGCAGCTCCCCAGCAATCTGCAGGGCGTGTGGAACAACCTCATGGATCCGCCTTGGGCTTCCGACTATCACATGAATGTCAACCTCCAGATGAACTACTGGCCGGTGTACTCTGCGAACCTTGCGGAGTCGGCCAAGCCGCTCGTCTCCTATGTTGATGGTCTGCGTGAGCCTGGTCGTGTGACCGCCAAAATCTATGCCGGCATCGAAAGCGCCGAGGGCGAGGCCAACGGCTTTATGGCCCATACGCAGAATACGCCCTTTGGCTGGACCTGCCCGGGCTGGAGCTTCGACTGGGGCTGGTCGCCCGCGGCCGTGCCTTGGATTCTCCAGAACACTTATGACGCCTATCGCTACACAGGCGACGTAGAGTATCTGAAGAGCGATATTTACCCCGCGCTCCGCGAGGAGGCACAGCTGTATGCCCAGCTGCTCGTCCGCGATAGCGACGGCAAGTATGTTACGTCGCCTACGTATTCGCCCGAGCACGGTCCGCGTACCGCCGGTAATACCTATGAGCAGGCGCTCATCTGGCAGCTGTTCCACGACGCTATCGAGGCTGGCAAGGTCGTAGGCGAGGACCCCGAGGTCCTGTCCGTGTGGCAGGAAAAATTTGATAACCTGCGCACTCCGATCGAGATCGGCTCCGACGGCCAGATCAAGGAGTGGTACACCGAGGAAGCCTTCAACAAGGACGCGAACGGCAATTCGCTGGGCGAGGGCTTCGGTCATCGTCACATGTCCCATATGCTCGGCCTGTTCCCGGGAACCTTGATTTCTGTGGATACTCCTGAGTGGTTTGCGGCTGCCCGTGTGTCTATGAACCTTCGCACCGATGAGAGCACCGGTTGGGGCATGGGCCAGCGCATCAACACCTGGGCCCACCTGCGCGATGGTGATCGTGCCTACAAGCTGTTGGGCGATCAGTTTAAGAATGGCATCTACCCCAACCTCTGGGACCTGCATCCGCTACCCGGTGGCAGCACCTTCCAGATCGATGGTAACTTTGGCGCCACGTCCGGTATTTCCGAGATGCTGCTGCAGAGCAGTGGCGGCTATATTGACATGCTGCCCGCGTTGCCCTCCGCTTGGAGCAAGGGCTCGGTCGAGGGCCTCGTCGCGCGCGGTAACTTTGTCGTCTCCATGGACTGGGATGAGTCGCGCCTGACGTCGGCGACCATCGAGTCGCGCAATGGTGGCACGGCAATCGTCAACGTCCCCGGCTGCTCTTTGGGCGTCGTCGCAGATGCTCAGGGCAATCCCGTTGACTACAAGGTCCTCTCCAACGATCGCATTTCGTTTGAGACCGAGCAGGGCGGCGTGTATACGCTCAGCATGATTCCTGCTACGACTAATCTTGCCGCCCCCTCTGGCCTGCGCGCCGTCAAGGCTGCAAACAACGTGACAGAGCTCTCCTGGAATGCCGTCGAGGCTCCCGAGGGCGCAGACGTTACCTATGCCGTTATGCGCAAGATTGGCGATGGCGATTGGGCGACGTGCGTCTCCGATCTTAAGGAAACGTCTTTCACCGATGGTGAGGCCTATGACTTCCTGGGTAAGGTCTCGTATCGTGTTCGCGCTGTTTGCAACGGCACCGCCGGTGAGCTGAGTGCCGCCGCCGATGTTCAGGACCTGCGCAATATGGCCGGCATGATTGACGACCAGGACTCCCGCGTTATCTATCAGGGCAATTGGGGCGACTGGGACAAGGATTCGGTCAACTACGCCGGAACCATTAAGTTCATCGATGCACCCACGGGCTCCGAGACGGCTACGCTGACGTTTGCCGGTACGGGCATCGAGGTCGTTTCCTGCAAGAATAACGATCGCGGCACGCTCGAGATTTCCATCGATGGCAAGGTTGTTGAAACGGTTGATACGTATGCTCCCTCGTCGCAGCGCCAGCAGACCGTGTTCTCCAAAGACGACCTTAACCCGGGTGTTCATACCATTACTGTGCGCGCAACGGCGCAAAAGGGTACTGAGGCTGCCACGCGTGCCAAGGTGGAGCTTGACGCCTTCCGCGTCCTCGACAAGAACGCTGTTGCGGTGAATAAGATTACCGTTGCGTCTGCAAACGGCATGGACCTCCTGTCCAAGAGCGGTTCTGCCCTTCAGATGGTTGCCAAGGTTGCCCCCGCCGACGCAACCGTCTCCGATGTGACGTGGTCGGTGCGCACTAAGAGCGGTGACGCTGCTGCGACTATCGATCAGAATGGTCTGTTGACCGTCAAGGGCGCCGGTGGCGTTGTCGAGGTCAAGGCTAGCGCAAAGGACAACTCCGGTGTTTCCGGTACGCGCGACATCACGCTTGCCGTTGCAGGTGAGACCACCAGCGTCGTCGAGGACTCCGTCGATAAGTCTCATCCGAACCCCGCTCTTACGTGGAATGGTTCGTGGAGCACGTGGGGCGGCGAGCCCGACAAGCATCACGGCGGTTCCAAGACCGAGGCAAGCGCCGGTGCGAGCGTGAGTATCACGTTTAACGGCACGGGTATTAAGGCCTATGCGCACAAGCACTTTAGCTGCGGCGCCTTTGACGTTGAGCTCGATGGCGAGCAGCTCGATCGCGTTGCCCTGGGCGAGGACGGTGCCGATGCCGCCATGACCAAGATCTTCGAGAAGACGGGTCTTAAGAACGGCGAGCATACACTCAAGCTTACCGCCGTTGACCGTGACGGCAAGACCGGTGCAAATATCGACTACTTTGAGGTCGTAGCTCCAAACTCTGTTGCGGATAAGACCTCCCTGCAGAAAGCCATTGAGGATAATGCGGGCAAGATGGAGGATGCATACACCGCGGCTTCCTGGAAGCCGTTCAACGAGGCGTTCCAAACCGCTCTCGATGTCATGAGCAACGCCGATGCCACGGCAAAGCAGGTCGAGAAGGCTACGGATGATCTGACTTCTGCCGCCAAGGGACTTAAGGCCGCCGAGCTGCCTCTCCCCGAGGTCTCCGCCGATGCGGAGCTGAGGTTTGCCGCTATTGATTCTCAGTCCGCTGTGGTCCTTTGGGATGCCGTTGAGGGTGCTGCCTCGTACCGCGTTACGTATACGGCGACCGGTCCGGCACGTGCCGCTGGTACCCCGCAAGAAGTCACGGTTACCACTCCTTATGCGCACCTCACCGGTCTCGATGCCGCTACGGCATACGACGTGAGCGTTGTTGCACTCAACCGCGCTGGTGGTGCCTCTGCCAAGGCAATCGAGGATAGCTTCTCCACGCTTCCGATTGCTTCCGAGCAGGGACCGAGCACGCCTGCCGATGTCCAGGTGAAAGCGACCGAGGAGGACGGCAAGGCTAAGCTGAGCTGGACCGCATCGACCGATCCCATGGGCGGCAAGCTGAACTATCGTGTGTATCTCAACGGCCGCGAGCTTACCGTGACGGATGAGACATCCGTTATGCTCGAGGGCCTTGAGAAGAACGAGACGTATCACGTACGTATCGTTGCCCAGTCCACGAGCGGTCAGTCTTCTCTGCCTGCTGCCACGCACTTTGCGTACAAGGGACCCGATAAGCCGGTTGAGCCCAACCCCGAGCCCAAGCCTGACCCCGAGCCCGAGCCTAAGCCCGAGCCCAAGCCCGAGCCCACCCCCAACCCCGGTGGCAATACGGGCAACACGGGCACCAAGCCCGCGGGCAACGGCACGGCCAAGCCCTCCGGTTCCTCCAAGAAGGACCTTCCCGCGACCGGTGACGCCTCGATCATCGCCGCCGCGCTCACCGGCGCCTCCGGTGTCGCCGCGCTGGCTGCGGTCCGCTCGATCGACCGCAAGCGTCGTCGCTAGTAACGCCTGCCGGACAGGCCTGTTTGTTGGCGGGCCTGCCCCTCAGACTGCAAGGGCGGGCGCTACGGCGTTCGGTTCTAATAACTGATCATTCCGAAAGGGGATTGTATGTTCAAACACGCTAAGTCATTGAGGAGGGTGGGAGCCCAGGCGATCTTGTCTGCTGCGCTGCTTTTTGCTGCGGCAGGCCCGCTTGCTGTGGCCCCGACGCCCGCGTTTGCCGCTGACGCGCCTCAGCAAAATGCCGTGAGACCCAACAGCGCGCAGTATAAGTATCAGAAGGACGAGCTTGCTGCGTTCTGTCATTTTGGCCCCAACACGTTTAATGAGATTGAGTGGGGCGAGCACTATGGCAACAAGGCTCCGAGCGAGATCTTTACGCTCACGGAGGATTTTGACGCCGAGAATTACGTCAAGACCATCAAGGAAGCAGGCTTTACGAGGCTTGTCGTTACCGCTAAGCATCATGACGGCTTCTGCACCTGGCAGTCCGATCTGACCGAGTACGACATGGGCGGCGTGACCCAGTACAAGGGCGGCAAGGGCGATATCCTCGCTGAGCTTTCGGCTGCCTGCACTAAATATGACCTAGATATGGGTCTGTACCTGTCTCCCTGGGACATCCACGATCCCTCGTACGGCTATTCCAATGGCGAGGATTCTGGTATCGGTACCTCGACCGATCCGAAGGTCAACTACAACTTCTACTACGATGGTCAGCTTAGGGAGATCCTGGGTAACTCCAAGTACGGCAACAACGGCAAGTTCGTTGAGGTCTGGATGGACGGTGCCAAGGGTTCTGGCGCTAACGCTCAGGTGTACGACTTCCAGCGCTGGTACAACACCATTCATGAGCTCGAGGGCGACGACTGCCAGATCTTCCAGGGCGGCGACTTTGCCGGTATCCGTTGGATCGGCAACGAGAACGGTCTTGCGCATGACACCACCTGGGGTCCGTGCAAGACAGATAAGAATGCCAAGGACGGCTTCAACACTAACCTGAGCGGTGGCTACAGCAAGGGCTTCCCCGATGGCGACAAGTGGCTCGTCCCCGAGGCCGACGCCCGCATTACCTCTGGTTGGTTCTGGGGCACGACCAAGAACACGCCCAAGACGCTTACCGATCTGGGCAATATGTACTTCCAGTCCGTCGGCCACGGCGCCCCGCTGCTGCTGAACGTGCCGCCCAACAACAAGGGCAAGCTCGACCCCGCTATCGCCGACCGTGTTCGCGAGTTTGGTCAGAACATCAAGGATTCGTTTAAGGACGACGTGACGCGCGCCAACAAGAGCGGTCGCGCTGCCGCTACGGCAGAGGCTAGCAGCACTTGGAACGATAACGAGGCTTATGGCGCATCCAAGGTTCTGGACGGCAAGGACGATACGTATTGGTGCGCCAAAAATGCCGCCAATCAGTCGCTCACCGTTAAACTGCCCAAGCCTACGACGTTCGATGTCGTCTCCATTGAGGAAGCAATCCAGAACGGCCAGCGCATCTCCGGCTTCACGGTGTCCTACCAGACTGAGGAGAACGGCGCATGGACCGAATTTGGACGCGGCGGCACGATTGGCGCCAAGCGCCTGGTCCGCGGTACCGCGGTGACTGCCACGGCTGTCAAGGTTACGTTCACAACGCATAATTTTGGCGATGAGAACCTGAGCCTCCCACAGATTTCCGAGATGGGTCTGTTCAAGGCATCCCGCGGTTTTGAGAAGCCGGCTCCGCTGCCCGAGGGCATGGTCGGTATCGATAACACCGAGATGACCAAGACCGGCAATTGGAACGACGAGAAGATTGACGGTTGCTTTAAGGGCACGAGCATGTGGACCACGCAGTCGGGTGCTACGGCTTCGTTCAAGTTCACGGGTACCAAGTTTGCCATCGTGGGTACTAAGGACCCCAACCACGGCACGTTTACCGTCTCCATCGACGGCGGCGCAGCCCAGACAATCAACACGCACGATTCTGTTCGCACCGTCCCAGCACTGCTCTTTGAGTCCGACACGCTTGAGGCCCGTGAGCACAACGTCGTGGTTACGGCAACGGGTACCGTCGGTATCGACGCTGCCGCCTACCTGAATAACGGCAACACCGGTATGTTCGATTTGACCGAGACCAATGTCACCATGGATGAGGACAGCACTCATGCCTTCACCATCCGTCGTACCGGCGGATCCAAGGGTTCCGTGACGCTGGTCGTTCAGCCTGAGCCCGGCTCTGCCATCCAGGACAACTTCGATACCACGCCGCAGGAGGTTACCTTCGCAGACGGCGAGACCGAGAAGCAGGTCAATATCAAGACCCGTCGTGTTGTGACCGGCTCTGCCGCCGACGGCGACAAGCAGTTCTCGGTTTCCCTTGCCGTTAAGACCGGCGAGGGCGCTGTCATTGGCTATCACGGTGTGGCAGACGTCACCATTACCGATCTTGACGCTGCGTGCAACGCGCTCATCGCGCGCGCCGAGGCTCTGGATACCTCTAACTTCAATGCCGATTCCGTTGCCGAGCTGACCGCTGCCATCGAGGCCGCCCGTAACGCTGCCGACAATGGCAACGTCAAGGGCGCTGAGGTGCGCAAGGCCATGAAGGCGCTTCAGGATGCCATGGACAACCTGTCGTTTGCCTTCCCGACTACGCAGGGCGAGACCGTGGCCATTGAGGCCGAGCACGGCACCATGCACGACGACCATTCCAATGATGCTGGTTGGCCCATGGCCATTATCGATTTTGCGGGCGCAAGCGGCGGCAAGATCGTGAACGCCATCACCAATGGCGACTCCATCTCGTATCGCGTGAGCGTTAAGCGTGCTGGCACCTACAGCGTGACGCTTACGTACTCTTCGGGTGCTGCGTCCAACGCGATTAAGCTTTCCGATGACAACGGTGTGTTCGAGGCCATCGATTCTGTTTCCGCTGGTCACACGGTGCCGAGTGAGCTCAAGACCGTGACGTTTGACTTGGTCGCCAAGAAGTCCGGCACGACCACGCTGACGGTCGGCACCCCCGGCAACGCCGACGCGCCGCGTCTCGACAAGTTCGACATCACGCTCAAGGGGGCCGCCGCCGATAAGTCCGACCTGCAGAAGGCCGTCGATGACATCAAGGGCCTGAAGGCGGACGATTACACCGCCGAGACCTGGGCTCCCTTCAAGACCGCCCTCGCTGCCGCCCAGGGCGTGCTCGCCGACGAGGAAGCCACCCAGGACCAGGTCGACGACGCCCTCAAGGCCCTGACCGACGCTCATGGCGCTCTTAAGGTCAAGGAGGTCACTCCCGATCCCGAGCCCAAGCCGGAGCCCGAGCCCAAGCCGGAGCCCAAGCCCGAGCCGACGCCCAACCCCGGCGGCAACATGGGTAACGCCGGCAATAAGGGCGACAAGCCCGCTGCCGCGACGAAGTCCTCCGCCTCCTCCAAGAAGGACGGCAAGGACCTTCCCGCGACCGGTGATGCTTCGGTCGTCGCCACCATGCTCGCTGGCGGCTCCGGCGCCGCCGCGCTCGCAGCGGCCCGCGTGATCGATTGCAAGCGCCGTCGCTAATTGTCTGTATAGTCGCAAGGCAAAAAGGCGTCCCTTCGGGGGCGCCTTTTTTAGTGACGATATGGCGGACGGGAGGGTCCTGGATTATTCCTGAGCTTGGACCGTCTTGAAACACAGTCGAAATAATCCAGAAAATGTCTCGATAGACAAATCAAACACAAGCAAGAACTTTCGTAAGATAAAGTCCGAGGTCATAAGCGTTTTATACCGAGAATTCCAAAAAAATTTGAAAGTTCATTACAAGCGAGCGTTGACTTTAGGTAACTAAAGTTTCATACTCCTTTTCATCCACTGGGGGATGT
>ERZ1031347.257-NODE-257-length-26009-cov-8.560838_pt1 | contig 26009 bp, 23 predicted proteins | sample MGYA00517106_ERZ1031347 | MGnify/ENA primary metagenome ERZ1031347 (study PRJEB33719, sample SAMN04261392) | wastewater metagenome | biome: periurban shantytown; feature: human; material: feces | host: Homo sapiens | place: Peru: Lima | collected 2012-07-19 ...
TTGACAAAATCCTGGGAAGGCATGCAGTCGCCTGATTCAAGGCGGGTATCGTGAGGATAGAAAAAGCGAATGAATAAAGATTCTCCATAATAAACTTATCCACAGAAAGCGATGGATAAATCCCAGGCTTTCTGTGGATAAGCGGGAACAATATGTTGGGGCTGACTTATCCACAGCCCCTTTATCTTGTGGCGGGTTCCTCCGGCTGCAGGACCGTGCGCGTCGGATACGGGATCTCGATGCCTTCTTCGCGGTAGCGGCGTGTCAGGGCCTTGATGAATTCATGCTTGAGCAGGAACTGATGCTCGAAATAGCTTGAGTGCAGCACGACATTGAAGTCAATGCTCGACTCGCCGAAGGTGTGGAAGCGGACGGCCGGCTCCATCTTGACATCCTTGTCGATCTGCGCCATGACTTCCTTGGCGACATCGAGCGTCACGCGCTCGACTTTGTCGAGGTCACTGTCGTAGGCGACGCCGACGTGGATGCTGATGACGATGTCCTTGCGCGGCATGCTGTAGTTCGTGATGTTCGACGAGGCGATCTTCTGATTTGGGATGACGATCATGTTGCCGCCGCCGGCCGGCACGATTGTCGTAAAGCGCCAGGTGATGTCCGTGACGCGGCCTTCTTCACCTGTGCTGAGCTTGATGTAGTCGTCGAGGCGCAGCTGCTTCGAGAGGATCAGGTGCAGGCCCGAGAAGATATTCGCGAGCGTCTCCTGCAGCGCGAGGGCGACGGCCATACCACCGACACCCATGGCGGTGAGAATCGGGGCAATCGAGATGCCGTAGTACTGGAGCACGACGAGCACGCCCATCGCGTAGATGACGACGTTGAGGATCGTGTTGAGGAGTGTCGTCTTCGGCAGCTTCTGCTGCGACCGCTCGATGTGCAGTGAGATGAAGCCGTTGATCGTGCGGGCTGCGACGCGCGTGATCGAGAGAATGATGACGGTGAAGAGGATGTAGGAGAAGAGGCGTGTCAGCGGCTCGATGATGTTGATCGTGTTGACGATCCAGTAAAGGCCGACGACGAGGCAGAGCGAGACGGGGACGCCGCGCAGTGCGTTGATGAAGATGTAGAACCACGAGCTCTCGTCGATGTTCAGATGATTCTCGATGCGGCGGTTGATGAGCTTGTTGAGCATGATGCCGACCGTCAGCGATGCTGCGAGGATGCAGATCGGGATGAAGAGCATCTCCACCAGGTGTGTCCAGTCAATCCAGGACAGCCAGTCGTAATGCAAGAAAATGACCTCCTTTTCGTGAAAAGCGCATTGGATTCCGCAAATGGACTTGCAGTCTAAAGTACATCCATTATACTATAGTGGTGAAAAAAGAAAAGTCTAAAATGACAAAACACAGAAAAGGAGTGTTTTTTATGGCAGAAATCCTGCACAAGGGCAAGCGCCTGCAGCTGTGCAAGGCGACAATGGCTGATCTCGACTTCATCATGAAGCTCGAATACGATCCGGAGAACCTCAAGTTCATCGTGCCGTTCGACCGCGATGTCCACACGAAGATCATCGAGGAGGGCAAGGCCTCGATGGATGTCATTGTCGAAGAGATCGAGACAAAGGAGCCGGTCGGTTACCTGCTGATCAATGGACTGACGACCCCGGCAAAAGAGCTTGAGTGGACGCATGTCATCATTGACAAAAAGGGCATGGGCTACGGCCATGAGGCGATGAAGCTCCTCAAGGCATGGGGCTTCGACGATCTTAAGTTCCACCGCGCCTGGCTTGACTGCAAGGACTACAATGCGCGCGCGCTGCACCTCTACGAGTCGGAGGGCATGCAGCGCGAGGGCCTGATCCGCGAGACGATTCTGACGAACGGCGTCTACGAGAATCTCGTGATCCTCGGTATCCTCGACCGCGAATACCAGGAGCGCAAGGCAAAGGGCCTCGAGCTCTGATAATGGGAGAGACGAAACGACAGCAGACTGGGAAACTCATCAGGGTTTCCCAGTCTGCTGTATTCAGGAGGAAATGCGATGCGTTTTGAAGATAAGGTCGTCTATCAGATCTACCCGAAGTCGTTCCAGGATTCGAATGGCGACGGTTGGGGCGATATCAATGGCATCAGGAGCCGCATTGACTATCTCGCCGGCCTCGGGGTCGACTATCTGTGGCTCACGCCGTTCTTCCCGTCGCCGCAGCGCGACAATGGCTACGATGTCGCCGACTACCGCGCGGTCGACCCGCGCTTCGGCACGATGGCGGACCTCGAGGCGCTGATCGCGGAGGCTGAGGTGCGCGGCATCGGGTTGATGTTCGATATGGTGTTCAACCACACCTCGACGGCGCACGAGTGGTTCCAGAAGGCACTGCAGGGCGATGCGAAGTACATGGACTACTACATCTTCCGCGACGGCACGCCCGATGCGCCGCCGACGAACTGGCAGTCGAAGTTCGGAGGTCCGGCTTGGGAGTAGGTGCCCGCACTTGGCAAATGGTACCTGCACCTCTTCAATGTCAGGCAGGCTGACCTCAACTGGGAGAACCCTGCGGTGCGCGAGGAACTCAAGGACATCCTGCGCTTCTGGAAAGCGAAAGGCGTCAAGGGCTTCCGCTTCGACGTTGTCAACCTCATCTCGAAGGGAGAATTCGTCGATGACAAGGGGGGGACGGCCGCCGCTTCTACACGGACGGCCCGCATGTGCACGAATACCTCAAGGAGCTCGTGCACGACAGCGACATCGAGGGCATGGTGACGGTCGGCGAGATGAGCTCGACGACGATCGCGAACTGCATCCGCTACACAAATCCAGCGGAGCATGAGCTCTCGATGACGTTTTCTTTCCATCATCTCAAGGTCGACTACAAGGATGGCGACAAGTGGTCGCTGATGGAGCCCGACATCCATGCGCTCAAGGCGATCTTCGCCTCGTGGCAGGAGGGTATGGCACGAGGCGGCGGCTGGAACGCTGTCTTCTGGTGCAACCACGACCAGCCGCGCATCGTCTCGCGCCTCGGCGATGCGGGCCGCTACTGGAAGGAGTCGGCCAAGATGCTTGCAGCCACCATCCACCTCATGCGCGGCACGCCCTACATCTACCAGGGTGAGGAGATTGGCATGACGAATGCCGACTTCACGGACATCGCTGACTACCGCGACGTCGAGAGCATCAATTACCACGACATCCTGCGCGCGGCGGGTCTGTCGGAGGATGAGACGATGAAGATCATCGGGGCGCGCTCGCGCGACAACGGCCGCACACCGATGCAGTGGACGGCAGGCGAGTCGGCCGGCTTCACCACAGGCACGCCGTGGCTCGGCGTCAATCACAACCACGCTGTCATCAATGTCGAGGCAGAACAACAGGATGAGGACTCCATCCTCACGTGCTACCGCAGGCTCATCGCACTGCGCAAGGAGCATCGCATCATCGCGGAGGGTTCCATCCGCTTCCTCGAGCGCGAGAACGACGCGATCATCGCCTATGAGCGCGAGCTTGCGGGAGAGCATCTGCTCGTCCTCTGCAATTTCCGCGCATCGGACATCGCGATGCCGGAGCTGCACGCAGCTGGCGAGAAGCTCATCGGCAATTATCCGGGCATGGCCGCTCGTCTGCGCCCCTATGAAGTCGTTGCCCTGCGCTGGGTCGAATGAACCCGATGATTATCCTGCAATAAAAAATCAGCTCCAGGTCATGGAGCTGATTTTTTATTGCCGCAACATAGGCAGATCAGTCGTCTTCGCGGCACATATGCTTCTTTTTCTTGTCCCGGTACATTTTCTCATCCGCTTCGTGGATGATGGCGTCGAGGTTGCTGAAGGGGGCGAGGCAGAGAACGTAGCCGATGGCGGCACTGCAGTGGTGTATGTGCATGCTCTGCTCGATGCGGTCGATGATGATGATGGCCTCTTCATCGCTGCGGCAGGGCATGAGCGCGAGAAATTCGTCGCCGCCGAGCCGGAAGACATGGTCTTTTGGGGCGATGTCTGCAAGGACGTAGGCAATCGTCTGGATCAGGAGGTCGCCGCGCGCGTGGCCGAAGGTGTCGTTCATCTTCTTGAGGCCGTTGACATCGATGAAGAAGATGGCGTACATGCTTCCCGGATGCAGGCGATTGGCGACGAAGTCCGTCAGGGCGCGGCGATTGCCGACGCCCGTGAGCTGGTCAATCGTGCTGATCGTGTGCAGTTTCTTGATGTTGTCGCGGTTGCGCATCATGATGGAGGTGACGCGCAGGATGGTGTGCAGCGGCTTGGTGATGGCAGTGAAGTGGTCTTTGGCCGGATTGATGATGGCAATGTAGCCGAGCGAGCGGTGCTCAATCGTGAGCTGGCCGATGGCGTAGCGCTGCCATTCCGTCTGGTGGATGGCCTGGATCTTGGGGTGGCGCTTCTGATAGGCTGTGGCATTGTCGACGAGCAGGATAGGACTGTTGTGGAATGCACTGTAGAACGCTTTGTTCTCAAGAATGGTGATGTGCTGCAGGCGCTCGCGCAGCGGTGTGGCGTCATCTGTATGCCATTCGTACGTGCAGCTCAGGTGGAAGCCGTCGGACTCCTCTTCCATCAGGACGATGTGCGTGGCCTTGAGCGTGCGCCCGAGTTTTTCCATCATGCGCATGATGCCGACATTCGGGTCTTCTTCCTGTATGGCGAGGCTCGTGATGTCATTGATGGAGATGTCATCTCTCGTTGTCAGTCTGCCATTTGCGTAGATGGCAAGCATGTGCTCGACATCAAGGCTGTCGGAGAAGATACAGCTGCGATTCTCCCAGGAGATCAGCGTGTTCCAGATGAGGTAGTCCTTGCTGGTGCGCATGGAGTGGAATTGGCGGAAATGGAAACGGTCACGGCGCAGCTTGTCCTTCGGGCAGGTGCTGCACGGTGCGGATAAGCCCGCAATCAGCCGGTAGCATTTCTGTCCGGCGTACTGGCAGTCGGGCGGCTGTTGGCTGTGCAGGAGCTGGGCGGGGTTGGCGTAGAGGAGGTCGTACGTCTCCGGGTCTGCGATGTAGATGAGACGGTTGGTGTGGTCGAATTTCTCGAGGTCGAACGGGATCTGATCGCGGATCATGCCCGTAACGCCGAACGACGGCATGTAGTCGAGACAGCGCGAGGAGAGGATCTGGAGGAATTCATCGGAACTGCGGGCCTTGGAGCCGGACTCGAGGGCGTAGCGCATCGAGAAGTGACAGGCAAGGCCCTCAATCTCTGTGATGGCGGTGAGCTCCGCCTGGATCTGCTCGATGAAGGTGCGCATGGTGCCGACGGTTTGCCCCTTGAGGAACAGCACGAAGACACCGCTGCCCGTATGGGCGATGACCGTGGCTGTTGGCATGGTCTTTTTGATGATGGCGCAGATTCGCTGCAGCGCCGCGTGCCGGACAGAATTGCCGTAGAGCTTGGCAAATGAGGCAAACTCCGGCACGACGAACATGGCGCCGACATAGCCGACCTTGTTTTGGCGCAGATTGTCGGCGAATTCGACGCTCGCGAGAATCATGCCGCGATAGTTGTAGAGGTCGGTCTCCTCATCGATGAGGTAGAGCTTGCGCTGCAGCTGGTGGTAGTTGCGCTCTTCCTCGACATCGCGGAATTCGCCGAGGAGTCCGACGATCTCGGTTCCCTGATAGATGGGATATTTCGAGAATGAGATGGCGTGCTGGCGGCCGCGTGCGATGCAGCGGCCGTGGCCGTTGTGTATGGGGTCTCCCTTCTGCAGGATGGTCATTTCGCCCTGGTCCATGTAGGTGTCGGCGAGGTGCCAGCCGAGGTCGCGGTCGGCTTTGCCGATGAGCTCATTGATGTTCTGGATGCCGTAGTAGCGCAGGAAAGCCGGGCTTGCGCCGCAAAAGCGGCCATCTCTGTCCTTCCAGAAGAGCTTGCGGCTCGAGAACTGCGTCAACGTCTGCCAGAGGGCGGCATCTGAGAGCTGGCGTTTCTGGTCCTCCGGCAAGGTCGTGAAGCCGTAGGAGGCCATGACCGTGTTGATGATCTTGGCGCGGTCGGGCAGTTCCTCGAAGACAAAGTCGTGCAGGCAGAGCAGCTGGCAGGGATGCTCGTTATACCGGAATGACGTGAGGCTGAAATTGGTCCAATGAAAGCCGCCATTTGGCACCTTGACGCGGAAGAGGTCAAACTTTGTCGAGGCAAGAGGTATCTGATTCCCTTGTGCAAGGCCGTGGATGTACTGCAGGAAGCGCCTTTGGTCATCCTGGTGGATGTGCAGTCTGGCAAACCGCATGAACGCGGTCATGATGCCCTGCAGATGGCTGCCCGCTCTCTTTGATGAGATACTCGCTGTGATGATCTCGATGCGGTTCTGCTGATTGTCGATGAGGTAGATGTCGTGGTAGAACCGCATGAGGTGGCGCACGATGTGGTCGTACTCTTCGCCCGTGGATGATTTCTGTCCCTGCTGCAGGAATTGCAGTTCCGCACGGTGGATGTAGAAGCCGTTCGTGCCGGCGATGTTGTGCAGTTTGAGGTAGAAGTAGCGGCCGTTGCTGATGAAAAGATCCGTCTCCATCTGGTGGCTGCGGATGGTCGCATCGGCCAGCGCGCGCAGTCTCACATGGATGACTTGTGGCAATTCGAGCAGGAGCTTGTTTGCTTCCGGAAGGCTGTCAAAATGGCTGAGGCGCAGCATCTTCTGGTAGCTCGCGTTGGTGGTGAGGATATGCAGATGGTTCCCATCGTCTGAGAATAAGGCGGTGGGCGTCTCGGTCACAAGGTTTGTCAGGCCTGCCCGGTGGAAGATTTGCTGCTCGAGCCGCGTTTCGAAGCGGTACGGCTGTGCAAGTGCACCCTCTTCTAGAGGGCGCGCCATCGTGCGGCAGATCGGCCCCTGCATCTTCTCGCAGCCGATGCGGCGCAGGAAGTCAGCCTGATCTTCAGTCCGGACGCCTTCGGCGGCCGTGTGGATACCGAGTGTCTTGGCCATGAGCAGGATGGATGTCAGCAGCTGTCGTGTCGCCTCTGTAAAATTATCGAAGAAGATGCCATCGAGACTGATCTCATCGATGGCGTTGCGCTGCAGTGCAGCAAGCGAGGAATGGCCCTCGCCGAAGTTGTCGAGCGTGACGCTGTAGCCGTTCTGGCGCAGGTGGCCGATGGCCTTCGTGATGATGGCCTCATCTTCAACAAAGGCCGTTTCCGTGATTTCGACCTGGAAGTAGATTCGCGGCAGTCTGTACTTTTCGGTCAGGTGATTGAGAACCCGGACAGGGTCCGACACGAGAAAGTCGCGGCGCGACAAGTTGAGTATGACCGGCACAATCGGCAGTTTCTGTCGTCGGCGCGTGTGGAGATTCTGCATGGTCACCTTGGTGACGAAGTAGTCGAGCAGGTGGACCTTGTCGTGTGCTTCGAGCACGGGTATGAAGTCGTGCGGGGCGATGTCCCCGTATTCTGGATCGTGCCAGCGTGCCAGCGCCTCAAAGGCGCAGATCTTGCCCGTTAAGGCACGTAAGACAGGCTCGTAGCAGACGGTGATGCAGCCGCTGAGCAGAGCCTCTTTGAAATGACTTGCAATGTAGTCGAGTATGGTGTCGTTCAATGTAGTATACCCCTTCCCCGATATAGGTATCACATTATAGCTTTTATCATTATATCATTTTTCGGGGGGGTGAGAAGAATTTGCTTTATCTTTTTAGGACGAGATTTTTTAGGCAGGGCCATCTTTTAAGACAGATGTCCTTTTTATTTCGTTTGGTATTGATTACAATAGAAACAAGAACAAGCGATAGCTTGACAGAAGAAATCTGATGATTGTAAACAGAGTGAACAGAATGTCAGAGTTTATGCATTGACCTGATGATTAGGAGGATTTGTCATGAAAGCAGAAGAGATCCTGGCATATGTAGACCACACGCTCCTGAAGCAGACGGCGACCTGGGCCGATATCCAGCGCATCTGCGATGAGGCGGTGAAGTACCACACGGCGACGGTCATGGTACCGTCGTCGTACGTGCCGCGCATCGTGGCTGAATATGGGGACACGCTGAAGGTCGCGACGGTCGTCGGCTTCCCGAACGGCAACTGCAATACGGCAGCAAAGATCGCAGAGACGGCACAGGCGCTCGCGGACGGCGCGCAGGAAATCGACATGGTCATCAACATCGGCATGCTCAAGGCCGGTGAGACGGACTATGTAACGGACGAGATTCGCGCACTCAAGAAGCTCTGCGGTGCGCGCGTGCTCAAGGTCATCGTCGAGACGTGCTTCCTGACGGAAGATGAGATGGTCGCAGCCTGCCACTGCGTGACGGACGGCGGTGCGGACTTCATCAAGACGTCGACGGGCTTCGGCTCGGCAGGAGCAAAGCTCTCGGATATCGAATGCTTCAAGAAGCACATCGGCCCGAAGGTGCAGATGAAGGCTGCGGGCGGCATCCACACGCGCGAGGAGATGGAAGCTTTCCTCGAAGCGGGCTGCACGCGCCTCGGTGCCAGTGCGGCAGTTAGCGTCCTCAAGGACGAGCTCTGATCGGATCGATTGCAGGGTCATCTAGCTTATCGGATTGATCATAGAAAGGAATGACAGACATGCAGGCATTCAAGCGCGCATTCATCATTGTTCTCGACAGCTTCGGCATCGGCGCGGAGCCAGACGCAAAGGAATTCGGCGACGGCGACTGCAATACGCTGCGCTCCATCTCCTCATCGAAGGAGTATGATACGCCGAACATGAAAAAAATCGGCCTCTTCAATATCGACGGTGTCGGCTGCGGCACGCCGGAGGCCCAGCCAATCGGCGCCTTTGCCCGCCTGCGCGAGCTCTCGCGCGGTAAGGATACGACGACGGGCCACTGGGAGATTGCGGGCATCGTCTCGGAGCGTCCGATGCCGACGTATCCGGACGGCTTCCCGCCGGAAGTCATCGCTGAGCTTGAGAAGGCATTCGGCCGCAAGATCATCTGCAACAAGCCGTATTCGGGCACGCAGGTCATCCACGATTATGGCCGTGAGCAGAAGGAGACGGGAGCGCTCATTGTCTACACATCGGCTGACAGCGTGCTGCAGATTGCGGCGCATGAGGACGACGTGCCGGTCGAGCAGCTCTACGACTACTGCCGCACGGCGCGCAAGATCATGCAGGGCGAGCACGGCGTCGGCCGCATCATCGCGCGCCCGTACGTCGGCGAATATCCGAATTACACGCGCACGCCGCGCCGCCATGACTTCTCGCTCGACCCGACGGGAGACACGATGATGGATGCGCTCGCGCGCAAGGGACTCGCGACGATCGGCGTCGGCAAGATCTCCGATATCTTCGCGGGCCGCAGCATCAGCCGCACGCTCGGCATTAACAAGAACAACGAGGACGGCATGGAGAAGATACTGAAGCTCATGGATGAGGATTTCACGGGGCTCGCGTTTGTCAACCTCGTTGACTTCGACATGCAGTACGGTCATCGCCGCAATATCGACGGTTACGCGAAGGCAGCGACCGTCTTTGACCGCCAGCTCGGCGAATTCATGGCGAAGATGAAGGACGACGATATCCTCATGATCACGGCGGATCACGGCTGCGATCCGGGCGCTCCGGGCACGGATCACACGCGCGAGTACGTGCCGCTCCTGATGTACGGCAAGCACGTCAAGGCGGGACTCAATCTCGGCACGTATCCGACGTTTGCGATGATCGGTGCGACGATCTCGGACATGTTCGGTGCAGACCTCTACACGAAGGGCGAGAGCCTGCTGCCGCGCATCATCGGATGATACACACCTCCCTTCGGGGAGGTGTACAGGGAAATAAATCAAAATATATCGAATAAGGGGAATATTATTATGCGCATGTACGATCTGATCACGAAGAAGAAGCACGGAGAAGTCCTGACGGACGCTGAAATCACCTATATGATCGATGGGTATGTCAAGGGGGATATCCCCGACTACCAGATGTCGGCAATGCTCATGGCCATCTGGTTCCAGGGCATGACGGACCACGAGATCACGGAGCTCACGAAGGTCATGGCCAAGTCTGGCGACATGATTGACCTCTCGGCCATCGCGGGCAAGAAGGTCGACAAGCACTCGACGGGCGGTGTCGGCGACAAGACGACGCTGATCTGCGCGCCGATTGTCGCGGCCTGCGGCGGTAAGGTCGCCAAGATGAGCGGCCGCGGCCTCGGCCACACGGGCGGTACAGTCGACAAGCTCGAGTCGATTCCGGGCTACCAGACGGCGCTCTCGCGCGAGAAGTTCTTCGACACGGTCAACAAGTGCGGCGTCAGCGTCATCGGACAGTCGGGCAACCTCGCGCCGGCCGACAAGAAGCTCTACGCGCTGCGCGATGTCACGGCGACGGTCGACTGCATCCCGCTGATTGCCTCGTCGATCATGAGCAAGAAGCTCGCCGCCGGCTCCGACTGCATCCTGCTCGATGTCAAGACGGGCAGTGGTGCCTTCATGAAGACGCTCGATGACTCCATCAAGCTCGCGCAGACGATGGTCGCCATCGGCGAGCTCGCCGGCCGCCGCACGGTCGCCCTGATCACCGACATGGACACGCCGCTCGGCTACGGCATCGGCAACAGCATCGAGGTCATGGAGTCGATAGACGTCCTCAAGGGCAAGGGCCCAGCTGACCTGCGCGAGGTATCCCTGCAGCTCGCCGCCAACATGCTCTATCTCGTCGGCAAGGGCACGCCGGAGGAATGCCGCGCGATGGCTGAGCAGTCGATTGCTGACGGCAGTGCCTTAGAGACGTTCTGCACGATGGTCCGCGCCCAGGGCGGCGACGACAGCGTCCTGCGCGACTACACGAAGTTCCAGCAGGCACCGTATCGCGCCGAGATCAAGGCTGAGCGTTCGGGCTTCATCACGAAGATGAACGCTGAGGAGATTGGCGAGACGTCCGTCGTGCTCGGCGCTGGCCGCGAGACGAAGGAGAGCGCCATCGACTTCTCGGCAGGCCTCATCCTGCACAAGAAGTACGGCGACGAAGTCAAGGAAGGCGACACGCTCGTCACACTCTACACCTCGAAGGAGTCGTCTCTCGCTGACGCCGAGAAGATGTACCGCGATGCCATCGCCATCGGCGACGTCCAGCCCGCAAAAGAGCCGCTCGTCTACGCGCGCGTCGAGAAAGACAAAGTCGAGAAGTATTGATACGGAAAGAGGGAAGAGAAATGACGGATCAGGAACTCATCGAAGTGGCGAAAGCCTATCGCGAGCGTGCCTATGCGGCTTACTCACACTTCAAGGTCGGCGCGGCTGTACTGACGAAAGACGGCAAGGTTTTCGGTGGCTGCAACATCGAGAACGCCAGCTACCCGGTCTCGAACTGCGCGGAGCGCACGGCCATCTTCAAGGCTGTCTCCGAGGGATATCGGGAGTTTGCGGCCATCGCGATCGTTGCCGACACGCCGGGCCCGTGCTCACCATGCGGCATGTGCCGCCAGGCCATCAGCGAATTCAAGATCCCGCGCATCATCATGGTAAACCTCAAGGGAGCCGTGCAGGTGGCGACACTCGCGGAAATCCTCCCGTTTGCCTTTACGGATAATGACCTCTGATATATAATGGAAAAGTCGGTCACGTGTCTCTTTTTGGTCGGTGGCCGCGACGATCTCATTTCAGCAAAAGAATAGGAGAGACTTTATGTATTTCGTCATCAATCTCATCGGCGTGCTGGTCTTCTTGGCCGTCGGCGTGCTTCTCTCGAAGAAGCGCAAGGACATCCACTGGCACGGCGTCGGCTCGCTGCTCGCGCTCAACGTCTTCATCGCCTGGTTCCTGACCTCCTTCCCGATTGGCCGCGACATCGTCCAGGGGGCAGCCGCAGGCTTCACCTGGCTCGTCAGCGTCGCCTACGAGGGCATCGCCTTCGCGTTCCCGGACTGGGTCCACGTGCCGCAGATGAACTTCTTCACCTCGGCCCTGCTGCCAATCCTCCTCGTCGTGCCGCTCTTCGACATCCTGACGTACATCGGCCTGCTGCCGTTCATCATCAAGTGGATCGGCAAGGCGCTGGCCTTCCTCACGCACGAACCGAAGTTCGAGTCCTTCTTCGCCATCGAGATGATGTTCCTCGGCAACACCGAGGCGCTGGCTGTCTCGAGCCTCCAGCTCAAGCGCATGAAGGCAGACCGCTGCCTGACGCTCGCCATGATGTCCATGAGCTGCGTCACGGCCGCCCTGATCGGCGTCTACACGAAGATGATGCCGGCCGAGTTCATCCTGACGGCAGTGCCCTTGAACATCATTAATGCGCTGATTGTCACGAACATCCTGCATCCGGTCAAGATCACGGAGGAAGAGGATACCGTCGCCCGCCTCGATGACGGCGGCAAGGAGCGCGAGCCGTTCTTCTCGTTCCTCGGCAACTCCATCCTCGGCGCCGGCAAGCTGGTGCTGATCATCTGCGCGAACGTCATCGCGTTCGTCGCCCTCGCAAAGCTCATCGACATGCTGCTCGTGCTGATCCATCCGGCCATCACGCTCGAGAACATCCTCGGCTGCATCATGTTCCCGTTTGCATGGCTGCTCGGCCTCGATTCGACGGAAGCCTTCGCGATGGCCCAGTACATGGGCACGAAGTTCGTCACGAATGAGTTTGTCGTCATGCTCAGCGTACAGGATCTCCTGAACGGCTACAGCCGCCACATGCAGGGCGTGCTGACCGTATTCATCACGTCGTTTGCCAACTTCTCGACGCTCGGCATGATCATCGGCTGCTTCAAGGGCCTCGTTGACGACAACAAGAACGACCTGATCTCCCGCAACGTCGGCTACATGCTGCTCTCGGGGATTCTCGTCTCCTTGCTGTCCGCCGGCCTCGCTGGCCTCTTCATCTGGTAATACAAAGAATCTCCGCAGATTGTTCTGCGGAGATTTTTCTGTGAAAAAATAAAAAAGGGTGTTGACAGGATAAGTTTGAGATGGTAAGATATATATCGTTGCAGGCGGCAATCACGCGGCAGGGCAACAAAACTGAATAGCTTCTTATAGTAGAGCATTGTGGAGAGTTGTCCGAGTGGTTGAAGGAGCACGCCTGGAAAGCGTGTATACGGGGAAACCTGTATCGAGAGTTCGAATCTCTCACTCTCCGCCATTTTTATATCCTTTTTCAGGTCGGGCCGCAGTGCCTGGGTCTTGCGCAATGGAGCCTCGTGAACCACGTCAGGTCCGGAAGGAAGCAGCGTTAAGCGAATCGTTCCATGTGCCGCGAGGTCGCCTGGGAACTGCGGTTCGACGTGGAAAAGGATGGAGAGCAGCCAGAAACGGCTGCTTTTTTACTATAATGATATCATTATTGTTCGAAGAGGCGAGGCGCCAAGGGAGGGTGTCTAACGTTCCGCGCAGCAGGCTGAAGCTCCACTTATAGACACCCTCCATCGGCGCTGGCTTGCAGCAATAGATGGATGAACAGCAGCCATCGCAGTTGCTCGCAAGACAGAGAGTGGGGTTGAGTCGGTGTTCCGCGCAGCAAGGCTGGGGATGGCTGACCATAAGCGGAGCTTTGACGCTCTGCGTGAAGAACCTGTTTTTTGCCCACGAGAATCCTTGCCGGAAAGCGTCGTTCAAGCGAAGCGCGTTTAGCTTTCCGGTAAGGCTGCGTTAAAAGGCAAAAACAGGTTTAGCAGAACGTCATGCGAAGCGTTGGTCAGCCGTCCCCAGCCGTCTCCGGCCGGGCCTCAGACCTGCGATGTCCGCGAAATAGATTGTGGGAACTATTAAGAGAGGAGAGAGATTGCGATGGCGTATATTGCGCTGTATCGGAAGTGGAGGCCGCAGACGTTCAAGGACCTCGTGGGGCAGGAACATATCAGCCGGACGCTGGCAAATGCCATCACGAGCGGCCACATCGGCCATGCGTACCTCTTTGCCGGCCCGCGCGGCACGGGCAAGACGAGTACGGCGAAGATCCTCGCGAAGGCGCTCAACTGCGAGCACGGGCCGACATTGGAGCCCTGCGGGCAGTGCGAGCAGTGCCGCAAGATCACAGAAGGCTCTTCGATGGACGTCTTCGAGATCGATGCGGCATCCAACCGCGGCATCGACGAGATCCGCGATCTGCGAGAGACGGTCAAGTTCGCGCCGGTCGACGGCCGCTATAAGGTCTACATCATCGATGAGGTCCACATGCTGACGACGGAGGCGTTCAATGCGCTCCTCAAGACGCTCGAGGAGCCGCCCGCGCACGTCGTCTTTATCCTCGCGACAACGGAAGCACATAAGGTGCCGCCGACAATCCAGTCGCGCTGCCAGCGCTACGACTTCAAGCGCATCACGGTGGAAGAGATCGAGGGGCGCCTGCGCTACATTGCCAAGGAGATGGGCATGGAGGCCGAGGATGAGGCGCTCTCTATGATTGCCATCCAGGCTGACGGCGGCATGCGCGATGCGCTCTCCATCCTCGACCAGTGCGCAGCGCTTGCAGACGGCACCATTACAGCGGAGCGCGTGCGCCAGATCCTCGGCCTCGTCGGCCACGACTGGATCTACAAGATGACGAAGGCGCTCGCCGCACGCAATGTGCAGGATGTTTTGCAGATTCTCGCGGAGCTCCTGCGTGACGGCAAGGACCTCAAGCAGGTCCTCTCTGAGCTCTCGCTGCACCTGCGCAGCCTCATGATCTTCCAGGCAGCCGGCACCGTCGAGGCGATGGATCTCTACGCCGAGCCGCAGGACGTCCTGCAGCAGCAGGGCGAGCTCTTTGTGCCCGATGTCCTGCCGCGCATGATTGCACGCCTGCACGAGGCGATGACGGAGATGAAGTGGTCGCCACAGCCGCGCATCACTGTCGAGGTCGCGCTGATGGAACTCTGTCGGCCTGAGCTCGCCTCGCAGGGAGAGAGAGAGGAGCAGCCAGCAGGCCAGGTGCAGCAGGCCGTCGCGCGCAATCCTGCCGACGAGGCGCGCATCGCCAAGCTCGAGGCTGCGCTCGCCGAGGTCACAGCCCTGCTCAAGCAGGCGACAGCAGGCGCGGGGCGCGTCCAGCCTGCCTCAGCGGCTCTTGCTGCGAGCATGCCATCTACGGTGCCGCCTGCCGTGCCGGCCGCCGCTTCGGCAGCGGCAGCCGTGGCCGAGGAACCCGCCTCTGTTGACGAAGCAGGGCTCCAGGTCTGGAACAAGCTCTTCCAGGCGCTTCGCGACCAGCACAAGGCGCCAATACTCGCCTGTATCCAGAATGCCCGCTTCATGGGGCTGACGGCCAGCCAGTTCCACATGCGCATGCAGAGCGGCCTCATGGCCTCGCTCGTCATGCGCAATTACCGCAAGACCATCGAGCGCATCCTGCAGGAACTCACGGGCCGCGAACTGCGCCTCGTCTGCTCCGGCGAGGATGCTCCGATGAAAACCCCTCCGCGCCCGCGGCCGTCTGCTGTGCCAAAACCGGAACCGAAGCGCGAAACTACCGCGCCAAAGCCGGAGCCTGCCGCCATCCTCGAAGAAGTCGCGCCGGACGAGCGCGCTTCTCTCAAGAAAGCCTTTGACGTCTTCGGTGCCAACGTCGTCGGTGTGGAGAACGCTGCCAAAGATGATGTGCCGCAGGAAGAAGAGCCACTGCCTGCCGATGGTGCCGACATCTACGGGGACGGCGCCATCCCCCTGCCAGAAGACAGCGACGTGCCACTGCCGACGGAGGAAGACGAATGAACCTCATCAAGGAATTGCAAGAGAAAAAAGGATTTTCCGATTCAGAGCGGACGATTGCCGATTACCTATTGAGGCACTCCCGCCTGCTGCCGAGCATGACGACGCGCCAGCTGGCCAAGAAGACGTACACGAGCTCTGCTGCCATCGTGCGTTTCTGCCAGAAGCTCGGCTTCGGCGGCTACACGGAGTTCCGCGTCGAGTTCCTCGCGCAGATGATCCAGTACATCGAGAGCCCGTATGGCATGGAGCTTTCCATGACGGATCGCGATTCCGTCCACTCCATCCTCGAGAAGGTCACGCGCCTTGAGATCGACGCCATGCAGGAGACGTACCGCATGCTCGATCCCGCTGACTTCGTCCGGGCCTTCGCCATCCTGCAGAAGACCTCGCACATCGACTTCTACGCGATGGACAACAACCTCGACATTGCGAACATGGCGGCCTCCGGCTTCATCATGGCCAACAAGTGCTCGATGGTGCACCCTGCCATGACGATGCAGTATTTGCAGGCGACGGGGGCGCCCAAGGACCACGTCGGCTTCCTGATCAGCCGCACGGGCGAGAACCGCATGCTCATTGACATCGCACGCCTGCTGAAGATGCGCGGCAACCCCGTCCTGCTGATCACAGGAAAGAAGGACTCGACGCTCGGCTCGCTCGCCGACGTCGCCTTCCCCGTGGCCTCCGTCAAGACGATGGAAGAGCTCGGCCCGCGCGTCTTCCTCATGGGCGCCAAGTATGTCATGGATGTCCTGTTCGCCGTTCTCATGACGCGCGTCGACTTCCACAATGCGCAGGCGAAGGAATCGTGGCTCAGCCAGCACTTCCATTATTGAGTCGAGGTGAATATGAAACAGCGTTTCACGACGCTGTTTTTTTTATGCTCTTTTCTGAAACCATGTTTCCTATTGATTCTGATTCATTGAACGTGATTATGGCGGATGGTATAGTAAAGACACAGTGAGGAACGGGGAAATGGAGCCCCGGTTCCCGAAGAAAGATAGGGAAAGATAGAGAGGGTATAAAAGGAAAGAGGAGAAAGCATGAGTAAACAAGAGATTTTCGATAAGTTTATCGAAATCATGGGGGAGTTCGCTCAGATCCGCGCTGTAGCAGCTCTTCGTGATGGCTTCATCATGACGACGCCATTCACCATCTGTGGTTCGGTATTCTTGCTGCTGGCCAACCTGCCAGTCCCGGGATACGCCGACTTCATGGCGTCGATTTTCGGGACAGACTGGACGGCGCCGCTGAACGCCGTCGCAGGTGGCACGTTCAGTGTGCTGGCACTCATCGTCGTATTGTCCATCACCTACAAGTTCGTTGAGAATGAAGGCTGCGATGCCATGATGGCCGCCATCCTCGCACTGTCGACCTTCCTTATCCTGATGCCGCCGACAATCCTGACGAAGGGTGGCGAGACAGTCAGCGACATCATCCCGAAGGCATGGGCGGGCAGCAACGGCGTCATCACCGCCATCTTCGTTTCTTTCTTCGTCTCCTACATCTTCTGCTACTGCGAGAAGAACCACATCGGCATCAAGATGCCGGATGCCGTCCCGCAGGGCGTCGCGAAAGCATTCACGGCACTCGTACCGGGCATGATCTTCTTCACGAGCGCATCCGTCCTCTATGGACTTTGCCATTACATCGGCGCGACGACGCTGCCGGAACTCATCTTTAAGGTCATCCAGACGCCGCTGCAGGGCTTGTCCGATTCGCTCGCAGGCGGCACGATCATCGTCGGCCTCCAGAGCATCCTGTTCTGGGCCGGTATCCACGGCCCGAACGTCGTCGGCGGCGTCGTGAGCCCGCTGCTCATCGCCAACTCGCTCGACAACCAGCACCTCCTTGACATGGGCATGTCTCTCGTCAACAATCCGCAGGCTAAGATCTTCACGACGCAGATCAATGATGTATTCGTCAAGAGCGGCGGCTGCGGCCTGACGCTCGGCCTCCTGATCTCCGGCATCTTCACGGCCAAGTCCGACCAGCTCAAGTCCCTGATGAAGATGGCCTTTGTACCGGGCCTCTTCAACATCAATGAGCCGATCATCTTCGGCCTGCCGATCGTATTCAATCCGTACCTGCTCGTACCGTTCATCATCGTCCCGCTCATCGCGATGTTCATCACATACGGTGCCATTGCCTCGGGCTTCATGGCTCCGCTCAGCGCAGTCCAGGTCCCGTGGACGACACCGCCGATCATTGCAGGCTTCCTGCTCGACGGCTGGCAGGGCGCTGTCATCCAGATCATCAACCTCGTCATCGCGACGGTTATCTACTTCCCGTTCCTCAAAGCACAGGACCGTGCTTTTCTCAAAGAGGAGATGGCCGATGCCGCTGCAGAGAAAGAGAATCAGGGAAGGGCAGAATCTGCCATCAATCCGTGAGCCATCGCTGCGCTGCGGCTGGGGAATGCGCTGCAGCGCAGCGATGAGAACAAGAGAAATCATGAAGAGAGAATAGAGAATTTGAAGGAAAGAGGATGTTCTGCAATGAATCAGAAAAAGACAACAGCACTTCTGCTTGGACTTACCATGAGCCTGACGGGCACGGCCTTCGCCGCCTCGACTGACCAGGCCCAGGACATCGACAGCCGCATCGCCGCGCTCGAGCAGCAGCAGAGCAATCTGGAGAAAGAGATCAAGGAGCTTCGCCACCAGAACAGCCAGCTCAAGAATCAGACGCGCAGCCAGAAGAAGCAGCTGAGCGGCCTGAGCAAGAGCGTCAAGAGCGAGCTCGACCGCGTCCATATTTCCGGCTTCGGCCGCGTCAGCTGGGATAACGACAACATCAAGGGCTACACTGACCGCAACGACAACCGCCGCTTTTACCTCGACCTCAAGGGCAAGTTCAAGGTCAATGACGACTGGAACTTCAACTTCGAGAGCGAGACAAACCCGCGCTACGCGAATTATGTCATGGCCGATGGCACACTCAAATCCCACAATGGCCATGACGATGAAGATGGTGTCATCCAGCGCGTCTGGGCGGAAGGCAAGACGGGCGTCGTCAACTACGACATCGGCCGCAGATGGCGCGGTCTTGGCTTCCAGAATATCCTGCTCGGCAACGAGACGGATGGTGCCGTCATCAGCACGGCCATCCCGAAATCGAAACTAACGGCCAATGCCTTCTACCTCACGCCGACGGACAAAGGCTATGACTTCAGCGTCTACGGTGCTGGCGTCCAGGGCCAGGTCGGCCACGGCTTGCAGATCAGTGCGGCAATCGCCAAGCTGAACATCGGCAAGCATGAGTCGATGGGTCAGAACGTCTACGATACGACGAAGACCTTCAAGGTCGAGGGCACAGATGTTACCATCAAAGACCTCAGCGGTACGATTAAAGGCGGCGGAGATTTTAAATGGTGGGGCAAGGTCCCGGGAGATGAACAGTATGGCGAGTTCAACAGCGGTTCTGGATTCTCTATCTATTACACACCCGGTTTGAGCGGAAAAGTCGATGCAAGTGGCACCTACACGGTCACGGAGACGCCGTCGGAATATCGGAATACGGCCGGCAGCCTCGGCTTTGTCCTCAGTGCGATGTGGAACCCCATGAAGAACATCTTCCTGATCGGTGACTATGCGCGCACGAATGGCCAGGATTACACCGTCGGCGAATGGGGCGCAAATGGCTACACGGAGACGAAGTACGACAAGCACGATTGCACGGCACTTCGCCTCAACTACCGCTGGTCGAACATCAACGACCCGGGTTCCTTCCAGCTCTACGCGCGCTGGTACAATTACGCGCGCAACATCAACAACCTCGTCGGCATCTTCGGTGACAAGGAGTGGGGCGCTCTGCAGCCGGGCTCGAAGGGCTGGATCCTCGGCTTCAAGTACGTGCCGGCCAAGAACATCGAGTGGGAGACGTTCTATGAGATGGCAACAGCACAGAACACGCTGTACGGCCACAAGAACGAGACGTACCATCGCAACTTCGTCCGCACGATGGTCGACTATCACTTCTGATAAACGATATCCAAGCGATATGCTTTGCCGCTATCACTTTTACTGACATCATGATTGTATCTAGAAAGGGAGTTTTTACCATGAAAAAGATTGTACTGTTATGCGCTTCGGGAATGTCCACGAGCATGCTCGTCAAGAAGATGCAGGAAGCTGCCAAGGCCGATGGCTATGAGTGCTCCATCGATGCGTTCTCCGCTTCGGAGGCCGCTACGAAGGCTGCTGACGCCGATGTCGTCCTGCTCGGACCCCAGATCCGCTTCCAGAAGAATAAGATCGCTGCGCAGATCCCGAATGTTCCGGTCGATGCGATTGACATGCGCATGTACGGCCGCATGGATGGCAAAGGTGCTCTCGCCCTTGCCCGCAAGCTCATGAACGACTGATTATAGTCCAGACGAAGCAGTTATCTCATTTATTTCAGAGAAGGGGTATTGACATGGAAGGATTAGAGCTCACGGCATTCCAGATCATCTCGTCCGTCGGCACGGCGCGCAGCTGCTACATCGAGGCCATCCAGGCCGCGAAGAAGAGCGACTACGAAGAGGCCGAGAAGCTGATCAAGGAAGGCGACGAGGCTTTCATTGAAGGGCATGACGCTCATGCAGGCCTGCTGCAGAAGGAGGCCTCTGGCGAGGGCAACACGGTCAATCTGCTGATCCTGCACGCAGAAGATCAGCTCATGAGTGCAGAGGCGTTCAAGACGATCGCCCTCGAGTTCATCGATGCCTACAAGCGCATCGAGGCGCTCGAGAAAAAAGCCTGAGTCAGGCAGGGAGGTTTTATCATGCCATTTCCAAAGGGATTTTTATGGGGCGGCGCCGTCGCTGCCCATCAGCTCGAAGGCGGCTGGAAAGATGGCGGCAAGGGCATCAGCGTTGCCGATGTTATGACGGTCGGCGGTCCTGGGAGGCCGCGTGAGATCACGGATGGCGTCCTGCCGGGCAAGGTCTATCCGAACCACGATGCCATTGATTTCTACCATCACTACAAAGAGGACATTGCCTTGCTCGCTGAGATGGGCTTCAAGTGCTTCCGCACGAGCATTGCCTGGACGCGCATCTTCCCGAACGGCGACGAGACGGAGCCGAATGAAGAGGGCCTGAAGTTCTACGACAATCTCTTCGACACGATGCATGCCTACGGCATGGAGCCGGTCATCACGCTCTCGCACTTCGAGATGCCGTACCACCTCGTCACGGAGTACGGCGGCTGGCGCAATCGCAAGCTCGTCGAATTCTTTGTGCGCTTCGCCGTCACGGTCTTCAAGCGCTACAAGGACAAGGTCAAATACTGGATGACGTTCAACGAGATCAACAACCAGCGCGACGTCGACACGCCGTTCACGGCCTTCACGAATTCCGGCGTGCTCTACCAGCCGGGTGAGGACCGCCACGAGGTGCTCTATCAGGTTGCCCACCACGAGTTCCTCGCTTCGGCAAAAGCCGTTATCGAGGGCCACAAGATCAACCCGGACTTCCAGATCGGCTGCATGATGGCGATGTCGCCTGTCTATCCTGAGACGTGCAAGCCGATGGACCAGATTGCAGCGCTCAAGGAAATGGACAAGACCTTCTACTTCGCAGACGTCCAGTGCCGCGGCCATTATCCTTCCTACATCCTCAAGGAGTGGGAGAACAAGGGCTACCACATCAAGATGGAGCCCGATGACCTCGCTACCCTCGAGCAGGGCTGCGTCGACTACTTCGCTCTGTCGTACTACATGAGTTTCGTCCGCGCCTACGACGAGCAGACGGATTCCTTCAAGGAAGTCCCGAATCCGTTCGTCAAGGCATCGGACTGGGGCTGGCAGATCGACCCGGTCGGCCTGCGCTACATGCTCGACGTACTCGCTGAGCGCTACGAACTGCCGATGATGATCGTCGAGAACGGCATCGGCCTGCACGAGCAGCCGGATGAGACGGGCGTCGTCCAGGACGATGAGCGCATCAATTACTTTGCTGCGCACATCGCCGAGATGAAGAAGGCCATCGAGCTCGATGGTGTGACGCTCATGGGTTACTGCCCGTGGGGACCGATTGACCTCGTTTCGGCCAGCACGGGCGAGATGGAGAAGCGCTACGGCTTCATCTACGTCGACAAGAACAACAAGGGCGAGGGCACGCTTTCGCGCAAGCCCAAGAAGTCCTTCTACTGGTACAAGAAGGTCATCGCCTCGAATGGCGAGGACCTCGCGCACTGACCTGCACGGCAGGCAATGCGCAATGCGTGAATGAGAAAGATTCAGGGGGAATAGATATGGATATCCGCAAGAAAGCAATCGCTGCCGCCGTGCTCCTGGCTTGCGCAGCACCGCTCTCCGTCTCGATGGATTTTGCAGCGCCGGCGACGGCCTATGCGACGCCGGCAACGGAGACGCAGGCAAGTGACGCCTTTGCCGTTGACTTCAAGAAGGGCCAGCCCGCCATCTTCGAGCCGTCTGACGGCTGGACGAACGGTGATCCGTTCAACGTATTCTGGCACAAGGACAACGTCACGTTCGAAGACGGCACGATGCAGCTGACGATCGACTACGATTCCTCGCAGGACAAGGTCCCGTATTCGGGCGGCGAGTTCCGCACCAAGAAGACGTACGGCTACGGCCGCTACGAGGTCAGCATGAAGGCCATTAAGAATGACGGCTGCGTCTCCTCGTTCTTCACCTACACGGGCCCGTACGACGGCGATCCGTGGGATGAGATCGACTTCGAGGTCCTCGGCAAGGATACCTCCAAGGTCCAGCTCAACTACTACCGCAATGGCGTCGGCGGCCACGAGAAGATGATCGACCTCGGCTTCGATGCGTCGGATGACTTCCACACGTACGCCTTTGAATGGCATAAGGACAAGATCATCTGGTTCGTCGACGGCAAGGAAGTCTTCCGCCGCGAGGGTGCAAACCTGCCGCGCACGAAGGGCAAGATCATGATGAATGCATGGTGCGGCAAGGGGGTTGACGCATGGCTGAAGCCGTTCAATGACGAGAAACTCCCGCTGACGGCTGAGTATCAGTGGGTCAAGTACACGCCGTTTGCGGAATGAGGTGACAGCGATGATGGTGAGCAGAAAACACCGCTGGCTCGTGCTCAGCGGGATTCTTCTCGGCACTTGCGGCCTTCCAGGATTCAGCGAGGCCGCCGATGCAGGCATGCACGTTGATCAGGTCGGCTACCTGAATGGCTACAGCAAGACGGCCATGGTCACCGATACGGGCGACACGGATTTCTCGCTCGTCGATGCGAAGACGGGCCAGACGGTCTACGAGGGCAAGCTCTCCGTTGCCAAGAAGGACGCGATGTCAGAAGAGCCGCTGCGCAAGGCGGACTTCAGTTCCTTCAACAAGGAAGGTACCTACAAGCTGCGCGTCGGCTCGCGCGAGTCGTACGACTTCGAGATCGGCGACAATGTCTACGCCGTGCCGGCCGTCGAGACGTGGCGCTCGTACACGCTCTCGCGCAGCAATACGCCGATTGACGACCCTGTGACGGGCCTCAAGGTCAAAGAGGGCCATGCGCAAGACCGCCAGGCACAGGTCTACTTCACGGACAAGCTCAACAAGAAGGGTGATCGTCTCGATGTCAGCGGCGGCTGGCATGATGCCGGCGACTACGGCAAGTACGTGACGACGGCTGCCATCAGCAGCGCAGAGCTCCTGCTGGCCTATGAAGCAAACCCCTCGCACTTTACGCGCGGGCAGCTCTTCTTCCCGAAGGGCACGCAGGAAGAGACAAAGCTTCCCGATGCGCTCCAGGAAGTCCAGTTCGAGCTCGACTGGATGCGCAAGATGCAGCGCAAAGACGGCAGCATGTTCCACAAGGTTGCAGGCCTGGCGTGGCCGGGCTTTGACAAGTCGCCGGACACTGACACGCAGGAGCGCTACATCTTTGGCAGTTGCACGTCGAGCGCTGCGATGAGCGGCGCCAGCTTTGCCATCGCCTCGCGCATCTACGCGCCGTTTGACAAGGCGTATGGCGAGACAATGCGCAAGAGCGCAGAGCGCATCTGGGGCTACCTCGCCAAGACGAAGAACCCCATCTACCGCGTCGACGAAGGCCAGGAGAGTGGCTCGGGCCCGTACAACAAGAGCACGGACATCGAGGAGCGCATCTGGCTCGCCGCAGAGCTCTTCCGCACGACGGGCGACAAGAAGTACGAGAAGTACCTCCAGTCCGTCGCGGGCCGCTTCACGCAGAAGCCGAGATTCTTCACCTGGGACAACACGCTGGCACTCGGCCAGTTCGCTTACCTCAAGGCGCAGAATGCCAACCCTGCCCTGCAGGCAAAGGTCAAGGCAGCCTTTCTCGGCTACGCCGATGACATCACCAGGAAGATCGAGTCCGACGGCTTTGGCTGTGCGCTTGCAAAGGACGAGTACACCTGGGCCAGCACGAAGAACGCGCTGACGCAGGGTGACATCCTGCTCATGGCCAACCAGATCCAGCCGAACGCGGCTTACGTAGAGGGCGCTCTCTCCCAGATCCACTATCTCTTCGGCCGCAATTCGCTCGACAAGAGCTTCGCGACTGGCATGGGCGACAATCCGCCGGAGCATCCGCACAACCGCATCCACGAAAGCACGGGCGCCTATGTCCCGGGCCTCATCGTCGGCGGTCCAAATGCGGTCGCGGGCGGCGATCCTGACCAGACGGCCTACCTCAAGAGCGGCCATATCCCTGTGGCCAAGTCGTACCTCGATGTCCTGACGTCGTGGTCGACGAATGAGTACGCCATCGACTACACGGGCACTGCAGCCTATGCGCTCTCGTACTTCGCCAAACCGAAGGCGATGAACATCGATATGCTGAAGCTAAAGCGCAGCTACCCTCCTATCACGAAGAAATGAGTATCCCCCGCGATGCTCTTTCTTGCATAAATTCCCTTTTTAAATGTGATGTCTCAAAAGACAGGACGAGCTATCCCGATTTCCCCTCGGGATAGCTTTTTCCTGTCTTTTGGGGCAGGGGAGTCCGTTTTGAGTTGACGGACGCACGTTAATTTGATAGTCTAATCTAGAGAATAATCAAGATGCATGCAGATCGCATGAGAACGAGAGGTGTAATCTATGTTTGGTGGAATGGGCAACATGGGCAACATGGCCGGCATGATGAAGAAAGTCCAGAAGATGCAGAACGAGATGAAGAAGATGCAGGACGAGCTCAAGCGCAAGACCGTCGACGTCACGGCTGGCGGCGGTGCTGTCAAGATCGTCATGAACGGCGAGAAGCAGGTTCAGTCCCTGACGATCGACCCGGCTGCTGTCGACCCGGAAGACGTCGAGATGCTGCAGGATCTCATCTCGGCTGCCTTCAATGAGGCGACGAAGAAAGTCGACGAGATGATGGCGTCGGAGATGGGCAAGCTGACGAGCGGCCTCGGTCTGCCGCCGGGACTGCTCTGATGCAGTACATTGCACCCTTGGCAAACTTAATCGAGCATTTTCGCGCACTGCCGGGCATTGGCCAGAAGACGGCAGTGCGTCTTGCTTATCACGTGCTCGACATGGACCCTGCTCAGGCGAGGTCGCTGGCCGCGGCCATCGTCGATGCCAAGGAGAAGATCGGCTACTGCAATACCTGCTTCAACCTCAGTGACCAGAATCCCTGCGCCATCTGCGGCTCGGATGAGCGCGACCACTCCGTCATCTGCGTCGTCGAACAGCCGCAGGACGTCGCGGCGATGGAGCGCATGCGCGACTACCAGGGCGTCTATCACGTCCTGCACGGGGCGCTGTCGCCTTTAGAGGGCGTCGGCCCGGCCGACATCCGCATCAAGGAGCTCCTGGGACGCCTACAGGACGACACGGTCAAAGAGGTCATCATGGCGACGAACCCGAATGTCGAGGGAGAGGCTACGGCCATGTACATCGCCAAGCTCCTGAAGCCGCTCGGCATCAAGGTCACGCGCATCGCGCACGGCCTGCCGATTGGCGGCGACCTGGAGTACGCTGATGAGGTGACGCTCGCGAAAGCCATGGAGAATCGGAGGGAAATCTGATGTTTGAGTTCATAACGGCGTTTGCCATCGGCCTGGTAGTGCTTTGCCTTGTCGGCAAAGTTGTCTCCCTGCCGCTTCATCTCGTCTGGAAGCTGATCACGAACAGCATTGTCGGCGCCATCCTGCTCTGGTTTGTCAAGCTCGTGGCCGTCAAGGTGCAGATTACCTTCCTGAGCGCGCTCGTCGCCGGTTTCTTCGGCGTGCCGGGCGTCATCGCTGTGCTGCTCTACACGTATCTCTGATTGCTCGAGAGCGCGCAGCGGGCGGAGAATTGAGGGATTCAACAGCTTTTTGCATTTTTTTCAAAAAAGCTGTTGACAACTCGTCCGCCATCCTGTAGTATAATATAAGTCGCTGAGAGATACGGCACTGGCAAGCGCCCAGAAGCCTTGACTGGCAAGGGACTGCAGGAGCCGAAAGAACTTGAAAAAAGAAAGAAAAAACTTCTTGACAAGCTCCG
>ERZ1031347.270-NODE-270-length-25253-cov-9.660092_pt1 | contig 25253 bp, 19 predicted proteins | sample MGYA00517106_ERZ1031347 | MGnify/ENA primary metagenome ERZ1031347 (study PRJEB33719, sample SAMN04261392) | wastewater metagenome | biome: periurban shantytown; feature: human; material: feces | host: Homo sapiens | place: Peru: Lima | collected 2012-07-19 ...
AGATCGGTCTCGGCATTCCTGCTGAACCGCTCTTCCGATCTCTCCGTTTGTACAGCCGGATCTTTATATCTGGAAGGGCGATATTACAAGGCTTAAGGTGGGAGCAATCGTAAATGCAGCCAACAGCGGCATGACAGGCTGCTATCAGCCTTGCCATAATTGTATCGATAATTGCATTCATACCTATGCAGGAATTCAGCTTCGAAACTATTGCAGCAATATGATGATGAAGCAGAGTCATGAAGAACCGACCGGGCAGGCAAAGATTACGCCGGCATTCAATCTGCCCTGTGATTACGTGATTCATACAGTGGGCCCGATTGTACATGGAAAGCTGACGAAGGAACATGAACGTTTACTGATATCCTGCTATGAATCATGCCTTCGGATAGCGGATGAGAATGAGGTAAAGAGCATTGCTTTCTGTTGTATCTCAACCGGTGTGTTTATGTTCCCGAATAAAAGGGCTGCTGAACTTGCAGTGCAGACCGTAAAGCAATATAAGGAAAGAGAAAAATCAAAGATAAAGGTGATATTTAATGTTTTTAAAGAGGAAGATGAACGACTCTACAAACAGTTACTCGGATAAAATATTACAGATAAAAGAAAAAATCGAGGAAGCAGACGCTGTCGTAATAGGGGGCGGTGCGGGATTTTCCACATCTGCCGGCTTTTCGTATACCGGTGAAAGATTTGAAAAATATTTTTCGGATTTTAGAAACAAATATGGATTTTCCGATATGTATTCGGGCGGTTTCTATCCATATAAAACATTGGAAAAACACTGGGGATACTGGTGCAGATATATTTACATCAACCGTTATATGGATGCGCCCAAACCGGCATATCAGAACTTGTACGATCTGGTGAAAGAGAAGGATTATTTTGTTTTGACGACAAATGTGGATCATTGTTTCCAGAAGGCCGGTTTTGATAAAAACAGAATCTTTTACACACAGGGAGATTACGGGTTATTTCAATACAGTGAGCCTTGCCATAAGGAAACCTATGACAATGAAGAAACCATTAAAAAAATGGTGCTGAGTCAGGGGTTCCGGATTGAAGATGGGGAGCTGCAAAAACCGGAAGACGGAGAACTAAAGCTTACGGTTCCGTCCGGTCTGATTCCATATTGCCCGCGCTGCGGCAAGCCGATGAGCATGAACCTCAGATCGGATGAGACGTTTGTGGAAGATGAGGGATGGCACCGGGCAGCAGAACGATACAAGAAATTTATAAAGGACCATAAAAAGCAGAAAATAGTGTTCCTTGAACTTGGCGTAGGATACAATACCCCCGGTATTATAAAATATCCGTTTTGGCAGATGACAAACGCATATTCGCATGCATTTTACGTGTGCCTGAACCGGGATGAAGCATATGCACCGGAAGAAATACGGAGAAAGTCTGTCTGCATGAATGAAGATATCGGAGAAATCCTGAAAGACCTGTAGACCTGTGATAAAGGGTGTGATGCGATGATAATACAAACAGGAATGAGAACAGATATCCCTGCATTTTATTCAAAATGGTTTTTGAAACGGATAAAAGAAGGCTATGTATGCGTAAGGAATCCATATAATCCAAAACAGGTGACGAAATACAGCCTTTCACCGAAGGTTGTGGATCTGATCGCATTCTGCACGAAGAACCCTCTTCCGATGCTGCCGTTTCTTGATGAGTTAAAACCGTATGGTCAGTACTGGTTTGTAACAAGTACACCTTACGGAAAGGATATTGAGCCAAACGTTCCGGACAAAGAAACTGTGATGGAAGGTTTTAAAGCATTGTCGGATGTTATGGGCGCAGACAGTATGGGATGGAGATACAATCCTATTTTTATAGATGAAAAACATCCTGTGGAGTGGCATATATCTGAATTCGAAAAAATGGCTAAAAATCTATCGGGATACACAAAGACATGTGTAATCAGCTTTATCGATATTTATAAAAAGGTGGAACGCAATTTTCCGGAAGCAAAAGCAATACGGGCAGGAGATCGGGCGATGATAGGAAAAGCATTTGTGAAAATAGCGTCTGAGTATGGAATGATGGTGAAGCCTTGTGCAGAAGGAGACGATCTTGCCAAATGCGGTGCAGATTGTTCCGGATGTATGACGGTTCATACGTTTGAGACCGCTCTCCATAACAGACTGGAAGTTCCGAAGAGAAAGAAAAATCAGAGGAATGGGGAATGCGCATGTCTTTTGGGAACAGATATAGGTGCCTATGATACTTGCGGACACTTGTGTAAATACTGTTATGCGAATGCAAATCCGAGTTTGGTCAAAGAAAATATGAGAAAGCATAATCCGAATTCTCCGTTTTTAATTGGTGGATATATGCCGGGGGATATTGTTCGTGAGGCAACTCAGAAAAGCTGGATTGACAGACAGATTCGATTGGCCTTTGAATTAGAGCATTTAATTTAAAGGCCAATCGAAGAATGAAAAGAGCAATTCAGTATAGAGATAGAGAAAGGGATGGAAGATATTAAGGCTGGCAGAGTGTATTCGGCGGATGAAGTTGAGGCAGAAATGGAATAAGACAAGGGAAGCCCTTTTTACCGGGAGGCGTTGATATACTACGTACATCAATAAGTAGCCCACCTTGACAGGTGTGCTACTTATTAAATGATGTATAGGCAAACGTTTTCTGGAGGGATTGATATGAAACGAAATGGCTCTACGTTTTTTGTGGTAATGGTGGCTGCATTTATAGCACTTTTTAGTACTCTTTCCGTGTGTTATGTCAATGCTGATGATTATGCATATGACTATAAGGTGAAATATAGCAAATGGCAGACGAAATGGACTAAATACAAACTTGCCGGGAATCAGTGCAGGGAAGGTTATCATTTTAGAAGTGGGAAGGGGAGTTTTCATTGGTCTGATGGAGGCAAAAAAAGTCCGTCAGTAAGTCTAGGTTATTCTCCTGATGGGAATTTTCATAAATTCTCGGTATCTGTTTCGCTTGGAAACAGGACATCAAATGGCGGTATGGAGGTTGCTATCGAAGATAAACCTTCGTATGCAAAAAAACATATGTATAAGTTGTATGTAAAAAGAAAAGTAAAAGCAAGGCAGATAAAAACCTATCGGAAACGCAGGCATCAAAAGGGTGCGAAATGGAAATGTTACTGCACAACCAATGAAAAGGAAATCCTTGGCGTTTCGCTGGATCCACGCAGTGTTGGAGTGTACAAGTAATACCGAGCATGAAATGCGATTGTTGACACGCAACATATAATTCGCTAAGATGATTAAGACTAGCGTTGATGAAGAACATTTAAGGGGGGCGCATGAACAAAAAGTGGCTTTTAGTAATCCTGTTGATTGCATCGGTATCGTTTAATTTTGTTTTGTTAACGTTGCCGGAATCCCCGAAGGATACGCCGGTGGGTACGTATCAGGCCGTTGTGGGTGACGTTGATGTTATCATAGCTATTGAAAGCGATGGTAATTATTGCATCTATAAACCGAACGATTCGGTTATACAGAAAGGCAAGTATACTGAAAAAGGAAACGTGTTGACGTTGGATGGTAATGCTAAAGACATAATGTACCATTCTGATGAGGACATCATTTATAATCTCGAAAAGAAGTCCCTGGTGGTATTTAAGCGAGAAAGCAAAATGCCGACATACGTAGGATTGGATGATTCCGAGCTGGAGTAAATGAGCGAGCCTATGAAATAGGTTCGCAGCACAGACAGACAAGCAGACCCGTGATTTCGAAGTTCGAAGTCGTGGGTCTGCTTTTACTTTTTTCTGTGGTACAATATACGTATTGCAAAAGGCAGTGAAGCATAATTGAGAGCAAAGGCATTGATGAAGTATTTGAAAGAAGGACAGCCATGGAAGCCATTGAACAAAATAGCCTTTATGGGCGGAAATTTTCACTAGCGAAAGAAAATCCATCGATTCCCGGATGCACGGTTTCAAAAGAAATTCATAGCGGCGAGAACTATATTACCGTTTTTTCGCTGGCAAAGAATACGGATATCAGCGCAGAGATTTACCCTTATTATAAGTTAATCGTTGTCGCAGCCGGAAGCCTGGAGGTGTATGGCAATGATGGTTTTACCCGAAAACTGGAAATCGGGGACAGCATCGTGACGTTGACGGACACGCCGATGGGCATGCGGACGTCAGAAGGAACCGTTTATACCGAAGTATCAGTAAGAAAGGATGACACTATGAACGAATTAATTAAAGCAGGAGAGGTTTTTCGTTTGGCAGAACTTGTACCTTATGCGGATGGCAAAATTGTAAATATGGATGTGGTGCACAACGATAAAATGAAGTTCGTTGTCATGGCATTTGACGAGGGAACCGGGCTGTCGGAACATGCCGCTCCCGGGGAGGCAATCATATTCGCGCTGGATGGCGAGGGGGTCATCGGCTACGAGGGCGAGGAACATCCGATTCAAGCCGGTGAGAACTTCCGCTTTGCGAAAGGCGGGCTGCATTCGGTAAAAGCAACGAGGAAATTTAAGATGGCACTTCTTCTTACGCTGGAATAGGAACTTCCAAGGAGTGATGGTATGGACAACAAGACGGAGAAAATCAATCAGAATAATATTGTGGATAGTTTTGTTAAAACTGATGACATCTTAAAAGATATGTGTGGAATCATCGAGTCCTCACAAAAAGCAGCACATCAGGCGGTCAATGTTGCACTGGTTCAGAGGAACTGGCTCTTAGGATACCGAATTGCAGAAGAAGAATTTGGTGGACAGGCCCGTTCTGAATATGGGCTTCAGGTTATCAAGAAGCTGTCAAAGGAGTTAACAACTCGCTACGGCAAGGGCTTTGACAGAGGTACTCTTTATCGTTGCCTGAAGTTTTACAAAATGTTTCCGAAAATTGTAGCCACACTGGGGCAACAATCTGGAATGATTCTTTCATGGAGTCATTATCGAGTATTGCTTCAAGTAGAAGACAAAGCTGCTCGTGACTGGTATGAGAAGGAAGCCGCAGAGCAGACTTGGAGTGTCCGCACTCTGCAACGAAACATTTCTTCTCAGTATTATTACCGTATGCTGGAGACTCAGAAAAAAGAGCTGGTAGAACGTGAAATGAAGGAACTGACGTCACCGTATCAAAATGATAAGCTGGAGTTTATCAAGAATCCGGTCGTTGCAGAGTTCTTAGGATTTGCTCAGAATACAGATTTTACCGAGAGTGACCTGGAGAAGAGCATTCTCTCTAATCTTCAGAAATTCTTGATGGAACTTGGGAAGGGATATGCTTTTGTGGCAAGGCAGCAGCATATCCATACGGAGAAGCAGGACTATTACATCGACCTCGTGTTTTACAATTACATACTGAAATGCTTTGTCCTCATCGACCTGAAAACAGAGAAAATCACACATCAAGATGTAGGGCAGATGGACATGTATATCCGCATGTATGATGAACTGAAGCGCAGCGAAGGCGATAACCCAACGATCGGTATTGTACTTTGCTCCGATACCGATGATGATATCGCCCGATATTCCGTTATGCACGGCAATGAACAGCTATTTGCTTCCAAGTACAAATTATACCTGCCGACGGAAGAAGAATTGAAAGCAGAGATAGAAACTCAAAAGGCGATGTTCTACCTTCAGCAGCAGGAGCGTGAAGAAGCGGAAATGAAATGATTGATTTCCTACGTGTTCTTCATCAAGTATTTGAGAACACTGGGCTTCTCTGCAACCAATGATATTTTTGCGGAAAATGCGTGGTATTTCCGAAATGCACTTGTTCGTGCAAACTATACGAACCTTCAAAAAGGTATTCACGAAACAACAGAGTATCTGGAAGCGTTTCTCAGAAATCTGCTTTTGAACGAGAAAAATGAACTTCATAATCGAGATCTTCATATAGGTGAAACTTTGAATAAAGAAAAAGTGGACATTCAAGATAAAAAAGTGGATATTCAAAACAAGAAAGTGGACATTTTAAGCGTACTTGCCGAGAGAGGAGGGAGCTTTTCGATAAAAACAACGGTTCATATCCATCGGCTCTTTGAAAAATTTGGCTTTGATGAGGTGTTTGGAAGAAGTGCAGTTATGGAGATTCTTGAGCTAAAAGAGTCAGGTGCATCAAAACTTCTTTCCAATCTGATGCAGGCAGATATTATCGAGCCGGTATCCGGTCACGGAAAAGGAAAGTATAAATTCAAGAAGTAATTAGAAATTCCAAGGAGTGACACTATGAACAAACAGGAAACCTATCAATATCTGAAAGATCACAACATCCCGTTTGAAATCACGGAACACCGGGCGGTGTATAACATGGAGGAATTGGACTGCTTCGCGAAAACGGATGCGAAGTGGAAATTGTGGAAATATAGGAGGAAAGATGGTACGAGAAATTATGAAAGATCCCTTTTTCCTGGGACAGAAGTCGGAGCCGGCAACGAAAGAAGATGTGGCAATCGGCCGGGATTTGATGGACACCCTGCGGGCGCACCGAGACGGATGCGTGGGCATGGCGGCCAACATGATCGGTATCCGAAAGAACATCATCATCGTAAACATGGGCATCATGGATATGGTCATGTTCAATCCGAGAATCCTCTCGGCACAAAAACCCTTCGAGACGGAAGAGGGATGCCTCTCCCTTACCGGTGTCCGCAAAACCACCCGATACGAAGAAATCGAGGTGGAATTCCGGGACATGGATTGGAAGCTGCAGCGGAGAGCGTTCACCGGCTGGACTGCACAGATTATCCAGCATGAAGTGGACCACTGCAACGGCATTGTCATCTAGTTTTCCTTGGGGATTATAATCGTATCTCCCACAAGCGCCTTCTTGACAATTGGAGCTTATCGGGCAGATGCAATGAAATACGCCTAGAATTTCAGAGCGACTTCACGCTACTTTTCCCAATTAAGCTAATTAGCGTGAACATTATTTCTGTGATACACGGTTTCGCCATGGTATTTCCTGTGTGAAAGTCAACCCGACAAGAACGGTTCACGCTTTTTGAAGGAAATCAGCGTTCTGGCGTGAATCGTCAATGGCAATCCGACACTCCAAAATTAGAATTTTGCAAAAGCAGCGAATTGCGTTCACGCTGAATTCGCATTTTCAGTCAAAAAGCGTGAACTGTCTTTAAAATTCTAGACATATGAGATTGTGCGAGCAAAGCATAGATAATGCAATTAGAAAAATGCTTTCGACCTTGACTTATATCAAATCGAAAACGGAAAGGACTTCACCGCAATCGGCGAAGTCCTTTTCATATACCTTATTTTTCGCCTTCCGAATCCGAAGCTTCCGATTCAATCGGCTTAATCGGGTATTCCTGAATCACCTGTTTCAAACAGCGAATAAAATCATCCACCAGCGGGCTCCGACCCGCATTTTTCTTTCTCGAAAGTCCGATTTCCCGGTAGGTCTCCGGCTCAATCGGCAGGATTTTCGGCTGCAATTCCGGAATTTCCGCCACCACCCGGTTGGAATCGATCATCAGACCGGTGGAAATCGAATATCCTCTTCCCACTGCCACGTTGGTATTTACCGACATCATGCTGATGGTGTTGTCGTTCGGCACCTGATAGGAAATGTCGTACTTATCCAGCAGATTGGTAATATCCCGGTTTCCGTATGGGTTCGGGATGAAAATATATTTGTCCTCGAAATCCTGCACCGAAACGGAATGCTGATGGGGGTCGCTTTTCGGAAGGAGTCCGTAGAAACGATCTTGAATCAGCGGCGTCCAACTGTAATCCGGATCGGTCCAGGAGCGAACCGTCAAGCCCACGTCCGCATCGTCGTCCCGAAGCCATCCGTTAATCTGGAACGGGTCTCCGGTAAAAACATTCACCGGGACGTCCGGGTGTTCCGCAGAGAAGCGGGAAATGGTCAGCGGAATCCATTTGATGGAAGCCGACTCGATGGCCGCGATGTTCAGTCCCGCCGCCATGCTGCTGCGCCCCAACGCAATGGAATGCTCCAGCCGTTCCATGGAATCCAAAACGTTCAGGATGTCCGGCAGAATTTTTCGGGCATTAGCGGTAGGAATCCGGCTGGTTCCCTTTTTCTCCAGAAGGGAAAAACCCACCTCATCTTCCAAGCTTTTAATCATGTAAGAAATTCCGGCGTGGGTATAGCCGAATGATTTGGCAACTTTGGTATAACTTCCGGTGTTACACACAGCCACAAAGGCCTTCAATTTATTAATATCCATAGGCAAACTCCATCAATCTGATGTTAAGAACTAATCAGTTTCATTATAGAATTCAATGAATATTAATGCAATATATGAAAAAAATTTATCAAACGATAGATAGTCTATAGAAAATATCGATAAAAACTTGACAAGACAAAAGCCTTTAAAATCAAGGAAAATTTAGATAAAAAAGAATTCCTTGCAAAATGAAAGTAAAACCAGTTGTTAAAACGCTCACAAAATCGCCGATGGATATTGACGAAAAATTAACGGTTGATATAATGGAATTGCGTTAAAGAAAACACAAAATGTCAGGGGTTGAAAATGATCACACTGGGAATTGATATTGGATCGACAACATCGAAATGCATTCTCCTTCGGGATGGAAAAGAAATCATCGGAAAAAGTCTCCTTGTGGGAGGTATGGGTACGGACAGTCCCAAGAAAGCGATGGATACCGTCCTGGAGGAGTGTGAAATGACACCCGAGGACGTTGCAAGAACGATTGTAACCGGATACGGAAGAAAAAATTTTGAATTCGGCGACGGCGAGGTCAGCGAGCTGACCTGTCACGGACTGGGCGGACGGTTCGTTTTCCCGGAACTCCGAAGCGTTATCGACATCGGAGGACAGGATGCGAAAGTCATCGTCTTGTCGGAAAGCGGCAGAATGTCCAACTTCGTCATGAATGACAAGTGTGCGGCAGGCACAGGACGTTTTCTGGATGTGATGGCAACGATTCTCCAAATGGACATTGGAGACTTTGATGCCTGTGCAGCAAAATCCGGCAATCCGGCCTCGATCTCAAGCACTTGCACGGTGTTCGCTGAATCGGAAGTCATCAGCCAGCTGGCAAATGGGGTGAAACGAGAAGATCTGATTGCAGGAATCTGCAGCAGCGTGGCAGCCCGGGTGTCCGCACTGGCAAGGAGGGCTGGCGTAACGCCTATGGTGTGCATGTCCGGCGGAGTGGCAAAGAACGGTGCTGTACGAAGAGCATTGTCCGAAAGCTTGGACATGGAGATCGCGGTGGATCCGCTGGCACAGTACTTCGGTGCTATCGGCGCAGCGCTGTACGCATATCGACAAGCGATAAAATAGCCGGAAGAGCTATTGAAGAGAATATTATTTTTACAACACATTACTGAATTGCGAAAGAAAGCAGGAGGTTCTTATGGCAGAGGAAAAGAAAGCCCGCCGTCCGGTGGATCCGAATTCGGCGAAGTACAAACTCGGTAAAATCGCTTCCGATGCATTTGCGGATGCCATCGAGGCGAAGAAGGAAGGAAAACCGGTTGCGTGGGTATCCAGTAACTTCCCGGTAGAAATTCCGGAAACTTTGGGACTGGCAACTGCATATCCGGAGAACCAGGCAGCGGGAATTGCTGCAAGAGGTGCCGGCGAAAGAATGTGCGAAGTGGCAGAAGCGGATGGATATTCCAACGACATCTGTGCGTATGCTCGAATCAGCATGGCGTACGCGAAGCTGAAAGAATGTCCGGAGCAGGACGTGGCAATGCCGGATGTACTGCTCTGCTGCAACAACATCTGCAACTGCATGATTAAATGGTACGAAAACCTGGCCATTGAGCTGAATATCCCGATGATCCTTCTGGACATTCCGTTCAACCCGGATTACGAAGTGTCCCAGGCGGAAATCGATTATGTATCCGCTCAATTCTGGGATGCGGTACACACCTTGGAGAATCTGTTTGACCTGAAATGGTCCGACGAGCGGTTCAAGGAAGTGACCGGATTCAGCTGCCGCTCCAGCAGAGCATGGCTGGATGCAACGGCACAGGCGAAGTACACACCATCTCCGTTCAACGGATTTGACCTTCTGAACCACATGGCGGTAATGGTAACCGCAAGAGGCAAGGAAGCGGCCGGAGAGGCGATGGAGCAGCTCCTGAAAGAATACAAAGAAAACCACGAGAACGGCACCAGCACCTATCGCGGCGAAGAGAAATACAGAGTGATGTTCGAAGGAATCGCTTGCTGGCCATATCTGAGAGCAACTTCTCACGGTCTGCGGGACAGAGGCATTAACATGGTAACCACCATTTATGCCGATGCATTCGGTTTCGATTATCACTCATTCGATGAGATGATCGCCGCATACTGCAGCGTACCGAACGCCATCAACCTTGAGAAATCCAGAGATAAGAGAATCAAGCTCTGCAAGGACAATAACGTGGAAGGACTTCTGGTTCATACCAACCGTTCCTGCAAACTGTGGAGTGGATTCATGAGCGAGATGAGCCGTCAGATCGGTGAAGCTTGTGGAATTCCGGTAACCAGTTTCGACGGCGACCAGGCAGATCCGCGGAACTTCTCCGAAGCGCAGTACGATACCCGCGTACAGGGCTTGATGGAAATCATGGAAGCGAACAAAGAAGCGAAGGGAGAGTAATGATGGTAAACGAAATTTTCGATCAGTTTCATAAGATAGCAACAGCACCGCGTGCTCAGATGGATTCCTATCTCCAACAGGGTAAAAAAGTCGTTTTGACTTCCCCTGTCTATACTCCTGAAGAAATACTCCATTCAATGGGATTCGTGCCAATGGGCGCGTGGGGTGCTGATGTTGAACTGAACCGTTCCAAAGAATATTTTCCGGCATTCCTATGTTCCATCGTGCAGTCCATGCTGGAACTGGGAATCAACGGAGCCTATAAGGGTGCCAGCGCAATCGTCATTCCGTCTCTGTGCGATACACTGAAGACGCTGGGAGAGAACTGGAAATATGCCGTAAAGGATATTCCGTTCATTCCGATGACTTATCCGCAGCACAGAAAGCCGGCATACGGCATTGCGTACACAAAGGCCGGATATGAAAGAGTGATTCACGATCTGGAAAAGCTGGGTGGCAAGTTCGACACAGCCGCACTGGCCGAATCCAATCGAATCTATAACAGACACAATCAAGTTATGCGCCGGGCAGAAGAAGTTCTGGCAAACCATCCTGAAATCACAGCGGCACAGCGTAGCGACCTGTTCAAGAGTGCATTCTTCATGCTGAAAGAAGAGCATACCGCACTGGTAGAGCAGCTCATTAAGGAACTGGAAGGCACCGCACCGGCAGAGGAAAAGCTTCCGGTTATCGTCTCCGGTATCCTGACAGACGCACCGCAGCTGAACGCCATTATGGATGAGCTGGGATTCCACATCGTGGCCGACGATGTAGCGGCACAGTCCCGTCAGTATCGGACCGATGTTCCGGAAGGCGATGATGCCCTTCAGGCATTGGCAGAGAAGTTCGGAAACATGGACAACTGTTCCGTTCTCTACAATGTGGAAAAGCCAAGAGTGCAGTGGATTGTGGACACAGCAAAAGAAAGAAACGCCAAAGGCGTTATCGTGGTCATGACGAAGTTCTGCGATCCGGAAGAATTCGACTACGTGATGATCAAGAAGGCATGCGAAAAGGCGGACATTCCGGTGACATTAATCGAAGTAGACCGTCAGATGAAGCAGTTTGAACAGATTCGAACCAATCTCGAAACATTCCGGGATATGGTGAATATGTAGCTTAGAAAAGCAGGAGGTTATGAAATGAGCGAAGTAAAACGCCCTCTGGAAGGGGTGAAGGTTGTAGAGCTGGCAACATTTATTGCCGCTCCTTGTACCGCAAGATTCCTCGCAGACCTGGGTGCGGACGTTATCAAAGTGGAAGCTCCGAAGGGAGACCCGCTGAGATACACCGCTGTAAACGAAGGTCGTCCACTGGATCAGAAGGAAAACACATCCTACGACTTGGAGAATGCAGGTAAGAGATGTATTTCCCTGAACACGAAATCCGAAGAAGGAAGAGAAGCTCTCGAGAAGCTGATTGCCGATGCGGATGTATTTATCTGCAACTGGCGTCAGGGACCGCTGAAGAGAGCCGGCCTGGATTGGGAAACTCTCCACGCAAAGTATCCGGCACTGGTATTCGGTTATGTTTCCGGATACGGTGAAGTGGGACCGGACAAAGATCTGCCGGGATTCGATTTCACCGCATTCTATGCAAGAGGCGGAATTCTTGGACCTCTGAGAGATAAAAAGAGCCTGCCGATGCTCACCGTACAGGGCTTCGGAGATCACCAAGTGGCAATGAACCTGGCGGCCGGCGTGCTGGCAGCACTGTATCGTGCAAAGACTACCGGCGAAGGCGATCAGGTTGTAGTATCCCTCTTCCACAGTGCCGTATGGGACGTATCCCTGATGCTGCAGGCCAGCCAGTACGGCTCCGACAGCTGCAAGTTCCCGATGGAGAGATGGGAGAACGGAAACCCGCTGACTCTGGCATATCAGACCGCAGACGATCAGTGGCTCCAGATTGCGATGCCGCAGTATGACAGACATTATCCGGTTCTCATGAATGCCATGGGACACCCGGAAATGGCAGAGAATCCGAAGTTCTATCCGCAGAAGAATCTGGTTCCGAACAGAAAAGAATTCTCGGAATGGATTACCAACGAGTTCCGCGGAAAGACTTGCGACGAGTGGTGCAAGATTCTGGATGCGGCCGACCTGCCTTACGCAGTGGCCCAGAACTGGGATACCCTGTTGGAAGACAAGCAGGCATGGGCTTCCGACATCTTCTACGAAATGCAGTACAGCAACGGAAACAAGCGTACGCTGGTTAGACCGCCTGTAATGTTCAAGGAAATGGGTCTGCCGGAATACAACAGAGGACCGTATCTGGGTGAACAGACCGAAAGCATTCTGAAGGAATACGGATATTCCGATGAAGAAGTAGCAAAACTTCTGGAAGAAGGCGCTGCCATTCCGATGGACCCGGCACTGAGAGATTAGTGGGAATATCGGAAACGTGTAGATCGTGAAAATGTTTTTACACCGGCTGCTATAGAGTTAGGGACTGGAAACAAATTAGTGATCAAAACGGGACCCGGCAGAGGGTCAAAAGTAAAGGAGAAGAAGATATGAAAATTGCTGCTTATGAAGTCCGTCCGGACGAAAAACCGGTTATTGAAGCTCGCTGCAAGGAACTGGGAATCGAACTGATTTCCACCGGATCGATTCTGGATTCTTCCACCGTAGAGATGAGCAAGGGCTGCGATGGCGTGACCACACTGGGACAGAGTGATTTCTCCAAGAGCATTCTGGACACAATGGTTGAGAACGGCGTAAAGGTTCAGGCATTCCGCTGCGTTGGATACGACTACATCGACGTTCCTTACGCAAGAGAGCTGGGACTTCGGATTACCCACGGAAGCTACGCTCCGAACGGCGTTGCGGAATACACCGTAATGGCAATCCTGATGAGCATCCGGAAAGCGAAGAAGGCGCTGTACAACACAAACGACAACGACTTCACTCTGAAGGGTAAAATGAGCCGGGAACTGCGTTCCCTCACCGTGGGTGTTATCGGTGCCGGCAAGATCGGATATACCGTTATCAAGATTCTGTCCGGATTCGGATGCCGTATCCTGGCATACGATATGTACCAGAACGATGCAGTAAAAGAATATGCAACTTACGTGGATCTGGATACCCTGTACAAAGAATCCGATGTTATCACACTGCACACCAACCTGTCCGAGAGCACAGAGAATATGATCGACGGAGAGGCGCTGTCTAAGATGAAGAACGGCGTGGTTCTGGTGAACAATGCCCGCGGCGGTCTGATGGATATCGATGCCATCATCGACGGCGTGGAATCCGAGAAAATCGGCGCACTGTTCATGGATGCATTCCCGGGCGAAGAGGGCATCATCCACATTCCACACGATGAGGATATCATCCGCACACCTGGAATGCCTTACTTCAAGCTGAAGTATCTGCGGTCCTTCGTGAACGTAATTCACACACCGCACATGGCATTCTTTACGGAAGAGGCCGGCAGATCCATGGCACTCTCCGGTATCGACGGAATTTACGAAGTGCTGACCAAGGGTTCTTCCGCACACGAAATTCCACAATAAAATGAATCGGTAAGGCCGGGAGGGGGACTTACTCTCCCGGCATTTTAAAGCAAAATCAAGGAGGAAAACATGATTCTTGACAAAAAGCATGCCCTGCAGCAGAAGCTGTTTCGTCAGTTTGCAGAGACGGAATTCACCAAAGAACTGCAGGACGAACTGGATCTCACCGGCGAATTCAACTGGGAGATGCATAAAAAAATGGCTCGCTACGGCTTCATGGGAACAAAGATTCCGGCAGAATATGGCGGAGCCGGTGGTGACAGCCTGTCCTATGTACTGATGGACGAGGAATTTGCTCGTCAGGACCTGGTACTGGCAATTTACGCAAACACATCAAACTCTCTGGGCGGCGGCCCGCTGATGCTGGCAGGAAGCAAAGAGCAGAAGGAAAAATATCTGCCGCTGGTTGCAAGCGGTGAGAAGATCATGGTATTCGGATTGACCGAGCCGGGTGCCGGCTCCGATGCCGGCGGTACCACCACTACCGCAATTCCGGATGGCGACGATTACATCATCAACGGCCGTAAGTGCTTTATCTCCGGTGCACCGATGGCAGATTGGATCATTATTTTTGCAAAGACCGATCTGAGCCTGAAGGGATCCAGAGGAATCTCCATGTTCATCGTGGACATGCACGCCGACGGCGTTTCCCTGGGCGCTCCGGAGAAGAAGATGGGTATCAAGGGATATCCGACTTGCGACGTTGTATTCGAAGACGTTCGCGTTCCGAAGGAAAACCTGGTAGGACCTCTGAACAAGGGATTCCAGTATGCGATGAAGACTCTGGACGGCGGACGTCTGGGCGTAGCTGCAATGGCTATCGGTCTGGCACAGGGCTGTCTGGACGAAGCCGTGAAGTATTCCATGGAGAGAAAGCAGTTCGGACACAGACTGGCAGATTTCCAGGCTATTAGCTTCAAGATTGCTAAGATGCAGACCGAACTGGAAGCCGCTCGTCAGCTGACCTATCACGCAGCAGTTCTGAAGGATGCCAACCATCCGGATGCCAGCAAGGCGTGCTCCGAAGCGAAGTTCTTTGCCGCAGAGATGGCAAACAGATGTGCATACGAAGCCGTTCAGATTCACGGTGGATACGGATACATCGAAGAGTACAGAGTGGAAAGAATGTACCGTGACGCTCGTATCCTGAGCATCTTCGAAGGAACAAGTGAAATCCAGCAGGTGGTTATCGCCAACAGCCTGCTTAGAAAGTAAGGAGGTAACGGAAATATGAAAATTATGGTAACTGTAAAGCAGGTTCCTGATACCTCCGGCAAGGTAGCAGTGAACGATGACGGTACGCTGAACCGTGCATCCATGCAGACAATCATCAACCCGGATGACTTGAATGCGGTGGAAGCGGCTCTGGCGCTGAAAGACGAATATGGCTGTGAGGTCGTTGCATTCACCATGGGACCACCTCCTGCAGAAGGCATGCTGAGAGAGCTGATGGCAATGGGCGTGGACGAAACCGTGCTGATTTCCGCAAGAGAATTCGGCGGTTCCGATACGTACGCTACATCTCAGATTATTGCAGCGGCAATTGACACCTACGGACTGGGTGACGAGGACATCATCATCGCCGGCCGTCAGGCCATCGATGGAGATACGGCACAGGTTGGACCGCAGATTGCGGAAAAACTCCATCTCCCGCAGATTACATATGCCGGAAAGATTGAGAAAGACGGAAATACACTGACCGTTCAGAGAATGCTGGAAGACGGCTACATGGTAGTAAAAACACACACACCATGCATGATCACCTGCATCAAGGAGCTGAACGAGCCGAGATACATGTCCGTAGCAGGAACCGAAAAGTGCTTCGACATGCCGGTTAAGGTAATGGATTACGAAGCGTTGAAGGATCACCCGCTGATCGACAAAACCACCATCGGTCTGAAGGGATCCCCGACCAACATCTTCAAGTCCTTCACTCCACCGAGAAAGGGCGCCGGAATGATTTTGGACGGCTGCGGAAAAGAAACAACAGACGAGCTGGCAGGTATCCTCACCGGCAAGCACATCATCTAAGAAAGGAGAAATATTTATGGCTTACGATAGTGCAGATATTGCTGCTTTCAAGAATGTATGGGTTTTCTGTGAGCAGCGTCAGGGCGTAATGATGCCGACAACTTTTGAGCTGATTTCCGAAGGCCGGAAATTGGCAGACGAACTGGGAGTAGACCTGTGCGGTATCCTCCTGGGAGAAAACGTAGATGGAATTGCAAAGGAACTGGGCGGTTACGGTGCAGATCAGGTCATCGTATGCGACAGCCCGCTTCTGAAGAACTACACTACAGATGGATACACCAAAGTCATCTGTGACATGGTAGAAGAATACAAGCCGGAGATCATGCTGTTCGGCGCTTCCAACATCGGAAGAGACCTGGCACCGAGATGCGCCGCAAGACTTCACACCGGTCTGTGCGCAGACTGCACCCATCTGGATGTAGACCTGGGCGGATACATCGACTTCCTGAAGACCGGTTCTTCTCTGGATGTGGAGAACACCAAGTTCGAAAGCAAGCTCTTCGATGTAAACACCAACATGAAGATGACCCGTCCGGCATTCGGCGGACACTTGATGGCAACCATCGTGTGCCCGAGATTCCGTCCGGCAATGGCAACGGTTCGTCCGGGCGTTATGAAGAAGAGACCGTTCGACGAAGCAAAAGCAAATGCGGTTGAACTCGTTCATCCGGAATTCAAGCTGGAAGCATCGGATATCGAGACCGAAGTAGTGGATATCGTGAAGGCTGCCAAGAAGATGGTTGACCTGATTGGTGCGGACTTCATCGTATCTGTTGGCCGGGGTATTGCAAAGGATGTAGATGGCGGAATTAAGCTGGCGGAAGAGCTGGCAGACCTGCTGGGCGGCGTAGTGGGCGCATCCCGTGCGGTAGTAGACGCCGGCTGGATCGGTGCGGACCATCAGGTAGGTCAGACCGGAAAGACCGTGCATCCGAAGGTATACGTAGCACTGGGAATTTCCGGTGCGATTCAGCACAAGGCCGGCATGCAGGATTCGGAATGCATCATCGCCATCAACAAGGCAGACAATGCACCGATTTTCGAAGTAGCGGATTACGGCATCGTGGGCGACCTGTTCAAGGTTGTTCCGCTGCTGATTGACTCCATCAAAGAGGCGAAAGCACAAGCCTAGCCTGCTTAATAACTACCTGCTTGGATTGCCTGCGGCCAATGGCTGCAGGCAATCGCTTCAGCAGCAGGGCACCGAATGAAACGCAAAGGAGACCGAGATATGAAAATCGTAGACGGTAAAAAAATCTATACGATTGTAACGATCAACCCGGGATCCACCTCCACAAAAATCGGGGTATACCGGAACGATCAGAAGGTATTTATAGAGAACATCTATCATACCAAAGAGGAGCTGGATCAGTTCGACTGCGTCCAGTCTCAATTGATGTACCGGGCAAAGCTGGTAGAAAATGCCTGCCGGGTAAATCAGGTGGATCTGGATGACGTGGACTCCTTTGTGGCCCGGGGCGGTGGGATGGCATCCTGCGTTTCCGGTGTGTATTCGGTAAACGACCAGCTAATCTACGACTGTCAGACCGCACGGACCGGAGTTTCCCACCCGGCGATGTTGGCCTGTCAGATTGCACGTTATTTGGAATCCAGATACGGTGGGAGAGCACTGGTATTTAATCCACCGGATGTGGATGAGTTCCAGGATGTAGCTCGCATCAGCGGAATTAAAGGGATGTATCGGGACAGTCATGTGCACTGTCTGAACCAGAAAGAGGCGGCACATCGGTACTGTCTGGAGAAAGGCATCCGATACGAAGATCACAATTTTGTGGTCGCTCATATCGGTGGCGGGGTTTCTTTTACCGCCCATCGAAAGGGAAAGATGATTGACAGCAACGATAATCTGGCGGGAGACGGGCCGATGACGCCAACCCGAGTGGGTTCTTTTCCTACGGTGAAAATCATCAAGATGGCGTATAGCGGAAAGTACACCTACAAGCAGATGGAGGAACTTCTCACCCGAAAGGGCGGGCTTTACAGCCATCTGGGAACGGACGACGTGCGAGAAATCGTGTGCCGTATCCAGCACGGGGATGAGTACGCAAAGCTGTGTACCGATGCCATGGCGTACCAATTCGGAAAGGCCATCGGATCCTGTGCAGCCGTCCTGCAAGGTAAAGTGGAAGCGATTATTATCACCGGCGGCGTGGCGCATTCCTCGTACGTAATCGATCAAATTCGTCCGTATGTGGAGTGGATTGCACCGGTGTGGGTCCTCCCGGGAGAATACGAGCTGGCGGCGCTGGCGAGAGGCGCATGGCAGGCGCTTACCGGGGAAGCGGAAGTGCTGGAATATACCGGGGATCCGGTATTCAAGGGATTCCACGCAGCCCGCTACGGCTTATAAAGAAGAAAATATCAACAATAGCGATAAAGCATTCACCCGAAGAAGCATGCAGTTTCTATGGGTGGATGCTTTTTTGTTCCGGAAGCACACTTATTATACTGTACAAAATAAATACAAGAATTAAACTAGAAGACCCATTTACAACAGAAACAGTAAAGAATAAACTATACTAGGGAAAAAAAGAATAGTTACTCTTTGCAGTATAGCTTTTTTCAATGTATTTATTTCTTTAAGTTTATTTTTTTCGTATTTTAATTCTTTGAGGTGTAACGATGGGGAACAAAACTTTTAGGAAGGCAACCTTATGGTTGCTGGTTTTATTTGCTGTGTTTTTATTTGCACCATTTTCGTCATCTGCCGATGATGGTTATGATGCGCACTTTTTTATTCGGTATGACAGCAGTACGCAGACGGAGGACGGTACCACGCAGTACAGTCCAAGCCACTACTTTCCGGTAGGTACTACTGCGTCGGATTATGTGTACGGAAAAAGCGGAAGTGATTACACTTCTGTGGACGGCAAGGTGCTGACCAAATCAGCCTACGTTGCCGGTGCGGAGAAGATAATTACCGGCGGAAACGTGAATCTGTACGATTCTTTCGATACGGAAGCTAACACGGAGGCGCTGCACAAGTATTTCAAGGCCGTATACGACAACATTCTCCAGGAACCTTCCAGAGATGTCATTCAGACATCCATCGGGAAGGCGCTGGGAGCTAAATACGCAACGCTGTATGCAAAAGGAGAAATCGACGTCCTGTGGTACGTATCCAAGGCGGAGAGCTCCTATGTTAACGTGGACGGTGTTGTGTATTACGTGAAGACCGGGCAGGTCGTGGATAAGCCGGAAACGGACAGCGGCTCGGTGGAAATCGATGGCATTAAGAATTTGAAGGGCCGGAATTTCAAGAAGGGAGATTCCTGGAGTTTTGCCATTAAAGCGGATTCTGCCGACGCACCGATGCCGGAAAAGTCCACCGTGAGCATTCAGCCGGAAGACGACGCAGTGGAGTATTTCACCTTTGGTGAAATTCATTTTACCCGTGCGGATTTGGCGGGAGCCAACTCGAAAACCTTTAGATACACGATTACCGAGAGCGGAAGCGTGGCCAACGTAACCAACGATTCCGCAACGCATACGGTAAACGTGACCGTTTCGTACGACCGGAACACCAAAAAGCTGAGTGTCAAAGCGGCATACCTGAACGGCGGAAAAAGCGGCAGCTCCGCGGAATTCAACAACGAATACCACAAGCCGGTGACCAGCGTTCAGGGAAAGAAGGTTTGGGCGGATTCCAACGACCGGAGCCAAATGCGTCCGGAGTCCATTACGATTCACCTTCTCCGAAACGGCGAGGAGATCAAGACCAAGACGGTCACCGAAGCGAATGACTGGAAGTGGACATTCGACAATCTGGACAAGTTCGATGCAAACGATAAAGAGTATAAATACACGATAAAAGAAGATACGGTACCGTTCTACACTTCCGCAGAGAGCAAAGATGCGGATGGAAACACGGTAATTACCAATACATACAAGCCGGAGAAGCTGGAACTGAAAGGCGATTCCGCACTGAAGGTTACAAAGGTGGTAGTCGGAAAGAAATCCGCAGAACCGTTCACCTTCAAGCTGACCGCAGCGGAAAACTACGGGGACGCGGTGAAGATGCCGGCAAACACCGAAGTGAAGACTTCCGACAGTATTCCGGCAGACGGCGCGGAAACAAAATCCTTCCAGCCGGTGGAAATCACCAAGGCCGGAACCTATCAGTTCAAAGTTAAGGAAACCACAACGACGACAGCGGGCGGCTGGGATTACGACAACCGGGAACGCACGCTTACCGTAAAGGTGGCAGATAATAAAGGCCATTTGGAAGTGGTGGACGCAGACAGTACGCTGTCCGCAACCGTAACGAATACCTTTACCCCGGCAGTGATGGACGGCGATACCGCCATCACCGGACTCAAGACGCTCATTGGCCGGAACATGCTGAAGGACGAAGAATTCAACTTCACGCTGAAGGCCGGCGACGAGGCGACGCAGAAGGCTATCGACGAGAAGGATATCGTGTTGGGAAGCACCAATGCGAGAGTAAGCACTCTGGCAGACGGATCCACCACCACCTTTATGTTCGGCAGAGCGGAATTCTCCAAGGAAGGAGAATACACCTTTATCGTAACGGAGAAGGACGGCGGCAAACCGGGAATGAAATACGACACCGAAGGAAAGATTCTGAAGGTGAAGGTTTCTAAGGAAGACGGCGTGCTGAAAGCGGTTCAGATGAATTCGCCAAGCTATAAGAACGTCTATGAAGCCGCCGGAGAATATACACCGGAAGGTACCAAGACCCTCCTGAGTGAGAATGGAAACAAGCTGTCTGTAAAAGGCGGTCAGTTTGAGTTCAACGTATACTATTCCGGTCATGAAGATCAGGATCCGGTAATCACCGGAACCACCGGAAACGGAAAGTATGCACCGATTCACTTCGGTACTCTGTCCTACACCATCTCCGACCTGGAGAAGCTGGTGGCAAAGGGTTATGCCGACAAGAAGGTGCTGGCAAGCGGCGCCGAATACAGCATCAACTATGCGGTAACCGAGAAGGAGACGGGCAACAGTGCGCTGCAGCAGAACACTCAGACTCAGACCTTCCGGGTAGTAGTGAAGGATAACGGAACCGGAAAGCTGACCGTGGAATCCGGAACCGGAAAGAAGCTGAATTTCGAGAACGTATACAAGTCGGAAAAGGCTACCGTAAACTTCGAAGGACTGAAGGTACTGGAAGGCCGCAGTCTGAAGGCGGGCGAGTTCACCTTTAAGGTTGCTTCCGCCGATGCCGACACACCGATGCCGGAAGCGAGAGAGGCGCAGAATAAGGTTAACGGCTCGGTGAACTTCGGAACCATCACCTACAGCAAGGACGACCTGGGCGATGCCACAGAGAAGACCTTTACCTATAAGGTCACCGAATCCGGAAATCACCCGGGCGTTGCCAACGATACCGAGACCAAGACCGTAAAGGTCACTGTAAAGGATGACGGAAAGGGCCACATCACGGCGGAGATGGATCCAAAGGCGGCACCGCTGTTTACGTTTAACAATACGTACCGTACCACCTCCCAGGATTCCTCTGTCACCGGACAGGTTTCGATTAAGAAGGCACTGGCCGGCCGTGCCATGGAAGACGGTGAGTTCCATTTTGTACTGAAGGACGAAAAGGGAAAGACCGTTGGCAATGCGACCAACGATAAGGATGGCAACATCACCTTCCCGGCACTGACCTTCAAGAACGTGGGCACCTATAACTACACCGTAGAAGAAGTGGCCGGAAACGACAGCCACATCACTTACGATACGACTTCCTACAGAGTCAGCGCAGTTGTAACGGATAATCTGGACGGCACGCTGAAGGTCACGTGGACCGGCGGAACCGGCACGATTCTGTTTAAGAACACCTACAGTGTCGACCCGGCGGATGCGACTCCGAGCGTGGAGAAGAAGATTATCGGAGAAAACCCGGCGAAGGACAGCACTTTCCGCTTCACCCTCACCGGCGCCGACAATGCACCGATGCCGAAGGGAAGTGTGGACGGCGAGAAGACGGAAACGATTACAGGGGAAGGACAGACGGACTTCGGAAAGATTACCTTTACTCAGGCCGGAACCTATACCTACAAGGTAACCGAGAAGCTGGGCAATGAGGCCAGCTACAATTATGACTCCACCGAATACACTTTGACCTACAAGGTAACGGATGTACGCGGTGAACTGAAAGCAGAACAGAGCATCACCACCGGAGGCAAGAGTGCAAATGCAATGGTATTTACCAACGAGTATGCACCGGCATCCATGGAGGGCGATGCGGCCATTACCGGTACGAAGGAACTGGTGGGACGCAGCATGCAGGCGGACGAGCAGTTTGAGTTCACATTGAAGGCCGGAGATGAGGCGACTCAGAAGGCCATCGATGAGAAAGACATCGTGCTGAATGATACGGATGCAAGCCTGAGCGGCATGAAGGATGGCGAAAAAGCGACGTTCTCCTTCGGCAGAGCGGAATTCTCCAAGGAAGGGGAATATACTTTTACCGTAACGGAGAAGGACGGCAGAAAAGCCGGAATGACCTACGACACCGCTGCGAAGACCTTTAAGGTGAAGGTTTTCAAGAAGAACGGCGTCATGAGCACGGTTCAGGAGAACCAGCCAACATTTAAAAACACCTACGAGGCCTCCGGCGAATACACACCGGCAGGTACGAAGACGCTGTTGAATGAGAACGGAAACAAGCTGTCTGTAAAGGACAACCAGTTCAAGTTCAGCGTATACTATGCCGGTCACGAAGAGGGAGAGCCGGTAATCACCGGAACTACGGCCGGCGGCAAGGATGCAGCCATTCAGTTTGGCAAGCTGTCCTACACCATTTCCGACCTGGAGAAGCTGGTGGCAAAGGGTTATGCCGACAAGAAGGTATTGGAGGACGGTGCGGAGTACAGCATCAACTATGCGGTCACCGAGAATGCAACGGGCAACAGCGCACTGCAGCAGAACACTCAGGTTCAGACTTTCCGAGTAGTGGTAACGGACAACGGAAGCGGTAATTTGGCGGCGAAGTCCACATACGGACAGAAGATTGCGTTCGAGAATCTGTACAAGTCGGAAAAGGCAACGGTAAACTTTGCAGGACAGAAGGTGCTGGAAGGCCGTAAGCTGAAGGCAGATGAATTCAGCTTCAAGATTACATCCGATGAAGCGAATGCACCGATGCCGGAGCAGGCGGAAGTACAGAATAAGGCGGATGGCTCTGTGAACTTCGGAACCATCACCTATGGAAAGAATGACCTGGGCGATGCAACGGAGAAGACCTTTACCTACAAGGTAAAAGAATCCGGAAACCAGCCTGGCGTAAGCAACGACACCGAAACCAAGATCGTAAAGGTCACCGTAAAGGATGACGGAAAGGGTCACATCACGGCAGAGACCAATCCGAATACGGCACCGCTGTTTACATTTAACAATACGTACAGCACCGCTTCTCAGGATTCCTCTGTCACCGGACAGGTTCAGATGAAGAAGGCGCTGACCGGACGTGCGCTGAAGGACGGCGAATTCCACTTCGTTCTGAAGAACGAGGCCGGAAAGGAAGTTGGAAAGGCAGTCAACGACAAGGATGGCAACATTACCTTCCCGAAACTGACCTTCAAGAATGTGGGAACCTACAACTACACCGTGGAAGAAGTGGCCGGAAACGACCGACACATCACCTACGATACGACTTCTTATGCAGTTAGTGCGGTTGTAACGGATAATTTGGACGGTACGCTGAAAGTAATCTGGAACAGCGGAACCGGAAACATTCAGTTCCGCAATACCTACACGGTAGATTCCACGAATGCAACGCCGAGCGTGGAGAAGAAGATTACCGGAGGAAATCCGGCAAAGGACAGCACATTCCACTTCACTATCACCGGAAGCGACAATGCGCCGATGCCGGAAGGCAGCAAGGATGGCACGAAGTCGGTAACGATTACGGGCGAAGGAAAGGCGGACTTCGGAAAGATCACCTTCGATAAAGCCGGAACCTACACCTATAAGGTTTCCGAGAAGATTGGAAGCGAGTCCAGCTACAATTACGATGCAACCGAATACACCCTGACCTACAAAGTAAAGGATGTAGATGGCGAGCTGAAGGCGGAGAAGAGCATCCATGCCGGAGACAAGAGTGCAGACGCAATGGTATTTACCAACAAGTATGCACCGGCATCCCTGGATGGGGATACCGCTCTCACCGGAACCAAGACACTGATTGGCCGGAATATGCTGAAGGATGAAGAATTCAACTTCACGCTGAAGGCCGGCGATGAGGCAACACAGAAAGCTATCGATGAGAAGGATATCGTTCTGGGAAGCACCAATGCAAGGGTAAGTACTTTGTCAAATGGCTCCACCACAACATTCATGTTCGGCAGAGCGGAATTCGCCAAAGAAGGAGAATACACCTTCCTCGTAACGGAGAGAGACGGCGGCAAACCGGGAATGAAGTACGATACCGAGAGCAAGACCTTGAAGGTGAAGGTGTCCAAGGTAAACGGCATCATGACTGCGGTTCAGGAAAAGACACCGGTATTCAAGAACACCTACGAGGCATCCGGAGAGTACACGCCGGAAGGCAACAAAACACTGCTGAATGAAAACGGAAACAAGATGTCCGTAAAGGATGATCAGTTCAAGTTCAGCGTATACTACGCCGGTCATGAAGATCAGGATCCGGTAATCACCGGAACCACCGGAAACGGAAAGTATGCACCGATTCACTTCGGTACTCTGTCCTACACCATCTCCGACCTGGAGAAGCTGGTGGCAAAGGGTTATGCCGACAAGAAGGTGCTGGCAAGCGGCGCCGAATACAGCATCAACTATGCGGTAACCGAGAAGGAGACGGGCAACAGTGCGCTGCAGCAGAACACTCAGACTCAGACCTTCCGGGTAGTAGTGAAGGATAACGGAACCGGAAAGCTGACCGTGGAATCCGGAACCGGAAAGAAGCTGAATTTCGAGAACGTATACAAGTCGGAAAAGGCTACCGTAAACTTCGAAGGACTGAAGGTACTGGAAGGCCGCAGTCTGAAGGCGGGCGAGTTCAGCTTTAAGATTGCTTCCGACGATGCCAACGCACCGATGCCGGAGCAGACGGAAGTGAAGAATCATGCGAACGGCAGTGTAAACTTCGGAACCATCACCTACGGCAAAAACGATT
>ERZ1031347.273-NODE-273-length-25223-cov-43.849491_pt1 | contig 25223 bp, 9 predicted proteins | sample MGYA00517106_ERZ1031347 | MGnify/ENA primary metagenome ERZ1031347 (study PRJEB33719, sample SAMN04261392) | wastewater metagenome | biome: periurban shantytown; feature: human; material: feces | host: Homo sapiens | place: Peru: Lima | collected 2012-07-19 ...
GTGACGGCTGCGGTGGCGAGCACGTATGCGGCGCTCATCACGCCGGCGATCGTCCAATTGTCGTACATGTGGTTGAGCGCGAGCACGATACCGAGGCCCATCATGGACATCGGCAGTCGCGCGATGGCTCCGGACACGCAGAACGCCTTCGTGCCGGGAATGCGGAAAAGCTGCGCGTATGGCGATTGCGTTTTCTGCGATTCGTGCGGTTCGTGCGATTGCGATTGCGGTTTCGCGCCCGTCACGCCGTCACCTTTCCCCGGTAGATGAACATGTCGTCGAACAGTGGCGGCACTTCGCCGTCGGCGCTGCCGCCGAGCCGGGCGACCGTCTCGCTTGCCGTGCGGTGCGCGATGCAGTCCAACCCCTTGTGGTCGTAGAAGCTCACGTCGCAGTCGGAATCGGTGTGCAGGTAGAACGCGGGCACGTCCCATGCGGCGAAATGCTCCTGCATGCGTCTCCAAAGCTGCCCGCCCACACCGTGGCCGCGCACGTCGGGGTTGACGATGAACAGTTCCAGCTCGCCCATGGTGGTTTCGTTGGCGCGCCCTTCGCGTTCCAGATCGAGTTCCACCGAGAAGCCGGATTTCAGCGCCGCCATATGCTTGGCGGCCTCCGGATCGGCGTCGATGCGGCGTTCCAAGGCCTTCATTTCCTCGCCGACTTCGATTTCGTCGAGCTGCGGCGCCTCGCCGGCGACGCGGATGAACGTGACGCCCGCGAGTGTGCCGTCGGCGGCGAACGCGCCGTTGGCGAACGTGGTCGGCAGCAGGTAGTGCAGCACGAAATATCGGGAGATCAGCCGCGACATGTCCGCGCCGACCTTGTCCACATCCTGCGGCCAGGTACGGTCGAACAGGTCGACCACCGCGTCCAGATCGCCCCAGACGATGGGACGGAAGACGATTGCCGATGCGTTGTTTGTTCCGGCACCCATGCCGGCGTTCGGGATTGCGGTTGCGCTGTTCGCAGCCATATCAAACACTCCTTAACTGTCGTTGCGTCCGGCATGTGCGCCCGCCCACACATGCTGCACGAGGGTAGCGGCGTTCCTCCACAACGCTGCCTGCATAGCGGTTTCTCCCGCAGGCAGGCCGGAAAGCGCCGCTCCCCCGCTTTCTTCGGTCAAGGAGCCATTGCGCACCGGCACTAGTCGTTGTCGGATTGCTGCGGAATTCCGTAGCTCAACTCGGCAAGGATCTCTTCTTCTGTTTTGTCGAGGGCGTCAAGCTCCCGATCGGCCTCGTGAGGCTCACTCACATAGTAGAGACAGGCGTCGATTGCATCCAACGGCACCCCTTCCATCGCCGCGAGCAGCAGGCGGTACAGGTCGAGCTGTGCGAGCTTCTCCTTGATTTCGTCCGGTTTGCGTGGTTTTACGCCGGTTTTCCAATCGACCACGGTGTAGCGTTTCGTCTCGTCCGTTTCGTCGAGACCGCCGAAGAACACCGCGTCGAGTTTGCCGTTGACGATGGTGCCGAGCTGGGGCATGTCGACGACGAGCTGGCGTTCCGCCCATGCTGGACGTCGTTTTGCCCACGGCGAGGCGACGAGACGACGCTGCCAAGCGGCCAGTTTCCGTTCGTCTCGCAATTGGGCGTCCTGCGATGGTGCGTCCTGCGATTGCACGCCGCCGTTGTCCGCGTCGACTTGCGTATCACCTATCAATGCGATCAGTTCCGCACGCGACTGCGCGGCCATACCGGCAGCACCTTCCGTACCGCCGATGCCGTCGACGTCCGCATCCGCCATGATGAAACGCTCAGCCCATGCGTGGAACCGCGTGCCGAGCTGTGCCGCCGGCGAGGCGACGTGCGGAATCGGACGGACCAGACCACGCCAGTAGGCGCGGGAGTCACGCTCGCCCATGGAGCCGGCGCGCGCTTGCAGCGAGGTGACGTTTTGGCGGCCGGCAGCAAGGATACGTTCGCCTTTGGCACGCACGGCCTCGTCGAAGGCGTCCTGCGATTCGCCTGCGTCAGCCGCGTCCGGTTCCGGCATGAGATGTTCGTCGGCGACGAGCAGTTTGGCGAGACGCAGCAGTGAGTTTCCGGTTTCCGGCGATGGCGTGGCGGATTCATCGGCAACGTCGCCCTGCGTTCCCGTGGATTCAGCGATATTCGGTTCGTCGGATTCGACGGCACGTACCTGTTCGGCCGCGGCACGCAGCTTGTCGGCGACATCGGCGCTCAGATCGCACGGCCAAGGCAAAGTATGGTCGTCCGAGACCGGTTCGAGCGGCGTGTTCCACGCATCGCCCACCACGGCATTCTCGAAATCGCGGGCGTGTTCGCCTACGAAATAGCCGTCGGGCAGGTCAAGTCCCAGCGTGTGCGGGGAGCCGTCCACATCGTCGGACAGGTTGTCCGGTTCGCGTACCGCGGTGACGATTCCGTTCATCGAATCGCGCGTCTCCAGCCAGAAATTCGACGGCGCGGCGCTTTTCTTTCCCTCCGCCAGGCGGGAGTCGCGGCTCGTCTCGTTGCATCCGCTGTATACGAGCAGCGCCTCGTAGCGGGCGCGCGTCAACGCCACGTAGGCGAGACGGCGTTCGTCGGCGTGCAGTCGGCGGCCGTATTCCTCCTGTTGCGTCAGGTACAGGCTTGCCGGATCCATTCCTTCCATATCGTCGACGGCCATGGTTCGCAAGGTGCCGAACACCTCGTCGTCGATCACTTCCGCATCGTCCAATCCGTCGAGCGATTCCACGGGATTGCCCCCGATGGGCGCGTCGTGCGGGAATCGTGGCAGGATATCCGCGTCGGCGCGCACCGGAACCGGCACCGCGGACGGGTCTTCCAGCCAAGTGTGGGCTTTTTCGAAGTATTCCGGCGGCTCCCATACGCCGTCGCGCCGACCGCCCGGATGGTCTTCGTCCGTTTTGACGCTCAGGCGGTCGCCTTGACTGGACGGGAAGGTGCCGTCGCGCATGCCGACCACGGCCACGGCGTCCCATTCCAGGCCTTTCGACTGGTGCACGGTCATGAGCACCACATCGACGGGGGTATCTGGTGCGGTGGCGTTGTCGTCGGACGCGTCACGCAGCGAATCCACCCACGAGATGAACGCGCGCAGGCTTGGCGTGCCCTGCGCGGCGATTTCCTGCAAGTAGGTGTCCACCAGAGACAACATCGCGTCGAGTGACGAAGCGGCATGCGATGTGACACGATTGCCGGCATCCGGATGCCGCATCCGTTCGGCGAGCAGCAGGTCGATGTCCAGTCCGAGCGCGGTGATGGCCGTGCGTACCACTTCCGGCAACGGATGGCCGGCCGTGCGCTGCACCTGTTGGATGACGCGACCGGCGTGGATGACGCTCGCGGCTCCCGTACGGCTCAATACGCCGTCGACGAGGTGCCGCAGATCGCCGCGCAGCAGCACGTCGATCAGGAAGACGGCGTTGGGCACTTGGTCGCGGTAGGCGCGCACGGTGGCGCGGATGTCGGCGTCGGACGGATTCGCATCCGCCTCCACGATGCCGGCCGACACGAGCGCGCGGTAGCGTTGCGCGGTGTTGAGCCGTTCGGCGATGCCGGCGAGCGCCTGCAGATCGTCGGCGGACAGACCGAATCGTGGCGTGGCGAGCAGCCGCATGAGCGCGGCGCTGTCGGTGTGGTCGCATACGACGTGCAGCAGGGCGAGGATGTCTTTGATTTCGGGACGTTCCAGGAGTGCGGCCTGGCCGACGACGAGTGTGGTGAGGCCGGCTTGTTCCAGTGCGTCCTCGTAGGCTGGCATCTGCGTTTTGGAGCGGAACAGGAGCGCCACGTGCGGACGGTTGTCTTTGGCTCCGTCGGCGAGCTCGTTTTCGGTTGGCGTGTGCAGTGCGATCGCTTGTTTGGCGAAGCGTACGATGGCGTCGATTTCCTGGCCGAATGTGGCGTAGCCGAGCACGCCGAGCGTACCTTCGGGGGCATTGTCGATGTTGGCGAGCGGGGGCACGTCCACTTCGCGCATAAGCGAGCTGCCGCGACGTCTGGCGGGCAGGCGCAATGGTTTCGTCAGATTGTTGGCCGCTTCGAGCACCATGCGCGAGTTACGTCGGGTGACGGTCAGCGTGTAGGGCTTGTCGGTGGCGTCGTGGCCGAAGTCGTGTTGCAGCATGCGGAATGCGCCTGGGCTGGCTCCTCGCCATGCGTAGATCGATTGGAAGGGGTCGCCGACGGCGTTCACCGCGCTGCGATGGGTGGAATCGGCGTGGAACAGTGCGGTCAGGAGGGCCGCCTGCGTGGTGGAGGTGTCTTGGTATTCGTCAAGCAGCACGTGCGTGTAGCGTTTGCGGTAGGTGGCTCCGATGGAGGGGAATCGGGTGACGAGTTGGAATGCGGCGATGGTGAAGTCGCTGAATTCGGCCATGTTGAGGGCGCGTTTTTCGGCGTGGTAGTCGGCCACGAGGTCGAGTAGCAGGTCGCGTTTGCGGGCCGTGCCGGCCAACTTCGCGGTGTTGTGGACGCACAGTTGGTGGCATTGGGCGCGGTATTCGCGTTTGCGCGCTTCGAAGGCGGTGTCGGATTCCTTTTTCTTCTGTTTCGGAGCCTTGCCCACTTTCGGCTCGTCATCGGGAACGTCCTCGTCTTCAAGCGCTTTGGCCACTTGCGCCACGAACGCCTTATCCCATGCGCGCACGCGTTCCACGGCTTCGTCGAAGCTGGTGCAGTCGCTGCCGATCATGGCTCCTGCGATGGCGTTGGATAGGGTGAACACGTTGCCGGCGATGGTGGAGAATTTGCCGAGTTCGTCGCCGCCTTGGTCGAAGGCCATGAGCTGGTCCATGTGCTTGTCGAGCACGGTGTGGATGAGCTGCAGCGCTCCGGCTTCGCTCAATGGCTGCGTGTTTTGGTCGAAGCCGACGAGCAGGCCGTATTGGCGCACGATGGTTTGGAAGAACGCGTCATAGGTGGAGACTTCCGGTTTGAGGAAGGCGACGCGCGTACCACGTCCGGCCTGGTTGCGCGTCACGGCAGCGGAAACGCGCGAAAGCAGTTCGGAGGCGGCTTTGCGTGTGAAGGTCAGGCCCAGAATCTTCTCGGGACTGATGCCTTGGTCGATGAGGGTGATGATGCGGCGGGTCATGGTGTAGGTTTTGCCGGAGCCGGCGCCCGCCACCACGACCACGTCCTCGTATGAGGGGGCTTGGATGACGGCGGCCTGTTCCGGACTGTCGGTGAATTTCGGCGTGGCGGCCGGCGCAGTGCCCATCGCATCGCCCTTTGCTGTGGCCCCGTTCGTTGACATGCTTCCGTTCATACCGTTGCTCCCGTTCATGCCACGGTCCTTTCGAATACGGTGTTCTGCTCGCCTTGGCAGGCCGGGCAGACCCCACTGCCGTACGTTCTGCAGTATCCGACGTGTTCCACGGTCGGACGCGCGGTGATGCGGGTGGCCCGGCTCGCCGCGGCCGCATAGAAGACGCGGGAGATCATGGTCAGCGACCATACCGTCATCTTCGACCGCGATTCCAGAAGTTGCTTCCAATGTTCTTCGCTGACCTGCGCCGGCCGTTCGACGTCGTCGAGGCCGCTGGTGAAGACGCTGGCCATTTTGGGCACGTATTTGCGGGGTATGAAATCGCCCGCGTTGATGCTTCCGCCGGCGAACAGCGCCTGCTGGTGGTACGCTTCGTCGCCTTGCCCTTTGCGTGGCGCGGGTGCCGCGTATTCCATGACGTGGAACAGGGCGCTTTGGGTGATGTCCGGCATGGTTGCGATCGCCTGCGCGCCGCGTTTTCCGTCGTGTTCCGGGAATGCGAGGCCCAGCTGGTAGCAGACGAGCTGCAGGTCGCTGAACAGGGAGCGTCCATTCGGCACTTTGCCGGTTTTGTAGTCAATCAGCCGTACCTGTTCGCGGCCGTCTGCGGTACGGCGGTGTTCAAGACGGTCGATTCTGCCCGACAGGCGTACGGTGAGCCGGTCGCTCATGCCGGTTTCCGGCCAGCCGTCGACGAGCGCGCCCATGATGGCGATGAGTTCGTCGCGGGAGATCGGAGCGTTGCCGTCGATGGCGTTGTAGGCGTCGAGGATGTCGTCGAAGTCGAATTGCGCGGCGAACTGCCGTTCCGCTTCGGCATGGTCCAATGTTCCCACGGTGATGGTTTCGGTGTTGTTCGACGGGTATCCCGTACGGTTCGACTTGACGAAATATGTGGCGATGTTGCGCAATGCGACCGATGCTTTCGCGTCCTTGCCGAGCGCCTTGTACCGTTCCTCGGGGTCGTCGATGGCGTTGAGGTCGCCACGTAGGGTCTTGTATCGGCTGATCATCCATTGGGCGATTTCGTCGATGTTGTCCTCGTCGCTTACCGCGGTGTGGTTTTGGGGCAGGTCGAGGCCGGCTTCGGTGGCCTGTTGCGCGACGGCGTGGATGAGCGAGCCGAAGCTGGTGGCCGCGCTGCCCATGCGTGGGCCGGCGAAACGGTTCTCCAGCATCCAGCACACCGGGCACGCCCACAAACTGTCCACGGCGGATGGAGAAAGGGTGACCACGTCGGATTGGCCGTCTGTTTTTTCGATGGATTCCGGTTGTTCGATAAGCTTCGCCTTGTCGGCATGCTCCGTTTTCCCGTCAGATTCCATCTTGCCGTCGATTTCCGTCATATCGTCGGCTCCCGCATGTTCCGTAAGGAACGCCCAATTGTCGGGATTCGCGGCGGCGATGCCATGCGATGCCAACAACGCCAAGGCTTGCGCGGCATCGCGCGCTTGGGGGGAATCGGCCGGCGCATGGGCCAGCACGCTTCGCGCGGCGGCGACCAGGCCACGTGGGTCGGCCTCCAGTCCCGCGTATTCGCCGGCCTCGCCGACCGCCGTGTACACGCGTGTTTCCGCATCGGCATCCCGGTCGCGGTCGAACCATTCCGGCAGGTAGCCGTAGAGGAAGTCGGACGGCACATGGTCTTCGTTGAGGACCGCGCTTACCGTCACGCGCTCATCGGCGCGGGTGAGCGCCACAAGGAGGCTTTTCTGTTCGGAGGCGAGCACCGCGGCGAGCTGCGCGTTTTCGCGGCCTGCGGAAGTGACGATGTCGTCGGACAGTCGTCCATGCAGCATGATGTCGGCGAGCTCCTCCCCGCCGAACAGGGTGTTGCGCGGTGAGAGGTTCGGCCATTGGCCTTGTTGGAACGCAGGCATGAATACTAGTTTCCAATGTTTTCCGGCAGCTCCGGCGGGCGTGGTGAGCGTCACGGCCTGATCGATCGGCGCGGTGTGCGCCAGGGAGTCGGCTTCGATGGCGAGCGCGCGGACCTGTTCGATGAACGCGTCGATGGTGTGCGCTGCCGTCACGCCGTTCGATTCGCCGCCGGACGCGTAGCTGAACAGGCGCATCGCGGTGTCGAGCCGGTCGTTGGCCGCGCGGCCTTCGGCGTTGTTGCGCAACGCCGTTTTCTGCCAGATTTCGGCTTTGCCGAACGCCTGCCATGCACAGTCGAGCATGTATTGCGGTTCGTGGGATGTCAGGCGTGCCTCCGACCGCAGGGTATCGTCAAGCGTTTTCCACAGGCGTGCGAAGGCTTGCGCTTGGGGGTCTTTGCGGCCCAGTACGGAGGCGATCGCGTCGAGCACGCGGTCGGTGTCGCCTTCCAATAGCAGGATGTACAGCGCGTTCATGCCGAAGGATGGTTCGTCCGCGTCCTCAGCGGCACGCTCTCCCGTCATCAGCCGGTCGTCGGTGTCGATTGCCGGCAGGCCCATGTCGGCAGCGTTTTCCGTGTCCGACGCCGATGCCGCCACGCGTGCGGTGTGGAAGGTTTCGACGTAATCGTTCCAATCGTCGATCAGCTGTGGCAGCAGCGCGCGTCCGGACGTGTCGGACGTGGTCGGATCGGCTGTATCGTCATGCAAAACCGTGGCCAGCGAGCCGAGCGCGTTCATCGCCGATTCGACCACGCACAGCCGAGCCGGACGTTCGCCGGGGGTGGTGATCAGCGGCGAGTTCATGATTGATGCGACGCGTGAGCGCACGTATGCGCCGGCCGTGTCGAGGTTCATGGACGAGGTGGCGATGCCTTGCCGTTTCAGTTCGGCCAGTTCGATCATGGAGAACAGGCCCTGCACGAACGGTTCGTCCTTGAGGGGGCGGGTCACGCTCGAATAGCGTACGGGCACGCCGTCGGCGCGTAGCCGTTCGCCGAACGTGCGCACGGTGGCGTTGTCGTGGGCGATCACGGCCATGTCGTTCCAGTCGCGGCCGTGTTCGAGATGTTCGGTTTTGATTTTCCACACCACGTCGTCGAGTTCTTCGACGGTGGAACGGTACATCGCGGCTTCAAGACTGCCGTCGTGCGTCTCCGGTATGGCGATGGCCGGCATTTTGCCGGGGCGGTTCGCCAGCGCGTCGTCGGTCGATTCCGTGCTGGCGATGGTCAGGCTCACGCGGCTCGCCACCGCGGCCAGGTCCGTGCCTTCGGCCATATGGGACGGTTCCAGCCGTACCAGTCGCGCGCCCAATCGCGATTGCGCCATGTTGAACAAATATTCAGGGTACGATCCGCGGAACGTCTGCACCGCCTCGTCGGGGTTGCCGACGAGCAGCAGTCGCACGCCACGGTTGCGCAATGCGGTGAGAAAGTCGAAGCCGGCGAGTGTGGCGTCCTGGAAATCGTCGACGATGACGAGTTTCGGCAGGTCGGACGTTTCGGCTTCGTTCACGGCGGCCGCGGCGTCGATCATGAGCTGCGAGGCGTCGAGACGGTATTGGTCCGGATATGCCTCGTTGATGGCCTGGTTGTATTCGGCGCGCAGCGCGAAGGCGAGCCGCCATTGCACGCGCAGTCGTTCGCGTCGTTCGTCAAGCGTGCCGTGCTCGTCGGCAGCGCGGGAAATCAGCGCGTCTTCGAGTTCCGGTTTCGCGCCGATCTCGTTCATGCGGGCAAGCATGTCGCGCAGCTGGTTGGCGAAGGCGTCGGTGGCGTCGTCCACCACCATGCCCGACCAGTCGGCGACCACGAAGTAGGTGCGCAATAGCGCGCAGGTGGAGCATTCGTCGCCGTGCTCGGCATGTTCGGCATGCTTGGCGAGCACGCGGCGGATGACCACGTCCTGTTCGGCCCCGTTGAGCAGTTTCGGCAGGGGTTGTCCGGCATGCGATCGCACGGCGGTCATGATGCGGAACGCGACGGCTGGCAGGGTGGTGACGGGGCGTGCCTGCGAGATCGCGGACAGTTCGCGGATCACGGTGTCGCCGAGCCGGTCGGCCACCTGTCTGCCGGAGACCGTCATCACGGCGTACGCGTCGCCATGCCGCTTCATCGCGGCGACCAGCATGTCCAGCGCGAACCGGGTCTTGCCGCTGCGGGGTGCCCCCGCAACCAATGTCGCGTCATCGAGATCGTCCACATCCATCATGTCTCCCCAGCTTAGCCGAACGGTCCGGCTACGAATCGCATATCATCGTCCGAAGCCGTCCTGAAAACGTCATCGTGGACACCGCCATCTTTATATATGGACATCGATACCCTCTACAAAGTTTTTCGGACACCGCCACCAATAAGATTGACTAGCGGCGCAGCCCGGGAAGGTTCAACAGCGAACAGACGGCCTGCCCATGACGACGAGTACGGTCGAAGCATAGACGCAACGCACGGAACCGGGCAGGAACTACAGGAAAGAGGAAGCATGGAAGCCTCAAGGAGCATTCCCCCTCAGATTCCCGGCTACACACTGATCAAACGGCTGGGCTCCGGTTCCGAAGCCGACGTGTACCTGTACCAGCAGCTTTCCCCGGCCCGTCAGGTGGCCATCAAAATCAGCAAGAACACGCTCGACCCACGTGCCGCGGTCCGCTTCCGTTCCGAAGCGAATTTCATGGGGCAGATCTCCACACACCCCTACATTCTTTCCGTCTATGAGAACGGCGTGACCGTCAACGGGCGCGGCTACACCGTGTTCGAATACGCTCCGGGCGGCAATTACAAGACGTTCCTCGAGCATGGCCGTCTCACCGCCGACCAGATGCTCACCGTCGGTATCGATCTGGCGAGCGCGCTGTTCACCGCGCATCGCAAAGGCATCATCCATCGAGACATCAAGCCCAGCAATATTCTCATCAACGCGCACAATATGCCCATGCTCGCCGATTTCGGCATCGCCGGGTCCGTCTATGGGCGTCCGGGTGTCGGCTTCACCATCGCGTGGGCCGCGCCGGAGGTGCTTGCCCAAGGCGGTGGCGGCAATGAATCGTCCGATATCTATTCGCTTGGCGCCACGCTGTTCGCCATGCTGATCGGCCAATCGCCGTACGAGTATTTCTACGCCGATGTGCTGGGCGATTCCCAACGGCAGGTGCGGGCCGAACGGCTCAAGTCCGTCATTCTCAACAATCCGCTGCCCAAGCTCAACCGTCCCGACGTGCCGGCCGAAGTGGAACGGGTGTTGCGTAAGGCCTTGAGCCGTACGCCCGAGGATCGTTACTATTCCGCGTTGGAGTTCGCGCGCGACATGCAGCGCGTGCAACAGGCCTTGTATGGCCGTGCCGTGCAGACCACCGTCGAGGGTGTGCCGGATTATCCGCAGAACATGTACGCGCAGACTTCCACATTCGACCAGTCCGCCCCGGTTGCGAAACAGCATGCCCGGTGGGTGAAGCCGTTGGCCGTCACGGTTGCTGCGGCGGCCGCCGTGGTCGTGATGGCGTTGGCGTTCGTCACCGTCGTCATGCCGAATATGGATGCGGCTTCCGACAACAGCAAGGTGCAGGTGCAGAACCATGGCGCCCAGAACCATGCCGAGGACGATCCCGATTCGGCGATCACGTCGGGCAGTGTGCCGAGCGTGCAGGATCTTACGGGCGAATACACCGCCGACGGCAAAGTGCGGTTCACGTGGGTCAATCCTTCTCCGAAGGATGGCGATTCGTACGCGTGGTCGCTGGTCGGCGATTCGGGAACCGACCCGAACGCGCAGGGCACCACCACGGAGTCGACGCGTATCGAAATCGATCCGGCCGACGGCGCGCAGACGTGCGTGCAGGTGAGTCTGGTTCGCGCGGACCGGCAGATGTCCGAGAATCCCATGATCGCGTGCGCGGCCAAGCCGTGAGTTTGCGGCCGGATGCGGGTGACATGAACCGATACGAACCAATACAGCCCGGCATGCATGCGGGCAAACAGGTAGGCGCATGCGGTTGGATGCGCGGTCAAGCAAAGTTTGGGCACAATCAGGGAAGAGCCAGTCGATGAGCAAGCATAGGAACGCCGAGAACCAGTCGGCGCAATCGTACGAACGGCAGTTGCGATTCGGGTCGATGCTGCGCAAGCTGCTGCCTTCCGGCAGTCGCCGGTGGATCACGCCGATCGTCATGCTGCTGCTGTTGCTGGGCATCGTCGCCGGAGCCGTCATCGTCAGTTCGGTGACGCAACGTCACGTGCAGCTCGACGATGGCACCGTGTGGGTCACTTCGCTCAAGGACCGCAAGGCCGCCCGTTTCAACGTGCGCAACCGGGACGCCGACGCGGGCGTCGCCTCCACTGCGGCCCGGTTCGACGTGGCCCAGCATGATGGCTCCACCGTGATCTCCGAAGGTACGAAGGCCAGCAACATCGAGGCCTCCACCGTCAGCGAAAGCGGCAACACCACCATCAAATCGGATATGCGGACCGTCGTCGGAGGCAACACCGCGGCGTTCATCAACGTCAAGACGGGCAATGTGTGGGTCGGGTCCGCCGATGATGTGAAATCCATGAATCCGACCACCGATTCGCCGAAGATGAAGCTGGGGTCGGGTGGCCGTATCGCGGTGACGCATGACGGTGTCGTCTACGGCTACCGCACGTCCGACGGCGCGGTGCTCAGTGTCGACGGACCTCAGGGAACACCCGGCAAGGATGCGACGATCAAGGGCGCCACGAATGTCGAATCGTTCACCGTGGTCGGCAAGACGCCGGTCGCAGCCGGTGCCGGCAAGGTGTTCTGGCCGAAGGGCAGCGCGGATATCGGCCTGCAGGGTCAGGCGACGTTGCAGGCGCCGTCCACGGATGGCAGGCAGACTGGCTGGGTGGCGGTTTCCACGCCGCGGGGCATCGCCATGGTCGATTTGGGTAGTAAAAAGGTCACGCAGCTGCCGAATGCCGGCAAGGGCGATGCCGCGCAGCCGGTGTCCACCAATGGCTGCGTGTTCGCCGCGTGGGCGCAGAAGGCCAACAATTACATCAGGGTGTGCGCGGCGAACGACAAGGACGCACAGTTTTCCTCGTTGGAAGATGTCAATCCCACCTCGCAGCTCGTGTTCCGCACCAACCATCGTCTGGTGGTGCTCAACGACGTGGTCAACGGCAATGTGTGGAATCCGCAGGAGTCCACCAAGGTCATCAAAATCCAGTGGAACAAGGTGGAGACCAAGCAGTCGAAGCAACAGCAGCAGAACAACGACAGCGCCAACAACCAGCATAATTTCAGCAAGAACTGTTCGGCGCAGTCGGGGCAGATCAAGGCCGTGGACGATTCGTTCGGCGCGCGCGTGGGATCGCAGCAGATTCTCGACGTGTTGCGCAACGACGAGCAGACCGACTGTTCCGTGCTGCGCATCACGTCGGTGAGCGCTCCGGATGGCGCGAACATCACCGTCTCCCCCGTGTATGACGGCCGGTATCTGCAGCTCGACGCCTCCGGTGCCGCCGCGGGCAACGTGTCCTTCAGCTATGAGATTTCCGACGGGCGCGGGCAGACGTCCAGCGCCACCGTGTCGCTCACGCTGGCCGGCGGCGACGACCATGCGCCGCTGCAGAGCGACACTCCGCCGGAAATCGACGTGGAGCAGGGTGCTTCGTACACCGCGAACGCGTTGGGCAGCTTCTCCGACCCCGACGGCGATCCGCTGACCTTGGTGTCGGCATCGCCGCAGAACACCGATCAGGTGACGGTGTCCACGCGAGCCGACGGACAATTGGTCTTCAACGCCGGTTCGATGTCGTCCGGCAGGGCGGGCATCGAGGTCACGGTGTCCGACGGCCAGCAGACCGGCACCGGCATGATCTACTTCTCCGTGAAGCCGGCGAACACGCTGGGCGCGGTCATCGACCCCGTGGTCAAACAGACCACGCCCGACACCCGCACCACCATCGCGCTCAAACCGTACGTGCACGGCACGTCCGTCGAACCGGCCGAATTGACCGCGGTGGAGACGCCGTCCGGCGCGGCCACCACCATGAACGCCACCGACATGTCGATCACGTTCACCGCCTCCAATCCCGGCACCTACTATGTGCCGTACACCATCACGCAGGGTTCCATTCCGTCGACCGGTCTGGCTCGTGTGGAGGTGCAGGCGGTGGCCGGAGACGCCGCCAAGCCGATCGCGGCGAACGATGTGGCGCTGCTAGGCGCGGACAATACCGCGATCGTGGAGCCGCTTGCCAACGACGTCGACCCGATGGGCGGCGTGCTGTCGGTGACCAGCGTCACCGCGGACGCGCAAAGCGGCATCAAAACCGGTGTGGTGAGCAACAAGCGCGTCTATATCACCGCGCGTCAGGTGCCTACCGAGCCGGTGCGGATCTCCTACACCGTGGCCAACGCGGCCGGATCGTCGACCGGCGTCATCGTCCTGCAGCCGCCGGCGCTGACCACGTCGAATTCCGTGCCGAAGGCCGAGAACATCACCACACAGGTGCGCACCGAAGGCATCGTGTCCGTGGACGTGCTCGACCATGTCACGTATTCCGACGGCACCACGGTGAGCCTGCAGAACGATTTGCAGTATGACAAGAACACGTTCAAGGGTCTGGTGTTCGTGTCCGGCGACACCGTGCGCTATCAGGCCACCAGACAAACCGGCTCCTTCCCCGTCACCTACACGGTGAAGGACAATCTCGGCAACGCGGCCTCGGCCACCATCACCATCAACGTGCATCAGAAGGACGCGTCCAACAAGGCGGCTCCGACACCGTCCGACGTCGAGGCGCAGGTGGCGGCCGGTCAGAAGGTGCAGATTCCGATCACGCTCACCGGCATCGACGCTGACGGCGATGACGTGCAGCTGCTCGGCTTGGGCAACAAAGCGCCGAAACTGGGCCGTATCAGCGAGGTGGGCGCCACGTATCTGGTGTATGAGGCGTATGCCGATTCGTCCGGAACGGACACGTTCTCCTACGCCGTGGAGGATTGGACCGGTCAGAGGGCCACCGCGCAGGTGCGTGTGGGCGTGTTCAAATCCGGAGCCGATTCGGGTGTGTACGCGCGCGACGACGAGATCACGCTGCGTCCGAACACCGCGGCCACCGTGCCGGTGGCGCAGAACGACATTTCCGGGGACAATACTGATCTGACCGTGGCCAAGGACGTGGAATCGCAAGGCATCGGCGGCATTCAGGTCGTTGACAACATGCTGTCGTTCACCACGCCGAAGCAGGCGGGCACGTATTACGTGGTCTACACCGTCAAGGACAAGGCCGGCCTGTCCGATTCGGCGACGTTGACGGTGAATGTCGACGAGAACGCCGCCATCGACCCGCCGACCGCGTACGATTACCGTGTTCCGGCCGCCGCCACGATCGACAAGAAATCCGTGGACGTGGACGTTTCGCAGTGGATCGCCAATCCGTCCGGCACCGCCGACGAGCTTCAGGTGGGCGTGGATCCTTCCGCGACCGACCATGCGCATGTCAAGGGCGGCAAGGATTCCACCATCATCACCGTTGATCTGACCGATGAGGCGCGCGCGGTGCCGTACACCGTCACGAACACGACGTACGGCATCACGTCCACCGCGTTCATCCAAGTGCCCGCATATGGCGTGTTTCCGCCGGTTCTACGTCCGAAGGCGCCGGCGTTGAAGGTCAATGCGCGTGAGACCATCACCATCAACATCGCCGACTACGTGCGTGTGGGCGCGGGCAAGACCGCGTATGTGGACGGCGCCGATTCGGTGAGCGCCACGAAGGCCGCGGACGGCGACCTGTACGTCAACGACCAGACGTTGAGGTTCACCGCGCCGAAGGATTACGCGGGTCCCGCGTCCATCACCTTCACCGCGGTGGACGGCAAGCGAGACAAGAACGACAAGGTGAAGATCGTCAATTCGGCGGTGCTCACGCTTCCGATCACGGTGATCGGACGTGAGGTTCCGCCGCCGACGTTCTCATCCTCCACCGTCGATGTGGTGGCCGGCGAGAAGGCCACTACCATCGATCTGACGGCGCTGACCCATTCGGCGTCGGGCCTGTACGAGGATGAGAAGCAGTACTCGTATTCCGGCGGCGTGAATTCCGGCAGTGTGGATGCCAGAGTGTCTCCCTCCGGCACGTTGACCGTGTCCGCGGACAAGACGGCCACGCCGGACACCACGGTGAGCGTGCCCGTCTCGATCAAATATGCGAAGGGTACGGTGAGCGCCGGTATGACCGTGCGCGTCACCGCGTCCAACAGGCCGCTCGCCCGTGTCACCGAGAAGACCGTGAAAATCAAGGCCGGTTCCAGCGAGCAGGTGAATCTGCTGTCCGACGCGTACAATCCGTTCCCCGACACTCCGCTGACGGTGACCGGATGCACGTCCGATGGCGCGTCGAAGCTGACGGTGGATTGCCCGTCCAACGGCGTGGTGTCCATCAGGGCGGCTTCCGACATCGGCGCGAACACCAACAAGGTGGTCGTCACCGTGCGCGACGCCACCAAAACAAAGGAACGTGAGGTGACCGGCACCATCAGCGTTTCGGTGATGGACAAGCCTGATGCGCCGCTGCTTTCCGCGGTGTCCGGCGACCCGCAGGATGGCGCCGTGAATCTGAGCTGGACGGCCGGTTCGGCCAACGGCAGCCCGATCACCGAATACAAGGTGATGTGGGGCGGAGACGCGTCCGGCGAGCGCTCGTGCGGGCAGAAGACCTCCTGTCTCATCGACGGGTTGAAGAACGGCAAGACCTACTCGTTCAAGGTGCAGGCCAGGAACGAGGTCGGCTGGTCCAAGGATTCCAACGCCGTCGAGGGCACGCCGGACAAGCTGCCTGATGCGCCGACGGATGTGACGGCCAGTGTGAAGGGCAACACGGTGAGCGTCACGTGGAAGGCTCCGGACGGCAATTTCTCGTCGGTGGACAATTACGAGGTGACTTTGTCCGGCAGGAACGCGCCGTCCAAGCAGACGACAAATTCCACCGGAATCGATTTTGTTTTCGATAACAACGCGATTTCCGACGGCGACTCGTACACGGCGACGGTACGCGCCCACAACAAGGTGAATTGGAGCCAACCGTCCAAGGCGTCCGACGCTGTCAAGCCGTGGGGCAAGCCCGATGCGCCGAAGATCTCCGTGACGAACGACGACACCACGGGAACCGTCACCGTCGAATCCGTGGGCAACACCCGCAACGCGGGATGCAAGGCCGTCGAGATTTCCGGAGATGTCAGCGCAAGCATCGACGGATGTTCCGGATCCTACGATTTCAAGATTCCGGACCATGATCTCAACACCAGGGAATACACCATCAAGGCGGCGGTGGTCGGCAAGGAGAAAACGACCAGTGACGATTCGACCGTACGTTTCACACCGAAATACGCGGTGAAGGCGCCCGAATCGGTCAGCGTCAAGGGGCATGACGACGTGTGCGTAGTCAGTTGGAAGGAGAACGGCCACGCCGACGGGTTCACGGTGAGCGCGGACGGACTCGGCTCCTACCATGCCGGCGCTTCCGAACGATCGCACGATTTCCCGCTCAAGGAATGGCAGTTCTGTTCCTCGGGTTCCGTCACGCAGCATTTCAATGGCGCGGCAAGCACCTCCAAGTCCGGCAGGGCCGATCCGGCATACGTCCGCAAGGTGAAGGCCGCCGTCAAGGCGCCGATGCTGACGTGGGACGCCAATGATCCGAACATCATCAAGGTCAGCGGCGGATCGGTGAACATGTACGGCCAGCCCGGCAGAACCGTGATCACCTTCACCGCGGACGGCAAATCCTATGACGTCGCCTGGGTATTGGGCTCCGACAAACTGAACGTCAAGGATGTGCTGCCGACCGGAGTCGATTACGCGTGGAAGGCGAAGGTGGTGGGCACCGACACCGCGCTCAACAACGAGGACAATGGCGGCACACTGCTGGACCATGACAGGTACAAGGCTCCCACGCCGAAACCCGAACCGTCGGAACCTTCAGAACCATCAAAACCGTCGGAGCCATCGGATTCTGACGCGTCCACGGAAGGCGAAGCGGCCACGCGGAATGACCGGCCTGTGGCATCCTCCGTCGCCCTGTCCACCGTCGACGGCGCATCCAAGCCTTGGATCCGCGGCCTGGCCTACTACGCCAGATGGTGAAACGGACGATCACAGCAATCGCAAACACAACGAACCATCCACACGAGCAACACAACAAGCAAGGAGCAACCCATGAGCAACGATTTCGATGATGCCACCCAGCTGGGTTCCATCGGCCATAATCCAAGCGTTCCCAGCCAACCCGGCCAGCAGCAGCCGGCGTTCCACACGCCGAATCTGCCGGAGCAGCCGCAAGCCGATGAGGATCCGGAGGGCACGCTGCTGAGCGCGCACGGCACCGCCCAACCGGCGTTGCCGCAACAGTCCGCCCCGGCAACGCCGAACCAGCCGCGGTTCCGTCAGCCGATGCCGCAGAACCTTCGCCAACCGGCCGCCAATCCGGCAGTCGCAATGCCCGCGCAGCAGCCCGTCCAGCCAACCCAACCCGTCCAGCCCAGCCAGCCTGTACAGCCCAGCCAGCCTGTACAGCCCGTCAAACAATCCCAGCCGGTCGTCGACACGTCCATGATGACCGCACCCAGCAAAGACATCACCGAATTCCATGAGAAGTTCGCCAAGCTCGTAGACAACGTCTCCCAGGTCGTGGTCGGCAAGGAAGCACCCATCCGCCAATGCGCCACAGCCATGGTGGTCGGCGGGCACATCCTGCTCGAAGACAACCCGGGCACCGGCAAAACCCAGCTGGCGCGAGGCCTTGCCAACTCCATCGACATGTCGTTCAAACGTATCCAGTTCACCCCGGACCTGCTGCCGTCCGACGTGGTCGGCGTCACCTACTACGACCAGAAGCGCGGCGAATTCGAATACCGCGAAGGCCCGATCTTCGCGTCCATCGTGCTCGCCGACGAAATCAACCGCGCCTCACCGAAAACACAGTCCGCACTACTCGAAGTCATGGAAGAGCAGAAGGTCACCGTCGACGGCGTCACCCACCCGGTGCCGCAGCCGTTCATGGTCATCGCCACCCAGAACCCGATCGAACAGCTCGGCACCTACAAGCTGCCGGAAGCGCAGATGGACCGTTTCCTCATCAAAACCACCATCGGCTATCCAAGCCACGACGTGAGCGTCAACATCCTGAAACAGGTCAACGTCACCGACCGCGCCGCCACCGTGCATCCGGTGCTCACCGGCGAAGACGTGCTGCGCATGCGCAACATCAGCGAAACCGTGCATCTCGACGACGCGATCCTCGAATACATCGTGCGACTGGTGGAAGCCACCCGCCACAACGAACGCATCCAAGTCGGCTCCTCCATGCGAGGCGCGCTCGCCTTGACCCGCTGCGCGCGCGTATGGGCCGCCTCCGACAACCGCGGCTACGTAGTGCCCGACGACGTCAAAAACCTCGCCGTACCCGTGCTCGCGCACCGCATCACCCTCACCGCCGAAGCCACCTTCGCCGGAAACACCCCCGAACAGATGATCGGCCAGATCCTCGAAGACGTGCCGGCCCCAACCCTGGGCGCCAACGCCTGAAACACAATCCACCCCGGCATACGCACCACACAATCCGAAAGGTCAAGGAATGCGGCATTCGCACACAGTGCAGCGCAGACGGACCATCCAACGATCCCTACGCCGCCTCAAACATCGCATCAAGCGACTGGCCACCTCATACGTGTCGCCGCTTGGCTGGGCGGTGGCGGCGCTCGCCGTCGCCTCGCTGGTGGCGTTCGTCCTGCTGGGGTGGCATGAGCTGCTGGCCATGGCGGTGGTGTTCGCGGTCATGCTGGCCGCGGCGGTCATGCTTTCCCTTGGCAACACCTCGTTCCAAGCCACCATCGACGTGTCCAGCAGACGCGTCACGGTGTCAGACACGGTGAAAGTCGACGTCTGCGTGGACAATCCGGGCCGCACCCCCACCACGTCGGCGCGCGGCGACCTGCCCATCGGAGACAACCACGAACGGTTCGCCATTCCCATGCTCGCCGCAGGCCAGTCACGCCAGACGACTGTGGAATTCACCGCCGTCAGCCGCGCGGTGCTGCCCATCGGCCCGCTATCCATCCGCAAAGGCGACCCGTTCGGTCTGATCCGCCACGAAAAGAAACTCGTGGACCAGATCAACGTGTTCATTCATCCGCAGACCGTGCTGCTCAGCACCCTGAACGCCGGCATTCCACGCGATTTGGAAGGTCAGCCAAGCGGCGAAATCGTCGACGACGACCTCGACTTCTACGGCCTGCGCGAATACGAGCCCGGCGATGACGTACGCAACGTGCATTGGCTCAGCTCCGCGAAAACCGGATCGCTTATGATCCGCCAATACGAAGCCACCCGCCGTACCGACACCGCTCTGACCATCAGCGTGAACCCGGATGATTACATCGATTCCCAGGAATTCGAACTGGCCGTATCCGTCCACGCCTCCATCGGCGTGCAATGCCTGCAGCAGAACCGGCCAGTCACCGCGCATGCCGGTTCCACGCACGCCATTCCGCGCAACGCCACGGAATTTCTCGATGGCTGCAGCGGCATCGACCCTGACATCGACGACAATCCCAACCTCGCGCAAACCACTCTCGAACATGCCCCCGACGCATCCTTCTACTTCTTCACCGTCGGCAGGCTCAAAACCATCGACGACATCAAACACATGGTCCTCGCACTCCCCCGCTCCGCAACCTGCGTGGTGCTTCAAGCCGCAACCGGCCAACCGCGCGCCATCAAACGCTACTCCGACTTCACCTTGGCAACCGTGGGAGACCTCAACGACCTCCCCATGATCATGGGGGTGCTGGCATGAGCACCACATTCACCAACACCGGCAATTTCACCGGCAACCTCACCGGCACAGGCACCAACTCCGCCAACACCAACACTGGCATGGCGACCGGCACAGGCACCGGCTCATGGGCGAACTCCACCCACTCCGTCATCTGGATGTCCCGCAGCGGCAAGTCCCCAGCCATGCCCAACACCAACCAGCCACACGCCGCGCAATACGCAAGCCTCACGGTCGCCGCCCTGCTGACCATCGCCGCAGCCAGCAACCTCATCGACGTATACGGCTCCGCCCTGTCTTGGACGAGCGCCGCAATCCCCGCCACCATCATCGGCTCGCTCGTGGCGCTTGCCGGTCTCGTTCCCGCGTTGCGCCTGTGGTGGCAGATGCTGTTCATGGCGTGTGCGCAGCTGGTGGTCGGCCCGGTCATCTTCCTGAATGGCACCACCATCGCCCATGTCATTCCCACATTGCGCACGTTGACGCAGGGGTGGATGCGGATGCTCGGCTCGTTCAAATACCTGCTGGCCATCGACCCGCCGACCGGCACCGGCGACGGCTCGCTGCTCGCCGTGTGGACGATCTGCCTGTGGGCCGCGCTGCTGGCCGGTATCTTCGCGGTTGCGGAGGATGGCCGGCTTACGATGGTCGCGGTCGTTCCCGTCGTGGCGAATCTTGCGATCTGCGCGCTGCTTGGCACGTCGAGCGGCTTCTACCGTATGGCGATCGGCACGATTATGGCGGTCGTGCTGGTGGTTTGGGTCAGCGCGCGTTGGAAACTGTTGGAATTGGGCCGTTGGCTCAGTTCCGTAGTCATCGTGCTGCTGGCTTCGGCTGTGGCGATCGGCGGATGCTTGGTGGTCGGGCAAAACCGCACCATTCTGCGCGACCATTATGATCCGCCGCTGAGCCCGTACGATTACACCAGCCCGTTGAGCGGCATGCGTTCGTATATCAAGAACCATAAGGACGATGTGCTGCTGACCGTCGACGATCTGCCGGCCGGTTCCACGGTGCGTTTGGCGGTTATGGACCGTTTCGACGGCAATGTGTGGAACCTGTCCGATTCCACCATGGCTTCGGATTCCTCCAACTACCATCGTGTGGGCGATTCCATCACAAACAACGCCACCGGCAAGCGGTTCACCGCGAAATTCACGGTCGATGACGGTTTGAGCGACTATTGGCTGCCGATGGCCGGCGCGGCTTCCAGCGTGAAGTTCGCCACATCGTCGGACGCCGATTCGTTCTACTACAACACCGACACCATGTCGGCGATCTACCCTTCGCGCACCTCTCCGGGATTGTCCTATACGGAAACCGGCGTCATTCCACGGACGCCGACGGATAAGGAGATCGCCAAGGCGAATGCTTCCTCCATCAGCCAGCCCAAGGCGGAGGATGTGCCCGATTGCGTGGATAAGCTGGCCACCGCGATTGCGGGCGGCCAGTCCAAGGGCGGCGAGGCCGCGCAGTCTCTTGCCGACAAGCTCAGGGAATCCGGCTGGTTCTCCCATGGTTTGAATGGCGATTACCCATCCAGAGCCGGTCACGGCAACTATCGTATCGACCAGCTGCTCGCCGGCAGTGCGATGGTCGGAGACAGCGAGCAATACGCTTCCACGATGGCGCTTATGGCCCGCAGTCTCGGCTTGCCGAGCCGCGTGGTGCTGGGCTTCCTGCCGAAGAACGACGAGGGCGAGATCAGTGACAGCCGCACCGAGAAGCATGGCAAAACCACCACCACGAAATTCACCGGCAACGATGTGACCGCTTGGGTGGAGATCAAGCTGGACGGTTACGGATGGGTGGCGTTCTACCCGACACCGAAGGAAACGAAGGTTCCCGACGAGAACCAGAATCTCACTCCGCCCAATCCGCAGACCTTGGTGCGTCAGCCTCCGGTGCCGCTTACCGATCCGCTGCGTGACGACAACCAAGCCAAGGGCAAAACGTCGCTTGGCGGCAGCATGGCCGACGAGACGCCGACGAGCCTGTTCTGGCAGCGTTTCGGCAGAATCGTCAGAAAAGTCGCCATCTACGGCAGCCCTCTGTGGACGGTGCTCATCGTCTGCGGCCTGCTGCTCGCCATCAAGGCGATCGCCCTGGCTCGGGCTCGCAGGCATGGCAGCGCATCGCAACGCGTCGCTGCCGGATGGCAGGCGGTCGCGGCGCTTGCCCGGCAAAGCGGCCTTGACGTCCAAGGCACCAGAAACGAGCAGGCGCAGGCCATCGCCGAACAGATGGGCTTCGAAGCCGATACACTGCTCGAGCTGGGCAGGGAGGCTGATTACGCGGCCTTCTCCGGAGGCGATGTCACGCAGGAGCATGCGGAACGCTACTGGCATGACATCGCCGAAGAACGAAAGTTCATGCTCGGCTCGCTGCCGACGTTCCGCAGGTGGCGGGCGAAACTATCGCTTGCGGACGTGTTCCACTTCCGGAAAATCCGCTTGCGGAAAATCGGTGTGAAAGGGCGGGACTCATGAACGTCAAACATATTGAGGTCGGTCTGAACAGCAATATCGGCTTGCGTAGGAAAGACAACCAGGACAGCGCCTGCGCAGGCAACGGCGTGTATGTGGTGTGCGACGGCATGGGTGGCGGCAAGGGCGGCAAGCAGGCCAGTTCCGATGTTGCGGAACGGTTCGCGCGTTTGGCCGAACTGCCGACGCGCGATCTTGACGCGATTGACGAAACGCTGATCCTTGCCCAGCAGGAGGTGCTCCGTCTGGGTGAGCAGCTCGGCGGCGTTGCGGGCACTACCATCAGCGGCGTGCTGCTGCCGACGCGTGTCGGCGATGACGCGATATGTTCCGACGAACGGTGTTACATCGTCAATGTGGGCGATTCCCGCACGTACCATATGCGCGCCGACGGCAATGGCGCGTGGCTGGCGGATTCGCTGACGTGCATCACCCGCGACCATTCGGAACGGCAGAACGCCATCGATTCGGGGCAGATGCTGCCCGATGAGGCGAGCCGTTGCATTCCGCGCAACATCATCACGCAATGTGTCGGCGCGCCTGCCGGCATCCAGCCTGACTGGTACGCCGCGCGTGCGGACGGACGGTTCATCATCTGTTCCGATGGGCTGCATGCGCAGATCGGCCGTGAGCAGCTTGCCGAGATCGCGGCGGCGTACGCCGACCCGCAGATGGCCGCGGACATGCTGGTACGCGCCGCGCTGAACGCCGGTGGCCGCGACAACATCACCGTCATCGTGGTGGATATGCGTTCCGATATGCCGTGCGACGAGGATTGGAACGTCAGCAAGATCGGCGATGACGAGGATATCGACGATGTGCTGGACGGTACGTTGCAAACGTTACGAGTCATTCAATAAGATGGTTACAGACCACGAGACAAGGAGATCATGATGGTCGATTTCGATGCCGCGGTGGCGGCCGTGCAGGATCCGAACGCCGATCCCGTGTTCCTGGCGAAAATCGCGTACGAGAATCCGGAATTCGGTGCGAATGTCGTTGCCAATCCGCGAGCGTACCCGGGTCTGAAGCGTTGGGTCGCCGAATTCGGCGATGAGCGCGCCCGCCAGCAGCTGGTGGCGATGGGCTGGCCGGTTCCGCAAAATGGCGTGCAGCCGCAGCCGATTGCCGAACCGACGGCCCAGCCAATGGCCGAACCGGTTGCCGAACAGGTCCAGCCGGAACAGCAGTATCAGCCGGCAGTGGCGGAACAGTTCCAGCAGGAGCAGCAGTATCAGCCGGAACAGCCGGTGAACCAGCAATACGGTCAGGACGCTGCCTATGCGGCGTCTAACGAGGCTTCGACCGAGTATGTCGACCCATACATGAATCCCGCCGATTTGTCCGAAGTGGCCGATTATTCATCGAGCCAGCCGCAGAACGAACCGGAACAGCAGTATGCCGAACAGCAGTATGCCGCGGCCCAGGAATCGCCGGCAGACGCGGGGTTCACCGCGGAACTGGCCATGACCACCACCGATCAGATGTTGATGGCCCGTATCGCCAGCGAAGCGCCGGAGCTTCGTCCGTGTCTTGCGCGCAATCCGTACATCTATCCGGAATTGCTTGCCTGGCTTGGCCAGTTGAACGATTCGGCCATCAACGCGGCCATTCGTCTGCGCCAGCAGTGAGCTAACGCCGATTATCAGACCATTTGAAACATAAGGGGTTGTCGCGGGAATCTCCGTGACAACCCCTTATCGTCTTACCGCTAACCGTCCGCGCCGACGCTGTCAACACAAATCGTCAACGCAGTCCGTCAGCGTAATCGTGTCTTCACTGACAAACGCCCTCACTGTTTGCGGAATTGGAAGAACTGGTCGCCGATACGCACCGTGCATGGCGCCTCCAGCTGCATCGGCTTGTGTTCCACTTTGGTTTCGACATCGTCTTGGATGATGTACGTGCCGTTGAGCGAACCGTAATCCTCTATCCACAGCGTGCCATCCTGGTCGAAGCTGATCGCCGCATGGTTGCGTGAGATTGTGCGCGTCGGATCCTCCAGCTTGACCGATTTGGCGCCGGCGGGCACTTCGGCCGAAGGCTTGCGGCCAAGGAGCACGCCCATATCCACGATCACCTGCTGTCCGGTCTGCTCGTTGTCCAGCACGTACGTGTGCTTCGGCTGCTTCATGGTGAAGGCTTCGGAAAGCACGGTGCCGTCCCAGTCGATATCGTCCTCGTCCGAAACGGCAGCGTCGCCCTTCGCAACGGAAACATCCTGCATATCGTGGTCGCCCGATTCGTTCTGTGCGGCGAGCCGTTCGCGTGTTTCCAAGGAATCGGCGGCATTGTCGACGGGTTCGGCTGTGGGTTGCGCCATCACCGTGACGTCATCGTCATACCACCCTGGTTCGGGCGGCGGCGGGTAAGGTAGAAAACTCATATTCCCATTGTAGGAAGGTGACGTCCATGCCGTCTGACGATACTCATTCTGCAATACGATGCTCGCATATTCCGTCTCAAAATATTATGCTGTAACTCGTCAAAAGAGACGGACACGTCGATGTTTCCCTCCGTGTTCACGGATTCGACATTCAAAAAAAAGGAAAAAGGATAAGAAGGACTTTTCACATGGCGAACACTCCTCCGTATGGTCAACCGCAGAATGGGCAACCGCAGTATAACCAGCCTCCGCAGCCGCAGGCGCCAAACTACAGTCAGCCACAGCCGGGCGGGCCTCAATACGGACAGCCGCAACCCATGCCGTACGGCCAGCCGCAGCAATACGGACAACCGCAACCTTATGGACAGCCTCAGCCGCCGATGCCGCAGTATGGTCAGCCGCGGCCGATGCCGTACGGTCAGCC
>ERZ1031347.281-NODE-281-length-25036-cov-10.572915_pt1 | contig 25036 bp, 19 predicted proteins | sample MGYA00517106_ERZ1031347 | MGnify/ENA primary metagenome ERZ1031347 (study PRJEB33719, sample SAMN04261392) | wastewater metagenome | biome: periurban shantytown; feature: human; material: feces | host: Homo sapiens | place: Peru: Lima | collected 2012-07-19 ...
GGTGAAATGATGGATTTTGATCAATTAGCTGGTTTATTTTTTGGAGTAATTTTCGATGATACTCGAGGTAAATGGTACAATAGATAGGGGTATTCATGTATACATGTTAAGTTATGGTTGACATGTCAAGTATACATTTTTATAATAGAAGTTACGTAACGCCGTATGCATTGTGCGAATACATTTGTGTATTGATTGTATCAGGATAGAAGGAGAGACCGCTATGTGTCGGATAGGTTCCATAAAGAGTAAAGTACCCATTCAGCCCTCCAAGGCACTGCATCTCATGCTTCCGCAGCAGGAAGGCCATGACAACTCAGGCTTCGCGATGGTCATGCAGGATCTGTACGGGATCTTTTCCAATTATAAGGACAAGCCGCTGTTATCGCTCGCCTGCACGCAGCGCGGTGCCCAGCTCGTCGAGGAGTACATGGATACCCACAACTTCGTGCAGCTGGCTGAGTGGATCCCAGTTCCGGACAAACAGCCGGGCCTTGACATCCAGGCCATGCCGTACTACATCTTCCGCAACTACGATTATCCGGAAGATGCAGAGCACATGACGAAAGAGCAGAAGGAAGACCTGCTGCTCGACACGCGCCTGGCTCTGCGCAAGATCCTTGAGAAGGAGAATGCCGGCTACGTCTACTCGTTCTGGCCGGATGTGTTGACGCTCAAGGAGATCGGCGATCCGCGCGACATCGCGACGTACTTCCATCTCTGGGATGACAACGGCTGCCTCGTCGCGAAGTCCATCGTCGCCCAGTGCCGCCAGAACACGAACTACGACATCGTCCGCTATGCGGCGCACCCGTTCTTCCTGCAGGGCTACACGCTCTGCGCGAACGGCGAGAACACCTTCTACACGAAGAACAAGGAGTTCCAGAAATCGCTGCACCGCGGCTACATCGGCTTTGAGTCCGACTCCCAGTGCTTCCTCAACACGCTCCACTACGTCCATCACGAGCTCAAGTGGCCGCTGACGTATTACAAGCACGTCATCACGCCGCTGCCGTTCGAGGAGATCGCTGAGCGCCCGGACAAGGATGTCCTGATCGCCATCCGCCAGAGCCTCGCGAACCTCGAGATCAACGGCCCGAACACGATCATCGGCGTCCTGCCGGACAAGAAGATGATCACCTGCTGTGATTCCAAGAAGCTGCGCCCGGTCGTCGTCGGACGCACGGATGACATGGTGGCCATCTCGTCCGAGGTTTGTGGTCTCAATGAGATCATGCCGGACCGTGACCAAACGAAGGATATCTACCCGAATGAACGCGAAATCGTTGTGATCGACAACGACCTGGAGGTACAGAGATGGAAGCAGTAAAGACTCAAGACGTGGGCGTCAATGACCTGCCCTGGATAATCGAATATCATCCCGAACGCTGCACGATGTGCGGCAGCTGTGTGGCATCCTGCTCCTTCAAGTCCATCAAGGTGGCAGTGCGCGGCCAGTCCCTGACGGTGTCAGAAAAGCCGGTGCCGGAGCCGAAGAAGGTCCATCAGGTGCGTCCTGTCATCAAGCAGGTCGCGAGCCTCACGGATTTCTGCCGCGGCTGCGGTATTTGCGAGAAGGTCTGCCCGAATGACGCAATCCGCCCGGTCCGCAACCCGGACACGAGAAAGACTCTGCTCTCGAAGGACCATGGCCCAATCAAGCGCGGCGGCCGCACGAACCTCAACGCACAGCGCACGCTTGACTCGATCGTCGTCGGCCGCATCTCGCAGATGACGGACCCGTCGCTCGATGCAGCGCGCCACACGTTCGACATCCGCTCGCCGTTCGGCCGCGTGCTCTCCGCCAAGGAGCTGCCGTTTGCCATCAAGGACGGCAAGCTTGTCGAGACGAAGCACACGCCGCCTGTGCACTGGATCTACCCGCTGATCTTCTCCGACATGTCCATCGGCGCGCTGTCGACGCGCGCCTGGGAAGCCGTCGCACTCGCTGTCGGCTACCTCAACGAGAAGTGCGGCCTGCCGGTCCGCATGAGCTCCGGTGAGGGCGGCATGCCCGTGAAGCTCCTCGAATCGGACTACCTCAAGTACTTCATCATCCAGATCGCTTCCGGTCACTTCGGCTGGAACCGCATCATCAAGGCCATGCCGCACATGAAGACGGACCCGGCAGGCATCCTCATCAAGATCGGTCAGGGCGCAAAGCCGGGCGACGGCGGTCTGCTGCCGGAGGCAAAAGTCGCCGAGCACGTCCAGGCCATCCGCGGTGTCCCGAAGGCGACGCTCGCTTCGCCGCCGAACCATCAGGGCCTTTACTCCATCGAGGAATCCGTCCAGAAGATGCACCTCTCGATGAACGCGGCTTTCGGCTTCCGCGTGCCGGTCGCCATCAAGTGCGCGGCTTCGGCAACGTCGGTATCCGTCTACAACAACCTGCTGCGCGACCCGTACAAGATCTGCGGCGGCTTCTTCATCGATGGCATCCAGGGCGGCACGGGCGCAGCCAATGAGGTCTCGCTCGACCACACGGGCCATCCTGTCGTCTCGAAGATCCGCGACTGCTATCTCGCAGCCGTCAAGCAGGGCCTGCAGGGCCAGATCCCGCTCTACGGCGGCGGCGGCATCGGCATGACGGGCAACGCCGCAGCCGACGCCTTCAAGATGATGTGCCTCGGCGCCAACGGCGTCTTCGTCGGCAAGATCCTCATCCAGCTCCTTGGCTGCATCGGCAATGAGCAGGGCCGCTGCAATGCCTGCAACACGGGCAAGTGCCCGATGGGCATCTGCTCGCAGGACCCGCGCCTCGTCAAGCGCCTCGACATCGACCGCGGCGCCCAGAAGATCGTCGATTACGTGCTGGCCTTCGATGCGGAGCTCAAGAAGCTCATGGCACCAATCGGCAACAGCTCGCTGCCGATCGGCCGCAGCGACGCGCTCGTCTCCACGGACAAGGCCGTGGCAGACAAGCTTGGCATCCAGTACGTTTGCTGATAGCAGGAGGAGAGCTTAATGTTTAAGATAGATACCATGAAAGGGCATGAACGCATGTCCACCCAGGACCTGCTCCTGGCCATCGGCGAAGCCGTCAAGCAGGGCGAGACGGACTTTGAGATCAAGGCCTCCGGCCAGCACGACATCGGCGGTCCGCTCTGGCATCCGGAAGGCAAGAAGCTGCATTTCCACGTCTGGAACGCCGGCCAGCGCACGGGCTCGATGTGCCTGCCGGGCACGGAGATCGTCATCGAGGAGTCGACGTCGGCTGATGTCGGCTGGCTCAACGCCGGCGGCATCATCACCGTCAAGGGCGATGCCGGCGATACGGCCGGCCACTGCTCGTCGGGCGGCAAGATCTTCATCGGCGGCCGCGGCGGCACGCGCACGGGCTCTCTGATGAAGCATGACCCGCTCTACGAGGAGCCGGAGCTCTGGATCCTCAAGAATGTCGGCTCGTTCTCGTTCGAGTTCATGGGCGGTGGCAAGGCCGTCGTCTGCGGCTACGACAGCGCTGATTTCGACTCGGTGCTCGGTGAGCGCGCCTGCGTCGGCATGGTCGGCGGCACGGTCTACGTGCGCGGCCCGATTGGTACGCATCCGGCTGACATCATCTGCTCGGCTCTCGACGAGGACGACATTGCCTTCCTCGCGAGCGGCATGGATGAATTCCTCGCGCACATTGAGCGCCCGGAGCTCAAGGCCGAGCTGACGGACTGGAGCCAGTGGCACAAGCTGCGCCCGCTGACGGCTGCTGAGCGCAAGCCGAAACCGGCGCCGGACCTCCATTCCTTCCGCCTGCACGAGTGGGTCAAGGGCGGCATCTTCTCGGATGTCGCACACGACGACTTCGCCGTCCACAACACGATCTCGCACGGCCTCTACCGCCTGCGTGTGCCGAGCTGGGACAATGCAGCGTACGCCGCACCGTGCGAGTTCAACTGCCCGACGGGCATCCCGACGCAGCTGCGCTACAAGTACATCCGCAACGGCGAGCTCGACAAGGCCATCCAGCTCGAACTCGACTACACGCCGTTCCCGGGCTGCGTCTGCGGCTCCGTCTGCCCGAACCCCTGCATGGATGCCTGCACGCGCGGCACGATCGATGAGCCGATCCAGATCGGCGATCTCGGCTACAGCTCCGCCTTTGCGAAGGTAGAGCCGCCAAAGGAGAAGACGGGCAAGAAGATCGGCATCATCGGCGGCGGCGTCGCCGGCCTCTCGACGGCCTGGCAGCTCGCCCGCAAGGGCCACGATGTCACGGTCTACGACGATGCAGATAGCATCGGCGGCAAGCTCGAGCAGGTCATTCCGCGCGGACGCCTCTCGCACGAGCTGCTCGAATTCGAGCTCAAGCGTATCGAGAGCGTCGGCGTCACGTTCGTCGAGGGCTGCAGGGTCGATCGTGAGAAGTTCGACAAGATCCGCGAAGCGAGCGACGCCGTCGTCGTCGCGACGGGCGGCACGAAGTCCCGCTTCTTCCCGTGGGAGGGCGTCGAGCACCTGACGATGGGCCTCGAGTACCTCAAGTCCATCAACCGCGGCGAGCACCCGAAGACGGGCAAGAAGGTCGTCGTCATCGGCGCCGGCAACTCCGGCATGGATACGTGCCGCGGCGCCTACGAGATGGGCGCTGAGTCCGTCATCGCAGTCGATGTCCAGAAGCCGGCTGCCTTCGAGAAGGAGATCGCCTACTTCGAGGGCCTCGGCGGCAAAATCGTCTGGCCGTTCTTCACGAGCAAGATCACGCCGGAGGGCGTCTACGGCAATGACGGCCGCTTCATCGAAGCCGACCAGGTCATCGTTTCCATCGGTGAGGAGCCTGTTCTCGACTTCCTGCCGGAGGACGAGGGCATCGAGTACTTCCGCAAGAGCTGGCTCGTGCCGAAGAAAGACCTCTCCATCACGGACGGCGTCTTCACGGCCGGCGACACGATCAAGCCGGGCCGCCTGACGGATGCCATCGGCAGCGGCCGCAAGGCTGCCTGGTACGTCGACCAGTACGTCATGGGCAAGGAGTACAAGGCATTCCCCGAGAAGAAGCAGGTCCCGGCAGAGCGCCTCTCGAAGGCATACTTCGAGAAGTGCCACCACTGCGAGCTCGGCGACCCGGTCAGCGACTACAAGCGTTGCGTGAGTTGCGGCACTTGCCGCGACTGCAAGATGTGCCTCGAGTCCTGCCCGGAGAAGGCCATCAACCGCATCGAGCACGAGGATGGCACTATCGAGTACACGAGCGACCCGAAGCGCTGCATCGGTTGCGGCATTTGCGCCGGCGTCTGCCCGTGCGGTGTCTGGACCATCAAGGATAACCCAGAGAAGATCCCGATGTACTCTACGGGCGCCAAAGCCTGAGAGTCTGCACATAAAAAATCAGCCTTTCCGCTTTTCGGCGGGAAGGCTGATTTTTTGTTTCACGTGAAACAACGAGCTGCGTCAGTCGGCGCGATACGATGTTTCACGTGAAACACGCCCTGGTGTGTGATGGCGGTGATGATAGAGCGCTCTGGCGCTGAAGTCGCGCATCCTGGCGGCCAGCAGGAAGAGGCCGAAAATGAGGGCTGTGATGTCGGCGGCCGGCACGGCGAGCCAGACGCCGTGCAGTCCGAAGAGGTGCGGCAGAGTCAGAAGGAAGATGACGATGCCGAGCAGGTTGCGCGCGAATGACATCAGGGCCGAGGTGCGGCCATCGGAGATGGCTGTGAAGAAGCCCGAGATGAAGAGGTTGAAGCCGCAGAGCAGGAACGAGAGTGAGAAGAGCAGGAAGCCCTGGTGCGTGAGCTCGTAGACGTGGCCGCCCTGCGGCAGGAACAGCGAGATGAGAGGCGCTGCGAGCAGGCGGGAGAGGCCGAAGGACAGCAGCGCGCCGCCCGCGATGGCCATCAGGCTGAGGCGCACGAGGCGGCGCAGCTCTCCGAAATCCCTGGCGCCGAATTGGTAGGAGAAGACGGGAGCGACACCGTTTGTGAAGCCCATGTAGATGGCCGTCAGAAGCATCTCGGCGTAGAGGATGACGGAGATGGCGGCGACGCCGTCGGCACCGGCGTAGCGGAAGGTCAGGATGTTGAACAGGAAGGTCGTGATGCCGACGGAGAGCTGCGTGACGAGCTCCGAGCTGCCGTTGTACATGGCCTGGCCGAGTGCGCGCCATTCGAGCTGCGGCTTGGTGAAGCGGAGCGTCCGGCTGCTGCGCCAGAAGTAGAGGAGGCCGATGACAGCGGAGAGCAGGTCAGCGATGCCCGTCGCAAGGCCGGCGCCGAAGACGCCGAGACCGAGGTGGGCGAGGAAGAAGTAGTCGAGGCCCGCGTTCGTCAGCCCTGCCAGCACAGAGACGCGGAAGCCCTGCATCGGCCGGCCGTCGGCGATGAAGAATGCGTTGAAGAGGATCATCAGCGCGGCAAAGGGGAAGAAGGGCAACAGGGCGTAGAGATAGCTGCGGCAGTCCGCGAGCAGCTCTGGCGAAGCGCCGAGCAGGAAGAGCAGCCCATCTCCTGCGGCAACGGCGAGAATGGCCAGGGCCGAGGCGAGAGCGATGGCAGTCACGGTGATCAGTGTGAAGCGGCGGCGTGCGGCCGCCGTTTTCCCTTCGCCGAGATTCTTGGCGACGAGGGCCGAGCCGCCCGAGGCCAGCATGATCGCGAGGCCGAGCACGAGGTTGATGACGGGGTAGACGATGTTCGAGGCGGCCAGCGCATCGCTGCCAGCAAAGCGGCCGATGAAGATGCCGTCCGTCACCGTGTAGAGTGAGATGATGATCATCATGCCGATGGACGGCGCGGCGAAGCGCAGCAGGCTCCTGAGGGTGAAATGGCGGGCGAGCGGCGATGCCTGCTCTGCCCGCTTCGTTCGCGCGGTCTGTGCAGTTTGTCTGTCTCTTGTCATTTTGCTTGTCATATCTATCAAGATCCTTTCAGAAAAATGTCCTATACTCATGGTAGAGTATACAGTGACTGTAAAGTCAAGGGGGCATGAAGTATGGAAGGCGGTCTCAACTTCCAGACCGGGGAGTTCGCAAAGCTCTGCGGCGTCAACAAGAGGACGCTGCACTACTACGATGAGCAGGGCATCTTCTCGCCCGACCACGTCGGGGAGAACCACTACCGCTACTATTCGGCGCGCCAGCTCTACCCGTTCATCATGATACGGCTGCTGCGCCAGATGGGGCTGGAGCTCTCCGAGATCCAGGACTATATGCGCCACCGCAGTCCTGAGCGTCTGAACCGCCTGCTGGCCGAGCAGGAAGACTGGCTCGACGCGGAGATCCAGAAATTGCAGTACATGAAGGAGATCGTGCACAACCAGCGCCAGATGCTCGCGCTTTCCAAGGACATCTGCTGTGACACCGTCCGCATCGAGCCGTGGCCAGAGGCCAACTTGATCTGCTCGGGACCGGTCCGGCAGATGATGCTCAAGGAGGACCACGCCGGTATCGAGCGCGCGCTCATGGCGCACATGCGCTACATCATGGAGCACGGTCTGAATTCCGGCCTCGTCTTCGGCGCCATGGTCAGGCGGGCGGATTTCCTCGAGGGCGACGGCCATCTCCTATCGTGCTTCTTCACCGTGACGACGCGCAGCGTGGCAACTGTGCCGCCGGATGTGCTGTTTGTCCGGCCGGCGGGGCGCTACCTCGTCACGTATTTCCGCGGCGACTACATGAAGACGAGAGCCGCCTACGACAGGCTCCGCGACTACCTGCAATCACATCCGGCCTTGCATGCCGGTGCCTATTCGTATGAGGAGAGCATCTTGGAGGACCTCAGCACGGCCGACCCGCGCGGCTACCTGACGCGCGTGGGCATACGGCTGCAGGACGATAGCACGAGAGAGGAATGAGAACCATTATGGATTTGAAACAATTGCGTTATTTCATGGCGATCGTGGAGGAGCGGCAGATCACGGCTGCCGCGCGGCGGCTGCACATGGCCCAGCCGCCTCTGAGCAACCAGATGAAGATGCTCGAGGACGAGATCGGGCTCAAGCTCTTCCAGCGCGGCCCGCATCACATCGAGCTGACCGAGGCCGGCGAGCTGCTCGCCGCGCGGGCGGCCCAGCTCCTCGACATGGCCGCGATGACGAAGCGGGAACTCAAGGACTTCCGGCAGGGCCTCTGCGGCACGCTCGCCATCGGCACCGTCTCCTCGTCGGGCGGCATCCTGATGCACGAGGGCATGCAGGTCTTCCGCGCCGAGTTTCCGCGCGTCCACTTCGAGATCCACGACGGCAACACGTACCAGCTCATCGACATGCTCGACCGGCGGATCATCGAGATTGCCATCGTCCGCACGCCGTTCAACGCTGCGCGCTTCAACTGCAAGTACCGCCAGCCGGAGCCGATGATCGCCGCGATGACGTCAGAGCTCGACTGGGCGCCCGAGAAGCAGGAGATTGCCGTGGAGGAGTTGGCAGAAAAGCCCCTGATCCTCTACCGCCGCTTCGAGCAACTGCTGCTCGACACCTTCGCCGCGCACGACTTCACGCCAGAAGTCGCCTGCCTCAACGACGATGCGCGCACGACAATTCTCTGGGCCAATGCCGGCCTCGGTGTCGCCATCGCACCGGCCGCCGCCATCGAGCTCGCCGCCCACAACCACCTGCATGTCAAGACCATCGCGGAGAAGAGCCTGCAGACGCGGCTCGCCGCCATATGGCCCCGCGATGCCTACATCTCCTCGCCGGCCAAGCACTTCCTCGAACTCTTTTGACTCAGTCAATCAATTTAACGGAATTCCAACGGTCATCTAAGAGGAATTGAAAGGCCAGTGGCTATACTATCCTCATCAAAAGGATAACCACTCCGAAAGAAAAGAGGAGACCATCATGTTGAAGTTGAATTGGAAAAAAGGTATAGCCGCTGCATTGGCCGGCATCATGAGCTTTGGCGTGCTGGGCACGACGCTGGCTGTCCCCGCAGAAGCAGCCTCGCATCACTACGAGGACTCGAATTGGCATTCGCGCCATGACCACCAGGTCGAGAAGCAGCACCATGAAGCACATGAGCGCTGGGAGCGCGAGCACCGCCGCACAGAGAAGTCCTCGAAGGGCCACTCGACAGGTGAAGTCACGACGGCCGCCATCCTCGGTGCCGTCGTCGGTGCTGTCATCGCCAAGAATACCTGATGCTTGTGTACCAAGAAATAAATTCGCTCCCGAGGCGTCCAGGAGAAGGAAAACGCCACTACTCTGGCGAAATCATTACGTTGAAATAAATCATTACGTTGAAATACGAGAATTAAAGACCGCTGTTCTGCAAAGAAAGGCGGTTTTCTTTTTGTCATGATGATCATGAAAGGATGGGGATATCCATGAACTTGAAGCAATACGTCCTGACGGCTCTGGCTGTCAGTGCCCTGACCATGCCTTGGGCACCTGGCGTGACGCAGGCAGTGAGCAGCGCGGCGGCCGCCACGGCCAAGACCGTCAAGGCAGACGCGCCAATCCAGGTAAAGCAGGCGAAGTACAGCCTGAAGTTCAATGCGAAGAACTACACGAAGGAGACGCTGAAGCTCGAGGGACAGGATGTGGCATTCCGCGCCTACCGCGATGCCGTCTATACAGCAAAGCCGGCCTCCGTCGCCTCCGAGTCCATGAGCATCTTCATCCCGGAGGCGTACTTCACCAAGGGCGGCACAGTCAATGGCTACACGGCGAAGACCGCGCCAATCTTCCTGCCGAACGGCGTCGGCGGCTACATGCCGGGCGAGAGCAAGGAGCCGAGCGCCAGTGAACGCATGAGCGGCGGCGCCAATGCCTCGCTCGTCGCGCTCTCGAAGGGCTATGTCGTGGCGGAACCGGCTGTCCGCGGCCGCACGACGGTCGGCGATGACGGCAAGACATACGTCGGCAAGGCTCCGGCCCTCCTCGTCGATTACAAGGCGGCCGTGCGCTACCTGCGCCACAACCGCCACCGCCTGCCGGCCGGCAATACCGACAGGATCATCTCGGATGGCACGAGCGCGGGCGGCGCTTTCTCCGCACTGCTCGGTGCCACGGGCAACAGCAAGGAGTACGACGCCGAGCTCCGGGCCATCGGCGCAGCCCATGAGCGCGACGACATCTTCGCTGCGATGGCCTACTGCCCGATCACGGACCTCGATCACGCCGACATGGCCTACGAGTGGATGTTCAACGGCGTCAATGAGGCATATCAGCACAGTGCTCCGATGAGCCCTCTGCTGCCGCTGAAAGCCGGCTCTATGCCGGGTGCCCTCAAGGTTGGCGATGCGGTCGTGCCGCTCGGGCCCGGCCCTGTTGTCCAGGGGGGCAGCGCCGCAGCGGACCGCCCCGACAATGCGCCTGTGGAAGACAGCTCTGCCGTAGAGATGACGCAGGCAGAGCGCGTGGCCTCGGACCAGCTCAAGGCGCTTTTCCCCGACTACGTCAACAGCCTCGGCCTCAAGGACTGTCAGGGGCGCGCGCTGACGCTCGACGAGGACGGCACGGGCAGCTTCGCCGACTACATCAAGTCGGTCTACGCCGCTTCCGCACAGTCGGCCCTCGATGCGGGCGAAGACCTCTCAGCGCTCGACTGGCTGACCATCGAGAACGGCATGGTCAAGGACGTGGACCTCGCCAAGTATGCCGCCTGGGCGACGCGCCTCAAGGCGGCGCCGGCCTTCGACAAGTTCGACCGCAGCTCTGCCGAGAACGATGAATTCGGCACGACAGACAACACGCCGCGCCACTTCACAGGCTTCTCGCTGACGCGCGACAAGGAAGCTGGTGCGACCATGGCGACATGGGATGATGTCCGCCGCATGAACCCCATGTACTTCATCGGTCAGCAGGGCGTCACTATCGCGCCGCACTGGCGCATCCGCCACGGGGCCAAGGACCGCGATACGAGCCTGGCCATCCCCGCGCTGCTGGCCCTGAAGCTGCAGGACAGCGGCTACGACGTCGACTTTGCCTCGCCGTGGGGCAAGGGCCATGCCGGCGACTACGACCTCGCAGAGCTCTTCGACTGGGCCGACGGCATCTGCAAGGCAGCGGACACGCGCAAGAAATAACAGCATATGCCTCACGATTCGTGAACTCAATCAAGAGCATCTCGCAGACTGCGGGATGCTCTTTTGTTAGAAAATAAGCAGTAAACGAAAAATAAATGGTATCCTTTCTTACAGCGAGCATTCATAGCTTCATGCTATAATAGAATGTGACAGAATCGCAATGAAAAGAAAGAGAAGTGCACGGGTTGAGCGCGGCGCGCTTCTCGCTTATCGCTTATCAGGAAAGGTGAATCGTATCATGATGACATTGACGCAGATGCGTTATTTCTATGAGGTCTGCCAGTGGCAGAACATCACGAAGGCCGCCGAGCATCTCCAAGTCTCGCAGCCGACGATCAGCGTGGCGATGCAGACGCTCGAGGCAGAGACGGGGCTGAACCTGTTTCACCGCGAAGGCCGGAAGCTCGTCGTGACGCCGGAGGGCAGCAAATTACTTGTTAAGGTCAACCACATTTTAAGCCAGATGGACCAGCTCGAACTGGAGATCCAGGACATGGCGCACAACCGCAATCACATCCGCATGGCGTTGCCGCTGCAGATCGGCACGCGCTTCCTGCCGCGCATCCTCGGCGAGTTTCGTCGCACGCATCCGCAGATCAAGCTCGAGATCATCGAGTCGGGCGGCATCAGCGCTCTGCAGATGGTCGAGGACGAGAAACTCGACATCGCCCTGACGAACTACACGACAGGCTTCAGCCAGAAGCTCCATTACCAGAAACTCTACGACTGCGAATGCTGTTTCGTTACGTACCCATCCCATCCGCTGGCCAAGCGCAAGGCCGTCTCGTTCGCCGATCTTGCCGATGAAGAGCTCGTCATGCTCGATAGCCACTACTTCATCTACCGCATGGTCCACGACCTCTACGCCGCACACAGCTGCAAGTCTCGCATCATCCACTTCTCGCCGTACCTCCACACGATCAAGAACCTCGTCGAGCGCGGCATCTGCTCGACCTTCCTCGCCCGCCAGGCCGTGCTTCCCGACGAGAACCTCGTCGCCGTCTCCCTCGAGGAGCCCTTCTATATCAACTCCGGCATCGTCACCAAGAAGGGCCGCCAGGTCTACGAGGACGAGCAGCACCTCATTGATTACCTGCAGGAAATCACGAAGGAGATGTAAAGGCAGACACAAAAATGAGAGACCTTCCTCTGAAAGTCTCTCATTTTTGCTGTTCTCTTATTTCGTTATTTCGCGTTCTTCTTGGCGAGGAAGTCCTTGAGGATCTGGCGCTTGGCAATCTTGCCGGTCGAGGTGCGCGGCAGGGACGGGAGTTCGTGGAACTCGCGCGGGATCTTGTAGAGCGCGAGGTTGGCCTGCAGGAACTTCTTGAGCTCGCGGATGTTGATGGAGGCGCCGTCGTGCAGGCTGTAGAAGCAGGCGCCGGCCTGGCCGCGCAGCTTGTCGTCGATGCCGACGACGGCAGCTTCGCTGATGCCCGGGAACTGGTAGATGAGCTCTTCGACTTCGCGCGGGTAGATGTTCTCGCCCATGCTGATGATCATGTCCTTGATGCGGTCGACGATGTAGATGTAGCCCTCTTCGTCGGCGCGGGCGACGTCGCCCGTGTGGAGCCAGCCGCCGCGCAACGCGTTCTTCGTCGCGTCGGGCAGGTTCCAGTAGCCGAGCATGATGTTGTCGCCCTTGACGATGAGCTCGCCGGCTTCGCCTTTCGGCACTTCATTGCCGTCGGAGTCAATGAGCTTCCAGGCGACGCCCGGCACGACGGGGCCGCAGGAGCCGACTTTCGGCTTTTCGGGCGGATTCATCGTGACGACCGGCGATGTCTCGGAGAGGCCGTAGCCCTCGCAGATGTCGACGCCGAACTTGTTCATGAAGTCCTGCTCGATCTTGAGCGGCAGCGTCGTGCCGCCCGAGACGACGAGGCGCAGCGAGGCCATGTCTTTCTTGCTCGCGAGCTTCGTCAGCAGGCTGCAGATCGACGGCACGATGTAGAGGTCGTTGATCTTCTCCTCGCGGATGACGCTGATCGTCTCTTTCGGCGTGAAGGAGTCGAGGATGACGATCTCGGCGCCGCAGTAGAGCGGGTAGAGCACGGAGCAGGTCCAGCCGAAGCAGTGGTACATCGGCAGCACGCAGAGCACGTGGTGCTCAGCCTTGCAGTGCATGATGCTCATCTGGCTGGCGTTGGTGACGAGGTTGCGGTGCGAGAGAACGGCGCCCTTCGGCGAGCCCGTCGTGCCGGACGTGTAGATGATGACGCAGGGGTTCTGCTCATTGAAGGTCGGCGGCAGGGACGGCGCAGCCGGGATGCCCGCGTCAATCTTGCCCATCTGGCGGATGTCGTGCTGTGTCACGCGCATGTCGCAGCGCAGGGCGGAGAGCGCGTCGACGAGGTTCAGCGGCTGGTACGTCAGGATGTGGCGCGAGCCGGAATCCTTGATGATGTAGGCAATCTCGCGGTTGCTGAGCTGGAAATTGATCGGCACGGCGATGGCGCCGAGCGAGGCAATCGCCATGTAGGCGTAGATGTAGTCCGCACTGTTGCGGGAGAAGATGCTGACGCGGTCGCCGACGCGGACTCCGGCAGCGTAGAGGCGGTTGCGGCAGGCTGCGACGTGCTCCTGCAGCTCGCGGTAGGTGATGCGGCGTTCGTGATCGACGATGGCGAGGGAATCAGGTTCCCCCTGGTAGATCAGTTCATGTACAAACATTCTATTCCCTATTCCTTCCTCGAGAGCAAAATGCTCCCATAGCACAGGATAAATTCCCTTTGTATAGCTCTAATTTTATACCAGGTCATAAAGTTTGTCAAAGCATAATGTACCCGCGGTGTGATTTTCGCCGCACTCATTCTTCGTCGTCATGCGGATGTGCGAGGGCGCTGTGCTGGTAGCTGTAGCCGAAGTAGACGAGACAGCCGAAGGTGCACCAGACGATGAAGCGGACCCAGGTCTCCCAGGGCAGGTGGTACATGAGGTAGCCGCAGGTCAGGACGGCGAGCGGCGCGATGAGCCAGACGAGCGGGCAGCGGAAGGTGCGCGGCACGTCTGGCTTCGTGATGCGCAGGACGAGGACGCCGATGGCCGCGATCAGGAACGCGGAGAGCGTGCCGATGTTGGCCATCTCGGCGATGACGCCGATGGGGACGAAGCCCGCGATGATCGAGACGAAGATGCCGCCCATGACGGTGACGATGTACGGCGTGTGGTAGCGCTTGTGGATCTTGCAGACGCGCGCCGGGACCATGCCGTCACGGCTCATGGCGAAGAAGATGCGGGCTTGGCCGTAGAGCAGGACGAGCAGGACTGTCGTGATGCCGGCAATGGCGCCGACACCGACGACGGCGGAGCCGAGGTTGTAGCCGATGTAGCGCAGGGCGAAGGCGACTGGCTCCGGGTTGTTGAGCTCGGTGTAGGGCACGATGCCCGTCAGCACGCCGGCGACGACGACGTAGAGGGCGGTGCAGATGACGAGTGAGCCGATGATGCCAATCGGCAGGTCGTGCGACGGGTTCTTGCATTCTTCGGCGCTCGTCGCGACAGCGTCGAAGCCGATGTAGGCGAAGAAGACGATGGCCGCGCCGCCGAAGATGCCCGAGACACCGAACGGCATGAAGGGCTCCCAGTTCATCGTGTCGACGTGTGGGATGGCGAGCAGCAGGAAGATGGCGATGGCCGTGAGCTTGACCCCGACGAGGATGCGGTTGAGCTTCGTGCTCTCCTGCGTGCCGCGGATCAGCAGGACGGAGAGCAGGAGTGTGATGAAGATGGCGGGGATGTTGATGATGCCGCCGTCTGCCGGCACGTGTGTCAGCGCATGGCCGGGGTCGATGCCCGCCGAGAGCAGGAGTCCCGTGACGTAGCCTGACCAGCCCGATGCGACGGCACTGGCGGTGACGGTGTACTCGAGGATGAGGTTCCAGCCGACGATGAAGGCGATGAACTCGCCGAGCGATGCGTACGTGTAGGTGTAGGCGCTGCCCGAAGTCGGCACGATGGAGGAGAATTCTGCGTAGGCGAGGCCGGCGAGCGCACAGGCGAGTCCGGAGATCATGAAGGAGATCGTGACGGCCGGGCCCGCGTACTTGGCGGCGGCGACGCCCGTCAGGACGAAGATGCCTGTGCCGATGACACAGCCGATGCCGAGCAGGATGAGGTCAAAGGCGCCGAGCGTCTTGGCCATGCCCGAATGAGCAGCCGTCTCGCGCATCTGCTCAATACTTTTGGTACGGAACAAGTTCATTTTTTACCATTCCCTTTTCTGTCTGCAATACATTAGCGCAGCATGATAAATAAGATTTACAACGTTACTATTATAAGTAAGGAAAAAGCCTCCGTCAATATGACAGAGGCTCGATGTGGCAATGTGGAGGCGATGTGCAGCGTCAGGCGCGGATCCATTCCTTGAATTTCTCCGGCGAGCTGTTGATGACGAGTTCTTCCGGGAAATCGGCCTCGCGGATGACTTCTTCCGAGAGCGCATGATTGCCGACATCGAGGTCGATGTGCGCATCGCTGCCCATGATGACGTGCGTGCCGTACTTCTTGCAGGCCTGCAGCATCTTCTTGGCGAGGTCGCGCGAGCCGGAGCGGCTGCCGCCCGGGCGGTAGGAGCTGTTGTTGCACTCGAGCAGGACGTGGCGCTCTGCGGCAGCCTTGGCAATCTTGTTGAAGTCGACTGGGAAGCGCGGATTGTCCGGATGGCCGATGATCTTGACCTGTGGGATCCACATGGCGCTCATGATGGCCGTCGTGTTGTCGAGTTCCGTACCCGGATTGATGCAGGGGTCGTGCAGACTCGCGATGGCGTAGTCGACGGAGCGCAGAGCCTTTTCCTCGAGGTCGACCTTGCCCGTCGTGTTCAGGATGTTGAGTTCCACGCCCATGAGGAGTTCCACGCCGGCTTCCTTGCCGTAGACCTCGCGGTCAAAGATGCGCAGGTTCTCGAAGTAGAAGCGGTGCGTCGAGCCCGGCATGGCCGGTGCGTGGTCGGCGATGCCGACGAGTGCGAGCCCCTTCTTGCTGCCCGCTGCAATCATCTCGCGGATTGTGTTGTAGGCATGGCCGCTGGCCAGCGTGTGCATGTGGACGTCGAGTAAGTCTTTCATAAAATCAATCCCCCAAACAATTGATAGTATCCTGCCCCTCATTATACCACGATACTGTGTTTGGAGGGGGCCAGATGGGGGCAAATCGAGGTGCCAAAAATTTTTTCAAGAAATTTGGATTTACCTGTTGACATTTCGAGGGGACTCCTTTATAATAAATCTTGTCGTTAAGACATGGGGTTATAGCTCAGTTGGTTAGAGTGTCTCGTTGACATCGAGGAGGTCACAGATTCGAATTCTGTTAACCCCACCATTTATGAAAGATGAGGTTTCGTCGAACGGCGAAACCTTTTTTGTTTGCTCGCTTAGCTCAGTTGGCTAGAGCATCTCCGTCACATGGAGGGGGTCGGGGGTTCGAATCCCTCAGCGAGCACCATATTGACATCCAGGCCGTGCGTATTGCGCACGGCTTTTATTTTTGCCTTTGCTTGTTTTTGGAATGATGCGCCTGTGCGGATCGGCTCTGCTTCCTATATTGTAAGAAACGGGCGGGTACATTGACACTGGGGCCTGCAAGATGATATGATAGATAAGGGAATATCGGTAACTTCTCCAAACTCAAAACGAGACTTTCCGGAGGCAAGACAGTCGGGGAGTCAATTTGAGTTTTTTCGTCGTGTTTTCACTTCCGCGGTGCAGAGACGCCGCCAGGAAATTGAGGAGGAAATCACTAAATGATCGAGCGTTATACTAAGCCGGAAATGGGCCATCTCTGGTCTATCGAGAACGAGTGGCAGCAGATCCTGAATGTCGAGATGGCTGCCTGTGATGCCATGGCTGAACTCGGAGAGATCCCGAAAGAGGCTGCCAAGAACATTCGCGCGAAAGCAAAATTCGATGTCAACCGCATCCATGAGATCGAGTCGGTCACGCACCACGACATCATCGCGTTCCTGACGAACGTCGCCGAGAATGTTGGTGATGACTCCAAGTACATCCACAAGGGCCTGACGTCCTCGGATGTCAAGGACACGGCATACTGCATGATGATGCGCGATGCCTGCACGATCATCCTCGATGACCTCAAGAAGTTCCGCGAGGTTCTGCGCCGCCGCGCGAAGGAATTCAAGCATACGCCGTGCATCGGTCGCACGCATGGCATCCATGCAGAGCCGATGACGTTCGGCCTCAAGCTCCTGCTCTGGAGCGCTGAGATCGAGCGCGACATTGAGCGCATGGAGCATGCCAAGAAGATCGTCTCGGTCTGCAAGCTCTCGGGCGCTGTCGGCACGTACTCGAACATCGACCCGAAGATTGAGCAGATGGTCGGCAAGAAGCTTGGCCTGACGCCGGTGCGCCTCGCCACGCAGGTCATCCAGCGCGACCGCCACGCTGAGTTCGTCACGTCGATTGCCATCTGCTCCTCGACGCTCGAGAAGATTGCGACGGAAGTCCGCAACCTGCAGCGCACGGATATCCGCGAGGCTGAGGAGTACTTCTCCCCGGGCCAGAAGGGTTCTTCCGCTATGCCGCACAAGCGCAACCCGATCAACTGCGAGCGCATCTCCGGCATGGCCCGCCTGAACCGCGGCAATGCCGTCGCAGCTCTCGAGGACATCACGCTCTGGCATGAGCGCGATATCTCCCACTCGTCCGTCGAGCGCGTCATCCTGCCGGATTCGTCGATCAACCTCGACTACTGCACGCAGAAGCTCACGGACATCATCGACAAGCTGCTCGTCTACCCGGACAAGATGCTCCACGACATGAACCGCACGGGCGGCCTGATCTACAGCCAGCGCATCCTGCTGTCGGTTGTCGACAAGGGCGTGCTGCGCGAGGATGCCTACAAGTGGGTACAGCGCAACGCTATGAAGCGCTGGATGGAAGGCCAGGACTTCCGCACGAGCGTCGAGCAGGACCCGGATATCACGAAGTACCTGACGAAGGAAGAGATCGATGACTGCTTCGACTACAAGTACTTCCTGCGTCATGTCGATATGATCTTCGAGCGCTTCGGCCTCTGAGCATACAACCAGTGAATGAAAGCCTCTTCTCCCTTCGGGGAGAAGGCTTTTCTATGTCTGTGGACATCGCACCGGATGATCCATCATAAAGGAGAGACTCATTATGTCAACAGTAGTAGTAACGGGCACCCAGTGGGGCGATGAGGGCAAGGGCAAGATTGTCGACTACCTCGCCCAGAAGGCTGAGACGGTCGTTCGCTTCCAGGGCGGCAGCAACGCCGGCCATACCGTCGTCGTCGATGGTGTAGACTATAAGCTGCGCCTGATGCCGTCGGGTATCCTCTTCAAGGGTTCGCACTGCGTCATCGGCAACGGCGTCGCATTCAACCCGAAGGTCATGCTGCAGGAGATGGACGGCCTCGCAGAGCGCGGCATCGATCTCTCTGGCATCCGCATCAGCAACCGCGCGCAGCTCGTCCTGCCGTATCACTGCCTGATGGATCAGCTCGCTGATGATGCGCGCGGCAAGGGCAAGGTCGGCACGACGCACAACGGCATCGGCCCGTGCTATGTCGACCGCGACAACCGCATCGGCATCCGCGTCTGCGACTTCATCGACAAGGAGGAGTTCGCAAAGCGCCTCAAAGAGAACCTCGCGATCAAGAACCGCGAGCTCAAGCTGCTCTACGACCATGAGCCGCTCGACTATGATGAGATCCTCGCTGAGTACAACGGCTACGCAGACCGCCTGCGCCCGTACGTCTGCGACACGATTGCCTTGCTCGACGAGGAGATCAAGGCCGGCCGCAAGATCCTCTTTGAGGGTGCACAGGCCACGATGCTCGACATCGACTACGGCACGTATCCGTACGTCACGGCTTCGCACCCGATCTCGGGCGGCGTCGCCATCGGTGCCGGTGTAGCTCCGCAGAAGATCGATAAGGTCGTCGGCATCGTCAAGGCCTACTGCACGCGTGTAGGCGAGGGCCCGTTCCCGACGGAACAGCTCAACGCGACGGGCGAGAAGCTGCGCGAAGTCGGCCATGAGTACGGCGTCGTCACGGGCCGTCCGCGCCGCACGGGCTGGCTCGACGCCTGCGTCGTCCGCTATGCCGGCATCCTCTCGGGCATCGACTACATGGCCGTCACGCGTCTCGACATCCTCGACAGCTTCGACGAGATCAAGATGTGCGTCGCCTACAAGTACAAGGGTGAGATCCTCAACGAGATCCCGGCAAGCCTCAAGGTCCTCGCAGAGGTCGAGCCGGTCTACGAGACGTTCCCGGGCTGGAAGTGCGATATCACCAAGGTCCGCAAGTACGAAGACCTGCCGGAGAACGCCAAGAAGTATCTCACGCGCATGGCAGAAGTCACGGGTATCGGCCTCGGTATCGTCTCCGTCGGCCCAAACCGCGACGAGACGATCGTCATCGCCAACGACATCTTCTGATTGATGATCTGATAGAAACGAGCAAGGTGCATTTGCGCCTTGCTCGTTTTTTGTATAAATAAAGTCAGAAAATATCCTGTGTTTATACAAGTCCGCAAGGAATTTCAAACAATAAAAAAAGATTGACAAATTGAGTATGCAGTGCTATATTTAAACCATAAGGTGTGCTCGAACACAATAGAGCGTAATCAATGAATTTCAAACAAAGGAGAGAAAAGAAATGGTAACAAGCACAGGAAGTGCACCAGAGAAGAAAATCCCTAGTGCATTCATTTATTTCTTCGGATCTTTTGGAGGCATACTCTTTGGTTATGATATTGGCGTCATGACCGGTGCGCTGCCGTTCCTGCAGAATGACTGGAGCTTGCAGGGCAATGCCAGCATCATCGGTTGGATTACATCGGCAGTTATGTTTGGTGCAATTTTTGGCGGTGCAATGGCAGGACAGCTTTCGGACCGTCTCGGCCGCCGCAAGATGATCCTTATCTCGGCTATCATCTTCGTCATCGGCTCTATCCTCTCTGGTATTGCGCCGCATAATGGTGAGTATTACCTCATCGGCGTCCGCATTCTTCTGGGCCTGGCTGTCGGCGCAGCTTCTGCTCTTGTTCCGGCTTATATGTCGGAGATGGCGCCGGCGCGTCTCAGAGGCCGCCTTTCCGGTCTGAACCAGACGATGATCGTTTCAGGTATGCTGCTCTCTTACGTCGTCGACTTCCTGCTCAAGGACCTGCCTGAGACGATGGCATGGCGCCTGATGCTCGGCCTTGCTGCTGTACCGGCCATCATCCTGTTCCTCGGTGTCCTTCGCTTGCCGGAATCCCCGCGTTTCCTCGTGAAGCATGGTCTCGTCGATGAGGCTCGCCGTGTGCTCGGGTACATTCGTAATACGAAAGATGAAGTTGAGGCAGAACTTGCTGATATCAAAAATATGACGGCTACGGAAGCCAATCTCAAAGAGCCGTCGCTTGCCACGTTGTTCTCAGATAAATACCGCTATCTCGTAACTGCCGGTGTCGGCGTTGCTGCATTCCAGCAGTTCCAGGGTGCTAATGCGATTTTCTACTATATCCCGCTGATTGTCGAGAAGGCAACGGGCCAGGCTGCAAGCTCCCAGCTCATGTGGCCGATTATCCAAGGCGTCTTGCTCGTCCTCGGTTCGCTGATTTTCCTCGTCATCGCTGATAAGTTCAACCGCCGCACGCTGCTGACGGTTGGCGGCACGATTATGGGTCTTTCGTTCATCCTGCCGGCTGTCATCAACAGCATCATCCCAAATGCTGATCCGATGATGATTGTATTTTTCCTCTGCATCTACGTTGCGTTTTACTCCTTTACGTGGGCTCCGCTCACCTGGGTTATCGTCGGCGAAATCTTCCCGCTGGCCATCCGTGGCCGTGCTGCAGGCCTTGCTTCGTCGTTCAACTGGATTGGCTCGTTCCTTGTCGGCCTGCTGTTCCCCATCATGACCGCGTCGCTCTCACAGGAAACGGTCTTTGCAATCTTCGGTGTTATCTGCATGCTTGGTGTATGCTTCATTCGCAATTGCGTTCCGGAGACGCGTGGCCATACGCTCGAAGAAATCGAAGCTGCTGGCACGAAGAAATCCGCAAATGCATCGGTGCACAATGCCTGATGGCAATCCAGTAATTGGATAGGGATATTGCAAAGGGAAGGTTTACCATGGATTTAAAGAAAAATGCCGAAGCAATTGAGGCGGGCCGCACAGCCCTGGGCCTCGAGCTCGGTTCGACGAACATAAAGATGGTTCTGGTCAATGAAGCGTGCGAGACGCTGGCTTCGACGAGCTACGGCTGGGAGAATCAGCTGGAGAACGGCATCTGGACGTACGACCTCGCAAAGGTCTGGCTCGGCATCGAGGACGCGTTCCACAGCCTGACGGCTGATGTGCAGAGCCGCTACCACGTGGAGATCAAGACAATCGGCTCCATTGGCATCAGTGCCATGATGCACGGCTACCTGCCGTTCGACAAGACGGGCAAACAGCTCGCTCCGTTCCGGACCTGGCGCAACAACATCACGGGTGAGTCCGCTGCCAAGCTCACGGAGCTCTTCGGCTTCAACATCCCGCAGCGCTGGAGCATCGCGCATCTCTATCAGGCCATCCTCAATGGGGAAGAGCATGTCAAGGATATCGCGTTTCTGACGACGCTGGCCGGCTATGTGCACTGGCAGCTCAGCGGTGAGAAGGTGCTCGGCATCGGCGATGCCTCGGGCATGTTCCCGATTGACGAACAGACGGGCACGTACGACGCTGCGATGATGGAAGCGTTTGGCGGCCTCGACGAGGTCAAGCGCTATCCGTGGAAGCTGGCCGACATCCTGCCGAAGCCGTTGCGCGCCGGCAAGGCTGCCGGCCAGCTGACGAAGGAAGGCGCATGGCTGCTCGACCCGACGGGCAAGCTGCAGCCGGGCGCGCTGATGGCACCGCCTGAGGGTGATGCCGGCACTGGCATGGTCGCGACAAACGCCGTGCGCAAGCGCACGGGCAACATCTCGGTCGGCACGTCGGCCTTCTCGATGAATGTCCTCGATGCGCCGCTCAAGGCTGTGCACCGCGACATCGACATCGTGACGACGCCGGACGGCGCTCCCGTCGCGATGGTTCACACCAATAACTGCTCGAGCGATCTCAATGCCTGGGTCCAGCTCTTCGGCGAGTTTGCCGAGCTCATCGGCCATGGCCAGACGCCAGCGAAGCTCTACCGTACGCTGTTTGAAGTCTCGCAGCGCGCAGACCGCGATGCCGGCGGCCTCCTCAACTACAGCTGTCTGTCCGGCGAGAACATCACGGATGTGGAGACGGGGCGCCCGCTCTTCGTGCGCGCGCCGCACAGCCAGATGAATCTCGCGAACTTCATGCTCGCCCAGCTCTACGGCTGCTTCGCCCCGCTCAAGATCGGCATGGACATCCTCGTCAAGGAGGAGGGCGTGCAGACGGACGTCATGATTGCACAGGGCGGCCTGTTCAAGACGCCGGTCATCGGTCAGCAGGTCCTTGCGGACTGCCTTGGCCTGCCAATCACCGTCATGGAGACGGCAGGAGAGGGCGGCCCTTGGGGCATGGCCGTGCTCGCCGTCTTTGCCAAGTGGCACGGCGAGAAGGCGCTGGTGGATTTCCTCGACGACGAGGTCTTCCACAACCCCGAGAGTTCGACACTCTTGCCGACGGAAGAAGGCCGCCTCGGCTGCCAGAAGTTCATTGCAGCTTACTGCGCAGGTCTCACCGTCGAGCGCGAGGCGGGCAAGGCCGTCGCTGACCCGGCAGATGCGTGATCTATCGTGATATCGTGAAAGGATAATCCAGATATGTTAGAAGAACTCAAGCAGGAAGTCTATGAAGCCAACATGATGTTGCCGAAGCTCGGCATCGTCACGTTCACCTGGGGCAATGTCTCGGGCATCGACCGCGAGAAGAACCTCTTCGTCATCAAGCCGTCGGGCGTGCCGTATGAGGACCTCAAGCCTTCCGATATGGTCGTCGTCGATCTCGAGGGCCATGTCGTCGAGGGCGAGATGAACCCGTCGAGCGATACGATGACACACCTCGTGCTCTACAAGGCATTCCCGAACATCAAGGCCGTCGTCCACACGCATTCCAAGTGGGCCGTCTCGTTCGCTGAGGCTGGTGTGCCGATCGAAGCACTCGGCACGACGCATGCCGACACGTTCTACGGCGATGTCCCCGTGACAGATGCACTGACGAAGCAGGAGATCGAAGAAGCCTACGAAGAGAACACGGGCAAGGTCATCGTCCGCACGTTCGAGGAGTACGGCATCGACCCGGATGCTGTGCCGGCCGTCCTCGTCAAGCAGCACGGCCCGTTCACCTGGGGCCCGAGCCCCAAGAAGGCCGTTGAGAATGCCAAGATTCTCGAGGTCGTCGCCGAGATGAATTACCATGCACTGCAGCTCACGCGTGCGGATATCCGCGTGCCGCAGTTCCTGCTCGACAAGCACTACTATCGCAAGCACGGCGCAAACGCCTATTACGGCCAGAACAACGCCAAGTCCAAGAGCGGTGCCACGCACAAGTAAGCAATCCCTCCTGCAGTACGCTGCAGGAGGTAACATACAAGTAGAAGGGAAGTACCATCATGTTGAAACTCACGCACGATTATAAATTCTGGTTTGTCGCAGGCTCTCAGTTCCTCTATGGCGAGGAGCAGCTCAAGAACGTCGCCCGCGATGCAGAAGATATCGTCAAGAAGCTCAATGCGAGCGGCAAGCTGCCGTACCCCATTGAGTTAAAGGGCGTCATGACGACGGCTGACGGTATCACGCAGTTCATGAAGGAGGTCAACTACAACGACGATGTCGCAGGCGTCATCACCTGGATGCACACGTTCTCCCCGGCGAAGAACTGGATTCGCGGCACGAAGCTCCTGCAGAAGCCTCTGCTGCACCTCGCGACGCAGTACCTCGACAAGATTCCGTACGACACGATCGACTTCGACTACATGAACCTCAATCAGAGCGCACACGGTGATCGCGAGTACGGCTACCTCAATGCCCGCCTCGGTCTCAACAACAAGATTGTCTACGGCTGGTGGGGCGATGAAGAAGTCCAGGATGAGGTCGCTTCGTGGGAAGACGTCGCCGTCGCCTACAACGAGAGCTTCCGCATCAAGGTCTGCCGCTTCGGCGATACGATGCGCAATGTAGCTGTCACGGAGGGCGATAAGGTCCAGGCGCAGATCCAGCTCGGCTGGACGGTCGACTACTGGCCGGTCGGCGATCTCGTCGAAGTCGTCGATGGTGTCAGCGAGGCGGACATCGACGCCGAGTACAAGAAACTCCAGGATCTGTACACGTTCAACCCGCAGGAGAACAGCCCGGAGAAATTCGAGAGCTCGGTCCGCTATCAGCTGCGCGAGTACCTCGGCATCAAGAAGTTCCTCGATGACAAGGGCTACACGGCCTTCACGACGAACTTCGAGGACCTCAAGGGCCTCAAGCAGCTGCCGGGCCTCGCTGCTCAGCTCCTGATGCGCGATGGCTACGGATTCGGCGCAGAGGGCGACTGGAAGACGGCGGCCCTGACGCGCCTCCTGAAGATCATGGCCCACAATGACCGCACGGTCTTCATGGAAGACTACACGCTCGACCTGCGCAAGGGCCATGAGGCCATCCTTGGCGCACACATGCTCGAGGTCGACCCGACGATTGCCAGCGACAAACCGCGCGTCGAAGTCCATCCGCTCGACATCGGTGGTAAGGACGACCCGGCCCGCCTCGTCTTCACGGGCGCTGACGGCGACGGTATCGACTGTACGGTCGCGGATTTCCGCGATGGCTTCCGCTTCATCAGCTACCCGGTCGACTGCCGCAAGGCTGAGGCCGAGACGCCGCATCTGCCGGTTGCAAAGCAGCTCTGGACGCCGAAAGTCGGCCTCAAGAAGGGTGCGACGGAGTGGATCCATGCTGGCGGCGGCCACCACACGGTCCTCTCGTTCCGCATCACGGAAGAGCAGATCCACGACCTCGGCACGATGCTTGGCATGAACCTCGTCGAGATCTGCTGACACTTTGCTTTCCTTTGTATCCATACACCTATATACAAAAGGCGCATCCCGTTTCTTCAAAACCTTAGATCGGAAGAGCGTCGTGTAGGGAAAGAGTGTAGATCTC
>ERZ1031347.283-NODE-283-length-24959-cov-37.962456_pt1 | contig 24959 bp, 19 predicted proteins | sample MGYA00517106_ERZ1031347 | MGnify/ENA primary metagenome ERZ1031347 (study PRJEB33719, sample SAMN04261392) | wastewater metagenome | biome: periurban shantytown; feature: human; material: feces | host: Homo sapiens | place: Peru: Lima | collected 2012-07-19 ...
GTCATCGATGACGAGCTCAAGACCGCCATCGACGCCTACTACGAGCAGTACGGAGTTCGTTAGTTACGGCGTTTTACCAAACGCCGTAACCGGCCGACGCTGCGCGCCGCCCAGGGCGACAATTTGTCATTCAAAAGGCGAGGCATGACCAGAAGGTCAATGCCTCGCCTTTTTCATGCCAACTTGTTCGCCCTGGACGTCGCTCGCTGTCCGTCCTCTACCTGCGGCGTTGCCTTGCTCCGAATGCGGCAAGTAGTCATTGGGGATGTTTTTAAATAGCTACTTGAGCCCGGGGAGGCGGGTGTAGGGGAATGAGCGCTCTAGGAATTCGGAGCAGCGGGCGTAGTCTTTGGCGAAGTAGCTGCTGTAGAGCGAATCGAGCACGTATTGCACGGCGATGTGGCTGGCGAACTGCGTGATGCGATGCGTCATGCTCTCGTGGTCGCTCACCGTGAGATAGGCGGCAAAGCCGGGGTGAATGCGAGCGCAATAAGGCGTGCCGATGACGATGACCGGGACATGCCGACTGCTGAGGATCGGCAAGATGCCCTTGAGGTTGGGGGCAAGGCCGCTGTAGGAGATGACGATTGCCGCATGGTCGGGACCCGAGGCGAGCGCCGTTCGCACCTGGGGCTCGACGCCGTCGTGGCACGTCGCGCTTTTACCGGCGGAGAGCAGGCGATCGCGGAACATTCCCGCTGGATAGAGGTTGTGCGAGCCCGTGTAGATGTCGACCTGTCGGGCGTTCGCGATAAGCTTGGCGGCGTGGTCAAGCTGCGTGGGATCGAGCAGCTCCTGCGTTTCGGCCAGCGTGGTCTGGTAGAGCCCCTCCATGCGCTCCATAACCTGCGCAGGCGATACTCAGCTTATCGACCCGCGATGCAAAGGAGATACTCATCCCACGAGTACTACCGGGAAGGGCTCTCGATTCGAGCTCTTACCTTAGCAATTTGGCCATTTGGCACTATAATCACCATAGGCATGCGCATAACGTTGCGCTTAATCAAGAGGAGAAAACGTATGGGTCTGTTTGATATGTTCAAGAAGAAGGCTGAGCCCGTGGCAGCTGCTGCTCCGGCCTCCATCTCTACTTCTGCCGGCGCCGACGTGCTGTGCTCGCCCGTCAAGGGCAAGGTCATCAAGATGGCCGACGTGCCCGATCCCGTCTTTAGCGGCGAGGTGCTGGGCAAGGGCTGTGCCGTGTGGCCCGAGGACGATCTGGTCTACGCTCCCTGCGACGGCAAGGTGACCGTCACCATGGGTCACGCCGTGGGCCTGCAGTCCGATAGCGGCATCGAGGTTTTGGTGCACGTTGGCGTCGATACCGTCAACATGAACGGCGACGGCTTCGAGGGCTTCGTCAAGGCTGACGATGTCGTTAAGGCTGGCCAGCCCATGCTCAAGATCGACCGCGCCAAGATCGCTGCTGCCGGCTACAAGGACTGCGTCGTCGTGGCTGTGTCCAACACCGCCGAGTTCGCCGACGTCGAGCTCGCCGTCGAGGCTGACTCCGCTGTCGCCGCCGGCGATGTCATCGTCAAGGTCGTTCGCAAGTAAGCTGCGGCAACATAAGGGTGTTTTGGGGTGGTCGAATTGTCCGACCACCCTTTTTTATTACAATGCGGCGGAACGTTTTATTGCGCGTTGGGCGGACCGGTAAACCGTTCGGACGTTAAATCGAGCCGACTGCGCCTTTGCTTTGCCGGGGGTGTTCGTTAGCGGCTAGTATGGCCTTATTGTTACGACGTGCACCGCGTCGGGAAGCGCGGTGCCGCTTGTTGGGAGGAATCTCATGAAAAAGAAGCTGCTGCTTGTGCCCCTGATGGCTGTTCTGGTCGCGTGCGTGGTTGTGCTTTCCGGCTGCGGAGGTCCTTCGGTTGAGGAGCTCATCACCGAGGATCTTACGACGCAGTTTGACGAGGTCAAGAACGGTGGCGACGACTTCCTCGCCGGCCTGGAAGAGGCTTCGGGCGACGAGTTCGAGCAGCTGGGCATTGATCCCAAGGAGTACGCCAAGAGCTATCTCGAGGGCTTTGACTACAAGATCGGCGACGTGACGGTCGACGAGGACAAGGGTGTCGCGACCGCCGAGGTCTCCATCACCTGCAAGTCTATGAACAAGATCGTCGAGGACTTCTCCACCCAGTATCAGGAGAAGGTCGCCGCGCTTGATACGGTTCCTTCCGATGACGAGCTGTACAAGATGGCCGGTCAGGTTATGGTCGATGTGACCAAGGCTGCTAAGACCAAGGACACCAAGGTCACCTTCAAGTACTCCTGTAATGACGACGGCGAGTGGTCTGCCGACGATTCCGCAACCAACGAGATGATGAATGCCATGATGAGCTAGGGAGTTACGGCGTTTTACCAAACGCCGTAACTGCTCGACGCTGCGCGGGCACCAGAGCGACAACTTGTCATTCAAAGAGGACGGCATGACCAGAAGGTCTATGCCGTCCTCTTTTCATGCCAATTTGTTCGCTCTGGTGCCCGCTCGCTGTCCGTCCTCTACCTGCGACGTTGCCATGGTAGTCATTGGGGCGGCACTTGGGGACGTTCTTTTTCTGCCGGCAGTTGGGGACACTCCTTTGGTGCGGGGGGCAGCTAAAAGAGTCCCGTCCCACATTAGCTACCCGTGGGGGGGGACGAGCGGTTACTCGCCCAAGATCAGCTTGGCGAGTTCGTCCTGGGTGTCCACCACGTAGTCGGCGCCGGCGGCCTCCAGCTCTGCGCGGCCGCGGAAGCCCCAGCTGACGCCCACGCTCTTAAGGCCGGCGTTGTGGCCGGTCAGAACATCGACATTCGAATCGCCCACATAGAGTGTGGTTGCCGGATCGGCGCCCAGCTCCTCCATCACATGCAGCGTGACGGGTGCTTCGGGTTTGGGCGGAAATGCGTCCACACGGCCCTGTACCAGCGCAAAGCGCTCGGGGCCAAAGTATTTCTCGATAAGCGGGGCTGCCGAAATATGATCCTTGTTGGTGAGCACGGCAAGCTGAACGCCCGCAGCGCGCAGACGGTCGAGCATCTCAATCGTGCCGGCGTAGGGGGCGGTGTGGTCCTCCTTGTGCTCGCCGTAATAAGCTCTAAACTCGGCAAGTGTCTGCTCAAACATACGGCCGTCGCCCGCGTATTCGGCGGGCATAAAGCGCTCGACCAGCTTAAGCATGCCGTTTCCCACCTTGTAGCGGTACTCGTCCACGGCAAACGTGGGCCAGCCGTGCATCTCGCAGGTGTGGTTGCCGGCGGCCGCCAGATCCTCGAGCGTGTTGAGGAGGGTGCCGTCTAAATCAAAAATCACATGGGAAAAAGCTGCTGCCATGAAAGCTCCCGTCGTTGGGTTTCAAAACGCACCTCATAATACTGGGCTTCCGCGTTGGGCGTGCTTGGAATCTGAACATCTCCAGGGACATCAGGCCACATCGCGCCGACCGTGCGGTTCCGCCCTAGCAAATTCTCGGCAGCTGCTCTCCCACGAGCATGTCGAGGATGCGGGTTGAGCCCCAGCCGGTGCGCACGCGCACGGCGGGGCGGGTGCCCTCGGCAAGCGGCAGCACGCGACCGATGATGGCGGCGTTCTCGCCGTAGCGGGCGGCGCGCATGGCCGCCAGCGCGGCATCGGCCTGCTCGGCCGGCACCACGGCGACCATCTTGCCCTCGTTTGCCACCTGCAGAACGTCGTAGCCGAGCATCTCGCATGCCGCTTGCACGTCGGGGCGCACGGGCACGGCATCCTCGTCGATCTCCATGGCAACGCCGCTGGCCTGGGCAAACTCGTTGAGCGTAGATGCCAGGCCGCCGCGCGTGGGGTCGCGGAAGCAGCGGGTGTCGGGGGCGGCGGCGAGCACGTCGGCAATCAGATGATTGAGCGGCGCAGCGTCGCTTTCGATGTTGCTCGAAAACGCCAAGCCCTCGCGCTGGCTCATGATGGCGATGCCGTGGTCGCCCAACGTACCCGATACCAGAATGAAATCGCCGGGCCGACAGTTTGCACCGCTGAGCACTACGCCCGCGGGCACTTCGCCCACGCCGGCGGTATTGATGTAGACGCCGTCGGCACCGCCACGCTCGACCACCTTGGTGTCGCCGGTGATTATGGACACGCCCGCCTCGCGCGCCGTTTCGGCCATGGTCTGCACAATCTGGCGCAGCCTGTCCATGGGATAGCCCTCTTCGAGGATAAAGCCGCACGACAGGTAGCGCACGTTAGCGCCCGAGGTCGCGACGTCGTTGACGGTTCCGCATACGGCGAGGCGGCCGATATTGCCGCCGGGGAAGAACTGCGGCGTTACCACAAAGCTGTCGGTCGACATGGCGATGCGCCCGCTTGCGGGCAGCGCGGCGACACCGGCATCGTTGCCCGCAAGCAGCTCGGGCGATCCAAAGGCATCCAGAAAGACCTCATCGATAATGCGCTTCATCATCTGGCCGCCGGAGCCGTGGCCCAACAGGACAGTGCTATCGGTAACGCTATGGGACATATCGAAAACTCCAATCGAGGGTGGTGCCGGTGTGCGGGTGCGTCTGGGCTAGTCGCGGTAGCGGTAGTACGCCGCGCAGCTGCCTTCGGAGCTCACCATGCACGGGCCGACGGGGTGCTCGGGCGTGCAGGTGCGGCCAAACAACGGGCAGTCGCTCGGCGTGATGGCGCCGCGCAGCACGTCGCCGCAGCGGCACCCGCGTGGCTCGACCGTCGGTTCAATGGGTACGTCAAAGCGGGTGCCGGCATCGAAACACGCGAATTCGGGTCGGATGGAAAGACCCGAGTTGGCAATCGGTCCCAGCCCGCGCCACGTGGTGTCGCACGGCTCAAATACCTGCTCGACCAGCTGGCGCGCTACGGGATTGCCGTCTGCATTGACGCCACGGCGGTAGGCGTTGTCGATTGCAAACCGACCCTCGACAACCATCTGGACCAGCATGCAGATGCCCTGCAGAATATCGACCGGCTCAAACCCGGTGACTACGCCGGGGGTCTCGAACTCGTCGACCAAAAACCCAAAGGGTGCCAGGCCGGTGATGGTAGCGACGTGACCAGGCAGGATAAAGCCGTCGATGGTCGTCTCGGGGTCGTTGGAGATCGCACGCAGAGCCGGCGGCGTGGTCTTGTGAGCACAGTAGACCGAGAAGTTCTGGAGCCCGCGCGCGTCGGCCTCCAGGATAGCGGCGGCAATGGTGGGCGTTGTGGTCTCAAAGCCGACGCCCATAAAGATGACCGGGCGTTCGGGATTTTGCTCGGCAATGTCGAGTGCGTCGAGCGGAGAGTAGACGATGCAGATATCGCGCCCCGCCGCCTTTTGCGCGGCAAGCGAGGTGGACGATCCGGGCACGCGCATCATGTCGCCAAAGGTGGTGATGATGGCGCCGTCCATGTTGGAAAGCGCGATTGCGTGATCGATGTCGCGGTTGGCGGTGACGCAAACGGGGCACCCCGGGCCGCTTAGCAGTTTGAGTCCCGTCGGCATAATGGAGCGAAAGCCATAGCGGCCAATGCTCACGGTATGCGTACCGCAGACTTCCATAAGGTTGATGCTGCGGTTGCCGACAAGCTCATGAATACGATCGATGAGCTCGCGAGCCAGCTTGGGGTCGCGAAATGCCGAAAAGTCGATACCGGAGCGAACCGGCTGCGCCGCCGCCACTAGTATGCCTCGGCCGGGTTGGTGGCGAGCTGGTCCTCTTCGGCCAGCTCGGTCATGGTATTGACGAGCTCGAGTGTCTCTTGGGCTTCCTGCTCGTCGACAATCTGAATGCCAAAGCCGGCGTGCACGAGAATATAGTCGCCTACCTGCGCCGTCGGCACGAGGCGCAGCGAAACGGGGCGCTCGATGCCCATCATGTCGACGGTCGCCTTAAGGTCGTCGTCGCGTTTGACCACTTTACCGGGAACGGCAAGGCACATAATGTTCCCCTTTTATACGTTTTGCGCTGGATAGGCGCCTAATTACCCATCAGTTGATGGTAGCGCTCGCGGGAGTCGCGAGCAAACGCGTTACACCTGTGAGACGGCGGCGCGCAGGCTGGCAAAACAGCCTATCGAGAAGCCGTCTGCGCGAGGCGAGCGCGAGCGATGGCGGTCTGACCGTAGGCGATGCAGCCATCGTTGACGGGCACAGCGTGGGGGACCAAGACGGCAAGACCGGCGTCTTTGAGTTCATGGGTAAGGAGCTGAAGCAAAAGCCGGTTCATGAACACACCGCCCGAGAGCGCGACGGTATCGAGGCCTTCGCGATCACAGATTTCGCGTGCGATGTGGGTCGTAGCGTGCGTAATGGCGATGTGAAACCCGAGGGCGAGCCTGTCGGCCGGCGTGCCTGCCTCGATTCCATTCAGAAGAGCTTCGATGAACGGTTGGGGGTCCAAGATGGGGGAGTCGTCGGCAGACGTGAATACGCCTGTATGATTGCCGTCGAGACGAACGGTCTTACCGCCGAGTGCGCGCCAGGCGGCGGCTTCGAGTTCGATGGCGGGCTCGCCTTCGTAGGTTGCCTTGCCGCAGATTCCCAGAATCGCTGCCGCGGCATCAAAGAGACGCCCCACGCTGCTGGTACGCGGGCTGTTGATGCCGCGCTCGATCATGGTGGCTGTCACGCTGCGCGTTTGCTCGTCGAGGCCGTCCAAAAGCCGAGCGGCACCCGGGTGTTCAAGCAGGCCGAGCTCGCTCAGCAGGGCAAAGGCATTACGCCGGGAATCGCGCACGGATGCGGCACCGCCTGGCAGCGCCCAGGTGCGCAGGTGCGCGGCGCGTTCAAAATCGGCAAGGCCGGCAACAAGAAACTCGCCGCCCCAAATGGTCCCATCGGTGCCGGCGCCGGTGCCGTCAAAGGCGATGCCAAGGACGCGCGCGTCGGTTGTAAGCTGGCCCGCGGCGATAGCCTCGGCCATTACGCTCGCGATATGCGCATGATGGTGCTGCGCCTCGACGAGCGGCAGATTGCATTTTCGCGCCTGTTCGCGTGCCCACTGGCTCGATAGATAGCTGGGGTGTAAATCGCAGGCCAAGGCGGCGGGCGCCAAGTCAAAGAGATCTTCCAAGCGCGTGCGCGCGGCGCTCCAGGCATCGAAGGTCTCGCCGTTTTCGACATCGCCGATATGCTGCGACACAAAACAGGCCGCCTCGCCGTTCGGATCCTCGCGTGTGAATGCGATCGTTGCCTTTTGCTGTGGGCCGCAGGCGAGCACACAGGACGGAGCGTCGTCGAGCGCCGGCAGCGGCAACGGCCGAGGCGCATATCCGCGAGCGCGGCGCACGGGCATGACGGTGCCGTCGACCACACGTACCACGGAATCATCGTAGCGTGAGAGGATCGCGCGGTCGTTGCCGAGCAGCGCGTCGGCAATGCCGGCGGCAACGAGGTGTTCCCAAGCAAGGCCGTCATCAGTTTCGATAGGTTCCTCGCTCAGGTTTCCGCTGGTCATGACCAGCGAGTGCATGCCATGCGACGCGGCAGCTGCAAGCAGCAGATGTTGAAGCGGTGTATAGGGGAGCATGACGCCGAGCTCGGGTAGATCGTGCGCGACGGATGGCGCGAGTGTAGGGGCGTCGGGGGAATCTCCCTCGCCAACAGCACGCCGGCGCAACAGCACGATGGGGCGGATGCTGCCGGCTAGCAAGCCGCGCTCGGCATCATCGACGTGGCACAGGCGTTCAGCATCGGCAAGGCTGCGCACCATAACGGCAAGCGGCTTGTTGCTGCGGCGCTTGCGACGGCGCAGCTCGACCACCGCCTGCTCATTGGCGGCGTCGCAGGCCAGATGGAATCCGCCCAGGCCCTTGATGGCGACGATACCGCCGCTGGCCAGCAGTTCGACACAGCGGTCAATAATGGCATCGCTGGTTTCGCGCGTGCTGCCGACGGCTGGCGTCGCCCCTGAGCCCCCGAGCTCCATGTCGCCCGCCGCCTCGCGCCAGGTAATATGTGGCCCGCAGTCAAAGCAGGCATCGGGCTGCGCATGAAAGCGCCGGTCAAGCGGGTCGCCATACTCTGCGGCGCACTCGGGGCACATGGGAAAGCAATCCATCGACGTGGCCGCTCGGTCATAAGGCAGCGACCGGATGATGGTAAAGCGCGGCCCGCAGTTGGTGCAGTTGATAAAGGGGTAGTGATAGCGTCGATCGGCGGGGTCGAACAGTTCGCGCAGGCAGTCGTCACAGGTGGCGATATCGGGGGAGATGAGCGTCGTGTGGGCAGTTTGATCCTGCGACGTCACAATGCGAAAGGCCTGCTCATCGTCGGCATCCCAAACGTCGGGCTCCAGGTCCGCAACCTCGACATGCTCAACGCGGGCCGCGGCAGGCGCGTGCTCCGACAGCGCGGCGACAAAGCCGTCGAGTGCCTCGACCGAAGCATGCGCCTCGATGTGCACGCCATCGCCCGCGTTGAGCACCCAGCCGCAAATGCCATGCGCCATAGCCTCGCGATACACAAATGGCCGCATGCCAACGCCCTGCACAATGCCCGTCACATGAATATGCACATGCCGCATGTGGCTCCCCTTCATTGAAGTGTGTGCTGTTAGAGCCCCAGGCTTTGCTTGGTGGCGGCGCAGGTGAGCTCGCCGTGCTTAACGCCGCGCAGCCCCAGCAACCGGTCCGCGAGCTCGTAGACGCGTTCGCCGCGACCCTTGAGCGCCAGAATCTCCAGGCAGTTGTGGTGGTCCAGATGCACGTGCATGGTCGAGACGATCTCGTCGGTGTAGTCGTGCTGCACCTCGTCCAGGCGGCGCGTCAGATCGCCGGTATGGTGGTCATAGATCATGGTGAGCGAACCGATGACCTGCTCGTCGGGCGTGCGCATCTGCTCCTTGGCGATCGAGGCGCGAATCAGATCGCGTACGGCTTCGGAACGGTTGGCCACGTCACCGCGGCGCGCGATCTGCTCGTCAAAGCGGCGCAGCAGGTCGTCGGGCGCGGTGACCGAAAAGCGGACCAGCTCGGAGCTGGAGCCGCTGCAGCGGCAGCTCGCATCGCCAGTCGGCCCGTGCGAATGCTCGTGCTCGTGATCGCAGACGTGCTCGTGCTCGGCCACGTTACACCAGTTTCACAGAGCCGACGGAGTTATGATCTGCCTCGATGGCCTCCTCGTAGCCCTCGAGCGCATCGTGCGCCTCGTGCAGCGCAGACATGGCGGCCTCGAGCTTGGCGCCAATGCGCTCCATGTCAAAGTTCTCGGTCGCATGCAGCAGCTGATGGCTCCACTCGTGAGCGAGCTCGATGGTGTCGTCGACCTGCTTGACGCTCATGGCAAGCTGGCTCATGTTCATTCCGACGTCATGCATGGGAATCTCCTTTTGCGTGGGGCGATATGGTGGTTCAGATTCTACTACGCCCGCCATGGGCGCCGCCGCATAAGAAAACGGGTGCGAGTCCGTCTGACCCGCACCCGTTCACTGGGGGCTGTTTGTGTCTACCATACTATCCGTGGTCGCATGCCTTGCGTTTGGCACTCCGGCGAGCGGTGCGAAACCGCTCATGGACGGCAGACAGGTAACAAGCGTATTACAGATGCTTCTCCAGCAGTGCCTGAAGTCTTGCCTTGGGTAAGGCACCGACAGAGCGGTCGACCTCCTCGCCGTTCTTAAAGACGATCAGCGTGGGGATGCTCATGACGCCAAACTTCATGGCCAGGTCCTGGTTGTCGTCGACGTTGCATTTGGCCACGGCAATCTTGCCGGCCAGCTCGTCGGCGACCTCGTCGACGATGGGCGAGAGCGAACGGCACGGGCCGCACCACGGGGCCCAAAAATCAACCAGTACGGGCAGGCTATCGTTGACGACGGCGTCGAAATTCTCGGGGGTAATCTGCTTAATGTCAGCCATGGTGACCTCCATAATGTGACGCGGCTCGGCCGCGTAAAACTCAGTACGACGATGCTTATACCCAGCGGCTCGTAAAGCAACCACTTGCGGGCGGCTCTTTTATATAATGGTGGGCACGCAAACGATTGGAGAGCGCATGCCCACGTCACAAAGCCAGAAAAAAGAAGCCATCGCCCAGGCGACCGAGCAGGAGCTTGCGTCGCTTGCAGGTCGTGGTGTGCGCATCTCGGGCAACGCGTGCTCGCCGATTGTGCTGGTCAAAGGCGATTTGGATGAAGCCGAGTGCTCGGGCGGCGAGCTGGCTGCCGGCGCGGATGGCGCCGCGTTGCGCAAGGCGCTCGGCGCCATCGGATATGCCCCCGAGGATTTTTGCGTGCTGGCAAGCGTCGCCGGCGCGGGCGACGGAGCTGTCGCGACGGGCGAGGCCCTGACGTGCGACCTGTTCCGCGAGGCGCTGGAGACCTTGGACCCCGAGGCGGTGCTGCTGCTGGACAACAGTGCGGCCGATGTCATGCGCGAGACCTATGCCGATATGCTTGTGGCAATTGATGACTTTGACACCGCCATGCTCAAGCCCGGCCTGGTCGCCCATGTGCAGGGGCGCCGCGTGCTGGCGCTCGACGGTTTTGAGGCGGCGCTCGCCGACAAGGCCGCCAAGCAGCGCATGTGGGCCTACATAAAGCAGCTGACCCCGGCGGCTGCTCCGTTGTAGCGAGGCTGGCGGCAGCTCCTACATCACGGCGCGCAGCTCAAACCGGTCGCCGTTAATGCGGAACTGGCAGTTGCCGTTCATGCGCTCGACGGCAAGCATAATGCTCTTGGTGCCAAAGCCGTGCCCAGTGTGCTGAGCCACGGGCATGCCGTCGACCATGTGCGGCACACGGCCAAACGTGTTGGAAACCAGCAATAGAAGCTGGCCGTCTTCGTAGCGAAGGTCCAGGTCGACAAACCGCTTGCCTTCGGGGGCGGCGCTCGCCGCGGCGATGGCATTGTCCAGGGCGTTCGATACCACACTGAACAGATCGACATCGCCCACGTGGACGGTTTCGGGCACGGCGGCGCGCAGGTCGGCGGTGATGCCGTGCGCGTTGATGTCCGCGGAAAGCGACGAGAGCGCAATGTTGACCGTTTCGTTGGCGCAGTAGCGGCGCACGGCGGTGCGGTCGTTGGCCTCGCAGAGCGCGTCGATGCGCTCGAGCGCATCATCGGTGTGACCCTCTTCGATCAGGGCCGCTAGACCGCGCAGGTAGTGGCGCATGTCGTGACGGAGAACCGAGAGCTCGCGTCCGGACTGGCGCCAGGCTTCGAGCTCTTTGATGGCCGCGCTGTCGCGGGTCGCGAGCATCCAGCGCTCGCGCTCGGCGATTTCCTTTGCCTCGTATTCGCGAAGGTAGACGGCAAGAAACATAAGGTAGAAGGCGCAGAGGGCGAACGCCAAAAACTCAACGGTTACCACCGAGCCCGAGTGGAAGAGCGTGGTATAGACGTTGGTGGCGTAGTCGAAGATGTAGTAGACGAGCGGCAGGATGAGCAGAATCTCCAGCTCGGTGGGGCTTTTGATCGCCAGGCGGGGACCAATTTCGCTTGCCCAATGCAACAAGACGGCAAAGACGCCGAGCGTGGTGATGATGCGCGCCACGTAGTACGCGACCTGCGAATCGGTGGCGGCGAATGCGGCGATGCCCACCCAGTTGCTAAACTGGCAGCTCAGGTAGGCACTGGTAACGCCCAGGATGGCGAGCAGCGGACTCAGGCGATAGCGTACGCACAGGTAGACGACAAGCGGCAGATGCACGACGAGTGGATAGGCCTGTCGGGCAAGCAGCTCACCACCGACGAGGTTGGCAATCGCAAAAGCGGTGCCGGTTACGGCGCCGACTCCCACCAGCTCGAGCGAATGACGGCCGTTGATCTCGACACCGCACAGCGCCGCCGAGGCAAAGACGCCAAAGAGCAGCGTCGTCGCATGGTGGATTGCCCAAAGCACCAGTTCTGCCGAGGAAAGCATCAGCGTCTCCCGCCCTCGAACCGCACCGCAAAGTAGGCGTCTTGGAATCCCTGCTTGCAGCTGCGCGCGAGCGGTATGCACGCGCCCGAGCGCATGACGATTTCCGTGCGGTTGAAGTGGTCGATGTTGCGCAGATTGACCTGGTAGCTGCGGTGGCACTTAAAGAAGGTCGCGTTTTGGGCCAGTCGGTCCTCGATGCTGCGGAACGGCTCGAGCGCCTCGATATCGCGGCCATCGCGCAGGTGGAAGACCACGTGCTTGTTGCGAGCCTCGGCATATTCGATATCGGATAGGCGCAGGGCATGGTAGCCAAAGGACGTCTTGATGACGAGCTCGTCGATCGTTGCCGGACGCAGGCTCGACAGCTCGTCAAGCAGTTGCGCCACGCGCTCGTAGGTCACGGGTTTGAGTAGGTAGTCGAAGGCGCGGACCTCGTAGGACTCAAGTGCGAACTCGGGTGATGAGGTCAGAAAAACCAAGCGCACGGCGGTATCGGATTGGCGCAGCTCGCGGGCGGTGTCCATGCCGTTGACGAGCGGCATTATCATGTCGAGCATGATAATGTCGGCGCGCGATGCGGCATGGCGTGCCAGCAGGTCCTCGCCGCGCGTAACGAGTGCAACATCGACCGCCGTGCCCGTCTCGGCAGACCAGCGGTTGATCATGCGGTGCAGGTTATCTAGAAAGGCGACGTCGTCGTCGCAGGCGATGATTCTGAGCATATTGGGCCCCCCTTAGTACCTCGATTTTGCCACATCGTGCACGCGCCACCCGCGGGGGTGCGTTCCGTTTGCGCCCCACGGTACGCAACTCGCGCCGAGCGGCAGGGTGTCAAAACATGTGGTTGCACAATACCAGGTGGATATATATGCCAATTTGAGCTGGCGGCTGGCGAGGGACCATGCCGGCCGCCAGCGCCAAGCGATATCGGACATCGCGAAAGCATAGGGGTAAGGGAGCTGAACGATGAAGGAGAAGAAGATGGGGATGCGCGCTGCGTTGACGCGTCTGCTGGGTATCGCAACCGTGGCATGCGCACTCGTGGCGACGCCGGCCGTGGCAAACGCCGAGACGCAGGTCATGCCCGACGGGGTGAAGGCGGAGGTGCTGCCGCTTACGCAGGCCAACAACGAACCCGTCCAAATCACCGAGCCGGGCAGTTACGTACTTAAGACGGCTGAGGGTGAGGTCACGCCATCTTCGGGTTACACCATCGACGCGCCGGATGCGTCCCGGATTAATCCTGTGAGGATCTACATCGATGGCACGGTCTACGTGAACGATAAGACTAACTGGCGGGTTGAGCAAACTCGATGGCTGTTCAACATCAAACAGGGTAGCAATATCGAGTTCATCGGTGTCAACAATCCGTGCGTCAGCTTCCATAGAAACCAAAAGCAATTTGAGTCCGTAAGCGGCTTTTTGACCGACCGCTATTACAGCGGTGGCTACAAAAAGGCATCGGGCGACATCTCGGTTAGCCTGGGGGTTGGCGACGGCTCGCAGAACTTCATTCTCTCGTATGGCAGCAAGTACGAGCAAAAGGTACCTGCGATTTCCTTGGGTAGCACCGAGGGCGAGTTGACTACCAAGTTCGAAAAACTGAAGGTCCAAGGCTATGTTGGCAAATCGGGTGCAGTGGCGGGCAATGCTCAAGAGTATGCCGTCCCCGTGCATCTCTTCCGTGAGGGCCGGGATACGACTGGCGGCAACACCAAGCCCTTCGCAGCGACTTTTACCGATTGTGTGTTCTACGATACGTCCGGAGACTTTAATGGCGCTGTTTCCGTTGATGGCAACAGCAGCTTCAAGATGCCCAAAGACGGAAGCGCTGTCGCAAAAATGACGGCGACGTTCAACAATTGCAGCTTCAGTGGCAGCAATGGGGAGAACCTGGGCGTCAGGCAGACGAACAATAGCTATGAGTCGGTCGAAGCGTCTCGTTATTTTGCTAACTCCTCTATTCTTAATACCTATGCCGTCGCCGGCGTGATGGGCGTCACCAACGCTACGGTTAACCTTAACGACTGCACGATGAGCAACTTCCACAGCACGCGCTCGAGTTCGCCTGACAACACTTTGACAGTCGATGCCCTTAATGTTGCACGAAGCGCTCGCTGCAACATAAACGGTGGCACGATTGAACGCTATGGCGCACGCGGCAATACGTGCGTGGTATACGCCGCCGGAACTCTTACCCTCAACGGATCGCCGGAAATCGCGAGCTACTGGAAGAACAGCCACGCCGACGATACTAATTATGGCGACAAGTACACTGAAGCTGATAAAGCTACGGGAACCGCCAAGAGCCTGTATGTCCCGAAGAAAAAGAGTGTCGATGCCAACGTCCCGGCGCTGAATATCGCGTCTGGCTTCTCCGTACGCGGAGGCTTTGGAGACAATGTCTGGATCTCGATTGAGGAGACTGCGGACAGTAATGGCGTAAAGTCGCGCGTCCTTGGCACCTGCGAATCCAACAAGATCGAAGGCGTTGTGCCAGACGGCTCGTCCAAGAACGATGACAACTCCGACAAGTACGAGGTCGTGAACCTCAACGGTGACCTCATCTTCCGCGAGACCATCCACCAGCACAAGTGGAACGTTGAAGCTGACGGTTTGGGCGTTCGTGCATCGTGCGTGGGTCCGTTCCGCAACAGCGAGTGCGAATATGGCAAGGACGAGAACGGCGAGCCCAAAAAGTACCTGACGGCCACGTATAAGCTTTCCATGTCCAAGGCAACGAGCTCTCAGAGCACCGAACTTGTCTATGACGGTTGCCCGGTCAAGATTGCTTTGAATAAGGACGGCGCGTGGAATCTGGAGCAGATGGGCGTAACGGCCAGCGATGAATTCACGTGGTATCAGTGCAAGTCCCAGGCGGACGCCGAGGCATATAAAAACGGTACCAAGCTCAAGGGCGCCCCGACGGACGCCGGCTACTACTATGCCGTTACGAGCTTTAAGACCGCCTCTGGCCAGATGCTTGAGGGCAAGAAGGCCTTTGAGATTTCTCCGCGTCGCCTGATTAAGAATCAATCCTACAAGTTCACCCTTAAAGACGGCGGCAAGGGCGCGGGCAAGTATGCCTATGACGGCAAGGAGCATCAGCCCGTCGTTGAAAGTGCAAAGTTCAAGAACGGTGCCGGCGAGTGGGTCGATCTCGTTGAGGGCAAGGATTACGTGCTCGACGCTCGAAGTGAATCCGGACTGAAGCAGACCGAGCCAGGGCAATACGAGTGCATTGTCATCGGTAAGGGCAACTTCACGACCGATGGCGGCACCACAAGTGTTCTGACGCTCAAATGGGAGATCGTTGACGTTTCGCGCTTTGACCTCGAGGTCGCTGGCTTCGATGGTACCTATGATGGCGACGAGCACGGCATTACGGTCAGCGTTAAGAATGACCCCGTTCCGGCGGATATGAAAATTGAGTACCGTGAAGACGGCGGTGATTGGACGACGAAAAAGCCGACCTATCGCAATGCGGCCGAGTACACGACATCCTATCGTGTGACGGCTTCTGACTACCTGACCGTTACGGGCAAAGCGACCGTGAAGATTTCCAAGGCCGATCAGGACGCGCCGGCTGACCTCGTGGGCAATAATTGGACTACGTGCAACAGCAAGGACGGCTCTATCTCGGGTGTGACCAAGGCGATGGAATACCGTCGCGGGTCGAGTGGGGATTACCAGAAGATAACGTCTGACGGTAAACTGACCGGGCTTACGAAGTCGGGAACGTATTACGTCCGCTATGCCGAGGATAACAACCACAATGCGTCGGCCGATGCCGAGGTCAAGATCGAGCCGGGGCCCCATGCTGTTGCCGACAATGCTGCTTGGAAGCCGAATGGCGAAGGTAGCCACGTTAAGGCCTGCAAGTATTGTAAGAAGACTCAGGAGCGCCAGCCCTGCAGGTGGAAATACGAGATCGTTACGCCCGCCACGCCTGAGGCCGATGGTGTTCGTCAAAAGGTCTGCAGGGTTTGCAACGGCAGGTGGGATGAAGAACGTTATACCTACGTGGACACTTACGCCCCCACCATTTATGACCTCTGGGTAGATAAGGCCTACTGCGAGAGCGTTTCGTTTGACGTGTTCGATGACCGCGACGAGGCGGTGGCGGTTACCGATAACGGCAAGGAGCTCAAGGCTGGCAAGGACGGAAAGTACACGGTTAAGGCCGCTGAAGGCGATGCCGGTACCGAGCATGTAATCGTGGCTACGGACACTGCCGGCAATAAAGAGGCCATCACAATTAAGATGTACGCCGAGCATGCGTATAAATGGACGATCGACAAGCAGCCGACGGTTACCGAGACCGGCTCCAAACATGGAACGTGCTCCGTGTGCGGCCATGAGTCGGGCACGGTAGAGGTCCCGACCCTGGCTGTTAAGGGTTATTCGGGCAAATATGACGGCAAGGATCACTCTGTCGACGCCTCGGCCCTGCCCGAGGGCGCCGTCGTTGAGTATAAGGCTGCTGACGGCGGCTGGACGAGCGTTGCGCCCAGCATTAAGGACGCCGGCAGTGCGACGGTTGACTATCGCGTCACGATTGATGACGCGGCGGTCGAAGGCAAGGTGACGCTTGAGGTCAAACCGCGTGCGATAACGGTCGCGGCGCAGGACGCCTCCAAGACCTATGGTGAGGACGATCCCAAGTTTACGTATGACGTCACTTCTGGCGAGCTCGTTGAGGGCGAGAGCCTTCAGGGTATTGAGATTGAGCGCGATGATGACGACAGCGTGCGCGACGGCGGCTATGCTCTGCGCCTGACGCAGCCTGAGGGCGCCAACTCCAACTACAAGATTACGTTCAAGGATGGCACCTTTACAATCGGCAAGCGCGAGCTCTCCGTAACGTGGGACACCACTACTGAGTTCACCTACGACGGCGAGAAGCACTGCCCCCAAGCGAAACTCCACAATGTCATCGAAGGTGACGATGTCTCCGCGTACGTCGACGGCGCCAAGGTCAAAGCCGGCACCTACACGGCGAAAATCACCGAGCTCACGGGCGACGACGCGGGTAACTACAAGCTTCCCGCCGAAGACTTGACGTGCGAGTTCTCCATCAAGAAGGCGCCCCAGGGCGCGCCGAAGGTCCAGGCCACGGCCGAGACTGTGAGCGGCAAGTCCGACGGTAAGATCACGGGCGTCGACGCGAAGATGGAGTGGCGCGCCAAGGACTCTGGCGAGTATCAGGGCGTGCCCGAAGGCGTGACTGAGATTGCGGATTGTGCTGTCGGCACGTACGAGGTGCGCTACCGCGCCGATAGCGACCATGATGCCTCCTCCGCCACCGAGGTTACCGTTAATGCCGGCGGCAAGCTCGTCGTGACGCTGCCTGCCAAGCAGGTCGGCTATACGATCACGGCGAGCCCGGACGAGCTTGACTGGCACGGATCAACCACCCTCACGGTCGGTATCGAGAGCGGCTACTTTGCTGACAACGACTCTTACGCCGTCAAGGTCAACAATGCCGTTGTGACGCCCGACGCGCGTGGCGAGTTCACCGTTCAGAACGCCGAGAGCGACCTCGTCGTCACGGTCGAGGGCGTGCGCAAGCACGAGGCCGTGAACGATGAGTGGCTCTCCGACGACAGCACGCACTGGCATGAGTGCACCTGCGGAGACAGGATCGACGAGGCCAAGCACGACTTTGAGTGGGTCGTCGTCAAGGCCCCCACGGCAACCGAGAAGGGATCCAAGCAACAGAAGTGCAAGGTCTGCGGTCACAAGCTGGCCGAGGTCGAGATTCCGGCTGCCGCCATCGTTGGCTACTCCGACGAGTACGACGGCGACTATCACACGGTTGATGCGACGAGTCTGCCCAAGGGCGCAACGGCAAAGTACAGCACTGACGGCAAGAACTGGTCCCCCGAGGCCCCCAAGATTAAGGACGTCGGCACGCTGACCGTTGCTTACCAGGTGACGATTGACGGTGCGACCGCTGAGAGTGAGGTCACGCTCGAGGTCAAGCCGCGCGCGATCACGGTCACCGCCCAGGATGCCTCCAAGACGTATGGCGAGGCCGACCCCGTGTTTACGTGGGCGATCACAACCGGCGAGCTTGTCGAGGGCGAGAGCCTCCAGGGTATTGAGATCGAGCGCGAAGATGACGACAACGTGCGCGAGGGCGGCTATGCTCTGCAGCTGACGCAACCCGAGGGTGCAAACCCCAACTACAACATTACGTTCGTTGATGGCGTGTTCACCATCAACCAGCGCGTGCTCACTGTGAAGTGGGGAACTACTGAGTTTGTCTACGACGGCGAGGAGCACTGCCCCGAAGCAACGCTCGGCAACGTCATCGACAAGGATGACCTTGGCGCGACCGTCGAGGGCTCCCAGGTCGAGGCCGGCGATTCGTACCAGGCGAACCTCACCGCACTGACGGGCAAGGCCGCTGGCAACTACGCGCTGCCGACCGAGGGCCTGACGTGCGAGTTCTCCATCAAGAACGCCGCTCAGGACGCGCCGGTGGTCCAGGCTGCGGCCGAGACCGTGAGCGGCAAGCGTGACGGCAAGATCACGGGCGTCGACGCGACGATGGAGTGGCGTGCCAAGGATGCTGACGAGTATCAGGCGGTGGACGAGGGCACGGCCGAGCTTACGGGTCTTGCCGCCGGCACGTATGAGGTGCGCTACCCGGCCAAGGCCAACTACGACGCCTCTTCCGCCACCGAGGTTACCGTGGCGGCCGGCCCCAAGCTGGTCGTGACGCTGCCGAGCAATCAGGTGGGCTACGCGCTCAGCTCGACGGCAACCGAGCTCGATTGGCACGGGACTGCAACGCTCACCATGAGCATCGACAGCGCGTATTTTGCGGGTAAGGACTACGCCGTCAAGGTCAACGGCACGTCCGTTAAGCTTTCCGCCAAGGGCACCTATGAGCTCAAGGATGTCGAGGGCGACGTGAATGTGACGGTCGAGGGTATCCTCAAGCACGAGCCCGACGGCTCCGGCTGGGCACACGACGCCAAGAACCACTGGCATGTCTGCCGCTGCGGCGAAGTTCTCGACAAGGCCGAGCATACCTTTGAGTGGGTCGTCGACAAGCCGGCGACCGTTGAGACCAAGGGAGAGAGGCACGAGGAGTGCACCGTCTGCGGCGAGAAGGGCAAGACCGAGGAGATCGCGATTCTGAAGCCCGAGATCATCGACGGTAAGGGTCAGACGATGGTGGTCGACGTCGCCAAGGACCTGAGCTTCCGCTCGAGCGCGCCGCTCAGGTACTTCCAGAAGGTGCTGGTCGACGACAAGGAGGTCGCCGCCGAGAACTACGTGCTCACCGAGGGTTCTACGATCGTGACGCTTAAGGCGAGCTTCCTGAATACACTCGGCGTGGGCGAACACAAGCTGAGCGTGGTTTCGACCACGGGCACGGCCGAGACGAACTTTACCGTTGCCGAGGCTGCCAAGCCCGCTCCTGGCCAGGCAACCACGACTACTACGACCACGACTACGACTTCCAAGCCTAAGAAGAAGGCTGGCAAGGAGACGTTGCCTGAGTCCGGCGACAGCGCGTACGTCATGGCTGGTGCCGTGCTCGCTGCTGGCATGGCGGCTCTGCTGCTGGCTTGGGCCATGAAACGTCGCGCTTAACCGCGCGCCAGTCCCCAGCGGGCCCGGATCGAGCGATTCGGGCCCGCTTCTATGACCACTGCCCCTTGGTCCAGGACAAAACGGCTGCTCGAATCATGGGGCGGGTCCATTTTCAACTATCCTCAGCTTGCCAGTTCGAAAATGGACCTGCCGCATGATCGAATCTTTATTTCAACTTTACACCTAGGTTTACAGCTGTCTTGTCAGCTGTAAACCTAGGTGTCATACTAAAGCCCCAAGATTCGCCAAAAGAGAGGGGCCTTGATGGCACAGAGCGCGAACATGGATGCGTCGGAGCTTGCATGCGATATCGCGGCCGGCCTAGCATCGGCAACGACGGCAACGGAGCGCGCGGCACTGGTGCCCGCAGAGCTCGTCGAGGCCATTCAGCAACTAAAAACCCAACGTGACGCGGTGATCCTGGCGCACTACTATGTGGCGCCCGAGGTCCAAGCCGTTGCCGATTACGTCGGCGACAGCTTCTACCTGGCAAAGCTCGCCAAGAGCCTGCCGCAGCAGACCATCGTGCTGTGTGGCGTGGAGTTTATGGGCGAGAGCGCCAAGCTGCTCAACCCCACCAAGACCGTGCTGCTGCCCGAGCCGGGCGCGGACTGCCCCATGGCGCACATGGTCAAGCACGAGACGGTCGATGAGGCGCGCGCCGAGTACGGCGACGACCTGGCTGTCGTCTGCTACGTCAACTCGACGGTCGAGATCAAGAGCTGGAGTGATGTGTGCGTCACCAGCTCCAACGCCGTCAAGATCGTGTCCGAGCTGCCGCAGCAGCACGTCCTGTTCATTCCCGACCAAAACCTCGGTCGCTTCGTAGCCGAGCAGGTGCCGCAAAAGCACGTCCTACTTAACAAGGGCTACTGCCCGCGCCACCACATCATCACCGTCGAGCAGATCGTCGACGCGCAGGAAGCGCATCCCGACGCGCTCGTGCTGGCGCACCCCGAATGCAAAGCCGACGTGCTGGCCGAGGCCGACTACATCGGCTCCACCGCCGGCATCATCAAGTATGCCGAGGAGTCGGACGCCAGCGAGTTCATCATCGTGACGGTCCGCGGCGTGCTCTACGAGCTCGAGCGCCGCTGCCAGGGCACCGGTAAAAAGTTCTACTTCCCCGCGGTGCAGCCCACCTGCGTCAACATGGATCTCATCACGCTCGAAAAGCTCGTGCACTGCCTGGAGACGGGCGAGGGCGAGGTGCAGGTCGGCGTGTCGGACGAGGCTGCCGACCAGGCCAAACTCACGCTCGACCGCATGCTCGAGTACGCGGCGCGCTAAGCCAATGTGGCATGAGGGACAGTCCCTTATGTCACATTACAAGGGAGAGGATTCCTGTGGAAACCAAGCAATACCCCGACATGGAGTGCGATGTCGTCATTGCCGGCTGCGGCGTGGCGGGCCTGTACGCGGCCCTCAATCTGCCGACGAGTGCGCGCGTGATCATGCTCTCCAAGGGCGCGGTCGACGAGTGCGATTCGATGCTCGCTCAGGGCGGCATCTGTGTGCTGCCCGAGGGCTCGGACTACGATGCCTTCTTTGAGGACACCATGCACGCCGGCCACTACGAGAACCGCCGCGAGAGCGTAGACATCATGATCCGCTCGAGCCGCTCGGTCATCAACGACCTGCTGGCCATGGGCGTGGATTTTGAGCGCAAGGCCGACGGCGGCCTCGACTTTACCCGCGAGGGCGCGCACAGCCGCCCGCGCATCGCCTTCCATGCCGACATTACGGGCAAGGAGATCACGACTAAGCTGCTCCAGGCCGTTCGCAAGCTTGATAACGTGCAGATTTTGGAGCACGTGGCCATGACCGACATCCTGACGGCCGAGCGCGATGGGGCCACGGTGTGCACTGGCATTGTCGCTGTCACCGTGGACGAGGGCGATTCGGTCCGCCCCGCCGACGAGCTGGTAAATGCCACCGAGGGCGTGCATGCCGGCGAGCCGTTTAAGATCCATGCCCGCCATACGCTGTGGGCGACGGGTGGCATCGGCGGCGTGTACGATCACTCCACCAACTACCCGCAGCTCACGGGCGATGCCTGCTACATCGCGCAGGAGCACGGCATTAAGATGGAGCACCTGGACTACGTGCAGATCCACCCCACGGGGCTGTTCTCGCCGCAGCCGGGCCGCACCTTCCTGATCAGTGAGAGCTGCCGCGGCGAGGGCGCGATTTTGCTCAACGCCGCCGGCGAGCGCTTTACAGATGAGCTCCAGCCGCGCGATGTGGTCGCCGCCGCCATTCGCGAGCAGATGAAGCAGGACGGCACCGAGCACGAGTGGCTGAGCTTTGCCCCCGTCGAGCGCGACGTGGTGACCGGGCACTTTGCCAACATTCGCGCTCGCTGCCTGGAGGACGGCCGCGACATCTTGGACGAGCCCATTCCCGTTACGCCCACGCAGCACTACTTTATGGGCGGCGTGTGGGTCGACAAGGACGGTCGCACCTCGATGCCCGAGCTCTATGCCGCCGGTGAGACGGCCTGCAACGGCGTACACGGCAAGAACCGCCTGGCTTCCAACAGCCTGCTCGAGGCACTGGTCTGGGGCCGCCGCGCCGCCTGGTACATGCGTACCGGCGAGTCGCTGGCCGTGGAGCAGGCGGGCGAGCCGGCGCTCGACGGACGCCATCGCGCCCTGAGCGCCGACACCCTGGCAATCGATGATTTGGCCCGCGCCGCCGGCACGCAGGCCGCAGAGGAGTAGACCATGAATCCCATTACCATGAAGCTCGTCGTCGATGATCTGATTCTGCAGGCTCTGCGCGAGGACATTACCTTTGAGGACGTGAGCACGGCGAGCGTGTGCCCCACGGCGCGTCCCGCCACGGTGGAGCTTATCGCCAAGGCCGATGGCATCATTGCGGGCCTGGATGTGTTCGCTCGCACCTTTGAGCTGCTGGATTCGCAGAGCTCGGTGCTGTTTGATGTTGCCGACGGTGACGAGGTGCACGCCGGCGACCACGTGGGCCAGGTGCGCGGCGATGCGCGCGTGCTGCTTTCGGGCGAGCGTGTGGCGCTCAACTACCTGCAGCGCATGAGCGGTATCGCTACCTATACGCACCAGATGGCCGCGGCGCTCGAGGGTACCAAGACCGTGCTCGTCGACACGCGCAAGACCACGCCGGGCATGCGCGTCTTCGAGAAGGCCGCGGTCGAGATCGGCGGCGGCAGCAACCACCGTTACAACCTGTCGACGGCCGTCATGCTCAAGGACAACCACATCGATGCCGCCGGTGGCGTGACGCGTGCGATCGAGATGGCGCGCGCCCATGCATCGTTTACCACGACCGTCGAGATCGAGTGCGAGAACCTGGACATGGTGCGCGAGGCCGTGGAGGCCGGCGCCGACATCATCATGTTCGACAACATGACCCACGACGATATGGCTGCCGCGATTGAGCTTATCGCCGGCCGCGCCAAGACCGAGTGCTCGGGCAACGTGGACACCAGCAATATCCGTGCACTCGCCGACCTGGGCGTTGACTTTATTAGCTCGGGGGCGCTGACGCACTCTGCGCCGATTCTCGACCTCTCGCTTAAGCACCTGCGTCTGCTGGACGGTAAATAATGGACGCCCGCGAGCGTCGCCGTGCCATCATGGGCGTGCTCGAGCGAGCCAAGGGCCCCGTCTCCGGCAGCGCACTTGCTCGTGAGGTGGGTGTGAGCCGCCAGATTGTCGTGCAAGACATCGCCCTGCTGCGCGCCGATGGGCACGATATCGTGGCGACCAATCGCGGCTACGTGCTGCAGGAGGCCCCCAGCAGCCCCGCTGTGCCCACGCGATTGGTCAAGGTTCGCCACGGCGTGGAGCAGGCAGGCGATGAGCTTACGAGTATCGTCGACGCCGGAGGCGCCGTGCTCAACGTGATCGTCAATCACCGCGTGTACGGTAAGATCACGGCCGACTTGGACATCCGCAATCGTCGCGATGTTGAGCGCTACCTGCACGATATCGAGAGCGGCAAGAGTTTTCCGCTGCTGACGGTGACGAGCGGCTATCACTTCCATCGCATCGCGGCGGAAGACGAACAGACCCTCGACGAGATCGAGGCGATGCTCAAGGAGAAAGGCTACCTAGCAGACCTGATGCCCTACGAAGACGATTTGTCCTAGTCGACGCCGCATCTATAAGTTGCGGTGAAATAGTTCCTAAAATCGGCATCCAAGCCATAAAACAGGAACTATTCCACCGCAACTGCCAAGGGTCCCGCTCCAAATTAGCTGCCCACACATGCAAAAGGAGGCCTCCGCGGCGATGCGGAGGCCTCCTTTTTGTGCACGGTGTACTTTTGAGTGTGCAAGTGGGGAGTTGTTACTCCTCGACGATCTCGGTGATCGCGCCGGCGGGGCAAGCGTCCTGGCAAGCGCCACAGGCGACGCAGGAGTCCTCGTCAGCGACGGTAGCGACGTCCTGGAGCTCCAGAACGCCAGCGGGGCAGGAGTCGACGCAAACGCCACAAGCGATGCACTCGTCGGCATCAATTACGGGATGAGCCATGGTAGTTTCCTCTCTGTTGACCGACGCTACAGGCGATGCGCGCCGGTTTGATTCGGGCAAAAACATACCACGGGAGCGACCGTTTGCAATACCCTCTGACCGGCATCTTCATACCGTTCGCCGAGTATGCCAAGGTTTACTAAAAAACGCGCAGGTGGGGCCGTTGAGCTGCACAAATGTTAGCTAAAGGTGACTTGAAATATTGAGCGATTGAGCGAGCTTTTGGAAAGCGCAACCCAGAATTGGCGTCCAAAACGGGTCGCGCTTTCCTCGCGGTCGCCCAAGACCGCTCCGTGCGGCTCCGGATCCAAATCTCAGCCATCTCTACATAGATCTCGATAGATTTGCCCAGAACTCAAACAGTGCGTCTACCTGCGTATTTGCGAACCTAAACTCTCAGCAATAAGAAATCTTATATGAATTGACTTAGATTTTGTATATTCCGGCCCATAAGGGGATACACTACATCCTGAAAGACAAGCCGAAACACCGCTCGGCAGACCGCCGAGTCGGTGCAAACGCACAAGAGAGAGGGAATTTCTAATGGGTAAGATTCTTGGTATCGACCTTGGTACTACTAACTCCGCAATGGCCGTTCTCGAGGGTGGTTCTCCGACCATTATCGTGAACGCCGAGGGCGATCGCACCACCCCGTCCGTCGTGGGCTTCCGTGCCGACGGCGACCGCGTCGTGGGTAAGGCCGCTAAGAACCAGGCGGTCACCAACCCCAAGAACACCGTGTTCTCCATCAAGCGCTTCATGGGCCGCAAGTACTCCGAGTGCACCTCTGAGATCAAGACCGTGCCGTACGAGGTCAAGGAGGGCCAGGGTGGCCGTGCCGTCGTCGACATCGAGGGCAAGGATTACACCGCCGAGCAGGTGAGCGCCATGACGCTCGCAAAGATGAAGGCCGACGCCGAGAAGTATCTGGGCGAGACCGTCACCGACGCCGTCATCACCGTCCCGGCCTACTTCAACGACGCCCAGCGTCAGGCCACCAAGG
>ERZ1031347.292-NODE-292-length-24497-cov-30.867278_pt1 | contig 24497 bp, 22 predicted proteins | sample MGYA00517106_ERZ1031347 | MGnify/ENA primary metagenome ERZ1031347 (study PRJEB33719, sample SAMN04261392) | wastewater metagenome | biome: periurban shantytown; feature: human; material: feces | host: Homo sapiens | place: Peru: Lima | collected 2012-07-19 ...
ATAAGGCTGATGATGTTGATAAGGTATACATTGAGAAAGTACTTCCAGGTAAAATGGAATATAATCTTGAAAGTATCAGCAATTTCAGCTTTATAAAGGAAATCGGAATTATGTTTAAGACGGTATTGGCTGTAATGAGGTGATTGATTATGGAAAAAGGATTAGTTTCAGTAATTATGCCATCATGGAATACTGGAAAATTTATAGCTGAATCGATACAGTCGGTAATCAATCAGACTTATAGCAACTGGGAATTGATTATAGTTGATGATTGTTCGAATGATAATACTGATAGTGTAGTCAAGCAGTTTTTGTCAGATTCACGTATTAAGTATTTTAAAAACGAACATAACTCGGGTGCTGCAGTAACGAGAAACAAGGCTTTGAGAGAAGCAAATGGTGAATGGATTGCTTTTCTTGATTCTGATGATTTATGGTTGCCGGAAAAATTAGAAAAACAAATCGATTTTATGATTAGTCATGATTATGTTTTTTCATATCATGAATATGAAAAGATTGATGAAGAGGATAATCCGTTAAACGTTTACGTGACTGGTCCTGAGATAGTGACAAAAAGAAAAATGTATAATTACGGATATCCAGGATGTCTTACATTTATGTATAATGTCAAAACTATGGGACAGATCCAAATTAAAGATATTAAGAAAAACAATGATTATGCAATTTTGTTACAATTATGCAAGAAGGCAAATTGCTACTTGTTGAAAGAAAATTTGGCTGAATATCGAATTCGAAAAAAGAGCATCAGCCATGATAAGTTAATGAAGAAGTTGAAGAGTCACTATGATTTGTTCCATAGTTGCGATGGTAAACCGGCTGTCATTGCGTTTTGGTACGCGTGTTGGAATATGTGGCATGGTGTGGTTAAAAAAGTAAAATACGAGAAAAAAATTTGATATAAATATTAATTTGTTATTTTTAAGAGGTTGGCATTATTTATGGAACGAAATAATATATTGTATAAAATTCGCAGAAAATTTCAGGTTGGGGCACACAAATTATTTTCAGATAAAACTATGTGCAAATTTTATTCGAGAATCTTATTGAACAAAAAAGTTGATTTAGATAACCCCAAGACTTTTAACGAAAAAGTTCAATGGTTGAAAATTAATGACTACGATACAAATAGTCTTGTTATCCAGTGTGCTGATAAATACAGAGTGAGACAGTATATTGAAGGCAAAGGGTACGATAATATTCTTGTACCGTTGATTGGTGATTGGGAAAAACCTGATGATATCGATTGGAATAAATTGCCAAATAAATTTGTATTGAAATGTAATCACGGTTGTGCTTACAACATTGTAGTAAAAGATAAGGTTAATGCAAACGAGCATTCAATAAAGAAGCAACTGAAGAAATGGATGAAAGAAGATTTCGGGGCGTATAATATTGAACCTCACTATTCTAAAATTAAGCCACATATAACATGTGAACAATATCTTGGAGATTGCATTACTGACTACAAGTTTTTCTGCTTTAACGGAAAGCCAAAGTATATGTATGTTTCATCAGATTTGATACACGATAGGCAGGCTCAAATAGGATTCTTTTATTTGGATGGTACTAAGATGCCTCTTATAAGAGACGATTACGCTCCCATGAATATAGAGCAACTTCCAGAATTTTTCGATGAAATGAAGGAAACAGCAAAAAAACTTTCAGAAGATTTTCCCTTTGTTAGAGTTGATTTCTTCATCGCTAATGATACTTATTATTTTGCTGAACTTACGTTTTCTCCAAGTGCTGGTATGATGCCTTTTAATCCTGATAAGTATGATTTGGAATGGGGTAAAGATCTTGACATTAGCGATGAATTAAATAAGGTTGGTGAAGCAAAATAGTTATGAAAAATGTAACTATCATAGGACATTTTGGTGGCGATGAGATATTTACTGATGGTCAAACTGTAAAAACTCAAAATTTATATAAAGAATTAGTTAAACAACCTGGTTGGAAAATAACAAAAGTTGACACTTATTATAACAATAGAAATACTCTTAAATTGGTTATAGATACTATTAAGGGTATTTTTAAATCAAAAGATATAATTGCTCTTGTGTCTGGTAATGGTATGAAAGTATATTTTCCACTGCTCTATCTATGTCATAAATTATTTAATAAAAGAATATATCATGATGTTATTGGTGGGAATTTGTCGGAATATGTTGCTAAATATCCTAAGTACCAGAAGTATCTTAATGGTTTTAAGATGAATTGGGTTGAAACTGAAAAATTAAAAAAAGAATTGAAAGAGTGCGGGATAAATAATGTTGAAGTTATTCCTAATTTCAGGAGACTAAAACCAGTTAAATGCAGAGAATTGAACGCTTGTTACTCTGAGCCTTATAGATTCTGTACATTTTCAAGGGTTACAAAGGAAAAAGGCATAGAAGATGCTATAGCGGGAATTGAAAATATCAATAGGAAATTTGAAAAACAAATTTGTACATTGGATATCTATGGTTGTGTTGATCCAGCTTATAAAACTAGTTTTGACAAGATTTTAGAAAAAAGTACGGATGCAATCAAATATAAAGGTGTTATCAATTCTAATAAATCCATAGATACGCTTAAGAAATATTATTGTGTATTATTTCCGACTCATTGGATTGGAGAAGGTAGTGCGGGAACTGTTTGTGAGAGTTTTATAGCGGGGGTTCCAGTTATTGCGACTGACTGGCGTTTTAATAGCGAAATGATAAGTGATGGTTACAATGGCATAATTTATCCTGGCAAGAGGGCGACGACATTAGAGTCAGCAATCTTATGGGTTATTGATCATAATGGTCAAATGATAGATATAAAGAAGAATTGTTTGGAATCAGCTGAATACTATCTTCCGCAAAAACATATTAAAAATATAGTCGAAACTTTAGAAAATGATAATGACTAGTGATATCTTTTTGATAAAGGAGATTTAAAGATGATAATTGAATTATACGGGTGTCCAGGGTGCGGAAAAACTTATCTAATTCAGCGGATAACCGGTCAAACCAATACGGTAGCGATGTCGGACAGTAATATAAAGAACATGCTAATAAATATTGCCAAAAAAACGTCATTATTGTCTCCTAAATCAATGAGATTGAATAGGAAAATATTAAGCTGTGTTAAAAACGAGAATGATAAGCCATTATATGTGAACAAAGTTGTTGAATATTTTGTAAGAAATATTGTTTTATTATCATTTGGATATAGGCATATAAAGAAGGACATGTTCATGGCTGAAGGCCTTGTTCATAGAGTTGTTTCCATGGCTGTTAATTTTGGTTGGAATAGTGATGTTGTTGATAGAATAATGCTTGTCCTTTCAGATGAAATGAAAGATGTCCATCCTTTTTATTTGGAAGTGGATGTTGAAACGTGCTTTAGAAGTATCAAGGAAAGAAATCGTCACGAAACCCAGATGGATGAACTTGATGATAAGAATCTAAGGAGTTTTTTAAAAGAGTACGAGAAACTATTTTCATATGTTACGGATAACTATAACTTTGAAAAAGTGACCAGGGATGATTATCGTCCTATTGAGGAGGTTATCAAATGATTTGCTATGTTATATTACACTATCAAGCAATTGAAGAGACTAAAAAATGTATCAAGGCAATTGAAAAAAACACTACGAGTGATTATAAAGTGATAATAGTTGATAATGCGTCTCCCAATAAGTCGGGTATGATTCTTGAAAAAGAATATGCTGAAAATAATAATATTGATATTATTATAAGTAATGATAATTTAGGATTTGCTAAAGGAAATAATTTGGGATCTAAACTAGCTAAAAAGTACGATCCAGACTATATTATTATTTTGAATAGCGATATCGTAATCTCGCAAGAAGATTTTTGTAGCAGAATTGAATATGCCTACAACAAATATAACTTTGATGTTCTTGGGCCGGATATATATTCTACAAAAATGAAATATCACCAAAATCCACAGAGAGAAAATAATTTTACTATCAACGAACTGTTGAAAAAAGAAAGAAACTTGTATTTTAAAAATAGATTTAAATTCTTGCTTAAAATTAAGTATTCTTTTTTGCATAGTAATGCCAAGGATGATGTGCATCAAAACAACTATAAAGATGTTCAGATAGGAAAAGTATTACATGGGGCATGTTATATATTTTCGAAAAAATTTATAAATAAATACGATGAATGTTTTTATCCAGGAACATTTATGTATTATGAGTCATACATTCTTCATTATTTGGGCATGAAGGATGATCTTGTTTTCTTGTACTATCCTGATATAGTCGTTTATCATCACGAAGATGCTTCAACAAATGAAACGTACAATAATCAGTATAAAAAAAGCGTATTTGTCAATAAATGCTTGTTGGACTCATGTAGAGAGTATATTAAATTGATAAGGAATGAATCTTGTCATAGAGGTTAATATAATGGTAAGTCTTATTATTTTAATACTTATTGAGGTATTTCTTTTTTGCTTTTCATATTATTTTTCAGAACATGATATAATGTCACCGTCATGCATGATGTGTATTATGTTTATCATAAGCACTACATTTGCTTTGTTAAATGTTAATAACTGGAAAATTGATTTTAGTTTTAATACAACCGCATTAATAGGAAGCGGTTTATTAGTATATGTTTTAGCAGAAATATTTTTTAGATACGTTTTTTGCGGTCAGCTCCATGGTAAGTTATATGTTCAAAATGAATATGATAATTCAGAATTAATAATTAAACCAATAATTCTTGATGCTATGATAGCGTTTAATGTTGTGGTTGTTTTTTTATATCTCAAAAGCATCATAAGCATTGTAGGCGGAAATATGACAAATTTAAATAGTTATTTTCATGCTTACCGAGTCATGGGGATAAATAGTATGCAGTATCAAGGAACATCGATTACAAACGGATCAATAAACTTTTTACTGCGTTTTGTAGTCGCTTCGGGTTATTTAGCGGCTTTTATCGGAATGAGAAATATGGTCACAAAAAATGCAAAAAAAAGTGTCCAACTTAGGTATGCCATTATTGTGATACTCTCACTTATGCCATCTTTAATGACAGGAGGAAGATCTGGAATATTACGAATGTTTGCAGCTTTATTGATATATTATTATATCTGCTGGCATCAGATAAATGGTTGGGATAAGAATCTATCGATGAAATATATTCGAATAGGATTATTTTCATTCTTCATTATTGCGCCGGCTTTTTACTTTTCTCTTGAGATGTTGGGGAGAGCTACAAATCGTACTATGATTGATTATATTTCTGATTATTTAGCAAGTTCCATATGTCTTCTTGATCAATATTTAAAGTCACCAGTGCCGTGTGTTTCGTGGGGGGAAGAGTCTCTTGTTGGAGTTAAAAAGTTATTTTATTCTTTAGGATTTGGTGAACTATCAACTAAGTATAACCTTGAATTTAGACATTTAGGTATCGGGAAAAGCAATGTTTATACTTTTTTCAGAAGGCCTCTTCATGACTTTGGCTACGGTGGGATGTATGTTTTTGTGGTTTTGGTTGCTTTCTTTTTTGCATGGATGTATTACAAAAAAATTAAATATAAATCATATCAAAAGAGTGCTGGTTGGACGATTGCGTATGGGTACTTTTACTACTGGATTATTTGTTCTTCAATAGATCAGTACAGTTCAAATATGATTTCGCTCGGTGCTGTTATTCAAATCGGAATAGCCGTGATTGGGTATAAACTTTTTGTAATAGTCGGTAAATCGAAGAGAAGAATAAATTTCCAAAAGGTAAGGGATAGATGAAGAAATCATTAACTATTAATGCCGCATTGAATGCCATCAGACAAACATTGGCAATAATTTTTCCACTTATTACTTTTCCGTATGCTTCACGAGTTCTAGGAAATGTTGAATATGGAAGGTACAGTTTTTCAGCTTCCATAATCAGTTATTTTATATTAATTGCAACGTTTGGTATCAATAATTATGCTGTTAGAGAAGGCGCCAGAATAAGAGATGACAAAAAGAAACTGGAGAATTTGGTTTCTGATTTGTTTACAATAAGTCTGTTTACTACTACCTTATCAATGGTAATGTTGATTCTTATCACATTTTCAAGTGATAAGATGGTTAGTTATAAGTATCTTATTTTTATACAAAGTATAAGTATAGTTTTAAGCGCAATAGGAGTTGACTGGGTCAATACCATATATGAAGATTTCTTGTATATTACCATTAGGTATATTATCATTCAAATATTGGCATTAATAGCCATCTTTGCATTTGTTAAGGTTCCCAATGATATTGGAAAGTACTGTTTGATACTCGTACTTGGATCATATGGAGGAAATCTAGTTAACATATGCTATATACGCAAGTACGTAAAGCTAAGAATCAATGCTAGACTTGATTTCAAAAAGTACATCATCCCATTATTTTTGTTATTTGTTAATTCTTTGGCAACAGTAATCTATGTTAATAGCGACATTACTATGCTGGGATTTTTTGCTGATGATAAAATGGTTGGCATATATGCCTTTTCATCTAAGATATACAATATGGTTAAGTACTTGATAAATGCCATTCTTATTGTAACAGTACCAAGGCTTGCTTACGTCATAGGCAAAAGCAAGGAAAAATATGAAAAATTTTTAAATATTATATTTAATGTCTTGTTGTTATTACTGGCACCGTGTGTTGTTGGAATGTGTGTATTAAGTAAGCCTATTATAATGCTTGTTGGTGGTAGTCAATATCTGGCAGGCGATGGATCTTTGAAAATATTAAGTTTTTCATTGATTTTTGCTTTAATTGCATCAATTTTTTCCAATTGCATTTTGATTATTAATCGTCTTGAAAAACGTTGCCTTGTTGGAACTGTGGCATCAGCGACAATTAATGTAATACTGAATTTTATTTTGATTCCTAAGGTTGGAATAGCTGGTGCAGCAATAACAACGGTATTGGCAGAATTTTTAAATATGATCATTCAAGCTGCTTATTCGCGAAGAGATTTAAACATAAATTTGACAATAAGCAAGTGGACCATTTTAACGATGACTTTTGAAATAATTGTTGTTATTTCATTTAGTGTTATTTCAAAAATGATTTTTGTAAAATTTGATACATTGAGTTCGGTATTTAGAATTGTGTTTTCTATATTAGGGTCGTTGATATCATTTTTGATATTTGCAGTAGTTTTTAAAGGAAAAATGAAGCATATTTTAAAAGTGTAATTTCGATAGGTGTTATAATGCCCTTTAAGTATACAGATGAAAAAGAAAATTCACTGTATGCCTGGAGGGCATTTTCATATGGGAAGAAAATCGAAATATTCTGCTGATTTTAAGCTGATGATCATTCATGAAACGGAAACATCGGGAATTACCAGAACATCAAGGAAGTATTCCTTATCAGACCATACCATCAGACACGGGCTGAGAGGCCGTACCTAGCTAAGTCAATGGATTATAGGGTATAATGAATCCATCTTAGAGGATTACAGATCCGGAAAGCGAGATTCAGGAATGAAGGGCAGAAAAACACCAACAGTCAGACCTTCTTTTGGCAATTATTGATATGGAGAAGGAACACAAGGGGACTCTGGACTATCCGGGAATGACAACACAGCTTTCCTCGGAAAAAAGGCTGTACTTCAAGGCCGGCATCAATCGCGTCACCAACTGCATGAGAAGCAACGGAATCACATCCAACGTAAGAAGAAAGAAACGCAGCCGAATCAGGAGATCAATGACAACCTTGAAGAGCCTGAAACATTAGTTCAGGGTGCAATAGACTATTTCAACAGGAAAAGTGCCTATGCATCAAAAAACGGCCTGACTGCAGAACAGTTCCGCAATCAAGCCGTATCTTGTTAGTTAAAATTTTATATTTGAGCTGTATACTTGGCAGAACATAGTACAGTTGATTTAAGACGAGGTCAAATCAATATATTTATTGTTTAGTTGTTCTTTTACTTGCCAAGGAATCTTCGTATTCATGTTTTGCTATCCCTAATTTTTTTGTATTAGAAATAACTGATACAAAAGCATCAAGACTGGATGCAGTTACCTCAATTTTGTGATTGGCGTCATCAAAGAAAAATGGAGTTTGCATAAATTCTTTTGATAACTCATTTGCTTGCTTTACATCTTCAATATTATAATAATTTGCTTCTCCTTCATATTTTGAAAGTAAATTTGCTATTTTCCTATTTTCGGAAATTTTCTTAAAGATATTATCTTTTTCGGTTTCGCTTACTTTAACATGATAGTCTCCAGAAATACTGTACTTAGGCATTTCATCATTTGGTTTCTTTAAAAAATCGTTAAATTTATTTTTTGCCATGCGTATTTTTGAATCATTTATTCCAAAAATAGTTTCATAATCTTGTACGTTAAATACATATTGAATGATATTTTCTTCTGCAATTTTCTCTGCATAACAAATGTTGTATGGGAGTACTTTTCCGTCTTTTTTAGTATCAGTAATATTTATTTTGCCATCAATTTGACTCATTATGAAACGTGTATTAAGTTTTGCTGTACGCAATGCCTTAATATATAACCGATAAGTAGTATTATCACATTGTATAAGCAATATATAGAAACGTATATGGTCAAGGTTTGTTAATGGAGGAATATTGTCATTCAATTTGTTCGTAATATCATCTATTCTTTCTAATTCGCAAGTGTTGAAATGAGATTTTTCCCTATAAAAGGGAATATCTGTGTTGTTTCCGTTTGTTTCTACGTTCTCAAGATTACTAATAGCATTGCGGAACTTTTTTTGCAGATCATCATTATTACCTGACGCACAAGCATCAAACTTAATATTATTCACAAAATTATCTAGTTCGTTGTCATTTTTAAACATAGCTTCTCTGATGTTTTTTGCTTTGCCTGTTGAACTTACTTTTTTAGGCAATTGCCAGTCTACAGCGTAAAACTTAATCGTCATCGATATTCTTCAACTCCTTGCCATCGTATTCTTGGTTGGTTATGATATATGTCATTGACAAACTACCTGTATTCCCAATGCTATTGATGATTTTAGTCCCGGTTAAAATGTCCTTATCTTTAGAAAAATAAAATATCTTATATCCATCAGACGTGACCAACAAATTAACACCTAATAATAGTAGGAAGATATTGGGAAAGACTTCATTACTAAACATTAAAATAATGAAGAAAAAGATCATTATTATTAAAGGTACATATATTTTATTGTTATCAACAATAATTGATGGAAAAAGAATTGATGTAGCAAAAGGAATGAAACCAGGGTTAACCTTTGAATTATTCTGAACCTGAATCACATATCCATGTTTCAACCTTTTTTTTTGAACATCAAAATTTATAACTATATTAGTTGAGCTATATTTGCTATTTGACTGTCGAGTCTTCAATTCTTTTATGATGCAACGTACAGATATAAAAGATACAGATAAAAATATAATTAACATTATCCAAAAGAACATTTTCTTTGAATCACCAATTTTAAGAAGCAATATAAAGATTGATGGGAAGAATGCTGTAAAAAAATATGCTATCCTGAAATGTAATTTTGTACCAAATAACATGGACTCACTCTCATTCTGATGATTTTATTAACAAAAAAGCAATACACACAAATACCTGTTGAGTATATTGCTTCATATCGACTATTTAAAACGATTATTAATCCCTATAGAACAAATCCCTCGTATACACCTTATCTCTAACATCATCCAAGCAGCTGTTATAGCGGTTTGCAATGATTGCCTGGCTTTGATTCTTGAAAGAATCAAGGTCGTTGACGACTTCGCTGCCGAAGAAGGTGTCACCGTCCTTGAGCGTTGGCTCGTAGATGATGACCTTGGCACCCTTGGCCTTGATGCGCTTCATTACGCCTTGGATGGAACTTTGTCGGAAGTTGTCGGAGTTTGACTTCATAGTCAGACGGTAGACGCCGATGGTGACGTCTTTTTCAAGCGAAGAATCATAGGTGTTTTCTTCGTCATAGCTGTAGTAGCCGGCCATGTTGAGAACTTGATCTGCGATGAAGTCTTTTCTCGTGCGGTTTGATTCGACGATGGCTTCGATCAGGTTTTCAGGCACGTCGGCATAGTTTGCCAACAGCTGCTTCGTGTCCTTTGGCAGGCAGTAGCCGCCGTAACCGAAGGAAGGGTTGTTGTAGTGCGAGCCGATGCGCGGATCGAGGCAGACGCCGTTGATGATGTCTTTTGTGCTGAGGTTCTTCATTTCGGCATATGTGTCGAGCTCGTTGAAGTATGAAACGCGCAGTGCCAGGTAGGTGTTGGCGAAGAGCTTGACGGCTTCTGCTTCGGTGAAGCCCATGAAGAGGGTTTCGATCTCTTCTTTTAAGGCGCCTTCTTGAAGCAAAGCGGCAAAGGTGTGGGATGCTTCAACTAAGCGAGAATCGTTTTTGTCGGTTGAGACGATGATGCGGCTCGGGTAGAGGTTGTCGTAAAGAGCCTTTGATTCGCGTAAGAATTCGGGACTGAAGATGATGTTTGAAGTGCCGTACTTCTTGCGGACTGAATCGGTGTAGCCGACAGGAATCGTTGATTTGATGACCATGATGGCATTCGGATTGACCGACATGACGAGTTCGATGACGCTTTCGACGGCGGACGTGTCGAAGTAGTTGCGCTTGCTGTCATAGTTCGTCGGAGCAGCGATGACGACGAAATCGGCATCCTTGTAAGCAGAAGCTCCATCAAGCGTGGCGGTCAGATCGAGATCTTTTTCAGCCAGGTATTTTTCGATGTAGTCGTCTTGGATCGGTGACTTGCGATTGTTGATCAGATCGACTTTTTCAGGGATGATGTCAACGGCTGTGACGTGATTGTGCTGTGCAAGCAGCGTGGCGATGGAAAGGCCGACGTAGCCCGTTCCCGCAACGGCAATGTTGAGCGGCGACGGTGACTTCATTTTTTTGATTTCGCTGTTGATGAAGAGGTCGCTTGGCTCGAAATCGAGGACTTCTGCGAGGTTTTCGAGTTGCGGAATGGACGGCATGAAGTCTTGCTGTTCAAGACGTGAGAGCAAGGCACGATTGATGCCGACTTTGTCTGATAATTCTTGCTGCGTCATGTTTTTGGCTTTGCGTTTCGTTGAAACGATGTCTGCCAACAAAGATTGTGATAATTTCTTCATTTATAATTAGCCTCTTTTGTTATTTAAAATAACTTACAATAACCTATGTAACTTTTCTGTATGAGAATATACTACCATAAAGGGGATGTTCCGTTCAATATATCTCATTGATGTTATCTATAATAACAAAAAATCCTTCATGCAAGATGAACGAAGGATTTTTTAGTGTTTGGGCGTCAAACCTGCAGTCAAGGTACAGATGCTCATCAGGAATCAGACATTGCAGTCCTAAGAGGCATTTTTTGAAGAAACCGACGAGTGCGGATCTGTTGGAGCAGGAGATGCAGCTTGCAACAAAATATACGTGAATTATTTTGTTTGAAGTCGTGCAATCAGAAAATGCGAATCGGTCTATTCGTGTTCAATCATTAACTTAAAATGTCATTCAAGCAAAAATGTATTATAATCATTGTTAGCATATGGTTGTTATCGGTATGCTAGTTGTGGGATAATGAAATTATCTGATTAATGAAAGAAGAGGAACGTAGTTATGAAGGGAATAATTCTTGCGGGCGGATCAGGTACGCGCCTGTATCCGATCACCAAAGGAATTTCAAAGCAGCTGATTCCGGTTTACGACAAGCCAATGATTTATTATCCGCTGTCAACGCTCATGCTGGCCGGAATCAGAGACATTTTGGTGATTTCGACGCCGGAGTATACTCCGTTGTTTGAGAGCCTTTTGGGAGACGGTTCCGATTTTGGAATCAATCTTTCCTATAAGGTTCAGGAACATCCGAACGGTTTGGCTGAAGCGTTTATTTTAGGAAAAGAGTTTATCGGGTCTGATTCCGTCTGCCTGATTTTGGGCGACAACATCTACTATGGAAGCGGCCTTTCAAAGCAGCTCCAGGAAGCAGCCCAAAAAGAGGACGGCGCAACCGTCTTCGGGTATCACGTCAACGATCCGGAAAGATTCGGCGTGGTCGAATTTGATGAAAACATGCATGCCTTGTCGATTGAAGAAAAGCCGGAACATCCGAAGAGCAACTATGCCGTCACCGGCCTTTACTTCTATGACAATGACGTTGTCGAAATCGCGGAAAATCTGAAGCCGTCCGATCGCGGCGAACTTGAAATCACGGACGTCAACAAGGAGTACTTAAGACGCGGCAAGCTTGACGTCAAGCTCATGGGCCGCGGGTACGCATGGCTCGATACCGGGACTCATGATTCGATGCTTGAAGCGGCAGGCTTCATCTCGACCATTCAAAAGCGTCAGAACCTGAAGGTGGCCTGCCTTGAGGAAATTGCGTACCGGATGCACTGGATTTCAAGGGAAAAGCTCATTGAGCTGGCGCAGCCGCTGAAGAAGAACGACTACGGTCAGTATTTGTTGCGTCTGGCAGCTGAAGATTAGAAAATTACAGAGAGGTTTTATTGAAATGAACATTATTGTTACAGGCGGCGCGGGGTTCATCGGCAGCAACTTCGTGTTCCATATGCTTAAGGCACATCCGGATTATCGCATCATCTGCGTTGACAAGCTCACGTATGCGGGCAACCTGTCGACGCTCAAGTCGGTGATGGACAATCCCAACTTCCGTTTCTGCAAGATTGACATCTGCGATCGTGAAGCAATTTACAAACTGTTTGAAGAAGAACATCCCGACATGGTTGTCAACTTTGCGGCCGAATCGCACGTCGATCGTTCGATTGAAAATCCGCAGCTTTTCCTTGAAACGAACATCATGGGGACGTCGGTTTTGATGGACGCCTGCCGCAAATACGGCATCAAGCGCTACCATCAGGTAAGCACGGACGAAGTTTACGGCGACTTGCCGCTTGATCGTCCCGACCTGTTCTTTACGGAAGAAACTCCGATTCATACGAGCTCTCCTTACAGCAGCTCCAAAGCATCGGCCGATCTGTTGGTTTTGGCATATCATCGTACATATGGCCTGCCCGTGACGATTTCGCGCTGCTCAAACAACTACGGTCCGTATCATTTTCCTGAAAAACTGATTCCGTTGATGATCATCAACGCCTTGAACGACAAGCCGCTTCCGGTTTACGGTGAAGGCCTCAACGTTCGCGACTGGCTTTACGTTGAAGATCACTGTCGCGCGATCGATCTGATCATCCATAAGGGACGCGTCGGAGAAGTGTACAACGTCGGCGGCCATAACGAAATGAGAAACATCGACATCGTCAAGATCATCTGCGAACAGCTCGGCAAGCCTGAAAGCCTGATCACGCATGTTGCAGATCGCAAGGGACACGACCGTCGCTATGCGATCGACCCGACGAAGATTCATGACGAGCTCGGATGGGAACCTGAAACTATGTTCAAGGACGGCATCAAGAAGACGATCCAATGGTACCTTGACAACAAGGACTGGTGGGAAGACATAGTTTCCGGCGAATATCAGAACTATTATAAGAAAATGTACGAAAATCGCTGATTTGTTTGTGAGGGAAAGGCATGAAAATTTTTGTAACGGGCGTGTCCGGACAGCTCGGACACGACGTAATGAACGAACTCAATAAACGCGGATACGAGGGCATCGGTTCAGATATCGCGCCTGAATATGCCGGAGCTTCCGACGGAATGTTCGTCACGAGCGCTCCCTATGTTTCGATGGACATTACGGACAAGGAGGCCGTCGAAAAGACGATCACGGATCTGAATCCTGACGTCGTGGTCCACTGTGCCGCATGGACGGCCGTCGACATGGCAGAAGATGACGACAAGGTCGAGCTCGTGCGTCAGGTCAACGCAAAGGGAACCGAAAATATTGCTCTGGTCTGCAAGAAGCTTGACTGCAAGATGGTCTACATCTCAACGGACTACGTCTTCGACGGACAAGGAACGAAGCCATGGGAACCGGACTGCAAGGACTACAAGCCGCTGAACGTCTACGGTCAGACCAAGCTCGAAGGTGAGCTTGCGGTAAGCCAAAATCTGGACAAGTACTTCATCGTGCGCATCGCCTGGGTTTTCGGCGTCAACGGCAAGAACTTCATCAAGACGATGCTGAACGTTGGCAAGACGCACGATACGCTGAAGGTCGTGTCCGATCAGATCGGAACTCCGACCTACACCTACGATCTTGCACGTCTTCTGGTCGACATGATCGAAACGGACAAGTACGGCTATTATCACGCAACGAACGAGGGCGGATATATTTCATGGTATGATTTTGCGTGCGAAATCTTCAAGCAGGCCGGCTATAAGACGAAGGTCATCCCCGTGACGACCGAGGAATACGGTCTTTCAAAGGCCGCGCGTCCGTTCAACAGTCGCTTGGACAAGAGCAAGCTCAAAGAAAACGGCTTTGAGCCTCTGCCAACGTGGCAGGATGCGCTGTCACGCTATTTAAAGGAAATCGAATACTAAAGAGGTAATTCAAAATGGGACAAATCAATGTTGAAAAGAACGTCGGCGGAATCGAAGGCCTTTGCGTCATCACGCCGGCAGTCCACGGTGACGATCGCGGATACTTTATGGAAACTTACAATGAAAACGACATGAAGGAGGCAGGCATCGACGTCAAGTTCGTACAGGACAACCAGTCGATGTCGACCAAGGGCGTGCTGAGAGGCCTGCATTTCCAAAAGCACTTCCCGCAATGCAAGCTCGTGCGTGCCGTTCGCGGAACGGTGTTCGATGCGGTCGTCGATCTTCGTCAGGATTCGAAGACGTACGGCAAGTGGTACGGCGTGACGCTTTCAGCCGAAAACAAGAAACAGTTCTTGATCCCCGAAGGCTTTGCGCATGGTTTCCTCGTTTTGAGCGATGAAGCGGAATTCTGTTACAAGGTCAACGACTTCTGGCATCCAAACGATGAAGGCGGCATGGCCTGGAACGATCCCGAAATCGGGATAGAGTGGCCGGAACTTGTCGGTGAGTACAAAGGCACTCCGTCCGCTGAAGGCTACACGCTTGAAGACGGCACGAAGATCACTCTGTCCGACAAAGATCAGAAGTGGCTCGGATTCAAGGACACGTTCAAGTTTTAAAATAATTTTCAAAAGATCCGGAATCGTTTTGCGGTTCCGGATCTTTTTATCGTTATCAAAATAAAAATATTTTTATATTTATTTAGAGACCAGCAGATTGATCGGATTGCTTAAAACAAAACTATAGCAAATTTTTGAAGAGGGAGTGTTCTGCGTAATCAAGGAGCATTTCAAGGGAATGCTGCATACCGTAGCGGTGTTTGGAAACTCTGCATTTTCAAGCGATGGAAAGGGGAGTTCAAAGACAAGCGTCATTTTGCTCCACTTTGTTGTGCATCATTAACCATACGCTATAGATTTAATTGATGTATTTAACGATACGTAGTTAATGTTTCTATAAGATTCTTATTTTCCGCTGGTTTTGACGTAGAAAATCGATTGATTGAATCGCAAAAGAACGTATGGATCATTTTTTGTGATGGAAAAAATCGCTTGGAATTTCGCTGATAACTTATTTTTTTACCCAAACTTGTTAATTAGCTTATGAGTTTAAAATATTTTTTCAATCGTGTTTGTCGATTGTTCAAATATATTACAATTATCGCGGGGGATGCAGCTATGTTTTTTCATGTATCTTATTTAACGTTGAATTTTCAGTTTTATGGATTGCTTTGTTTCATCAGAATATTGATACAATGTATTTTCAGATTTATTGCAGAAATATGAATCATACTTTTATATTCATTGGTTATTGAAATTTCTTGCGATTAGTTTTTTTCATGTTTAATGTCATTGGACTTCGAGAAGTTGTGTTTTTGAATTGAGTGTATTATCATAAAAACCGTTATTAATGCTTAATACAATCAAATAGGAGATTTTATATGAACTCTAAAATCATTAAGGATTTTTATAAGAACATAGCTGTTGCCATAAGCTTTTTTCTTATTTCAGTCATTTATGTGGAAATATTCTTGAAAAGAGGAATTATAATTCCTGGTGACGATCGTGGATTTAATATTGAACGACTGGAAGAAGCGTATATGAACTTCAAGTCCGGACATTTATTTTCAGCAATATCAACGTTCAGCGCATCTCGAATAGGTCAGGCAATAGGTACTTACTATCCTTCAGGTAACCTCATTATCTATGCAATTATAAGGACTATAATTCACAAGCCACTGACATCTTATTATATATATACAATGGTTGGTAAATTCCTGGGTCTTGCTATAGCGTATATTAGCTGCAAATATGTCCTGAACAGAAGGGATACGGCATATGTATTTTCCATATTATATTCTTTAGCACCATATATCATGTCTAATGATTATGTTAGATTTGATATAGGTGAAAGTTGGGCGGCTATATTTTTCCCTATGATTTTTGCTGGCATGTATCTGGTTATGTTCAGTATGGAAAGGAAGAAGTTAAGAGGGGTATTGATGCTTACACTTGGACTTGCCTTTGTAACATATAGTCATGTTCTATCAGCGGTGATGTCTATTTTAATTCTGCTCTTACTATATTTATTTACGTTGAAGTTTCAGAAAGACAAAATCGAAAATATCAAGCTATTGGTTATCAGTGCTGTTCTATATTTTATATCAGTAGCAGGGTTCATAGTTCCCTTTGTCAAATCTATGTTGTCAAACAACATTAATACACCTGGCATAGACTCTTTCGGTACCACAGGTATGCTTGACATGAGCGGCCTGGTTAATGAATCAATCAAAAATTCTTTGAGTTTTAACAAACCGAATATAGGTATAATACTTATAATTATTGTGTTTGTAGGGATGAGTTCTGTTTTCAGTGGCAAAATTTTTGATAAGTTCATTTACACTTGTGGAATTGTATTGTTGATTTGTTCAACTTCGATAATTCCATGGAATCTTTTAGCCAAGACACCGATTGAGATTATTCAGTATCCGTGGCGATTGCTTAGCTTTTCGATACTTTTTCTTTCATTATATGCCGCAATAATAATATGCAACAATAGGGCAAAGTCACTTAAGTTCTTGGTTGTGGCATGCTCAGTGCTTTTTAGTATGTCAACATTGATTCAATGCAGAAATTATGGAGATAGTATATCCAATTACGATGCTGCTGGTCCATTGGGACATTTAAAGATAGACAGTTCAAATTATAGCAATGCTGTTTCCATTAACAGGGATATCAATCTTTCAGCAACACACAGGGATTATCTTCCTGAAAACAGTTTGGGAAAATCAGCAGATATGTTTATTCACAATGCATATGTTAACGATAAGAAATACTTCATTAGCAGGAATAAGATAATTTCGGGATATCAATCTGAGACATTTAAGTTGGAGAAAATAACACGTAAAAGGGCTGAGGTAGTCATTCCTTTTGTTATTTATAATGAAAAAGACTATAAGGTGACAATAAATGGTTCGCGTATTAAGTTTAAGAAAGATAATAGTTCTAGACTGAGCTTTCAGAAACCTGCCGACATCAGTAATATGAAAATTAAAATAGAATATATAACTCCAAAGTACGTTAAGATTATTAGAGCGGTGTCCTTGGGGGTAATATTGCTTTTATGTATTGGATTCATATTCAATGAATTTTCAATAATCAAAGGGTATTCTGTAAAATATGATTAATTGAGGGATGTATTTTGTTAAGGAAATTTGATAAGAACTTATTAATATGTGTCTTTTGTTCTTTGCTTATGGCAAGTGTATCATTTGGATACTTCATATATAAAGGGAACGGGGCATTTACACTCGTATCCGATTTTAATGCTCAAGAATTAACGTTTGCGGCTGCGGTAAGACATGCATTGACATTTCGCCCATTGGGCCAATGGATTTGGAATTTGGATCTAGGTTCATCTCTAATCAATGGTTTTAGTTTCTACAACATTGGAAGTTTGTTTTTTTGGATAAGTATGCTCTTCACAAAAATAAGTTTTCCTTATCTGGCAGGTTATTTATATATTCTAAAATACGTTGTGGCTAGCATAACGGCATACTATTATATCAAGATTTTTGTCAAGGATTCAAAATATGCCGTTATAGGTGCGTTGCTGTATTCATTTTCGGGCTTTCAAACAACGAATCTGATTTTTCATTTTCATGATGTTGTTGCTTTTTTTCCGATGATGCTTTTGGGGCTAGAACTAGTTATTAAAGATAAAAAATATACTCCTGTATTTATTTTTGCGATATTTCTAAACTGCATCACAAATTACTTCTTCTTTATTCAGGAAGTTATTTTTGTTGTATTGTATTTCGTTGTTCGTGAATGGAGTGATATTGGCAAGAATGCCTTTTTCAAGAGAACGTTGAGATGTATTTTCAGTGGTGTACTTGGAGTAGGTATGGCCTCTATAATCTTTGTTCCAAGTATTATATATATAATGGGAAATCCTAGAAGTGAATCTGCATTATACCTTCAGAATTTGGCCTATGATGCGCGTAATCTTTTATTTATCATAAAGGGAATGATTATGCCCGGAGATGTGATGAAAGATCAAAGTATATTATTCAGTGCCAATTTTAATTCCACATCCTGCTATCTTCCAGTATTTGGTGCGGCTTTTTCGATTATGTATATTTTTAAGAACAAGGGATGGTTACGTAATTTATTATTGGCATTGTTCGTGATATCTTTCTTTCCAATCTTGCAAGCCACATTTATTTTGTATAAGGGAGAATTTATCTATCAGAGATGGTGGTTCATGTTTATACTCCTTATGTCATTGTCGACATCCTTGGTAATTGAAAAACATGATGATTATCCAATTTTTAAGTTCGTATCGATGTATGCTGTTTTTGTGGCGATATTCTACATTGCCATAAGTTTTTTGAAATATGACTCTCAGGCTTCACAAGTAATTTTTCACGCTAAAAGATTCTTGCTTTTTACAATGATTGTTATTTCTGGTTTGGTTATAATTGTCCTTTTGAATTATTTCAAACGCTTTGATTTTGTACCATTATTGATATTGACAATGGTATACGGGTCACTTACAACTTTTCTTGGAATAAGTCTTTATCGAAACAATACCGACACAAATGCTTATATGACAAAGTACAAGGTAGCGGAAAAATTTGATGTCATAAATGAACAATACAGATATAATTCAGGGAATAACATAAGTACTCTTGCTGGTCAGGCTGCAGGAACAGGGGTATTCAGTTCTACAGTTGAAAATACTTCCAAAGAATTTGATAAAATTTTTAATGATTACGATTCAGTCAATACGCGTCTGTCAGTTTTGCATAATGACTATACTAATGATTTTATGACGTTCGGGCCACCAAGTACTGATGCCAGAGTATTGTTGTTAGGCGGAAAATATATTGTTACTCAGGATAGGAAAAATTCACATATAATAAGACACTATGTTGAAAATGGTCAGAACTATTACATTAAAGAAGTTCCTGCATGCCCGATTGGCTTTGCTTTGAACAAATATATAACAAAGAAGGAGTTAATGAAGATACCGCTGGAAAAGAGAGCGTTGACTATGATGAATGCTGTTGTTATTGACAGTAACATTAAGTCGGAGGTAAATGATACAGTGAGTTTATATAAAGGTAAAGTATATGCTAAGCGAAAAGGCAAGTATATAGCAAATGCTAACAAGTTGAGAGTTCGAAATTTCAAACGTGATAATACAGGATTTTCATGCAGTACAAATTATGAAAACAAAAAAATAGTATGGTTTTCAGTTCCGTATGATTCTGGATGGAAAGCGACAATTGATGGAAAGAATGCTGAGATAATTAAGTCCGCTGGAATGATGGCAGTTAAGATTCCGAAAGGTAATCACAAGCTAATATTCAAGTATTGTACGCCTTGTTTCAAAATAGGTATGGTACTGTCCATAGTTTCATTCATCGTTTTCATATTGTATAGTGTGGTTTCAGTTGTCAGAACCCGTAAAAGTTAAGTGTCCGAAAAGGTAATCTCTCGCATTAGAACAACTACGAGAGATTATTTTATATCGTTTGCAATACGTAACGATTGGCGAACATCAATATGAAATTTAAAGCCATATTTAGGTATTTAATGTATAATGTATCTAGTAAACTCTTATTTTGACATAAATACAATTATTGCACATGGAGGACCGTTATGAAGACACTATCAATCATCATCCCCTGCTACTATGAAGAGGACAGTCTTCCTCTGTTCTACCAGGCAGCAGAGGAAGTCAACAAAAAGCTGAAAAACATCAGGTTTGAATACTGGTTCATCAACGACGGATCTACAGACGGCACCCTGCCGGAAATGAGAAAACTGAATGAGCTTGATCCCGAGAACGTGCACTATGTATCGTTTTCCCGCAACTTCGGAAAGGAGGCCGCCCTGTACTGCGGTCTTCAGCATGCAACGGGAGATTATGTGACCGTGATGGACGCTGACCTGCAGGATCCGCCGGAGATGCTTCCCGAAATGATTGACATCATCGAAAATGAAGACTATGACTGCGTCGGCACACGCAGGACAACGCGTGAAGGCGAACCACCGGTAAGGTCGTTTTTTGCCCGTATGTTCTACAGAATAATCAACAAGATTTCCGATACGGAAATCGTCGACGGCGCCCGCGACTTCCGCGTTATGACAAGGCAAATGGTTGATGCCATTCTTCAAATGAGCGAATACAACCGTTTCTCGAAGGGAATCTTCAGTTGGGTAGGTTTTAGGACGAAGTATCTCGAGTACAAGAACCGCGAGCGCGTGGCCGGCAAGACGAGCTGGAACTTCTGGAGCCTGTTCAGGTACTCCATTGACGGGATTGTCAACTTCTCACAGTTTCCGCTTGACATAGCGTCGTTTGTCGGTTTTATCTCCGCCTTCCTGTCAGGTTGCGGAATCCTGTTCATCATCATCCGCTACATCTTTCATGGAGGCGACCCGACAAGCGGCTGGGCATCAATGGTCTGCATCCTGCTATTTGTGGGCGGCATCCAGCTCTTCTGTCTGGGAATCGTCGGCAAGTACATTGGCAAGATATTCACCGAGGTCAAGCACAGACCAATCTACATCATAAAGGAAAAGAAATAATGAATAAATTCAAGAACTTCTTCGATGTGACCATGATCAAGTTCATTCTGGTCGGCATCATCAACACGGCTGTCGGAATGGGAACGATGTTTCTCTGCTACAATCTGTTCCATTTGAGCTACTGGATATCCTCCGCCTCAAACTACGTGGTTGGAAGCATTGTCAGCTACTTTCTGAACAAGCATTTCACCTTCCAAAACAAGTCCAAGAGCATGAAGACGGTCGTTAAGTTCATCATCAACATCACAGTATGCTACCTGATTGCCTACGGCGTTGCCAAGCCGCTTGCCGTCTGGACGTTCAGCTCGTTTGCTAAAAGCATTCAGGACAACGTTGCAATGCTTGTAGGATCGGTATTCTTCGTTGGCTTGAACTACATTGGACAACGTTTCTGGGCATTTAAAGAAGAATAATTCCCAAATTGCAATATTGGAACACATTCCCTCTTTGCGGTATAATATACACATAGAAAACGATTTTAAGGGGGACCATTTCGAATGGCGAAAATCAAGATTGTCACCGACTCCTCAGCTCAGTTGACACCAGAGGAAATTGAAGAATACGATATCCACGTTATTCCGTTGTCAGTCGAAATCAACGGTGAAAACCACGTTGACGGCGAAACGATCACAAGACAGGAACTCGTCGATGAACTGCGCAAGGGCAACATTCCAAAGACCAGTCAACCGCCAATGGGACGTTTTTTGGAAACATTTGAACAACTTGGAGCTGATGGCAGCGAGATTTTGGCAATCATGATGTCTGACGTTTTGAGCGGTACATACCAAACCGCATGTTCTGCCGCTGAAATGGTAAAATGCAGCGTCACCGTCATCAACAGCAAAGAAACTGATCGTGCGCTTTCTTTCCAGGTCTTAGCAGCCGCAAAAGATGCTAAGGAAGGAAAAAGCATCGAAGAAATCAAAGCACACTGTTTGGATATCCATAAGCGCACGACGACGGACGTTTTAGTCGACAACATGGACTGTTTGGTTGCCGGCGGTCGCGTCAGCAAACTGGCAGGTGCTTTGACCAAATTGATCAACCTGAAGATCATCGTTCGTCTGCGCGAAAACAGCCTTGACGTTGTCTACAAGGGACGCAGTCGCAAAGCATTCCTGAAATATTGCCAAGAATTGAGCAAGTTCCATCAAGACAACCACATTCAGGAACTGTCGCTTTCAAACGTCGGAACCGATGAAGACTTCCTTGAACGAATCAAAGAAGCCATGTTGCCGGAAGGAAGCAAGGATGCCGCATATATTGCGCGTTTGACAAGTCCGATCATCATGACGCATACCGGTTTGAATGCCGTTGGCGTAATCACGCTGACGGAAAAGGAAGAACCGGAGGAAAACAGATAACAAAAACAGAGGCTATCCTGTCCAACAAGGACTAGTTAGCTTCTGTTTTATTTTCTATTTCAAAAATTCCTTAGTATAGTCGTCTTCCTGAATCGTAAATCTAGGATGTTTCTTAACCTTAGTGAATATCTTTCCGACATATTCGCCAATCATGCTCAAACAAATCAATTGAATGCCGCCAAGCACCCAAATTGACGTAATAAGCGAAGTCCACCCGCTGACGACGTTTCCGTTGATTTTTTGAACAATTGAATAAATAAATAACCCGATTCCGATTAAAATGACCAGTAAACCAAAATTCATAATCAGATTGATCGGAACGGTCGAAAATGACGTAATGCCATCCATCGCAAATTTGATCATCTTCTTTAACGGATACTTTGATTCACCGGCAAAACGTTCTTTTCTTGCATAATAAACCTTATCTGAAGGATAGCCGACAAGCGGCACCACCCCTCTTAAAAACAGATTCCTTTCGTCAAAGCGCAATAATCCTTCGGTTGCTCGCTTGCTGAGCAATCGGTAATCAGCCGAATTTGAAACCATGTCAACGCCTAATTTGCTCATCAAAGAATAAAATGCCATCGTGAAAGCCGTATCAGTATCACGATTATTTATTACCCCGTAAACAACTTCGATTCCTTCATGATACTTTTCGACCATCTCCGGAATGGCATTGACATCATCCTACAAATCAGCGTCAATCGTAATCGTCATGTCAGAATAGTCAACAGCAGTTGTCAAGCCCGCCAAAAGCGCATTTTGATGACCATAGTTTCGACTGAATCTGATTCCGGTCACATATTCGAATTGTTTTTCAAATTTCTCTATCAATTCTCATGTCTTGTCTTTGCTGCCATCATTAACAAACAACAGTTTGCTGCTTGAAGATACTTGCTCTTCAGAAATCATGGACTCAAGAACAGCAACGGTCTCCGGCAACACTTCTTCTTCGTTATAACAAGGAACAATAATCGTCAACATATTGTCTTTGCTCATGAAAATACTCTTCTCTGTCATGAAACGTGTCAACTTTAATTATAAATCAACAAAGCAAGAAATTGTATCGATAATTATCCTGATAACCTGTTTATAGACATGTCTGATGCAATATTCTAATTTATTTAGCATTGTTCAACAAATCTGCAATTTCTTCACATCATCAAAATAATTAAACAGAAAAACTGAACTGTTTGTCATAATTTTTGAAACATCAAAGCCATAAGTTTTATGTATATTTTAAATATAGAGAAAGGCGAGGTGCAATGGATATGAAACACGTTACAAAACTCCAAAAATCAATTTTTGTTTCACTGGCTGTTTTAGGATTTGTCGGCGGAATGCAAACGTCCGCCATTATTAATAGTGGTGACGGATCAGTAATCCCAACGATTAAAGCAGCATCCGTGCGCCGAGGCCAACAAGGAATCAACGGAAAGTGGTATCTGTTTGATAATAACGGACATTACAAAACAGGATTCCAATGGATTCCCGAACAACATAAAACAGTCTACTATGCCTGTAACGGACAAATGCAATACGGTCAACAAAGAATCAACGGTCACTGGTATCTCTTTGATAATTGTTCCGGGGCTATGAAGACTGGTTTCCAGTGGATTGCTAATCAACATAAGACCGTTTACTATGCCCGTAACGGACAAATGCAATACGGTCAACAAAGAATCAACGGTCACTGGTATCTCTTTGATAATTGTTCCGGGGCTATGAAGACTGGTTTCCAGTGGATTGCTAATCAACATAAGACCGTTTACTATGCGGGAAACGGACAAATGCAATACGGCCAACAAAGAATCAATGGTCATTGGTATCTCTTTGATAATTGTAATGGTGCTATGAAGACTGGTTTCCAGTGGATTGCTAATCAACGTAAGACCGTTTACTATGCGGGCAATGGCCAAATGCAGTACGGCCAGCAAAGAATCAACGGAAAGTGGTATCTCTTTGATAATTGTAATGGGGCTATGAAGACCGGTCTTCAGTATATCGCAAATCAGCGCAAGACCGTTTACTATGCGGGCAATGGTCAGATGCAAT
>ERZ1031347.303-NODE-303-length-24184-cov-8.804551_pt1 | contig 24184 bp, 22 predicted proteins | sample MGYA00517106_ERZ1031347 | MGnify/ENA primary metagenome ERZ1031347 (study PRJEB33719, sample SAMN04261392) | wastewater metagenome | biome: periurban shantytown; feature: human; material: feces | host: Homo sapiens | place: Peru: Lima | collected 2012-07-19 ...
CGATTGGGAGGACATCATGCAGAAAAAAGTATATGCCGTACGTGTCGGCCGCACCTGCGGGCTCTTCACGAACTGGCCGGAATGTCAGAAACAGGTGGCAGGATTCCCCGGGGCCCGCTACAAGAGCTTCACGAGTGCACAGGAAGCGCTCGCCTGGCTTGCAGGCAGCGATGTCCCGCATAAAGAGCCGACGCATCCGGCACGGCCTCTCGTCAAGCCGGCCTGCCCGCGCCCTGCGGCCGTCCAGATGCCGCTCCGCCCCGACAGCGAACAGGACTTCGTCATCTACACCGATGGCTCCTGCCTGCACAACCCCGACGGTCCCGGCGGCTGGGCCGCCGTCATCCGCGAGGTCGCGACGGGCACAGTCACGGAGCTCCACGAGGGCAGCCCCGCGACGACGAACAACCGCATGGAGCTCTCAGCTGCCATTGCGGCTCTTGCCTTCCCCAAGACCCCCGCGAAGATCGCGCTCTACACCGACAGCCAGTACCTAAAGAACGGCATCACGAAGTGGATGGCGGGCTGGAAGCGCCGCGGCTGGAAGAAGGCCGACGGCCAGCCCGTGCTCAACCAGGACCTCTGGCAGGAGCTCGACGCGCTCTACAGCCGCCACGACGTGACCTTCCACTGGGTCAAGGGCCACGTCGGCGTCGAGCTCAACGAGCGCTGCGACCGGCTCGCCAAGCGCGAGGCCATGCATTACCGCTGAACCAAAAAATGCTGCACGCATCGCGTGCAGCATTTTGCTATCTCATTCCGGCTTCTTGATGACTTCGACGCCGCCCATGTACGGTACGAGAACCTTCGGGATGCGGACAGAGCCGTCTTCCTGCTGGTAGTTCTCGAGAATCGCGGCGACCGTGCGGCCGACAGCGAGACCCGAGCCGTTGAGCGTGTGGACGAATTCCGGCTTGCTCTTGGCATCGCGGCGGAACTTGATGTTCGCGCGGCGCGCCTGGTAGTCCGTGCAGTTCGAGCACGAGGAAATCTCGCGGTACTTGTTCTGCGCCGGGAACCAGACTTCAAGGTCGTACGTCGTCGCCGACGTGAAGCTCATGTCGCCCGTGCAGAGCTTGACGACGTGGTACGGCAGCTCCAGGAGGCGCAGGACGTCCTCAGCAGCGTCGACCATCGTGTCGAGTTCATGCCAGCTCGTCTCCGGCTTGACGAACTTGATGAGCTCGACCTTGTTGAACTGGTGCTGGCGGATCAGGCCGCGCGTATCGCGGCCGGCGCTGCCAGCCTCGGCGCGGAAGCACGCCGTGTAGCAGCTGTAGTACTCCGGCAGCTTGCTGCCGTCGAGGATCTCATCGCGGTGGTAGTTCGTCGTCGGCACCTCAGCCGTCGGCACGAGGTAGTAGTCGAGACCCTCGAGTTTGAACATGTCATCGGCAAACTTCGGCAGCTGGCCCGTACCCGTCATGCTCGCCTTGTTGGCGATGTACGGTGCGAGCATCTCCGTGTAGCCGTGCTTGTTGGCGTGCAGGTCCATCATGAAGTTGATGCAGGCGCGCTCGAGGCGGGCGCCGAGTCCCTTGTAGAACGTGAAGCGCGCGCCCGTGACCTTGGCAGCGCGGTCGGCGTCGAGGATGTCGAGCTCCGTGCCGAGATCCCAGTGCGCCTTCGGCTCGAAGTCGAACTTCGTCGGCTCCCCCCACTTGCGGACCTCCGGGTTCTCCGTGTCGTCCTTGCCGATTGGCACGTCTTCGCGCGGCATGTTCGGGATGTGGAGCATGATGTCGCGGAGCTGGGCCTCGACGTCCTTGAGCTCCTTGTCGAGCTCCGAGATCTTGGCGCCGACGGCGCGCATCTCGAGGATCTTCGCCTCGGCATCTTCCTTGTTCTTCTTCATGACACTGATCTCCTTCGAGACCGTGTTGCGCTGGCTCTTGAGCGCCTCAGACTCCTGCAGGAGATCGCGGCGCTTCTTGTCGAGACCTTCAAAATCATCGAGGTTCAGCGGGTTGCAGCGGTTCTTGAGCATCTGACGGACTTCGTCGAGATGTTCGCGCACAAATTTGATATCCAACAATGTTCTCACACTCCATTATGATTCCAACGACGGCACCGACCGGCCCGGCGCAGGTTTTCGTGATTCATGATTTCTTCTAAAATATCATTATATCAGCTTTCGGAAAGCGTGACAAATCTCCGCCACCAAAAAAAGGTTCCCGAAGGAACCTCTTTCCGTTTATCATGCCCTCATGTCACGCCTTGTGCGGCAGATGCGAGATGACCTTGGCGCCGGCCTTCTGCACAGCAGCCTCGGCGAGCACTTCCGTCGCATCGATGAAATTGCCCTCAAGGTGATACATCTCCACGGCCACCGGCACTTCCGTGCAGCCGAGCACGAAGGCCTCGCAGCCATCCTTCGCCATCTGGGCGAGCGCCTCACGCACCGCCGTCGTGTCGAAATCCGGATTGCTCGCCTTGACGCCGTCGTAGATCATCGCATGGACGGCCTCTTCGGCCGCGCCCTGGGGCTGTACCGCCTCGACGCCGGCCTCGGCGAGCGCACGCTGGTAGATGCCCGACTTGCAGGTGCCGGCCGATGCGAGCAGGCCAACCTTCTTGAAGCCCTCACGCGCACAGAAGGACGCCGTCTCCTCGATCATGTTGACGAATGGAACCTTGAGGTGCGGCATCATGCGCGGCAGGAAGTAATGCGCCGTATTGCAGCCCATGATCAGGAAGTCCGCGCCGCCCGCCGTCAGGCGGTCTGCCGACTTCAAAAGCTCCGGCAACGGGTCTTCGCCCTCGCCGAGGATGGCCGCCGTGCGGTCTGGGATATTCGTGTTGTTGTCGACGAGGATGGGGATGTGATCCTGATCCTCGCGCGCATCCGTCGCGAGGATGACCTTCTTCATGAGGTCCACCGTCGCCATCGGGCCCATGCCGCCAATAATGCCAATCGTCTTCTTCATCGTGACCACTCCTCTATGCTGCAGCGCCCTCGCGCCCGCTCGTCTTAAACGTTTCTTCTTGTGAATAGCATAGCATTATGATAGCCTATAAACAAATACATATAAGTGTATATTATCCATCTAAATATTTTATGGCATATCAGGAGGTTAATTCACATGCAAGGAATGGATTACGTCTACGCCGTCTGGCAGGAAAAGAGCTTCTCCGCAGCCGCCCGCAAACTCTTCGTGTCACAGCCCGCCCTCTCGGCCTCCGTGCGCAAGGTCGAGCGCGAACTCGGCCTGCCGATCTTCAACCGCAGCACCACGCCGCTGCAGCTGACAGACGCCGGCCGCGCCTACATCGACGCAGCCGAGCACATCTTCCGCATCAAGCGGGACCTCAAGAGCTACTGCGATGACCTCGCCGGACTCGAGAGCGGCACCCTGCGGCTCGGCGGGACGAACTTCTTCGCGTCCTGCTTCCTGCCGCCGATGATCGAGGCCTTCAGCAGCCGCCATCCGCACATCGCGCTCTCCGTCACCGAATCCGATTCCGCCGACCTCTTCAACAAGCTCGCAACCGAAGAACTCGACATCATCGTCGACAGCGGCATCTACGACGCGGCGCTCTACGAGGCCATCCCCTTCTACCAGGATCACCTGCTGCTGTCCGTGCCGGCCTTCCTGCCCATCAACAGGGAATTCTCCTCGTATCTGCTGACGCAGCAGGACATCATGCTCGGCCGCCACCTGCGCCCCGACGTGCCGGCCGTACCCCTCTCAGCCTTCCAGGACACGGACTTCCTGATCCTCGGCAAGGGGAACGACATGTTCCGGCGCTCGCGCAAGCTCTTCCAGAACAACAGCATGACGCCGCACGTCCGCCTCTACCTCAATCAGCTCATGACGGCCTACCACATGGCACGCCAGGGCCTCGGCGCGACCTTCCTGACGGATACGCTCGTGCGCCTGTCTGCGCCCAATGAGGCGCTCGTCTACTACAAGCTCGACGACCCGAACGCCCAGCGCCAGATCTTTCTCGCCCTGCAGCGCAGGGGCTACCGCACCAATGCCATGCAGGGCTTCATCAAGAGCAGCCTCAATCTCTACCAGGATGCACCCGCCTGACAAGCTGCCGCCAGCTCAAAGCAAGAACGCTGCCGTACCAGACAAAAATCTGGCGCAGCAGCGTTCTTGCTATATGATGGATGCGATGTGAATCGGGCTCAGAGCAGATGAGCGCGCAGCTCTTCTCCACTCTGCTCACAAAGATAAGCCGGAGCGATATCAAGAACCGTACGGCAGCCCGTCTGGCCTTCCTTTGCCAGACGATAGGCAGCCCGTGCGTAAGCAACGAGGACACTCGTCGTGAATTCCGGATTGGAATCGAGCTTCAGCGAGAACTCGATGATATGGTTGTGCTCCTTCTCGTGGCCCGTAGCGCCCGAGCGGATGACGAAGCCGCCGTGTGCGAGGCCGCTGTGATCGCGCTGGAGCTCCTCTTCGCTGATGAAGTGTACCGTCGTGTCGTATTCATCAAAGTAGTTCGGCATCGTCTTGATGGCGTTTTCCACATAAGCCGCATCAGCCCCCTCTTCGAGGACTACGAAGCATTCACGCGTATGTTTCTGGCGCGTCGTAAGTTCCGGATTGGAACCGGAACGCACAGCCGCAAGAGCGCTCTCAACAGGGACCGTATACTGCTTGGCGTCCTTGACGCCCTTGATGCGGCGGATCGCATCGCTGTGGCCCTGGCTGACGCCCTTGCCCCAGAACGTGTAGCCCTTGCCGTCCGGCAGGATCGCATTGCTGTAGACGCGCGCAAGCGAGAACAGACCCGGATCCCAGCCGACCGAGATGATGCCGAGGTGGCCGCTCTCCTTCGCCGCCTTGTCGACGTCGGCGAAGTGCTCCGGGATGCGCGCATGCGTGTCAAAGCTGTCGATGACGTTGAAGTACTTCGCGTACTCCGGCGTCTGCTTCGGCAGGTCCGTCGCGCTGCCGCCGCAGAGGATTATGACATCGATCTTGTCCTGCCACGCTGCCACATCCTTGACATTGACGACCGGCACGCCCTGCGACCAGATCTTGACGGCAGAGGGATCGCGGCGCGTGAAGACTGCGACGAGCTCCATATCCGGATTCTCTTCGACTGCACACTCAACGCCGCGGCCCAGATTGCCGTAACCAAGGATACCAATGCGAATGCTCATAGAAACACCTTCCTGTTCAAACTAGATGAAATCCTTAAAACCTTCCACATCCTAGTATACTACGCGAGCAATCGCGCCGCAAACAGAACAGAGCCCGATGGAACGGATTCGCCAACAGGGCTCAGAGGTCGTCGACAAGCGCCGTGCTCTTGGCGTAGGCCGTGCTGCGGCCCTCGATGAAGTCCGTCTTGATGAAGTTCGGGTTGGCGTACTGGCTGACCCAGCGCATCGAGGACGGCTCTTCCTCATAGCCCTCGTAGAGCGCGCCGAGGCCGATGCTCTCCGCGCGCGCATTGCCGAGGTAGCGCACGTAGTCCTCGATCATCTTCTCGTTGAGGCCCTCGACCTCGTTGCCGATAGCGTACTTGCCCCAGGCGATTTCCTGGCGCACGCCCTCGCGGATCATCTCGCGCATCATCTCCTCGTTCTCCGCCGTGAAGAGGTCCGGCTCCTCCGCGCGCAGGTCGCGCAGGATGTTGCGGAACAGCCAGAGGTGCGTGTTCTCGTCGCGGTTGATGTAGCGGATCTCCTGCACCGAGCCCGGCATGCGGCCGATGCGGCCGAGGTTGTAGAAGAACATGAATCCCGAGTAGAAGTAGATGCCCTCGAGGATGTAGTTGGCGACGAGCACGCGCAGGAAGTTCTCACGCGACTGCTCCTGCTGGAACTCGTTGTAGAGGTCACCGATGAAGGTGTTGCGCGCGAGCAGGTGCTCGTCATCCTTCCACTGGAAGATGATCTCCTGGCGCTCGTCGGGGCTCGCGATCGTGTCGAGCATGTAGCTGTAGCTCTGCGAGTGCACGCACTCCTGGAATGACTGGATCGTCAGGCAAAGGTCGACCTCGTTGGCCGTGATGTAGGCCGAGACGTTCGGCAGGTTCGCGCTCTGCACGGAGTCGAGGAAGATGAGGAACGAGAGGATCTTGTCGTAGGCGCGCCGCTCCGCCTCCGGCAGCTGCCGGTAGTCCTTGACGTCCTGTCCGAGATTGATCTCCTCAGGGATCCAGAAGTTGTTCATCGCCTGGCGGTACCAGTCCGAAGTCCACGTGTACTTGAGGTTGTTGAAGTCATTCATGTTCGTCGTGTTGCCGCCGATGAGGCGGCGCTGCGTGACGTCGATATCGCCCTCGGGGTTGAAGAGAGGGCGCTTTCTGAGTGATGCCATATTGCATATCCTTTCTAGCTCTAGCGGTCTGACAGAAGTCTGTGGCAGTTGCCATCACGAGGAGCAGCTCTCGCACTCCTCGACCTCGAGCGACTTGCTGCGCACGTAGTAGATGGTCTTGACGCCCTCCTCATAGGCCTTGATGTAGAGGGCCAGCACCTGGCGGAAGGTGAAGTCGTTCGTGATGTAGAGATTGACGCTCTGCGCCTGGTCGATATGGCGCTGGCGCACGCCGGCCGCGCGCACGGACCAGTTCTGGTCGACCGTGTGCGCGCTCTTGTAGTACCAGAACGTCTTCATGGAAAGGTCCGGCGCGATGCGCGGCAGGATGGCGCCCTTCTTCTCCTCGAGGAAGAAGCGCTTCATGATGGGGTCGACGCCGGCCGTCGTACCGACGAGGATGGACGTCGAGCTCGTTGGCGCCACGGCGAGGAGATACGTATTGCGCATGCCCTGCGCGCGGACCTTCGCGGCGAGTTCCTGCCACGCTTCCGACTCGTAGCCGCGCTTCCTGAAGTAGTCACCCGTCTGCCAGTCGCTGCCCGCAAAGCAGCCGTACGAGCCCTTCTCCGCCGCGAGGTCGCTGCTCGCCTCGATGGCCGCGTAGTTGATGCGGGAGAATACGTCATCGACGAAGGCGAGGTGTTCCTCGCTCTCCCAGCGGACGGCGTTCTTGGCGAGCATGTGGTGGTAGCCCGAGACGCCGAGGCCGATGCTCCTGTATTTCCCGTTCGTCAGGCGCGCGTAGGCGAGCGGCGCCTCATTGAGATCGATGACATTGTCGAGCGCGCGCACCGCCGTGCGCACGACAGAGCGCAGCTCCTCGTGCGACGTCACGTCGATGCGGCCGAGGTTGAGACTCGCGAGATTGCAGACGACGAAGTCGCCCGGCCGCGTCGTGACCTGCACGACCGTATCGCCCGCCTCCGTCTTGATTTCCGTGCGGACCGACTCGACAGCCGACATGTTCTGCGCGATCTCCGTGCAGAGGTTCGAGCAGTAGATCATGCCGGCCTGCGGATTGGGGTTGAGGCGGTTGACCGTGTCGCGGTAGAAGGCAAACGGCGTGCCCGTCTCGACGACGGACTTCAGGATCAGGCGGACGATCTCCTTGACCGAGATCACGCGCTTGTCGATGCGCGGCTCGGCGACACAGGCGCGGTAGCGCTTCTCCCACTCCTCACCCCAGAAGTCCTCGAGCGCGTAGCCCATGACCATCTCGATCTCGTGCGGGTCCATGAGGAACCACGGCGCGTCGAGATCCTCCTTCGCGAGTTTCCAGAAGAGGTCCGGGTAGCAGACGGCTGGGAAGATGTCGTGCGCCTTCATGCGGTCGTCGCCATTGTTGGTGCGCAGCTGCAGGAACTCTGGCAGGTCCTTGTGCCAGGCATCGAGGTAGACGGCGCAGGCCCCCTGGCGCACGCCGAGCTGGTCGACGGCCACAGCCGTGTCATTGACGAGGCGGATCCAGCGGATGACACCGCCCGCCGCGCCCTCGAAGCCGCGGATGGCCGCGCCTGTCGCGCGGACCTTGCCGAAGTAGAGGCCCATGCCGCCGCCCCACTTGCTGACCTTGGCAAACGAGTCGAGGCTGCGGTAGATGCCGTCGAGAGAGTCCGGCACCGTGTCGATGAAGCAGCTCGAGAGCTGGTGATACGGCTTTCTCGCGTTGGCGAGTGTCGGCGTCGCCATCGTGACCTGCTGCAGGCTCAGCATGTCGTAGAAGCGGCGCACCCAGTCCATGCGCACCGAAGGCTCCTCGAGCATCGCGAGGTGCAGTGCGATGCCGAGGTACATCTCCTGCGGGGACTCGAGCGCCACGCCGTGATGCGTGTGGATGACATAGCGCGAGAGCAGGAGGTCGAGGCCCGCGTACGAGTAGAGGTGATTGCGCTCCGCCACGATGAAGCGTGAAGCCGCGCGGAGCTCCTGCTCCGTGTAGTTCTCGAGGATGTAACTGCCGTAGAGCTCCTTGGCCGTCAGGTAGCGCAGCTTGGCCACGAAGTTCGTGATGCCGCGCTTCGCCTCCGACTCCGCCAGATGGCGCGCAAAGTCAAGATAGCGCAGGCGCGCCGCGATCTTGTCCCAGTGCGGCGCCTCCGCCGAGGCGAGTTCCACCGCCGCGCGGATGAGCGCCTGCAGCTTCTCATCCAGGTCAAGCGAGGGCTTGCCGAACACCTCATATTTCTCGGCAAGCGCTGGGAAGTCCCCCGCATGCTCGCCAAAGTCACGTTCCACACCGGCCAGGCAGGCAGCGAGGCCCGGCACAGGACAAGCCTGCAGCAAATGCTGCAGGACCGGCGATTTGACAGTACGATCCATCTTTTTACTCCTAGATACAGTAGATTATTTCAAGAAAAGTTATCTCCAACCACTACATATTGATTACTGAACCAGTATAGCAAATGGAAAGAAGGGCTGTCAACGAATCACGTCCCATTCAAAAAAACTTGCTTTTCCATTACTTTCTACTATAATAAAGATAAGAGGATTCATATATCGAAAAGGAAGGACAACACGATATGATCACGAAAGAACTCATCGCCCGCATCAATGAGCTTTCCCGCAAGAAACGCAGCAGCGGCCTCAGTGAAGATGAGCGCATCGAGCAGCAGGCACTGCGCCGTGAATACCTCGCCGGCATCCGCGAGCAGGTCCGCAACATGCTGGAACAAGTCGAGATCATCGACACACCGCTCGAGCAAGAGAGCACCATGCATGTCAAAGAAGTTGCTTTTTCGCTGCGTCCGAGCCACAAGCTCCATTGATCGATCCCTATCATCCGCAATCATCACCACACGAGAATCACGCCATCATAAAGGCCCCGGCATCTGCCGGGGCCCTTTTGTCGTATTCATTTCGCACTTGTCTCGCTTGACGCGCAGAAGTACGCGTAGGTGCGCCTGAGGCCCTCGCGCAGGGAGACGACAGGTGCCCAGCCGAGCGCGCGGCGCGCGCGGCCGTTGGCGAGCATGGACTTGTAGATATCGCCGGGGCGCGCCTCGAAGCAGCGCGGCTCGATATCCCTGCCGGAGACATCGGCGAGAATGGCGACGAGTTCCCTGAGGCTCGTCTCCGTCTGCGTCGAGAGGTTGTAGGCGTGATTGACATGCTCCGTGTGGAGCGCCGCGCAGATGCCTGCCGCGATGTCGCCCGCGTAGATGAAGTCGCGCGTCTGCTCGCCGTCGCCGTATATCGTGAGCGCCCGGCCCTCTGCCAGGCGCTTGGCGAAGATGCTGATGACGCCGCCCTCACCGCCATTGCCCTGGCGCTCACCGTAGACATTGGCGAAGCGCAGGATGACGAAGTCGAGCCCGAACGACTGCTGGTAGAGGCGCAGGTAGTGCTCGACCGTGACCTTTGACAGGCCGTAGAACGACATCGGGTGGAGAGGCTCCGACTCGACGATTGGCAGGCTCTCCTCCGCGACGTCGCCGTAGCTCGCCGCCGTCGAAGCGAAGACGACACGCTGCACGCCCGTGCGCCGCGCCTGCTCGAGCACGTGGATGGAGCCGATGATGTTCTCGCGGCCATCAAGCGCCGGCGACTCCATCGAGATGTGCACAGTCGTCTGGCCCGCGAGATGCACGACCGCATCGAAACGGCCTTCATCAAAGACCTCTGCGAGCGATGCATCATTGACATCCATCTCGACGCACTTGACCGCCGCATCCTGCGGCAGGTTCTCACGGCTGCCCGTGCTGAAGTTGTCGAGCACCGTCACCTGCTCACCCTCGGCCAGCAGTTTCCTCACAAGGTGGGAGCCGATGAAACCGGCTCCCCCAGTCACTAAGATATTCAATGCAAAAATCCTCTTTCTCTATGTAATGTCCACGCCATTCCGACGGAAACAGCAGTCCGCATCTTCCTCTGAGTGTACGCACCAAAGATAAACACGCGGTAAACAGCGCCTAAAAAACAGTACAAGAAAGCCGCCAGCTCAGAGCTGGCGGCTTTTGCCATACGGCTCGGCTCAATAGTGTGGATGTAAGCGAACATACTCGACCGGGCGGCTCCAGTCAACGCTGACGTTCGTCGCGCCCCAGAGGCGGGTCAGAGCAGTCTGCAGGCTCTTGAGGTCGACCAGCGGGTCAATCGTCTCATGCGTGAAGTCCATGAGCGTCTCGTGCGGGATGTTGATCGCGTGCGTCGTATTGAGGTAATCCTCGACTTTCTTCTTGCCCTCTTCGTTGGCCAGGTTGACGACAGCCGTCTTGGCCGCTTCGTCGTAATCGATCCAGCCGAGGTCGTTCTTGTAACTGATTGCTACGCTGTAGGTAATTGCCATTCTTTTATCCCCTTTGAATGATATCGGCGCAATCTGCGCGCCCGCGCGGTGCGGGGCATCTATCGTTTTTCCTCAACTTACAGGATACCCCCTATCTTTTCATTATAAGGGATTTCTATCTTTTCCACAACCTGCCTTCTTTATTGATTTGTCAAGACTTGCACGCGTGTTTTTTTTATGCTATGATACACGTAAAGAAGGATAAGCCTGGGATGTACGTGAGCTTTAGAAGTGTCTAACCTACATTTTTCCTAGGGAGCTTGATTTGATTCCGGCAGATGCCCGCCTCGGCGACTGCAGAAACCGGACTTAAGGCACCCACCTGCTAGCCGCAGGTTTTAGGCATTTAAAGCGAACGGCACCCTGGACCCCTGCTTTGAAGAGGGATTGCTGCGTTAGGTCTGCAGTCCCTCTTCGCGTATACAAAATGAAGAATCCCTGTCTGAAACATCTGTTTCGGGCAGGGATTTTTTTACAGTCAATCCCGCATCGCTCAGCCGCTCAGGAAATCCTGAGGCTGTGGAAGGCGCTGGCCTTGTGCAGGCGGTTCATGATGGCGAGGCCAAGCCCCTTCTCCGTCGTGCCTTCGCCGAGCAGCGCGTCGGCCTCTGTGTCGTTGAAGGCGATGAGCTCCTCGTAGATATGGGCGGCGATTGCCAAGAGGTCGCCCTGCGGGCCGTAGTCCTTCAGGAGCTCTGCAGGCACGAGGCCCTGCAGGGACTCGCAGACCTCATGGCTGGCGAGCACGCCGACCGTACGGCCCTCGCCCTGCAGGCGGCGGACCTGGCGGCGGAAGGCAGCGGCCATCTTCGAAGGCTCGCCCTCGAGCAGTGTCAAGGGGGCCTTCGGCGCGTAGTGCTTGTATTTCATGCCCGGCGCGCGCGGCACAGTGTCCGCGCCGACGAGCGCGGGGTCGAGCTTGCAGCCGCCGAGCACTTCGGTGAGCATCTCGCGCGTGATGGCCCCTGGGCGCAGGATGACGGCCACAGGGCCCGTGCAGTCGACAATGGTCGACTCGACGCCGAAGTGGCACGGGCCGCCGTCGAGGATCAAGGGGATGCGCCCTTTCATGTCGCGCAGCACAGAGGCCGCCGTCGTCGGGCTCGGGCGCCCCGAGATGTTGGCCGACGGCGCGGCAATCGGCACGCCGGCCGCGCGGATCATCGCGCGGGCCACGGGGTGCTCCGGCATGCGGATGCCGACGGTATCGAGGCCGCCCGTGATGCGGTCCGGCACGATGGCCTTGCGGCGCAGGATCAGCGTGATGGGCCCCGGCATAAAGGCCGCGAGCAGCTTTTCCGCCATCGGCGTGACCTCCGCCGCAATCATCTCGACCATCGCGCGGTCCGAGACATGCAGGATCAGTGGATTGTCCGACGGACGCCCCTTCGCCTCATAGATGCGCGCACAGGCATCCGCATCGAGCCCGTTCGCGCCGAGCCCGTAGACCGTCTCCGTCGGAAAAGCCACCAGCCCCCCGCTGCGCAGCACCTTCCCCGCGCGCGCGAGATCTGCCTGTTGCGCCTTCACATCGGTTATCGTGATAATCTCTGTCTGCATGTGTTACTACCTCTCTATATAATAGCGATACATCCCGTCAGGTCTTCCTCCACCCCACAACGACACGGTCGATGCCGGCGTAGTCGGGCAGGATCTCGGTGCGGGCGATCAGGGGATTGGCTTTGGCGAGCGCGGCGACGGGCTCGGCCTGATGGATGCCGACTTCAAAGGCCATGAAGCCGCCGGGTACGAGCATGGCGGGGGCTTCTTTCGCCAGGCGGCGGTAGAAATCGAGGCCGTCCTGGCCGCCGGAGAGCGCCGTGTGCGGCTCCTTGAGGCGCACTTCCGGCGCGAGGGTTGCGATGTCGGCCTCCGGGATGTAGGGCGGATTCGACAGGATAGCCGCAAACGTCATGCCAACTAGCGGCTGCAGGAGGTCGCCCGTGTGGAACGTGACGCGGTCCTGCAGGCCGAGGCTTGCGGCATTCTCCTCTGCGACGGCGCGCGCCGCGGGCGAGATGTCGACGGTGTCGGCCACGGTGCCCGCCAGATAGCGCAACACCGAGAGGCAGATGGCGCCTGAGCCCGTGCCGATATCGGCAATACGCAGCGGCTCCTGACTCACATCGACCGCCGCCTCATCTCGATTGGCAGCCGATGAAGCTTCTTCTCCATCTGCAAGAGCTTCATCCTCAGGCGTCTTTGCCTCGCCCTTCATCGCCTTCAGCCGCTCGACAGCGGCCTGCACGAGGATCTCGGTGTCGGGGCGCGGCACGAGTGTGTCGGCCGTGACCTTGAAGGTCAGCCCCATGAACTCCTTCTCGCCGAGAATCTGCGCGACAGGCACGCGCAGGACGCGCTGCTTGATCATCTCGCGGTAAGCGGCGAGCTCAGCAGGCTGCAGCGGCTCGTCAAAATGCACGTAGAGGTAGATGCGCTGCTTCTCGAGCACGTGCGCGAGCAGCACTTCCGCGTCGAGGTGCGGCGATTCGATGCCCTTGTCCCTGAAGTACTGCTCCGTCCACTTCAGGATGCGGCCGATAGTCCAGATCTTATCGTTCATTTCGCGTCCACCTTCTTCAGTCGTTCTGCCTGGTCCGCCGTTATGAGCGCGGCGAGCAGTTCATCGAGATCGCCGTCGAGGATGGCGTCGATCTTGTGCAGAGTCAGGCCGATGCGGTGGTCCGTCACGCGGCCCTGCGGGAAATTGTAGGTGCGGATGCGCTCGCTGCGGTCGCCCGAGCCGACCTGACTCCGGCGGTCGGCCGCAACGGCCGCCTCCTGCTCCTGCCGGGCCTTGTCGAGGATACGCGCGCGCAGGACCTTCATCGCCTTCTCCTTGTTCTTGAGCTGCGACTTCTCGTCCTGGCACTGCACGACGATGCCCGTCGGCAGATGCGTGATGCGGATGGCCGTCTCCGTGCGGTTGACGTACTGGCCACCCGCGCCCGACGCGCAATACGTGTCGATGCGCAGGTCCGCAGGATTGATGGCGACATCGACGTCCCCAGCCTCCGGCAGCACGGCGACAGTCGCCGCCGACGTGTGGATGCGGCCGCCCGACTCCGTCACCGGCACGCGCTGGACGCGGTGCGTGCCGCTCTCGTACTTGAGATACGAATACGCGCCGGAGCCCGTGACCATGAAGGTGACTTCCTTGAAGCCGCCGATCTCCGTCGGATTTGCGTCCATGAGCTCGACCTTCCAGCCCTTCTTCTCCGCATAGCGCGAGTACATGCGGAAGAGGTCGCCCGCAAAGAGCGCCGCCTCTTCGCCGCCGACGCCGCCGCGTATCTCGACGATGACATTCTTCTCATCATTCGGGTCCTTCGGCAGGAGGAGGATCGGCAGCTTTTTGTCGAGCTGCTCCTTCTTCTCCATGAGGTCCGCGAGCTCTCCTTCGACAAAGGCATGCATCTCATGGTCAAGCGCTTCGCCGAGCATCGACTTGGCCTCCTCGATGCCCTTGACGACTTCCTTATAGCGCCGGAATTCCGTGACGATCGGCGTCAGCGCGGCGTGTTCCTTCGTGTACGCCTGCCACTTCGTCATGTCCGCCATGACCTCCGGGTCGCTGATCAGCGACTCGAGTTCCCGGTATTTATCTTCAACGGCTTGGAGCTTCTCCAGCACAGATTTCACCTCTCAACAGTAATGTATCCCATGCCTGCGGCATGAGTCAGGGGACGAGTTCGACCGGCTTCGGCAGAGTCCCCTCCGCATGGCGGTAGTCGACCGTACCCGGGACGATCTCCTCCTCCGGCAGCACGGCCTTGAGCGACTCGATGGCCACGGCCACCATATCGTCCTCCGGCGGGCGCGTCGTCAGGTACTGCAGCCAGAGACCCGGCTTGATGGCCGTCTGGATGATCTTGTTCTCGCTGCGGCCCGCGAGGCGGATAATCTCGTACGAGATGCCCGCGACGACAGGCAGCAGCACGATGCGCGAGGCGATTCGCTCGCCGAGGCTCGGCCAGCCGAGGAAGGCAAAGACGAAGATCGAGACGAGCATGACAATCAAGAGGAAATTCGTGCCGCAGCGCGGGTGAAGGCGCGAGAACTTCTGCACGTTCTCGACCGTTAGCGGCAGCCCCGCCTCATAGCAGTGGATTGTCTTGTGCTCCGCCCCGTGGTACTGGAAGACGCGGCGGATGTCCTTCATGCGCGAGATGCCCCAGATGTAGCCGAGGAAGATCGCGAGGCGCAGGAAGCCTTCCATGAGATTGAGGAAGAACGGGTCTTCCGTGATGAAGTGGAAGAGACGTGCCGCGCCCGTCGGGATGGCGATGAAGAGGATGCTCGCGAGCACGAGCGCGAAGACAATCGTACCGGCCATCTCCCTGTCGGAGAGCTGCTCATCCTCCTCACCGGCCATCTTGGCCGAATACGAGAGCGAGCGGATGCCGATGACAAGCGACTCGATGAGTGAGACGGTGCCGCGCAGCAGCGGCTTCTTGAGGATGGGATAGCGGTCCGAGATCGAGTTGACATCCTTCGTCTCGACCTGGATCTGGCCGTTCGGGTCGCGCACCGCCGTCGCCGTGAGCTTCGGCCCGCGCATCATGACGCCCTCGATGACGGCCTGGCCGCCCACCATTAGATGATTGCCCATAATTGGGACCTCCTATATTATATGCAAGACAAAATTTTCTTCTACACGTATAGCCTACGGCAGCCTGCTGTATTTTGTCTGGAACCTTTCAGATACAAAATAAAGCAGAGCGAGATTGCTCTGCTCTGCTTCATCATGCTGCATCTTATTTCTTGCCGTAGCGCTTGTTGAACTTCTCGATGCGGCCGCCTGCCTGTACGTCACGCTGACGACCCGTGAAGAACGGATGGCACTTGGAGCAGACATCGACGCGGAGTTCCGGCTTCGTGGAACCCGTCTTGAACGTGTTGCCGCAGCCGCAAGTTACCGTAGCTTCGTAGTACTTCGGATGAATACCCTGCTTCATTATCGATACACCTCACTTTCCCCCCAGGAACTGGGAATGGATACAAGCTCACTATGCGCGAACTTGGTTTAGACCTAGCTCCCCTTCTTCGGGGGAAAGCCAGTCAATTTTTGGCTTGGAAACAGACGTCAATACGTCCATTACCGGTCTATTATAGCACAGAGCCCCCGCGCTTGCAAGGAAGCTATGCAAAATCTGCTTGAAAAAAACGGCACGATAGAGGATAATGTTGTTTACAGGGATAATCCAGAACGAATCATCTGCCGCACATACATCACACAGAAAGGATGTTTCTACATGGCAAACGATAAAAAAGACGAACACGTTATAACGCAGCGCTGCAGCTTCTGCAAGCGCGAAGTCGAGATCCACGACTCTCTCGACATGCCGATCTACGACCCGGCCACGGGCTTCGGCATCTGCAAGAACTGCATCAAGGAGCTCGCCCACTACATCGAGCTCCACGAAGAGGACACGGCCAAGAAAAAGGAGCCGGACTTCGCCGCCCAGCTCGACGAGATCCTCGAGAAGAACAAGCCGCACATCATCAAGCAGTACCTCGATGAGTACATCATCAACCAGGACCGCGCGAAGAAGATCCTCGCCGTCGCCGTCTACAACCACTATAAGCGCATGAAGTACGGCTACACGAATGACGACGGCACGGAAATCGAGAAGTCGAACGTCATCATGCTCGGCCCGTCCGGCTGCGGCAAGACGGCGCTGCTCTCCCACCTCTCGAAGCTCCTCGACGTGCCGTTCGCCGTCACGGACGCCTCGAGCCTCACGGAGGCAGGCTTTGTCGGCGCCGATGTCGAGGTCGCCGTCCGCAACCTCTACTACGCGGCCGACAAGGATATCCAGAAAGCCGAGCACGGCATCATCTACCTCGATGAGTTCGACAAGATCGCCCGCAAGTCCGGCGCCAACAACTCCATCACGGCCGACCCGGGCCACGAGGGCGTCCAGCAGGCACTCCTGAAGATGCTCGAGGGCAACGTCGTCGAGTTCACGGCGCGCGGCCAGCGCAAGCACCCAGAGGCCCCGACCATCAAGGTCGACACGAAGAACATCCTCTTCATCGTCGGCGGCGCCTTCGTCGGCATCGACGACGTCATCGCCAAGCGCCTCCAGAAGGCTGACTCCTCCATCGGCTTCGGCGCCGAGGTCACGAGCAAGAGCGAGAAGCCGACGTTCGACGAGCTCATCCACCAGGTCCGTCCGGAGGACCTCATGCAGTACGGCATCATCCCCGAGATCATCGGGCGCCTGCCGATCATCTGCACGCTCGAGACGCTCGACGAGGACGCCCTGCTGCGCATCCTGACCGAGCCGAAGAACGCGCCCGTCAAGCAGTACGAGAAGCTGCTCGCCATGGACAACGTCAAGCTCGAGTTCGCCGAAGACGCCCTGCGCGCCGTCGCCAAGAAGGCCATCGAGCGCAAGACCGGCGCCCGCTCCCTCAAGGGCATCATCGAGGACGTCATGCTCGACGTCATGTACGATATCCCGAAGTCAAAAGAGCCGCGCAAGGTCATCATCACGAAAGCCTGCATCAACGAGGGCGAGAAGCCGGAAGTCATCGCACTCGACAAGTAAACGAGCGCAAGCAAAAAAGGCATCTGTCACGATCAGACAGATGCCTTTTTGTGTGCCGTTCAGCCGGTCAGGGGTTGGCCCGCACGACCGGGAAACTGCCGAGGTCCTTGAGCCACTTGCTCTTCCTGGCGACGGCCTCCACCGACGTGCGCAGCGCCTCCTCATTGTCCGCGACATCGAGGTCGAAGAAGAAGATGTAGGCGCCGAGCTCCGTGCGCGCCGGGCGCGACTCGATGCGCGTCATGTTGACGCCGCGGTCCGCGAACTCCTTGAGCACATCGTAGAGCGCACCGGCCTTCTGGCCGTCGATCTCGCAGATGACGAGCATCTTCTCCGCCGGGCCGATCGGCGCCTGCGGCGCGGCCGTCACTCGGCGCAGCTCGAAGAAGCGCGTCGCATTTGCCATGTTGTCCTGGATCTCCGTCGCGACCGTGACAAGGCCGTTGAGCTCGCCGCCGCGCTTCGTGCAGATGGCCGCCGCGCCCATGCCGCGCGGCTCCTTGGCGACGATCTCCGCCGCCCGCGCTGTACTCGCCACCTTGATGAGCTCCGCCTCCGGATAGTGCTGCTGCAGATAGCCGCGGCACTGCGAGATCGGCTGCGGGTGCGAGTAGATGCGGCAGATCTTCTGCGTGCCTGGCCTTGCCATGAGCTGGTTATGTACCGGCCAGATCAACTCGCTCGCAACGAAGAGATCGTCACTGCGCGCGAGCGTGTCGAGCGTGATGTTGATCGCGCCCTCGAGCGAATTCTCCACCGGCACGAGGCAGCTGTCCACCTCGCCGTCCTCCACGGCCTGGATCACCGCAAAGATATCCGGATAGACGAGAAGCTCCGGCCTTTCCGGCAGGAGCCTCGAAAGATACTGTGCGGCAGCTTCGCTGTGTGTTCCCAAAGGGCCAAGAACGCCCATTTTCTTCATTATCCGACATCCTTTCCCTCAGAGGTCCTTCTGGAGTTTCGCGAGCTCCGGGCAGAGATCCCCGATGGAGCTTGCAAGATCATCCTTCGGCTGCAGGATCTCGAGCACCGGCTTCATCGTCTCCTTGAACTTCGCGTCATCCTGCATGAGCGTCAGGATGGCACTCGTGTTGATCGCATCGGCGAGTGCCGTGTGCTGCGTGCCCTCGAACTTGTGGTCCATCGCGCCGAGTGCGTGCTTGAGCGCGAGGCTGTTGTGCAGGCCCAGGCGGTCGTCGAACTCCTGCTGCAGGTCGACCCAGCGCGCGTTGAGCCAGCCGATGTCGAAATCCGGCAGCTTGTAGCGGCACTCGCTGCGCAGCTGCTTGATGTCCGACATGCTCCACGAGTAAATCTTCGTCTCTTCCTCGCCAACCCAGTCCACAAAATCCTGGAAGCACGCGGCATACGTCTTCTTGTCCGCCACCATCGCCTGCGTGATGCCCGTCAGGCTCGTGATGTGCTTCTTGATGGGGCCGTACTCCGGCTTCACATAACACTGAAACTCCGCTTCCTGCTGGAAGTTCTCGTCGAGGCGCACGGCACCGATCTCGATGACTTCCTCATTGAGCTTGCGGCGCACCTCGCGGAACTCCCGGCTGACCGGATTCATCTCCAGGTCTACGACGACATGTTTCATCTATCTTCCGACTTCCCTTCGTTTCAAGCTGGTCTTACCACTCTATTCTACGGTATCTGCACATTTTCTTCAACCAAAATATATGCTATTATAAACGTAGTATTGCAGATTTGCGCCAAATGTCCATCCGGGCATGTGCGTACTCAAGAAAGGAGCTCTCCACTTGGATTACCGCCTCTACCTCTTCGATTTCGACTACACGCTCGTCAATTCCGAGCCCGCCATCGTCAAATGTTTCCACATCACCTTGCAGAAGCTCGGCTACCCCGATGTGCCCGACGAGCGCATCAAGAAGACCATCGGCCTGCCCATGGTCGAAGCCGTCAAGCGCATCATCGGCACTGCAGACACGGCCGAAGCCGAACACTTCGTCGACGCCTACAGCCCCGAGGCCGACCGCTACATGACACCGGGCACGACCTTCTTCCCCGGCGCCGTCGAGACACTGCGCGCCATCAAGGCCACAGGCGCCAAAGTCGGCATCATCTCCAACAAGACGCACCGCCGCATCCAGGAGAAATTCGACGTCGACCACGTGCCCGAGCTCATCGACCTCATCATCGGCAGCAACGACGTCAAGAGCCACAAGCCAGAGCCCACAGGCCTGCTGCGCGCCATCGACCACTTCCACATGGCCAAAGACGACGTCCTCTACACCGGCGACAGCTACATCGACGCCGAGACCGCCCGCAATGCCGGAGTCGACTTCCTCGCCATCACCACCGGCACCACCAGCGCCGAGACCTTCGCCCGCTACCCCCACATCGCCATCCTGCCCGCCATTGCCGCCCTCAAAGACGAACTTGCAAAAAGCCACGAATAATGGTAAAATAATTAAGTCAGCGATGACGCGGGCATAGTTCATCGGTAGAATGGAAGCTTCCCAAGCTTTAGAGGGCGGTTCGATTCCGCTTGCCCGCTCCATATGAAACACAACGGCTGCCAGAATCCCAGATTCCGGCAGCCGTTTTAAATTGACGCCCGTACGTCACCGTAGTATAATGTACATAGATAAAAAAGAGCGAACCACTAAGATGGTCAGCTCGGCATATCATAGGGCAAAAATATTTTCAGCCATACAAACAGCGTCTGCTAACGCTGATGGCCACCGTACATCCCGAAAAAGCCGTCTCTGCTAAGACGGCTTTTTTATTTATGCGATGTACGCCGAAGGGTTACTTTCGAAATGCGCGGATCAGTTCCAGCAGGAACTTACCATCGATGACATCGAAGGAAGCCAGTACAACCAGACTCAGGAAAACCAGCACAAAGAGTGCTGCCAATCCGCAGACCGTGACCACGGCTACCTCCGATGAAAACAGGACTTCCATCGAAGCAGGCATTCGTCGCGTGATACCAGAGGCATCACGACCCTTTCTCTTTCGGATTTATGCCAAGCATTGCGGCTCGACCACCGATGACCATCATATTGCATCGTAGATGACAGCAAATTGCTGTGTTCGCTCTAGGGAATACCCCCTGAATCAGTATAGCAAGAAACCACGTCCACATCAACCACTTATCAGATTACATTTCTCTCAGCCCGCCAGATGGCGCCAGAGGTTGCTCAGGGCGATCATCAGGCGGTGCGGCAGGATGGATGTGACGATGCGGTGCAGGGTCGAGACGAGGTCCGGCGTGAAGACGGTGAAACCGTGCTCCGCGGCCCAGAGAGAGCGGCGGGCGACGGTCTTCTGGTCCGTCGCGAGCGGGAAGCCCCGGAAGAGGCCGCGCCGGTCCGTCTTCTTGGCCTCGTGGATGAACTCCGTGTCGCGGATCCAGTACGGGCAGATGGCCGTGACTGTGATGCCGCGCGCTGCGACCTCCGCCGCCAGCGCGCGGCTGTAGCGCAGGAGGAAGGCTTTCGTCGCCGCATACGCCGCGAGATACGGGATGGGCTGGAACGCCGCGCACGAGGCGATCTCGAGCACGCGGCTGCCCCGCTCCATGTACGGCAGCGCCCGTTCCGTGAGTTCCGCCGCCGCGCGGCAGTTCAGCGCGATCATGCGGCCCGTCGTCGCCGCCCCGATGTCCGCCGCCATCCCGATGCGGCCAAAGCCAGCCGCATTGACGAGATACCGCACGACCACCGGCTCCGCCGCCAACGCCGCCGAGAGTTCCTCCAGCGCAACTTCCCGCGTCAAGTCCAGCGCAAAGATGCGGCACGGAACAGCCAGCTCCGCCGAGAGCTCTCGCAAACGCTCTTCGCGCCGCGCCACCAGCCAGAGCTCATCAACCGCCTCCCGCGCGAGGAGCCTAGCAAACTCGCGCCCCAGCCCGCTCGACGCCCCCGTGATGAGCGCAATGCGCTTTTTATCCGGCATCCCTATCCCTCTCTTCTCCCTGAATCAGTGGATCATCCATTGCAGACCATGTTGACGGACATCCGATGCACCTCAGTCCTTATAGTAGTCCTTATACCATTCAGCAAACTTGCCCAGCCCTTCTTCAATCGTCGTCGAAGGCTTGAAGTCAAAGTCGCGCTCCAGTTCACTGACATCCGCGTACGTCTGGTAGACATCGCCCGGCTGCATCGGCAAGAACTCCTTCTTCGCCGTCTTGCCGAGGGCCTGCTCCAAGACCTCGATGAAGTGCATGAGCTTCTCTGGCTTATTGTTGCCGATGTTGTAGACCTTGTAGCGGTCGCCGAGCTCATTCTTCTTCGGCGGATTACAGAGCATATGCTCAATGCCCGTTACAATATCATCGACATACGTGAAATCGCGGTACATGTCTCCGTTATTGTAAATCTGGATAGGTTCTCCCTGGCGGATCTTGTTGGTGAATTTGAAATAAGCCATATCCGGGCGTCCGAACGGACCGTAGACCGTGAAGAAGCGCAGGCCCGTCGCCGGGATGCCATAGAGATGACTGTACGTATACGCCATGAGCTCATCCGACTTCTTCGTCGCCGCATAGAGGCTGATCGGATGGTCGACATTGTCCGTCGTTGAGAACGGCGTCTTCTTCTGGTTGCCATAGACCGACGAGCTCGACGCAAAGAGCAGATGCTCCACCTCGTGATGACGGCAGGCTTCGAGTATATTGAAGAAACCGATGATATTCGAATCGATATACGAGCGCGGATGGTCAATGCTGTACCGCACACCAGCCTGTGCCGCCAAGTTGACGACAATATCCGGCTGATACTGCTCAAAGAGTGCCGTGACCGCCGCTTCATCTGATAAGTCACCCTTGACGAACGTGAATTTCGGATACTGGCGCAGGAGCTCCAGGCGACTCTCCTTCAGCCCGACATCGTAATAGTCATTGACATTGTCAAAGCCGACAACCGTCGCCCCGAGCCCCAGCAAACGCTTCGAAAGATGGAATCCGATAAAGCCCGCCGCGCCAGTGACCAAGACTTTTTTCTCCGCATCAAATGGTAAATAAGACATGTCCGTCCTTCCTTTCCCTGTCTCAAAAATCAATCGCGGTCAAAGAGATCGCGCGTGTAGACCTTCTCCCTGACATCTGCCAATGCATCATCCCAGCGATTCGTGATGATGACGTCGCTGACACGCTTGAACTCATCTAAATCGCGGATGACGCGTGAACGGTAAAAGTCCGGAGCGTCCAGCGTCGGCTCATAAACCACGACCGGAATGCCCTTCGCCTTGATGCGCTTCATGATGCCCTGGATAGCAGAGGCGCGGAAGTTATCCGAGTTGCTCTTCATCGTCAGGCGATAGACGCCGACGATTTTCGGGTTCTTCTCGATGATCATATCCGAGATGTGGTCCTTGCGCGTGCGGTTCGCCTCGACAATCGCCGAAATCAGATTCTGCGGCACATCATGGTAGTTTGCCAACAGCTGCTTCGTGTCCTTCGGCAGGCAGTAGCCGCCGTAGCCAAAAGACGGATTATTGTAGAAGTCACCGATACGAGGATCCAGGCAGACCCCCTTGATGATATCGCCCGTATTAAGGCCACGAATCTCCGCATACGAGTCGAGCTCATTGAAATACGCCACACGCAGCGCCAGATACGTATTCGCAAAGAGCTTGATTGCCTCCGCCTCCGTCGATCCCGTGAAGATCATCGGAATATCCTTCTTGACTGCGCCTTCTGCCAGCAGATTGGCAAAGACATGTGCCCGCTCCGACTTTTCACCAACTACGATACGAGATGGATGGAGATTATCATACAAAGCCTTGCCCTCACGCAAAAACTCCGGCGAGAACATGATATTGTCCGTATGGTACTTCGCCTTCACATGTTCCGTATACCCGACTGGCACCGTTGACTTGATGACCATCACCGCCTGCGGATTGATGGCCAGTACCTCCTCAATGACCGTCTCCACCGACGATGTGTCAAAGAAGTTCTTCTTCGAATCATAATTCGTCGGAGTCGAGATGATGACAAAGTCAGCATCCGAGAATGCTTCCTTGGCATCCAGCGTCGCCTTGAAGTGGATATCATCACGCTGCAGGAAAGAAGAGATATCTGCATCAACAATAGGCGACAATCCCTTATTGAGCATCTCCACTTTCTCTGGAACAATATCTAAAGCTATAACATTATTGTGCTGCGCCAAAAGCATGCTATTTGATAATCCAACATAGCCAGTTCCAGCAATAGCAATGTTCATTTCTATTACCTACTCTCTTTCACAAATATCAGCAATTAAAGTTTATAACGGATTTTTAACACAGAATACCAGAATAAGCACTGTATTTCCTTCCAAGTTTCGCCTTTTTCTCGGTATACATGCGCAAGTTTTTTAAAGCTATGATAATATGATGGCTTTTTCGGTGGCATTGGATTAGGCATGCTCTCCCAGAACGATATATCCAAGTAATTCCGCCAAAGTTCATCGTCTTCATCCAAGACAATTTCCCATGGTTTATCGCGCCCAGAATAATGGATTAAAATACCCTGAACACTGAAATCTTTATCCATATGGTGGAACAAATTAGGAATAGGCGTCATATCACCATCAATAACCAAATTTAGTAAATCCTGTGTCTGTCCCTTAAAACGCTTAGGATCTGCACCTTGATAATCAAAAACTTTTTCAGTGATTTTCTCACGAATCCATTCATTAACATCAATCCACATCAGGCCATCAGAAAAATACACATCCTGTTTCATTTTTAAAAACGATACACGTTCTGGCGTATGATACGTCAAAGCCCCAATCGCTTTTCCTTTTAAATCAATAGATAAAAACTGTTTCAGACTACCTACACAAATCATATCAGAATCCAAATACAAATAACGATCTGTGTAATGTCGTAAAATCCATGGCATGACAATACGAATATAAGTAACACGAGAAAATCTAGCAACTTTTATATGAAAGTTTTGATATATGCTCATATCCATTATATATAAACGTATATTACATTTATATTTTTCTGCTGTTTTTTGTAAATTAATCTTATTAATATCTGCATATCTATCAACAAACACATGAAAATTAAAAGCGATATCCTTATTGGTCTCA